>Ga0302286_10002391_pt1 | contig 13098 bp, 7 predicted proteins | sample III_Fen_E2_3_FD_198765 | JGI IMG/M metagenome (GOLD analysis project Ga0302286, IMG submission 198765) | Peat permafrost microbial communities from Stordalen Mire near Abisko, Sweden - III_Fen_E2_3 | ecosystem: Environmental > Terrestrial > Soil > Wetlands > Permafrost | place: Sweden: Abisko...
GGGGTGGCACTCCCGTGTCTCATAGTGAAAATGATAACTAGTTTTTCAGCAAGGGTGAAAATCGTATTATTAAAGCTCTTGAAAAACGAATACTTGAAATATATATTTGTACAACAAGTTTTATGTAATTCTCAAATGGTTAGAGTCTGAGTTTATCAGCAGACCCTAAATAGTGTGATTCAAACATTTAAAAATCTGATAAAGCATTAATAATTCACTAATTATTAAATAATACCGCTTAAATATTAGACCTTTGTAATACCTGAAGATATTTCTTACCCGGTTAGCCTCATCCTGTTGATGTATCTGCGGGAAAAGATTCAACCGGATGCCGTGAGAAACAATAAACTGCTAAAACCGGATATCAACCAATACTTTTAATGACAACCTGTGCTGTTATTAGAAAATCTTTCTGTTATTTTCAACACGATATATGTATAAGAAATTCATCTGTTTATTCATTGTTTTCTATTTATTCATCCATCCTATTCTGGCCGATCAGCTTATTACGGTGAGCGGATATATACGGGATGCAAAAACGGGGGAAGATCTGATAGGAGCTACCGTTTCAATAAAAGAACTATCAAACAAAGGATCGGGGACAAATGCGTATGGGTATTATTCCCTGACACTCCCTTCGGGGCAATATCAGCTGACAGCCCAATACATGGGGTACGAACCTCAAATACAGATTCTGGATTTAACACAACCCCGTAAGATTGATTTTCTCCTTTCATCACAGGACAATGCACTGGGAGAGATAGTAGTAACCTCCCAACGAAAGAATGACAACATCACAAAAATAGAGATGGGTGTACAGAAGCTCGACACCAAGGATATCAAAAACATCCCGGTTCTGTTTGGGGAGAAAGACGTTTTAAAAACAATCCAGTTACTGCCAGGGATCAAACCTGCGGGTGAAGGAAGCAGCGGGTTTAATGTCCGGGGAGGTGCAGTGGATCAAAACCTGATATTGCTCGATGAAGCAACAGTCTATAATGCATCCCACTTAATGGGATTTTTTTCGGTATTTAATTCGGATGCTATCAAGGATATTGCGGTATACAAAGGCAATCAACCGGCACAATACGGGGGCAGGTTATCCTCAGCCCTGGATATAAAGATGAATGATGGGAATGATAAGAAATTTGGAGTCAGCGGTGGTATTGGACTTATTTCGTCCCGCTTAACCATAGAGGGTCCAATTGTGAAAGACAAAGGATCGTTTATCGTATCGGCAAGACGCACTTATGCCGATTTGTTCCTGAAGCTGTCGAATGATACGACTATCAACAAGGCACAGCTTTATTTTTATGACATGAATGCAAAGGCCAATTATAAGATTGATGCAAAAAACAGGATATACCTCTCAGGCTATTTGGGGAAAGATGTATTGGGTTTTGGCAATGATTTTGGAATCAACTGGGGAAACAGCACGGCAACACTCCGCTGGAACCATTTATTCTCAGACCGTTTGTTCTCGAATACTTCCTATATTTTCAGCAACTACGATTACAGGATCAATGTTACGAATGGAATTGAACTGAATATCATATCGCGCATTCAGGATTACAGCTTAAAACAGGACTTCCAGTTGTATTCAGGGTCGAACAACACCCTGAAGTTTGGCTTCAACTCCATTTACCATAAAATAATCCCCGGGGTGATCACAGCCAGCAGTACGATTGATTTAAAGACTCTTACGAACAAATACGCCTGGGAAAATGCGATTTATATTACGCACCTATACTCATTTACAGACAAATTCAGTGTTGAATATGGAGCCAGGCTAAGTGCCTTCAGCGCGATGGGTGCAGGGAATTTTTACACCTACGATTCGCTGGGAAATACAAAAGACACTACTTTTTACGCGAGCGGTCAATTGGTGAAGACTTATATCAATATCGAACCCAGGGTATCCTTCAATTATATCCTGAATCAACAAAGTTCGGTAAAAGCATCATATTCCAGGAATATACAGAATCTACATTTAATTTCAAATTCTACCTCCGGGAATCCAACCGATTTGTGGATACCCAGCAGCAAAAATGTGAAGCCCGAAATAGCAGACCAAATCTCAGTGGGTTATTACAGGAACCTGGATGATAACCTGTATGAATTTTCAGCTGAGATATATTACAAATACCTTCAAAACCAGATAGATTACAAAAACGGTGCTGAACTGGATTTCAATGAGAACGTGGAATCACAGATCCTCTTTGGAACAGGGCGTGCCTATGGACTTGAAGTGTTTTTGAAAAAGAAATACGGGAGGCTCAATGGCTGGATCAGTTATGACCTTTCGCGTACCGAACGGAAATTCGACGCCATCAACCAGGGAAATTATTACCCCGCCAGGCAGGACCGGACGCATAACATCTCCATCGTAGGAATGTATGAACTGAGCAAACGTTGGACCCTCTCGGCGACCTGGGTGTATAATACGGGTAATGCTGTTACTTTTCCGAGTGGAAAATATCAAATTGACGGAAAAACCATCATGCTGTATTCCGAACGGAATGCCGACAGGATGCCTTCCTACCACCGTATGGACATTGGTGCCACGTGGATAGTCAAGAAGACGCGAACGTTTGAATCCAGCTGGACTTTTTCACTCTATAATGCCTATGCCCAGGAGAATGCTTATTCCATTACGTTCCGGAACACCGAAAAGGATGCGACCAAAACCGAAGCTGTTCAAACTACATTATTCAAACTGGTTCCTTCATTCTCCTATAACTTTAAATTTTAAAAAGATGAGAAAGAATAGAATCCTGCCCTATCTGGTTATCATATTCACGGCGTGTTTTGCTTCCTGCGAGAAAGTAATCCAGCTGGATTTAAGCACAACAGCACCCCAACTGGTTATCCAGGGGAATATTTATGACGAGCCCGGACCGTATGTAGTGAATATCACTAAGACTGTCAATTTTGATGCTCCCAACACATTTCCGGCAGTGACCAATGCCACAGTGACTATCAGCGACAATGCAGGACTGACGGAAGAGCTTACACAGGCAACCGATGGAAATTATGTAACTTCGGAATTGCAGGGAAATGTAGGCCAGACATATACGCTGACCGTCAAAGTGGATGGGAAGACCTATACAGCCAGTTCAACTATGCCGCGAGTAGTAGAGATCGATACCATTTACTTTAAAAAATCCTTGTTTGGCGGTGGAAGGTTAATCACGCTGGATTTTATGAATCCTGCCGGGAAAGAGAATTATTACCAGGTCATCCATCTGGTCAACGGGAAACAAATACCGGGATTTAGCGTATTCAGTAACAAAACCGTCCTGCCCGAAGAAATCAGTTATTCGTTCATGACCACCAGCTCGACACCGCCCCTGGTAGTTGGTGATTCCATTGATGTATGGCTGGAAGGCATTGATAAGGGAGTTTTTGAATACTTCAGGACAGCTGACAAAGATGGCGGTCAATCGGCTTCACCGGCTAATCCTGTCTCTAATATCAGCAATGGGGCATTGGGTTTCTTCAATGCATGTTCTGTCCGAAAGAAAACATTCGTATATCACTTGTAAAAAGAATAACACACCGGAGGGAGTCCCCGGAGATTCAGGAATGGTTATCATTGTAAGTAGTCCGGAATTTGAAAATGGGAAAACCTATCACCGACGAACCGAAAACAGAGAGGCTTTTAGTGGAATGCACTCCATAAGAATAAAAGGAATGCAGAGAATAGCAAAACCGGTTTCAGAATAAAACAGATCTACTCAGAACAAATGGAGGGATCTGTTTTTTGTTACTACTTAAGTAGTTGGTAATATATAATGTCTTGTTTTATTCTTCTTGAAATATGACCTCTCCCCCTGCCCTCTCCAAAGGAGAGGGTGATAGAGCTGAGGGTTGATTAAGTATTTTTTTAAATAGGGCATTATTTATTACCCATTACTTATAAGATTCTAACCGATTAATATCGAATCAGGAAACCGGACATCACCAACTGCACCTGCACAATGGGGTGGATTGCTCCACCTGTTATCCGTTCCTATCAAGGAATGTATGGGGCGGATTCATCGGGTTAAACATTAAAAATCCCCTTTTAAGGTTTAATATATAGATTGATGATCATTCAAGACACACTTTAGTGGCTGAAATATAGTACCTTTGTTTCTTTCCGGAATATATTTCAATCCACGGCAGCAGGCTGGAGATGAATATTCCGGGATAAAACCATAGACTTTCGGTAATTAAAACAATTAGAGCTTGTGCATGTTTCATATACAGTGCCGGAATAAACCCGGGAGTGGAATGAGCGTAATGCCGGCAAACAAAAATAAATGACACAAAAAATAGAAAATATTGAACTTGATTTTTTGACCATTGGCGATTATCAGGAAATAAAACAGGCCATGATCATTGCCTATCCGATCCCGAATCCTTACTGGGAAGAATATCAGATTCAGACCTTGCTGGACAAATTTCCGGAAGGACAAATCGTCATTAAGGCGGACGGACACATTGCAGGTTGTGCCTTATCGATTATTATCGACCACGAACAGTTTGAAGAACTTCATACCTACAAACGGATTACCGGGAATTATACGTTCAATACCCACAGCCAGAAAGGCGACACTTTATACGGGATTGATGTATTTATTAAGCCAGAATTCAGAGGGCTCAGGCTGGGCAGGCGACTGTACGATTACCGGAAAGAGCTTTGCGAGAAACTGAACCTGAAGGGGATTGAATTTGGAGGCAGGATCCCCAATTACCATACCTATGAATCGGAACTTAGCCCGAAACAATATATTGAGAAAGTAAAATCGAGGGAAATTTCGGATCCGGTACTGAACTTTCAACTATCCAATGATTTCTATCCTGTAAGGGTACTAAAGGGTTACCTGGAAGGTGATAAAGCGTCAAGCGACTATGCCGTACTGCTTAAATGGGATAATATCTATTACGAAAAGCCTTCGAAAAGAGCATCCGAGATCAAAAAGATTGTCCGTCTTGGATTGGTACAATGGCAAATGCGTCCCTATAAGGATATCACCGAGCTGATGCAGCAGGCTGAATACTTTGTGGACACGTTGAGTGCTTATCACAGTGATTTTGCGCTATTCCCGGAGTTCTTTAATGCTCCCTTGATGGCTGAATTCAATAAAATGGGTGAAGCACAGGCTATCCGGAAGCTGGCAGAATACACTTCACTTATCGTAGAGGAATTTTCTAAATTATCGATAGCCTACAACATAAACATTATCACCGGCAGCATGCCTGAACTTGTCGGGGACACCCTGTATAATGCAGGTTACCTGTGCAGACGCAACGGATCGGTGGAACGTTTTGAGAAGCTGCACATTACCCCTGACGAAATGAAAGCCTGGGGTATGAAAGGAGGAAACTCGTTGCAGACTTTTGACACCGATTGCGGGAAAATAGGAGTGCTGATATGCTACGATGTAGAATTTCCTGAATTAAGCAGGTTACTGGCCGACGAAGGAATGGACATCTTGTTTGTCCCTTTCCTGACCGACACCCAAAACGGGTATTCAAGGGTCAGGTACTGTGCACAGGCCAGGGCCATTGAAAACGAATGTTATGTGGCCATAGCAGGCAGTGTGGGCAATCTACCCAAAGTTCATAATATGGACATCCAGTATGCCCAATCGATGGTGTTTACTCCCAGTGACTTTGCCTTTCCAACCACAGGTATCAAGTCGGAAGCCACTCCGAATACCGAAATGATCTTGATTGCAGATGTCGATTTAGACCTGATCAGGGAGCTGCATAGCTTTGGAACAGTCAAGAACTTAAAAGACCGCAGGCTGGACCTGTATGAAATTAAAAAGCGCAGATTATTAAATAAATAAGACAGCATAGCGGGTTGGGAAATAGACAACCGGAACAAAATAAAAGAAAACAAATAACACATATGTCCGATATTAAGAAAGTACATCCAACGGAGAAAACCGAATTACATCCACGGAATAAGCACCGGGAACGTTATGATTTCAAACAATTGACAGTGACTTGCCCCGAATTGGGGAAATACGTCAAGTTGAATCCATACGGCGATGAATCTATTGACTTTGCCAATCCAAAAGCTGTAAAATGGTTAAACAAAGCCCTGTTGAAGCAATATTACGGGGTAGACTACTGGGATATTCCAACGGGGTACTTATGTCCGTCAATCCCGGGGAGAGCAGACTATATCCATTATGCCGCCGATTTATTGGGCAGCAGCAATAATGGGAAAATACCTACCGGTTTCAAAATAAAATGTATGGATATTGGGGTTGGAGCCAGTTGTGTATTTCCTATCATTGGAAATAAAGAATATGGCTGGTCGTTTATAGGTTCAGAGTCCGATCCGGTAGCCATTGAGTCAGCCAGTAAGATTGTAAACTACAATGCTTTTCTACAACGGAGTATCGACCTGAGATTTCAGGAAAACACAAAAGATATTTTTCATGGCATTATGGAGCGTACCGAGCCTATTGATATTACCATCTGTAATCCACCATTTCATTCATCCCTGGAAGAAGCCCAGGAAGGCACGTTGCGCAAACTGAGCAGCCTGAACCACAAAAAGATCACCACTCCTACCCTCAATTTTGGGGGACAAAATACAGAATTGTGGTGCGAAGGTGGTGAAGAACGCTTTGTTCGGGATATGATACGCCAGAGCAAACAATTCGGATCGAACTGCTTCTGGTTCACAACCCAGATATCCAAGCAATCGCATCTTGAAAGCGTTTATGAAGCACTTAAGAATGCAGGAGCCGTAGAAGTAAAAACCATTCCTATGGGTCAGGGTACAAAGGTCAGCCGGATCGTTGCCTGGACATTTCTGAAAAAAGATCAGCAGATAGGATGGATAACAGCAAAATGGAACACTATTTTACATTAAACTATTTCCACTGATTTAGAGTTTAATTTCATTAACACCAGAAACCTATGAAATTCTTCACTACTACCCAGATGCGCCAGCTCGACGAGTATACCATCGAGCATGAGCCGATAGCTTCCATTGATTTAATGGAACGGGCAGCCAATGCACTTTACAGTGCATTTACGGCTTCTTTTCCATCCAACGTTCCGGTTTGTGTTCTGGCAGGGCCGGGCAACAACGGTGGTGATGCGTTAGCGTTGGCAAGGCTATTGTTAAAATCGCAATACCGGGTTTCAGTTTATCTGATTCATACAGGATTGCTGTCTCCGGACTGTGAAACCAACAAGAAACAACTGCAATCGGTTCATCCTTCTTCTATCAGGGAATCAACAGATGAATTTATTGCTCCTGCCATTACCGAAGATACAATTATTATTGATGGGCTTTTCGGGTCAGGGCTTAGCAGGCCATTAAGCGGTATTTTCGAACAAGCAGTGGCCTGGATAAATCAAACTAAACGCCTGATTGTTTCGATAGACATTCCTTCGGGGCTCTCGGGTGAAGAAAACAAGTTAACCGATAAATCGGTTATCGTAAAAGCAACGGTTACGTTGAGCCTTCAATTTCCGAAACTGGCATTCTTTCATGCAGAATATGAAGCCTTTGTAGGAAAACTGAAGATACTCGAAATAGGCATTCTACCGGAAGCAATTGAAATTACACCGAGCAATTTGTTCTATCTGGAAGAAAAAGATATTGCCCCACTGTTGAAAAACCGATCTAAGTTTTCACACAAGGGCACTTTTGGACATGCTTTAATAGTGGCAGGGTCGAAAGGCATGGCGGGAGCCTCTGTATTATCATCGCTAGCAGCCTTGCGAAGCGGTGCCGGCCTAGTAACAGTTCACGGACCCGCAGCAAACCGTATTATTGTTCAGACCTCCATACCTGAAGTTATTTTCAAATCGGATACTTCCGATGAAATTATCAGCCATATCGACACTCCAGAAAAGTATAGCGCTATTGCTATCGGTTCGGGGATTGGAACCCATGCAGTCACGTCGGGGATGTTACACGAGTTCCTGGTGAAGACAAACAACCCCTGTGTCATAGATGCAGATGCCCTGAATATCATCTCCCAGCAAAAAGAGTTATTACAACACATACCAAAGAACAGTATCCTCACACCTCACCCAAAGGAATTTGAGCGTTTATTCGGGGAATGCAGTTCAGCATACGAAAGAATGATGAAGACACAAAAAGCTTCAAAGATTTACGGGATCATCATTATATTAAAAGGTGCCAATACTTTGATTGCCATTCCAAACGGGAACCTGTATTTCAATAGTACCGGTAATTCAGGAATGGCTACCGCAGGATCAGGCGATGCACTGACAGGAATAATCGTTGGGTTACTGGCACAGGGATATACCCCGGAAGAAGCGGCTTTTGCAGGTGTTTTTATTCATGGGCGTGCCGGAGATCTGGCACTAGGGCATCAATCAAAAGAATCCCTGTTAGCAGGAGATCTGATATCCTGCCTGGGAGATTCTTTTCATTCGATACGTGAAAATTATACGGGATTTAATTCTTAGGTAGTAGCCAACTTAGCCCAGGCACTATTTTCTTCATAATTGACTACTACCATCGTATTTTGCTTGAAATGAAAACTATTCATTAAACCGGAGATTTCCTGATGGAGCATATTCACAGCGCCATCAGCAAGGTCTTTTCTGAATCCGTTATCACCCATTTTCATCACTAAATCCATAGAGACAATACGGCTTAACACTTTTCCTAATTCAACCAGCTTCCGTTGAGGCATTTGCAGGTCTATATTGAAATTCATCATTTCTTTCAAGTGATCCACGGCTCTCAACGCCAGGGGATGGGTGAGTAAGAAGTCCCGTACGTTGACCTCCTTGGCTGATTTCATAAATTTAATCAGTGACTCGGAGATCTGGGTGTACAGGATATCATTAGCACCCTCAAAAATCTGGAATGGGCGGCTATCCACGATAGCCCGACCAGCAATATGGTTCAGCTTGTAACCGGCAGCACCTACCAACTGCAATAAAGTTTGAGCAGACTTTTGCATTAAATCGGAGGATACGGTTTTAATGATATTAGCCTCAAAACCAAGAGGCATTAGGTCATTGTGTATGTCGGCAAGTTCGCTGCTTTTGGTACAAAGTGCAGAGCAAATGGTGTAATTCGCCTGCAACCCCGCTAAATGTTCCTGTACCTGATCATACGAGAAAAGAGTTTTACCACCCACAAATCGATTCTGACAATGCAGGATTGCTTCGTCCAGCATGCGTTGGATAAAACCTAGGCCAATACCCGGAAATTGCATCCTGCTACGGTGCAACAAGTCGAGCAGCATTTGAACACCGGTGGTTTTAGGTATCAGTCGTTGTAATTTAGGGATCTGTACATCCAGCAGGTTTCGCCCATAAGGGATCTGATACAGGCCTAAGTTTTCGAAGGATTCGTCCACGACTACTTTCTGATAAGGAGCCCTGTTATCACAGACAAAGAGATCGACATCCCGTTGCAGGTTACCATCCTGTGCTTGTTTACGTGCTGTAAGCAGCCAGTAATCAGCCTGCCCTGTCAAGCCTGCCCAATGCTTGGTGCCACGGATATGGAAATGATCCTTTTCTTCGATATAGGATGTTTGCATGTTGAGAGCATCGCTGCCATAATCAGGTTCGGTAATCATCAATCCGCCCATATTCTGATTCTTAAGAAACCGATTAAAAACAGTAGATTTAGCATCCTCCTGTCCATACTTAGCAACTGGTTGAAGGAAAAGGGCGCTATTGATGCCAATAGTCAGGGATAAGGCCAATGATTCATACGATGCTGCTGATAAAAGGGTTAGGTTTTCCTGGACATTTCCCCCTCTCCCACCATATTCTTTCGGAATACAAAGGGATAATGGGTTTGTCGACATGATCTCATGCCATATTTCAGGAGGGAGACCCCGTTGTATACTTAACTGATCAATGTCATTTTCTTGATGAAATACGGTGTGCAGGGTAGTTTTGAATTTATTTAAGAAAGATTCAAAGGTTTTTTGAGGACTGGTTTTTTCGGGAGATAAAACTAATGTATCTGAAGAATTTAAGTTGTTTATTTGCATTATTTTATAAGTTGGTTTTTAAAAATTGAGATTGGACTCAAAGTAAGAACAATTACAACTATGTATTGTTTCTTTCTTATATAGAATGTGTTGATTATTTACCTTCTTTTTTATGTTTACTATTTTTTAAAGGGTTTATTATTATTTCAAGGAGCATAATTATCACCAACCACCCCGAATTTAATTATCATGGTTTACATTCTCAAAAGGCCCTCGATTCAACTTCCCCGCCACTCCTGACAAATGGAATTCACAATACTATTTCGCATGCTTCTTAAAGCATCTTCCTACCGTTACAGCCTGATTAATTGATCATTGTCATGTATTACGAATGTGAGTACATCAAGCCCTTTCACACACAGGATAATTTACAAAAGGTCATTCGGTGATTACAGGCGATATAATGTCTATTAATCAATAAAAAAGCTCTATAACAGAACAATTATTCGTATATTTGGGAGACGTAACAAAAACTGAAGATTGGATTAGAATATCTACCGGAAGTTGGGATGAAATCAAAAACAGAATAACATTATAAACTAAATATATTTTTGTAATAACACCCATAGATGCCTTCCGCTGAAGGTTGGGGAGGTTATAAATTAAAAATAACAAATCATGCAAGTAGAAGTAAATAGAAAAAAATATGTATTTTCACCGGATCCTTCGAGAATTATTGCTCGTTTTCTTCAAGTAGGTGATGAAAGGTCAGCAAATATCATCCGGAAAGTATTGGCCATGCCCGAAAAAGAAGTAAATATAGCCATGAGCCAATTACTGCGTGGGTATTCGAGGCGTCACAGAAATATCTCTAAGGTATTTGAAAAATACTTCAACAGGATGGCCCCAATATTCGATACCATCGAAGTGAATGAAGAAGATCTGAGTGCATCCCAAAAAGCATTAATCGGATCTTATTTTACAATGGAATACTCTATTGAGTCAGCTGCTTTTTTTAATCCATCCATTATTGAACATCCCGACCAGTCGGAAATAAGTGTTGATGAGAAAAGGGTTATCTTCAGTTTCCGGGCAACCGGTGAAGGGCATATTTCATCGATTGTATTCCGTTCAGGAATTCTTGACAAAAACAACAATCTCACCATCGAACCGGTTGGTAAAATGTTGGCTGAGGCTGATGTTATTAAACGGAATGTGTACGAAAAGAAAGCCTTTCTTAAAAAGCTCGATGAGATGCAGGATCACTCATCAGTCATTCCATCTGACCCTATTGAAAAGCCGAATGAAATCCAAGAACAGGAAAATACAATAGCACCTGTTATCATTGACACTAAAGTGGATGAAAAGGAAGAAAGCAATATCACTTCGTCGTCATTTATCTTAGATCATCTAAACGACAATTTCACATATGGCGAATTGATGAGAAATATCGATATGGCCCGGAAGGATCCGAATGTCACAGAAGATCAGTTAAATCTAACCATACAAATGATGTGGCTGGCATCCTCGCATTATGAAATTCATTTCTCGATCGATTCAGCTATTTCTGAAAGGGTTATTTTCCCGATCTCGGCTACCGAACAGAAAGGAATCGAGGATGCACGTTTTGTCAAATTCACAGACGATGATGGTGAAATAACCTACTATGCCACCTACACAGCCTACGATGGTATGGCTACAATGCCCAAACTAATCAGCACAAAAGATTTTTATGATTTTAAAATCTTACCAATAAATGGAGAAATTGCCCAAAACAAAGGAATGGCACTTTTCCCACGTAAAATAAATGGAAAATATGCCATGCTTTGCCGTATTGATGGGGTAAACAATTATATTGCTTATTCAGATAGTATCAACATCTGGCGTGAAGCTAAAATTATTCAGGAGCCTAAATACCCCTGGGAGTTGGTACAGATCGGCAATGCCGGATCGCCAATTGAAACAAAAGATGGATGGCTGGTTATTACCCATGCAGTGGGTTCCATGAGGGAATATTCGCTGGGTGCTTCTTTGTATAATCTGGAAAACCCTGAAATCGAAATTGGAAGGCTGAGCAGTCCGTTAATGGTACCAAATGAAACCGAAAGGGAAGGATACGTACCGAATGTGATTTATTCATGCGGCTCCCTGATCCATAATAAAGAACTGGTTATCCCTTATGCCATGTCCGATCATTCATCAACCTACGCCACTGTTGATCTGCGTGAATTGCTGGACGTATTGAAAGGTTCGGGTACTAACAAGTAATCTTCCGGAATAGAGTAAAGGCTTCTAAATACGGAATCATTCAATATAACGGATACAAAATCCGACATTCAAGGAATAGACTAATCACTTAGTCTATTTTTTTTGCCATAAATCAAAGGTAAAGCAACAGAAATCTTAAAATATCTCACGTTACAGAATCTGATCGGGTTTTTAAACTCTCAAAATTACTCATTCCTGACTGCATGCTCAAAAGGTGGAAACCAGATCTACATTTGTCGGTTGGAAGAAAGACTGCCTGAAAACGCAACCCTGCTTCAACCATGAATCAAAGAAAATCAACCGACACTTGTCCTATGCATAGAAGGGGTTGGTTGAAGGGGCAGAAAGAGGCTTCAATGAGGGTTAGGAGGGGTAAACCTCATTGAAGCCTCTTTCTGCCCCTTCTTTCAACCCTCATTGAAACATCATGAAACAAAGAACGAATTGGATTGAAATACAATACAATCTCCTGAGAGATGAATTGCAAGAAATGATTCAAATTTAGGAGTGAGTTGAAATCGGGTACTGAAAGGATTTCTATATCACTCCAACTCCCTCAGGCAAGGGAGGCTTCATTAAAGGTGAACTTAGCCTGGCAGTGCATCTAGAATAAGACAGGACCTGATTCAATCTTCTTATACAGGCAAGATCAGCGTTGATTCTTTAAAATTTCAACTATGCCATAAAATTATTCAAACTCAAGTATGTTAGGTGGTTTTAACTGTCTATTTCTATTATTTAGCATGGATAACAGGTGAGTCAACAAGAATCACCTTGGTTAATTATTCGTAATATTTAAGCGAATAGTCAAATTTATCCAACCAAAAGAAGTTATTTTGTGTTCGATTAATAAAGCTATTAAATAGACTAATTAAACATG
>Ga0302286_10002394_pt1 | contig 13096 bp, 9 predicted proteins | sample III_Fen_E2_3_FD_198765 | JGI IMG/M metagenome (GOLD analysis project Ga0302286, IMG submission 198765) | Peat permafrost microbial communities from Stordalen Mire near Abisko, Sweden - III_Fen_E2_3 | ecosystem: Environmental > Terrestrial > Soil > Wetlands > Permafrost | place: Sweden: Abisko...
AAAAATTGGAGCAATATTGGTTCTAATCTTTGTAATAATAATGCTTTTAACGAATTCGTATCGACTGATTGAAAAATGGATAATTGCTTTTGTTTCGATAATTGGCTTGTCGTTTATTTACGAATTGTCTTTGGTTCATATCGAATGGTTGCATGTAGCATCGGCAAGTGTTACACCATCATTCCCAAATGGCTCGATGCTTATTATAATGAGCGTTTTAGGTGCTGTTGTGATGCCTCATAATCTTTTCCTTCATTCAGAAGTTATTCAAAGTCGACAAATAAATCAACTCGATGAATCGACAATCAAGAAAAGTTTAAAGTACGAATTTGCCGATACTCTTTTTTCGATGATTGTAGGTTGGGCAATTAATTGTGCAATAATCATTTTGGCCGGAACAATCTTTTACAAACATCATATTTCGGTAACTAAACTTGAACAAGCTAAAGATATGCTTGCTCCACTTTTAGGAGCAAATGCTGGAACTATATTTGCCGAAGCTCTTTTGATGTCGGGAATTGCATCGACAATAACTTCGGGAATGGCTGCTGGCAGTATTTTCTCGGGAATGTTTCGAGAACCATATGACATAAAAGATGTTCACTCACGAACAGGAGTTTTGATTTCGTTGATTGTGGCTACTCTTTTGATTTTCATTATCGATAATCCTTTCAAAGGACTTATTCTTTCACAAATGTTACTGAGTATTCAGCTTCCATTTACTATTTTCTTGCAGGTTTATTTAACCTCATCGGCAAAGGTTATGGGAAAATACAAAAACAGCAAAGCCTTGGTTGCACTTTTAATTGGAATAGGTGTTTTGGTTACTTTGTTAAATGTTGCTTTGCTGATTTCGGTGGTAAAAATTTAGCATTTAACTCAATCTATAATTTTCCACTATTCTCTATTATTTAAAATGGTTATTCTCAATCTGCCTTCATAAGCCCTTCGACAGACTCAGGGTGACCAAAGGTGAGACTTTCGTCATGCTTGTCGAAGCATTTTTGTTTACCTATAATCACTTTTTTCGATACACTAAAAGCGATGATTTTAATAATTTAAGCTATTGAATCAATATAAAAACAAAAAAAGCAGACCGAATTTCGATCTGCTTTTCCATTTTAGATATTCTAACGATTATAAGTTGAATGCCTTTTGAAGTTTTTCAACATAATCAAGTTTTTCCCAAGTAAAGAATTCTACTTCTTTTTTACCTTCTTTTCCATTTTCGAAAACTTGTACAGTTTCTTTGTATGGTTGACGACCAAAATGTCCGTAAGACGCTGTTGGTAAGAAAATAGGATTAGTTAAGCCAAAACGTTCAACGATAAATGCAGGACGCATATCGAAGATTTCGCCAACTTTCACTGCAATTTCTGTATCGCTTAGTTTTTTGCCATTAGCATCTTTTAATTTGCTTGTACCATAAGTGTTAACATATAATCCCATTGGTTTTGCAACACCAATTGCATACGCAACTTGTACTAAACATTCTTTGCAAATTCCCGAAGCTACGATGTTTTTAGCAATGTGACGAGTTGCATAAGCAGCAGAACGGTCAACTTTCGATGAATCTTTTCCAGAGAAAGCTCCACCACCGTGAGCACCTTTTCCACCATAAGAGTCAACGATGATTTTACGACCTGTTAAACCTGTATCACCATGAGGACCACCAATTACGAAGTTTCCTGTTGGGTTTACATATAATTCGAATTTCTCACCTTTTTGTGCATCGAATAATTTACGAAGACGAACTGGTAATAATTTTTTAGTGCGAGGAATAACATATTTCTCAACATCTTCTCTGATTCTTTTTTGCATAGCAAGTGCTGCTACATCGCTAGCTGCTTTTGAAGCATCAGCTGCTTTTACGAAATCATCGTGTTGAGTTGAAATTACAATTGTTTTGATGGTTTTTGGTTTTCCTGTTTTGTCATCATACTCAATTGTAACTTGCGATTTAGCATCTGGACGAAGATATTTCATCACTTTTCCTTCGCGACGGATAGCTGCTAATTCTAATAATAGAGAATGAGCAATGTCTAAAGTTGCAGGCATGAAATTATCTGTTTCATCGCTTGCATAACCAAACATCATTCCTTGGTCACCAGCACCTTGATCTTCTTTTTTAGCACGTTCTACACCTTGGTTGATATCTTGCGATTGACCATGGATAGTGTTAACTACTCCACACGATTCAGCATCGAATTTATATTCAGCTTTCGTATATCCAATTTTTGCGATGGTTTTACGAGCAACTTCTTGTTGATCGAAAATACCGTTTGATTTTACTTCACCTGCTAATACAACTAAACCCGTTGTTACAAGTGTTTCGCATGCTACCTTTGAACTTGGATCGCGACGAAGATATTCGTCAAGCAATGCGTCTGAAATTTGATCTGAGACTTTATCGGGATGCCCTTCAGAAACAGATTCTGATGTAAATAAATAACCCATAGTAATAATTATAAATGTTAAACAATTATTGGGAAGATTTGTTGTGAGGTGCAAATGCGGTAACAGAGAAGTCCTGTCGCTTTAGCATTTTTTCACGTGGTTGCAATCATAACAAATCTTTCCACAAATATGAAGCAAATGTATAAATATTTTTGAAATTTGGTTCATCTTTGTGTAAAATTTCGCATTATATATGGAAAAATCTGCATTAAAGCTTACGGAATTACTTCTTAATGTGAAAGATGCCCTTAAAGTATCGCTACAAAAAACCTATTGGATTCGTGCAGAGATAAGCGAAATATCTACCAATTATTCAGGGCATTGCTATCTCGAACTCATTGAGAAACCCGAAAATTCCGACACTATTTCGGCTAAAGTTCGGGCTACTATTTGGTCATCAGTAAATAGAATGCTATCGGCTTATTTCGAAACCGTTACTGGTCAACAACTCGAAAAAGGACTTAAGATTCTGATAAAAGCTTCTGTTGAGTTTAGCGAATTATATGGTCTAAGCATTAATATTCTCGACATTGACCCAACCTACACTATAGGTGAGCAAGAACGTGCAAGACGTGAAATCATAAAGCAATTGGAAGAAGATGGTGTGATGGAAATGAATTCGATGCTTGAGCTTCCATTAGTTTCACAACGAATTGCAGTGATTTCATCGCAATCGGCTGCTGGTTATGGCGATTTCATTCATCAACTTTCATCAAATAGTGAGGGATACACTTTTCAATGCACGCTTTTCCCCAGTGTAATGCAGGGGCAAAAAACTGCAGAATCCATCATAAAAGCTCTTGAGGCAATATTTGAACATGAAACAGATTTTGATGCAGTAATAATTATACGTGGAGGAGGTTCAAAAACCGATTTGTCTTGGTTCGATAATTACGATTTAGCTGTAAATATTGCTCAATTTCCATTACCTGTTATTTCGGGAATTGGGCATGAACGGGATAAAAGCATTGCCGATATGGTTGCCCATACAAGCTTAAAAACACCAACGGCCGTTGCCGAATTTCTAATTGAACAAGCATCGAACTTTGATGAAACAATATCAGCGTTAGGCTCCGATTTTATTGGCCTAGTACAAGGCATGCTCGATGATCATACAACGATTTTGCAAAATATTAGCCAAAATATTAAACCTATTGTAAAAGAGGCGGTAAGTACTGAAAAGAGTTTGCTTTCGATGATGGTTGAAAAGGCTGAGATGTATTGCAATGAGCGATTAAAAGAAGAAATAGCATCTACAAAAATCAGAAGTTTAAAAGCTATTCATCATAGTAATTTTGAATTATTAAAATTGTGTCAACATGTTTCAAGTATAGCTACAACAGCTCGCCAAATGATTCGAGCTAATTTTTCTGAAAGTGAAAAGCAAATTGAATATTTATCATCAAAAAGTTTTGCATACGATCCTGCTAGAATATTGGAACGTGGTTTTACAATGACGCTCGACGAAAAAGGAAACCTTATTCGTTCATCAAAGAGCATAAAAAAAACTCAAACTATTGTTACTCGCTTTATCGATGGAGACGTTAAAAGCCAAAGGATATAAGAGTTTTGAGTTAAAAGGAAAGTGGGTTCTTCGTTATTTAAAATATATCAGTATATTTGCTTTATAAGCATAACAGATTCAATTAAAAATTCCTCATATCTATGATGAAAATCGCTGTTTTTCCAGGTAGTTTCGATCCATTTACTAATGGTCATAAAAACATCGTGGAAAGAGCTTTACCATTGTTCGACCAAATAATTATTGCTATTGGTGTTAACGCCGAAAAGAAGACAATGTTTAGTCTCGAACAACGGATTTCGGATATTGAATCGGTTTTTCAAAATTTTCAAAATGTTTCTGTTAAAGAATATACTGGTTTAACTATCGATTTTTGCAAACAGCAATCGGCTCAATTTATACTTCGTGGAGTTCGTAACAGCATCGATTTTGAATATGAAAAATCGATAGCTCAAATGAACAAAGAAATAAGTAATGGCATAGAAACAGTTATCCTTTGTTGCGATCCTGAATTTTCTACGATAAGTTCAACTATCATCCGCGATTTACACCGAAACGGACATCCTATTTCGAAATACGTACCATTTTCAATTTCAAAAAATGACTAAGATATTGGCAAAATATATATCAAGTTTCTTGCTTTGTTTTTTACCAATGGTACTCTTCTCGACTGTTGTAAAAATCAAAGGTAATTGCCCCGAATACAAATCGTATAAACTAACTTTTTATAGATACAGCGACCTTATAAGCAAAGCCGAAATTAAACTTAATGAATGTGTTTCCGATTCTAGCGGAAATTTCGAATGTCAACTTGATGTTCCATTTACCTGTCAAGTATTTGTTTATTTGGGATATTACAAAGGTTTCTTTTTTGTTGAACCTAAAAAATCATACGATTTAGTACTACCACCTCGTCGCGAAAAAAGTTTGGTTGAAGATTTAAATCCTTTTTTTGCCGAAGAAGAATTTAGCATTGGAATTAAAAATGCAAAAGAAACCGAACTCAATTATGCAATCGCAAGTTTCAATTCGATTTACGAAACGTTTTTGGCTGAGAAATTCAACTATCTTTATATCTATTCGGATGTAAAAATGGTCGACTCGCTTCAAAAAGTTATGTACGATAAATTCTCAAACATTAAGAATCCTTTCTTTGTCGATTATATGAAATATCGTCTCAATTTTCTTCATTATTTCACGTACGATAGAGACAGAAATTTTGCTACCAGAAAGTATTTAACAGGAAAACCTGTTTTATATCAAAATCCTGGATACATGGATTTTTTCAATCAGCTTTGGGGTAAATATTTTACCTATCTTGGTATTGGCGACAAATATGGAGAACGTTTGATGTCAAACATTATCTACTCGAAAAGTCCTACCGAACTAGACAAAACTTTGGATATGAATATGACACTTCGCGACGATACGCTTCGTGAACTTGTAATGCTCAAAGGCTTGTCGGACTGTCTTACAAAACCCGATTTATATCCTGTTCAGTCGGTAAATCAAACATTAGATTCTATTTCTAAAATCTCAAAAATTGCCGAACATCGCGTAATGGCTCTTAACATCTTGGTAAAAGAAAAAAAGCTCAATCAACTTGATACAGCAATCGATTTTAAACTTAAAAATGCGAATAATGAACTTGTTTCATTGTCCGATTTTAGAGGCAAATATGTGTATTTATGTTTTGGTCGTTCCGAGAATTATGCTTGCCAAAAAGAATACCGTCTTTTAAAAGATATCTATGATAAAAAAACAAATGGTCTTGATATTATAACGGTTAGTTCCGATCAAGATACTACAACATTTAACGATTATGTGAAAAGTAATCCACAATATTCTTGGACATTTCTCTACGACGAAAATAAAGAAATAACAACTCGTTATGGAATCCGTGCTTTACCGTCATATATCATAATCGATCCCGATGGTAAAATTGCAATGATTCCAGCAATATCTCCTCAACAAAATTTCCTTCTCTATTTTGCTCAAATACAAAAATGGAGACAGCGTGCACTCGAAGCAAAAGCTAAACAACAGCAAGGCATTCCAACAAATCATTAATCTTCATGAGATTTTGTCGATATTTATTTTTGATTTTATGTCTTTCGATTTCTGCATATTATACACAGGCTCAAGATAGCAGTTCAACTAAAAAGACAATTAAAAATCCTTTAGAATATACAAACGGTCGATTACAATTTGCTGTTTATCCAGTGTCAAGTGTCGATCCAGCAAGTGGAATAGAATTGGGTATGATGCCTGTTTTTTCCATTGCTCCAAAAGCTAAGATTGATTCAATGGGATTTTATCGTTCATCGTCGCTTGCAGCGCATTTAACATACTCAACAAAGAATTGGGCAAATGTTCGTTGCGAAGGTCAATTTTACACGTCAAAAGGCTTGAACTATGGTGTATTTGTTCAATATTTACATGCACCCGATTATTTCTATGGCATAGGCAACGACACTATTAATACGTCGCCATCGAAGTTTTTAAACCAATACGTTAAAGGTGGATTTGAATTATCGAAAAGCATCAAAACGATTCATTTTATTGGCTTTAAACTTGAATTACAACATCAAACAATTACAGAAATAGAAAAGACCGTTTTGAATAGTTCCATTGAAGGATATAATGGAGGAACTGTTTTAGGAATTGGCCCACTTTATAAATTCGATACCCGCGACAATGTTAACTATCCCACCAAAGGAACATTAATTCAAGCATCGGCTGTATTTTCATTTTTAACAAATGAAAAGAATAAAAAATTCACAACATATTCATTCGATTATCGAAAATATTTCACTTTTTTCAAATCATTAAATCTTGCGTTTCAAGCAATGATTGCAAGTTCCGAGGGTGATGTTCCTTTTTATAAACTACAATCGATAGGTGGAAAATATAACCTCCGAGGCATTACAAACAAGAACAAGTATATCGATAAAAATGTTTGGTACACACAAGCTGAATTCCGAAAAAACGTATACAAACGCGTTGGTGTTGTTGCCTTTGGCGGTATTGGGAATATTTACTCGACCTGGGATAACGATATGATTTCGCATCTTAAAGCCGTATATGGTTTTGGTGCTCGATTTCAAGTCATTCCACGCGACAAAATTAACCTTCGCTTCGATTATGCATTTGGCCCAAATGGCGATAGTGGATTTTATGCTACAATTCGTGAAGCTTTTTAATTACTCTTTCACAAACTTCTCAGTAAACGTTTCCCCATTCATTTCAACCCTTACATAATACAATCCAGTTTGTTTAATATCCGAAATTTGGAAACTATTTCTACCACTTTCAATGTTTTGTTTAAAGCTTTTTATGGTTCTACCTTGATTGTCGATTACCACAATACTTCCTTTACCAGCTTTGTTTGATTCAAATTCAACAGAAACTGCATTTCCCGAAGTAATATTGGGAACTATTTTTAGTTTCGTAATTGCTTGTTGTACTACTTCTATATCAGTTGGTAAATGATGTTCCTGTTTATAACGATACTCGGCACGTGATAGCACCTTTGGAATATTTTGCTCTTTCGATGCAACAAACAATGCAAATGCTACATGTAAAGTATCGCCTATTTTAATGTTTTTAGCCTTTACGTCTATTACTTGGATAATATCGTCGGCTTGTCGCTTAACTAAATTAAGATTGGTTTTTGAATGTGTTAATGCTGTAAAAATATTTGTTTTTGTTAATCCTATTTTGGTGTCAATTTGTATCTGTTCTTTTGTCGTATCATATACTGTAACCAACAGAGTATCGCCTTGCATTACTTGTTTTGGTTTCAATTCTTTTATGTTATCATATACTTCTATCATGTGTTGATTTACCGAATCGCCTCTTAACACTTTTACTCCAACATAAGGCTGTGTTTGGTCGAGAGAATAGACGTAACCATATTTTAAATAGCTATTGGCTACGGCCTTATCCCATAATGGATTTCCAACATCCCAATCCATTATCAAGCCAGCATACATGCTGTCAATATCGGCAAGCGAAGTGTTGATAATGTCATATTCGTATAACACAAAGGAACTATCTTTCAACCACGATGTAGCACGTTGATTAATTTTAAAATTAAAATCGACCTCCGTTTTATATTTCCCATTTATTGCTGAAACAATGGAAACAGTACTGTCGGTATTTTCATATTCGGGATAATTGCTTGGAGTAAAATTAGATGACATAATATTGTATGTTAACACTTTTTGAGCATCTTTTGCCAACACTAATCCACTTAAAACAGAAGTTTCTGTTATGCTTCTGCTATATAATAGGGGCATGTTTTTATAGTTAAAACCTAAACCTTCATAACTTGTAACATAATCGCAACCAATACTACCTTTTGCATTTACTGATGTTGAAATATCATTAGCTTCAAGTGGTAAATACGATGGATTTGCTCTCATTACAACAAATTGTAAATCATGGAAACCATCGGGAGTATCGTAGGTAATTTGCAAGGCTACCGTTGCATCGTAAGGAATTGATTTTATGAGTGAAAATTTTAGCTCAAAGTTTTTAAGGGTATCCATTATTCCAAGTGAATCGATAACTGGAGTTACGTCTACTTGAGCGAGATAACCATCATAGTCGGAAACTGAAACCGAAATGTTTTTTGCATAATGCAAATAATTAACAAACGAACCTTTCAATACTGCAGTATCTCCTCCTCTTACAATATTATCATAAAGCCCTGTAATAGTATAATCGACTAAACGAATAGAAGGCTTTAAACTATCGATCAAAGCATGATAGGCGTTTACTCTACCGTGTCCAAGCAATTTTGCATAAGGAATATTTGCTGGTACAGTATCAATATTTTGAGAGCTTACTCGAACTCGTTCGCCTGCTTGTTGAGCGGTAAATTTTGGATTAAATGAGCGAACTAAACCTGCAATTCCAGAAAATATTGGTGCAGATAATGATGTGCCAACATATTGTAACTGGTAAGAATTTCCGTCTGTTGACCAATATGTTACACCAGGTGCACTTGCATCGATATAAAAACCATATGTTGAGCCATTAATTAAACCTGAATCAATCCATTTCGAATCAGTTTTATCAACACAAGCTACACTTATTGCATGTTCATACGACGCGGGGAAATTAATCTCTGGTTTATGATGATTACCAGCAGCACAAACAACTAATGCATCTTTATTAAAAGTAGCATAATTAACAATATCTTGTCCATAAGGTAGGTTTGCTAGACTTCCCCAAGAACAATTTATTACATTTGCACCATGATCTGCGGCATAAACAATTGACTCATAATCATGTTCATATGATATTTGATTAGACAATAAATCGCTTCTTACTGGCAGAATTTTACAATTAAAACCTACGCCAACAACTCCTTTACCATTATCTGTTTTTGCACCAGCTATTCCTGCAACGGTTGTTCCATGTGGAGCACTTGCTTCGTATGGGTTATTGTCATTCCCTGCCATATCCCAACCTCTGAAATTGTCAATATAACCATCGTTATCGTCGTCAATACCATTTATTGGGTCAGCCCAATTATATTTTATTTGTCCTACAAGGTCTTCGTGAAAAACATTAACACCTGTATCGGAAATTGCAATTACTACATTTGTGTCGCCTTTGCTTATGTCCCATGCTTGTTTCAATTCAATTTTATCGACATACCATTGGTTCCCAATTAAAGGATCGTTAGGTGTGTAAAAAAGCTGATTTACAGGAATTGGTTGCACGTATTGTACAACATCAAAGGTCGATAAATAAGCCACAATTTTATCGACAGGATAATTTTCTAAATATTTAATTTCGTAAATCGTTGTAATATCTACATCATTAGGCTTTTGTGGCAATTTGGCTCTTGGGAATTTTTGTTTAACCATTATCGGTTTCAATGAATTGATAAAAGCTTCAACTTTTTGTGTTGAAATTCCAAGCGATTGTGTCGATGACTTTAATTTGCCGTTTTTCGGCTTAAATTTTATGATAAAAGAATGGGGAATAAACTCCGTTTGCTGAGCTTGCAACAAAGCGTTACAGCACAGCGAAAACAAAATAAAAAGAATAATTAACAATCGGTTTTGTCGACCGATGTTTTGTATATTAAAACCTAATGTCTTCATAGTATTAGCTTTTTGTTGAGGGATTTATACTAGTTTCTCTTTTATCTTTTTTGAAAATTCCGAGGCAAAAATAAAGTTCTCAAGTTCCTGATTTCCCGATTGCCAAATGCCTTCTTTATGTCCTTCCCACCATTTCTCGCCATTATTGATAAAGAATATTTTATCGCCAATTTCAAATACTGAATTCATATCGTGAGTATTTATAAGCGTAGTAATATTATATTCTTGTGTAATTTCACAAATGAGGTTGTCAATAACCAATGCTGTCATTGGGTCAAGCCCAGAGTTTGGCTCATCGCAAAAAAGATATTTTGGATTTAATGCTATGGCTCTTGCTATGGCAACCCGTTTCTGCATACCACCACTTATTTCGGCGGGGAAAAGTTTTTCTTTTCCAATAATCTCAACACGCTTTAAACAAAAATCCACTCTCTCTCTTATTTCATCTTCGCTAAAGTCAGAAAACATTTTTAAAGGAAATTCTACGTTTTCAGCCAAAGTCATAGAATCGAACAAAGCACTGCCTTGAAAAACCATTCCTATTTCTTTGCGAATTTCTTTGCGTTCGTCTTTTTTCATTGTCACAAAATCGCGATTATCGAACAATATACTTCCACTATCAACTTCAAGCAAGCCAACCAATGTTTTTAGCAATACTGTTTTACCCGAACCACTACGACCAATTACTAAATTGATTTTACCTTGTTCAAGCCCCAAGCTAACATTTTTTAAAACGGCTTGATCTCTAAACGATTTCGAAACATTTACGACTTCAATCATTACAACATTAATTTAGTTAATATTAGATTGAATATTAGGATAATAAGACTACTATGTACAACAGCTTTCGTACTAGCATCGCCCACCGATTTGGAACCCAATTCGGTATAATAACCATAATAACTCGATACCGAAGATATGATAAAAGCAAAAACAACCGTTTTTGTTAATGAATAAACAATATAAAATGGTTTAAATTGAAATTGAAGGCCATAAATAAATTGCGAATGATTTACTGCTCCAGTAACAACCACACCAGCCCATCCACCAAAAATCCCCACAAACATATAACACATTGTTAAAAAGGGAAAAATAAATATAGCAGCTATTATTTTTGGAAAAATAACATAACCAGCAGAATTAACTCCCATTGTTTCAAGAGCATCTATTTGTTGAGTAACCTTCATACTTCCAATTTCCGATGCAATGTTAGATCCCACTTTACCAGCAAGAATCAAACACATAATTGTTGACGAAAACTCTAATAGAACCGAATCGCGTGTCCCAAGTCCAATAAGCATTTCGGGTAATAAAGGATTATCCATGTTACTAGACGTTTGAATAGCAATAACAGCCCCAAAGAAAAAAGCCACAAAGCATACAATAAAAACAGAACCAAGTCCCATTTTTTCAACTTCTTCGCCTATTATTTTCCAATACACTTTACCTTTTTCGGGACGTGCAAAAACAGCTTTCATTAGGCTTGCATAGTTTCCTAAATGCTGAAAAAAACTCATTTATTCAAATTTTTAGTATATTTATATCAAAGGTACACAAATATACTAAGAGTTTGCTTATATTTAAGTTTCGAATTTTAAAAACCCTACTGACATGGCATTTACATTTTTTTTTAGAGATATTACAACAATTGAAGAAGCTGTACAAAATATTATTCCTACAATTATTGGTCGCAGTAAAGTATACATTTGGGATGCAGGTTGTGCAATGGGACCAGAGCCTTATACATTAGCAATCGTACTTGCCGAAAATCTAGGGAATTTTGCTTTTAAAAACATAAAGATATTTGCTACCGATCATGACGAAAGTGGTCATTTTGGTGAAATAATAGCCGAAGGAATTTATAGCTACGATGAGCTTAAACGTATGCCCGAAGATTTATTTAAAAAGTATTTTACACCAACAAGTAAAGAAGGCTATTTTCAAATAAGTCAAACAATCAGAAGTAGTGTCATATTTCAAAAACATGATATCTTAACCTTTCAACCGGTTAGAACTGACTTTAACATGATAATGTGTAAAAACGTTTTACTCCATTTTCAACAACCCGACAGAGTTAAAGCTATGCAAATGTTTCATTCTGCTCTACAACCCGATGGTGTTTTTGTAACCGAAAACACACAAAAAATGCCCGATGATATCGAGCATTTATTTGAAAAAATTGGAAAAGGAAGTCAAACGTTCCGAAAACGTTAAATTCCTGTTTATTCTATTATTGTAATCCAACCAAATTTATCGGGTATAAGACCCGATTGAATTCCAACTATTGTTTCGTATAATTTTTGGCTAATAGATCCTGGTTTTCCATCTTGGCTAAACGTGTAAATTTTGTCGTTATCGGGATCGATAATTTTACCAATTGGGCTAATAACTGCAGCCGTTCCACATTGACCAACTTCATCAAACGATTCAAGTTCATCAAATGCAACTTGGCGTTTTTCAATATTCATTCCAAAATCTTCGGCCAAAGTTTGAATACTCATATTGGTTATCGAAGGTAAAATTGAATGTGACGATGGTGTGATGTATGAATTTCCTCTGATTGCAAAAAAGTTTGCTGGACCACATTCATCAATATATTTCTTTTCTTTTGGATCTAAATAAAGTGCTGAACTATATCCTTGATCGTGAGCTTTAACCGTTACGCGAACACTTGCAGCATAATTTCCACCAACTTTAATATGACCTGTTCCTAGAGGAGCAGCTCGATCGCTACCACGTTCTACAACAACATTACTTGGATTGAAACCCGTTTTAAAGTAAGGACCAACTGGTGTAACAAACATAAGGAATAGATATTCGTTTGCAGGATTTAAACCAACTTTTGCTTCAGTTCCAATAATTAATGGACGAATATATAAACTTGCTCCAGTTCCATAAGGAGGAATAAAATCGATATTTTTCTTAATGACAGTATATAATGCTTCTTCAAAAATTTCTTTTGGAATTGCTGGCATTAAAATATATTCTGCCGATG
>Ga0302286_10002398_pt1 | contig 13078 bp, 8 predicted proteins | sample III_Fen_E2_3_FD_198765 | JGI IMG/M metagenome (GOLD analysis project Ga0302286, IMG submission 198765) | Peat permafrost microbial communities from Stordalen Mire near Abisko, Sweden - III_Fen_E2_3 | ecosystem: Environmental > Terrestrial > Soil > Wetlands > Permafrost | place: Sweden: Abisko...
GAAATCAACCATACGGGAACCACTGTTTTGCCGAGCGGCCGGTTTCTTAATCCTGCCGGGGATTTGATCCAGATCACCAATGATCCCTTTGGAATGGCGGTTTCTGCCGATGGTAAAAAAGCAGTAACCCTCCACAACGGGGTTTTTTCGATCATCGATATTCAAACTTTAAATGCGGTCAGGGTACCCAGCTACGACAAAAAAATTAAATCCCCCTTGTCGAATGGATCATTTTTGGGAATTGCTTTCTCAAAGGATTCCAAAACGATTTATTTGAGCGGCGGGGACAATGGCGCTGTCATTGTCTACAACATCGAAACCTTAACCCGTCTCGATTCCATCTCTTTGAACGGCACGGTAGAAGGGAAAGTTTATGGGGACAGTTTTACGTCCGACCTGGTACTGAACGAAGCGAACAACGAGCTTTTGGTGCTGGACCGGGCCAATTTCAGGATGGTACGGATTGATCTGGCCACCAGGAAGATTACGGCTTCCATCAAAGTGGGGCGCCTGCCTTTTGGCCTGACCCTGAGCCCCGACAAAAAGACTGCCCTCGTTGCCAATGTGGGAATGTACGAATATCCGCTGATCACGGGCGCTACCCCGCAGAACTACGATTCATTGTTGATATCCCATCATCCGTATGGCAACAATACCAAAGAGTCGATCAACGGTACCGTGGTGGAAGGACGTAAGATCCCGGGTCTCGGCAGTCCCTTGCATCCCGATGCCATGAGTGTATTTACCATCGATTTGCAGACGAACAAAGTGATGGATAAGTTCAAGACCGGTCATCAGATCGGGCAAATGGTCGAAGAAGCCGAAGTAGTGGGTGGGGCCAGTCCCAATTCGATTGCCGTTGGAGAGCAATTTGCCTATGTTACCAATGCGACGAACGACAATATCTCCATAATTGACTACAAGAATCACAAGCTTATGGGTGATATCCCGATTCTGGTCGATCCCCGGATTAACAGATACCGCGGATTATTGCCTTTCGGGATCACCCTCAGCAAAGATGAGAAAACGCTTTATGTTGCCTTGCTTGGATTCAATTCGGTGGCAGTTATCGATGTTGTGTCCAGGACAACGATAGGGTTAATTCCGAGCGGCTGGGGCCCAACCCGGGTTCGGCTGTCAAAGGATGAGAATGAGATGTACATCATTACCTGCAGAGGTTTGGGTGCAGGTCCGAATGGGGGTAAAGGTTTTGTCTCCCCTCCCCAGGGACATTACATTGGCGATATCCAATTGGGTACTTTTCAGAAAGTGAAGGTGCCGGATGCGGATCAGCTGGCAACATATACCAAACAGGTGATTGATGATACCTTCAAAAGTGTCACTGTTACCGACGATGGTTCGAACCCTTTACCTGCATTACCGGGTCTGCGGAAATCCCCTGTCAGGTATGTGGTTTATATTACCAAGGAGAACCGTAGTTATGACGAAGTTTTTGGTCAGATGAAAAACGCGACAGGCGACAGCACCCTGGCAAGATTTGGCGTTCACAACGAATATACTTTACCCGATTCGCTCCGGAAGAAATTCCCGAACCTCCGGATCAGCCCCAACCACATCAAGGCAGCCAAACAGTTCTCATTTTCGGATAATTTTTATTGCGATGGGGATGCCTCTATCCATGGACATCATTGGATGGTAGGTGTCATACCCAACGAATGGGTCGAAACGAATTCGAGTGTTTCCAAAAAAGCCAAAATCTTCTCCAAGGCTCCCGGCCGGCGCTTCCCGTGTACTACCGGAAGTGTTGATCCTGAAGACTACGCCGAAATTGGCGGACTATGGGAGGCGCTCGACCGGACGAAAGTCTCTTTTTACAATTTTGGGGAGGCGAATGAAGCGGGTCACCAGCGTGAGGAGTGGTATGACACCAATACCGGGGCAGCCCATGGTGTGATGGTTCCCATGCAAAAAGCATTGTTTAAGAGAACCAGTCACAATTATGCCGGATTCAATACCAATATTCCGGACCAATACCGGATGGACCAGTTTGAGAAGGAATTCACCGCCAAGTGGATCAAAGGGAAAGAGAAGCTGCCTTCGTTGCTGACGATGCAGGTGCCCAACGATCATGGGGCAGGTATCAGGCCGGCAGATGGTTACTATTATCCCCAATCGTTTATGGTGGACAACGATCTGGCAGTTGGCCGGATCCTGCATTTTCTCTCCCGGACAAAATATTGGAAAAATATGCTGGTCATCATCACCGAAGATGATCCGCAGGGCGGGGTCGATCATGTGGATGCACACCGTTCCGTATTGATGATGGCCGGACCCTATGTGAAAAGGGGATATGTATCCCACACCCATGCCAATTTCGGCTCTATCCTGAAAACAATTTACAACATTCTCAATGTGCCTTATGTCAATCAGTTTGATGCCACAGCCTCCCTGTTACAGGATTTCTTCACCCCGACGCCGGATTATACCCCATACACACTGGAATTACACGATTCAAGGGTGTTTGATGCCGAAAAAGCGATGAAGAAATACAACAAGACCATCGATTGGAAAAAGATCGAAAAAGGGCCCGATATGGACGATGAAGAGGTCGAACGCAAAAGAATTTACAACAAATAAGTGCTAAAGGCTATCTAATTGATTTATAAGTAACAAATGAAATACCCATGAGGAAATTTTCACATCAACCGAAAATGATCCAGACATGTCGGGGTGGGTATTCCATTTGGCCGTTAAAAAACAAATTATAAACAAATGAATCAGGAAAGATTTGGATTCTATGGACATCTTTTTGTCTGAGCAAATCCTGTCTCACTTAACGGGAAGCATATAAAGGAAGGACCGCCCCATTTTTAGTAGATGGAACGGTCTTTCTTATTTGTGTGCTGACAATAAGTAGTTTTTTGAATCTCCTTTTTTTTCGGTATATTTATATAGAAAACAATCCTTTGCTATTTTCACCACATGACTTTGCGACAGGATTTTGAGGGGAAGTTGAAATTTATTTTCAAGCTGGATGCTTTTTTTGATGATCAATGGGAAACTATTGAACGGATCATGAAAGGTGAGCGTGTACTGTTGATTGAAAAGACAGGCTTTGGAAAATCACTCTGTTTTCAATTTCCTGCTGTCATCTTTGAAGGGATAACGGTTGTATTCACTCCGTTAATCGCCCTGATGCGGGATCAGGTAAAAAAGTTAAACAGTTTGGATATTTCTGCAAAATGTATCAACAGTGAGCAGTCTCCTGAGGAGAACACGCAAATTATTACAGAGGCAAAATCAGGACTGATCAAAATTCTTTATATCGCACCTGAAAGAGAGGAAAACAGTGAATGGATAGAGGCAACCAGACAAATGAAACTTTCCATGGTTGTAATTGATGAAGCTCATTGTATTTCTGTTTGGGGACATGATTTCAGACCGGCTTTCAGAAGAATCATTAATTTAGTGAGACTGCTGCCTGCGGGGTTGCCGGTTTTGGCTACCACTGCCACTGCAACTAAGATGGTAGAGGAGGATATTGCTTCCCAAATTGGGGGCAATATAAAAGTTCTGAGAGGTAACTTGATGCGTGAAAACTTCAGGTTGTATGTGGTAAAAGTTAATTCAGAGGACGAAAAATTGGTTTGGCTGGGACAGAATTTAAACAAACTACCGGGATCAGGTATTTTGTATACAGGAACAAGAGTAGATACCGAGGTCTATTCAAAATGGTTTGAACACCTGAAACTCCCCATTATTGGTTATAATGCAGGATTAGATGTCGATTCAAGAATTGCCATCGAGAACGGATTAATGGAGAATAAATGGAAATGTGTCATATCAACAAATGCACTGGGAATGGGAATCGATAAACCTGATATAAGGTTTATTATTCATACCCAGATACCTCAAAGTCCAATTCATTATTACCAAGAGATCGGTCGGGCCGGCAGAGACGGCAAACCCGCATACATTATTTTATTCTACAATCCTGAAGATAAAAAATTACCCTTGGCTTTTATCGAAGGTGGCAGACCATCTATTGCTAAATACCAAAAGGTAATCTCTGTCATTAGGGACGAACTTTTAGGCGAACGTGAAATAGCGAGGAAAACAAACCTAAAACAAAACCAGATAAGGGTCATTAAATCAGATTTGATTGATCAGGGTATTATCAGGGTGATATTGCTGGGCAAAAACAAAAAATTTGAATACATCACCCATGCTCCAACCTTGGATACAAAGGCATTTGAGGCATTAAGATCCACAAAAAGGGCTGATTTGGAGAAGATGATTGAATATATTGAAACAAATCAGTCGAGGATGAAATTTCTTTGCAATTTTCTGGGTGATTCTGTCATTCATGAATTTAACAATTGTGACAATACTGGGTTGAAAAAGATTCAAGTGGATTGTAACGAAGAATGGCAACAGATGCTAAAGGGGTTTAGGGAAGACTATTTCCCAATACTCGAAGTGGAGACAAAAGATTCGAAAATAAGCAATGGTGTTGCCGCCAGTTATTATGGCTTTTCCAATGTGGGTAAGACATTGCATCGTTGTAAATATGAGACAAGAGAGGAGTTCCCTGATTTTTTACTGGTATTGACGCTGAAAGCTTTTCGGAAGAAATTCGGTCAGGAGGAGTTCGATTATATTGCTTACGTTCCCCCAACAGCTTCAGGCGATTTGGTTAAGAATTTTGCGGTCAAACTTTCTGAGGTTTTGAAATTTCCGATTACGCATGACCTGGTTAAAATCAGGCACACAAGTGAGCAAAAGGTTTTTGAAAATGGGGTCTTGAAATCCGATAATGTGAAGGGCGCTTTTTCTTTTAACAACCCTCAACTGCTTTTCGGAAAGCGTATTTTATTGGTTGATGATATTTTTGACAGTGGCGCAACAATGAAAGAACTGGGCCATTTATTTACTACTTTTGAAGTAGAGAGAATTGTGCCCATTGTTATTGCAAGAACTGTCGGAGGAGATTTAGTCTGAAATGGAAAACGAAGCAACCTACTGGATTACATTGGCCCATCTGCCCAAATGGGGTCTTGGTAAGATTAATAGTCTTATTGTGAGGTTCTTTCATGAGGAAAAAATATCGATCGGGGAGTTCTTCAATCTTTCTGAGGCGATTTGGTCAGAAAGGTACCAACTAACTCCAGCTGATATTCTGGATCTGCAAAATGCCAAATCAGAACTTCCCAACAACGCCTTTTTTGCTGAAAATCTATTGAGTCAGGGTTATGATTTGTTGCCAATCACCTCACCGGAATATTCCCCAACCCTGAAGCAAAATTTAAAGGCAACACAATCGCCATCTTTGCTTTATGTAAAAGGAAACAAACAAATCTTAAAGGAACGGTCTATTGCCATTGTAGGATCCCGGGAGGCTGAGGGTAAATCATTGGAATTTGCTGACAACATTGCCCGGCTAGCCAGCAAAGGGAACAAGGTGGTAGTGAGCGGATTTGCAAAAGGGGTTGACAAGCAGGCTCTTGATTCGGCTATCAAATACAAAGGCCAGAGTATCATTGTATTGCCGCAGGGGATAACTACGTTTAACTCCGGATTTAAAACTTATTACAAGCAAATTGTAGATGGGGATGTATTGGTTTTGAGTACATTTCCTCCAAAGGCAGGGTGGTCGGTGCCCCTGGCTATGGCCCGTAATCCGATCATTTACGGACTTGCAGACGAAATTTATGTGGCCGAATCCAGCGAAAAGGGCGGAACTTGGGCAGGGGTTGTGGATGGTCTCAGAAAAGGACGGAAAATTTATGTCAGGCAAACTGAACAAAATGAGAATAATGCCAACGCCTTGCTAATTCAAAAAGGTGCGAAACCCGTTGATTTCAATGGGAATGAGATTCAAAATGCCGATTATAGCGAACAGTCGGTCGTCCCTTCACTGGTCACTGATGTTACTGTTTCTCTTGAAAATATTCCTGATAAGATTATGCAGGTACTTACGGGTAAGCCACTTTCACTGAGCGAGATTTTGGAAAAGGGGCAACTGAACCTAACTGCCGGCAAGCTGGCTTCTGTTATAAAAGGTATGGAGTCGATCAAGTCCGTAAAGTATGGAAAAGCAACAAAATACCAGTTGAAAAGCAATCGTCCTGGACCTGAGCAAAAGGAGCTTTTCTGATAGGATTATTCTATCTGTTTCAAAATTAAATCATGTTTGATTCCGACGAAAAAGTAAATTGCAAAGAGCTTCCCCTTTTTAGAAAGGGAATTGAAATCCTTGAGGTAGTTGACCAGATCTGCCAGCTTATCCCGGATAACGAAGAGCCATTGGCGGATGTGAAATATGAGATGCTGAGCGACGCAAGGATGCTGACCGTAAAAATAGCAGGAGCAACGGCAGGGCAGTTGTACGATATCAAAATGGAGGCAGCAACTATTATCAGAAAATCTGCTAATAGTTTGATGGTACAAAACCATACCCTCGAGATGTTTGGTTTTGAGCATGCAGAATATTTTCAGATCGTCAGGGATTTGCTGGAGGAGTACCGGTTGTTGTTTATCGACTGGGTCTCTAAATTCGACAAATGGGATTATATCATCGATCGCTGGGGGCTATTCAATCCACCCGGGGTTGGGCCGTTCGATCATGATCCGGACGATGATATTCCGTGTAATGGAGCAGATGATTTGTCTTAGCTATTGCTTCTTAATACAGACCCTTATAGTGTCCTTGTCGCTTTCAAATAGAAAATTCTGGATTCCCTTCGCTGGTATAGGAACCGCATTAGCGAAGTTTATCTTGTAAAAACGGGCCATCCCGGTTTCGACAAGTTCCCGTTGAAGCAATAATCATCTCGGTCAAATCCCCGCAGATCTTCTTCACAATTGATTCGGTATTCAAGAATAAAGCGGGTCATCATCCCCCTGGCTTTTTTTGCATAAACGGTAATCATCTTAAAAGAGCCGTTCTTACTATCCAGAAATTGCGGAGTGACAATTTTAGCCCTTAGCTTTTTAACATCAATTGCAGAGAAATACTCCTGCGAAGCAAGGTTGATCAGCAGGTCAGAACCACTCTCTTTCAGATCAATCCCAATTTGCCTGGTGATCTTTTGTTTCCAGAAATGGTACAGGTCATTGTATTTGCCAAACCGGAGCGCAGTTCCCATCTCAAGGCGATAGGGCTGGATCAGGTCAAGCGGTCGAAGTACACCATACAAACCGGAGAGCATGCGGAGGTGCTGCTGGGAGTATTCCACATCGGCGACAGGTAAAGAGTGCACCTCCAATCCGTGATATACTTCGCCCTTGAAGGAGAATATTGCCTGATGGGAATTGGCAGTGGTGTATTCGGGTTTCCAAAGGGCAAATCTTTCCTGATTCAACCACGCTAGTTTTGGGTTGATCTTCATTACCTCTTCCAGCTGGCTTGCAGATAATTTTCTCAAATACCGGATCAATTCGGCTGCTTCCCCGGGGAAAAGCGGTTGTGAATTCATTAAGGTAGAACTGGCCGATTTGAAATCGAGGGTTTTGGAGGGGGATAGTAGGGCTAACATAGAGATTCTCGAATAGGAGTGGTTAATCTTTTGATGGGAAAGTAAGTAAAATAATACAACCGGTTAGCGCTTCAGGCTGAAAATTATCTTTTTTGCTGGTTCATACTAGATCATCCAAAATCAGATCAAGCGCTACAATCGGTAAACACTTCATGCGGCTCCATTTTGGTTCAATATTGGGGAGAATTATACATAACCTCGAAAGTGTTATTCTTAATTGGTTTTTTGACAGTAAAACTTATTTACAGTCAAAAAATGGATTTATTTTCTAGAAATTTTTATTATGAGGATGCTGAATCAGGCAATAATTAATGCCAAAATATTGTATATTTGCATTAACGCAATGTTCATTACAGTAATACGGGTTACAATAAGTAATAAGTAAACTTTATGAAATTCTATAACAGGGAGAAGGAATTAGACCTTTTGAGTTCAATTAAAGAGCGATCAGCAACAAACGCCCAAATGACGTTTGTTGTGGGTCGTCGTCGTATCGGAAAGACTAGTCTGTTAAAAAAGGCCTTTGAGAATGAAGATACTACGCTATATCTATTTGTAACCAAGAAGAATGAAATTCTTATCTGTGAAGAATTCAAAGAAGAGATTGAACATAAACTACAAGTGAAAATTTTTGGTTTGATTGTCCATTTTAAAGATTTATTCCAATATCTGATGGAATTATCTGAGACCAGAAATTTCACACTCATCATAGATGAATTTCAGGAATTTTATTCTGTTAATCCTTCAGTTTACAGTGAGATGCAGAATATCTGGGATAGTTGCAAAGACAAGAGTAAAATAAATCTGGTCTTATGTGGATCTATTTTCTCTTTGATGAAGAAAATTTTTGAGAATTCCAAAGAACCACTCTTTGGAAGGGCAACCGAACGCATTCACTTAAGACCGTTCAATGTAATTACACTCAAAGAAATAATTGCAGATGACTATCCAAAGTTTAAAAATGAAGATTTATTGGCATTTTATACGTTTACTGGTGGAGTAGCAAAATATGTGGAGTTATTAGTCAACAAAAAAGCTTTTACATTGGCTAAGATATTAGATGAAGTATTCAGGGAAAACTCCCTTTTTATCGATGAAGGAAGAAATGTATTGATAGAAGAATTCGGGAAGGATTATGCCACTTATTTTTCAATCCTATCATTGATTGCATCGTCAAAAACCTCCCGTTCTGAGATTGAATCTATTCTGGAAATAAGTGTGGGTGGATACCTGGATAGAATGGAGAATGATTTCAATTTAATCCAAAAGGTACGTCCCATGTTTTCCAAACTTGGGGGAAGGAATATTAAATATGCGATTGTGGACAATTTTCTCAATTTCTGGTTTCGCTTTATTTACAAATACCAAAGTGCCGTAGAAATTGGAAATTTTGAATACCTCAGAACCATTGTCGAGCGGGATTATCCAACCTACTCAGGGAAGATTTTGGAAAGATATTTTACAGAGAAGTTTGCAACTCAAAACCTATACTCGGCAATAGGAACTTATTGGGAGAAAGGAAATCAAAATGAAATTGACATTGTAGCAGTGAATGATTTTGAGAAAATCGTTTTGGTTGCAGAAGTCAAGCGTAAGAAAGAAAATATCAGCAAACCTTTATTGCAGGAAAAGGGAAAGTCTTTGAAAACTCAACTGGAAGGATATATATTTGAATACCAAGGTCTTTCTATGGATGATATGTAATCTCACGTTTCTTCATATCACTCAGGGGCACTCCAGATAGGCACTCCCTGAAACAAAAAAGAGTCACAACGCATATTGTAACTCTTTGCTTTTCAGGGTGGAGAATATCGGAATCGAACCGATGACCTTTTGACTGCCAGTCAAACGCTCTAGCCAACTGAGCTAATCCCCCGCATGAGGCGACAAATATATAAATATTTTAAAACACAACTGGTTGACCTCAAAGAAAATTTGATCCATCTTCCGAAAAAATCAATTAAAAGATCTATTCTGCCAGTCTTTGCAAAAAAAGGAGGATCATTCACCAAAGGAAATGCAGAATATATAACGGCAGTCTAAAAATCAGGCTGTGATGGTTTTGTGGTTTTTTAACATTTTATAAAAAGTTGATATGTAGATATATATGACAGGTTATTACTTTGAATTACATGTGTCAAGGGTACTTGTAGATGTGTTTATTTTGTATTTTTACAAGGTCCGCAAAGGACATTAAAATGGAAAATCAAACAATTATTGAAGATCTCACATTAGACAATGTAGGAACATTAACCGAAACGCAGGTTTCAGAAATCGCGAACACCATCGAGAAAGAACCGGAGAAAGAGGAACGTTCGCAGTTGATGAAAATTTTAGAGACAGCTTTTGAATTTCGAACCATTTCAGCTAAAAACCGGAACCTTAAAGCCGATTTGTCATTCATGGGGTATCGGTTTTTCCCGGTAGAACAAAACAAGGTTCTTTTAAGGGGAATTAGGAAAAAGACAAACAGAAGATATTAAGGTGCCAAACCTATTTTTTCACCGGTATTCTATGTTCGGGGGAGGGTAATGCAGGAAATGAAGCATGCGGTTCTGTCTGGTACCAATATGCAACAGAAGCAATATCATCGTTTAGCTTCAAATACTTGCCATTGTCTCCCCAACCCAATGCCTGTATGGTAACTTTCAGCTCCTTTTTGAAACAGATAGGATCCATGATGTGCCAGCGATACAGGCTCCATAAATTTGGCAAAATGTCAGAATCTTTAGATGGTAATGTCGTGCCCGAATAAGCATTGGTGTATGGCTTTGGAAAACCGTAGCTCCCCAGGAAATAATCTTCTGTTCCGGTGCCGCAAATCGTTGGAAACTTCCCATCTCCATCTACAAAGAATTTTATTTCCCCTTCACCAAACCACTTTCGATTGGTCGACTGTGTATAGGATAAAAACGTCCCGACATAACGGCCCCTGCCTTTTACCCCATCCAAAATAACATAGGGGTTTTGTGTGTCCGTTTTAGAACGTCTCCATTGTGCATGAAAGTACCCGGTATTTTTGGGTACCGGGGTTAAAGAATAAGTAATTTGAAAAGCAAGAAGTTTTAAATCTTTCTCACCTTCATTCGTGAGGGTTATTTTTGCATGTTTCTTAAAAGGCATTGGCCAAAAACAGTTTAACGCATTCGCCGGATTTACTACAACAACCGCTGAATTTACCTGGGCAAATTTTTCGTGGCCCACTGCAAAAAAATCAGGGGCAGGCACTTCTATTGATGGTGTTTGTTCATTGTCCCAATAAAACCGTAAAACATGGGTGCGGCTCAATCCTTCAACCATCCATATATGTCTGATTATTCCGGGCCCATCTGTATCCATCAATGTAACGGTTTCACCCTGATTGACACGTAAAAAAGGTTTTACTTTCCATCCCTGTCCCAGATCGTCCGCAGCACGTGCGCTTGCCGCTTGTTCCGTTTCTGAAGGATCAGGAATAGCCATTCCTCCTTTACCTCTTTCCCCTGTCAGATTTTCGGCAGAAATTGAGCGTGTCTCTGAGTTATCGAGAAGTGGCAAGCTATTTAACCCGCTTTGCAGGGTAACACCACATCCAATAAATATTAGTGATATACTAAGCAATAATGTAAATGGGATAAACCTGATTTTATTCATTCGAAAATAACTTGGTTAATCTATTGCTATTATGAACGTTATTATGGAATATCCATGTTTGTATTCATTCTTCATTGTGAACATAAGTTCATGGATATTTTATAAGAATTTGCCTGTTTTTTCCAGTATACCCATAAACTCCTCCGGCGCTCTTCTTGGTTTTCCGGTAGCTGCATCCATGAATCCAAGTGTGACCTCCCCTTCGTTGATCAATTCCATTTTCTCATTATATATTTCAGAAATCAACCTGAATTTCACCTTTGGTATCTCTTTGACAATGGTTCTGATCGTTAAAAGTTCGTCGTAAATGGCCGGTTTGTGGTAAACAGCATGCAGTAGCCTTACCGGAAGGATAATTCCACTCTCCTCAACTTCCCGGTAGGATTTCCAGATCGTTCTGATCATATCTGTTCTTCCAATCTCATACAACCGGGGATAATTTCCGTAATACATAATCCCCATGCGATCCGTATCTGCATAACATACACGGTAAGGTGTTTCGTAACTAATCATATTCCATCCTTAATATTCAACACAATATTAAGCAGTTTTTTCCCGAAAAACGTCTAACATCGTTAAAATATGGTTGTTTGGCCGGTGATTCCTTTCAAATACCGATAGGCAACCTCATTCATGTTTATGCTATTGCATTTTTGTTTAATTTTGATTTCTTAATCTAATCGAAGCAGTGTGTCTTTTTGAAGATGTTAATATTTAGTTATTTACCTCAAAAAAATATAAAATGGCAAAGAATTGTATGCGCATACTTTCAGTTCTCTTTTTTGTTTCTGTTTTCCCGGGATTGTCCTTCGGGATTGATTCAAGGGATACAAGAATGCTTTCCCAACCGGCCATCAGTCAAGATCATATTGCCTTTATTTATGCGGAGGATCTTTGGATTGCCAATCCGGATGGCTCCAATCCCAGGAGACTGACAGTGGACGAAGGGATTGAGTCGGACCCTTGTTTTTCACCCGACGGCAAATTAATTGCTTTTAGCGCCCAATACGACGGCAACACGGATGTCTATGTCATTTCTTCTGAGGGAGGTATACCCAAAAGACTGACCTGGCACCCCGGAGTGGATCTGGTCAGGGGATTTACACCCGATGGTAAAAGTGTGCTGTTTGCCTCTCAGAGGTCCTCTTTCTCGGGTCGGTACTATCAGTTCTTTACCGTCAGTCTGGCAGGAGGATTCCCTGAGAAAGTAGATATTCCGAATGGCTGGTTTGCAGCATACTCACCCGATGGGAAACAGATGGCCTATACTCCGCTGGTGGCAGTGTACCAGCAATGGAAACATTACCGGGGCGGATCGATATCAAGGATTTGGCTTTATGCTTTTGCGGACCATTCCGTGACCGCCATTCCCCAACCGCAGGGAGGCTGTAACGATGCGGACCCGATGTGGGTCTCCGGAAAGGTCTATTTTACCAGCGACAGAAACGGGGAGTTTAACCTGTTTTCCTTCGACCAGACTACCAAGGAGGTCAAGCAACTGACCACTTTCCAGGATTTTCCCATATTGAAGGCATCTGCCGGAAATGGGAGGGTCGTTTTTGAGCAGGAAGGCTATCTACATACTTTTGATGTAGCTTCCAATTCGGAGCAAAAATTAACCATCGGCATTTCGGCCGACCTGCTTGAACTTCGTCCGAGGTATGTTCAGGGAAATGGTTACATCCGGTGGATGGATATCTCTCCCTCCGGGTCGAGGGTCGTCATGGATTACAGGGGTGATATCGTTACACTTCCGGCGGAAAAGGGCGATCCAAGGAATCTCACCAATTCAACCGGGGTACATGAAAAATTCCCCTCCTGGTCGCCGGACGGTAAATCAATAGCCTGGTTTTCGGATGCCTCGGGAGAGTACAAAATGCAAATTCAATCCCAGGATGGAAAGGGTGAAGTGAAATCTTATCAACTTCCGGGTATGGGCTTCTATG
>Ga0302286_10002399_pt1 | contig 13075 bp, 11 predicted proteins | sample III_Fen_E2_3_FD_198765 | JGI IMG/M metagenome (GOLD analysis project Ga0302286, IMG submission 198765) | Peat permafrost microbial communities from Stordalen Mire near Abisko, Sweden - III_Fen_E2_3 | ecosystem: Environmental > Terrestrial > Soil > Wetlands > Permafrost | place: Sweden: Abisko...
AATCAATGAGCAATTTTGAAAAAACACCCGAAGGCAAATCAGCAGGTTGGGTTAGGTTGATTTTACTTTCAGTAATTATTTGTATTGACACAGCCCCGATAGTAATAAAACTTCTAACAAAGCGAGGGGTTTATGAGGACATGCAAGATGCAGACGAGGATAGAATAAAGTTTCTAACAAAGCAAGAAGGCTATTCAAATAACCATTTGATTACTCAACTTTCATTAGCACAGAAAGAGATTTTAACCGAAGCCGTCAAACGATGGAAAAATACAGAGAAGAACAGAGAAGGAATGGAAAATGACTATGTGAATTCTAATCAACAAAATAACGAAAATGGAAACGGCTAACCAAAATTGCCCCGTTTGTAATAGTCAAATTCAAGATGGGGGCAAAATGTTTTGTCCAATTTGTAAGTGGGAGTTAATCTCTATTCCTAGCACAGCATCACAAGGGCTTATAAATTTCTACAAAGAAAAGTTAGAACTGCATAAAGCAGCTTTTAAAGAAACGGATAAGTTGAATGAAGAAATTCTCACTAAAAAAAAACAACTTGAAAAACTTGAAAGCCAAAAAGAAGAACTTGAGGCAAAGAATAAATCACTTAATTCGGATATAACAAGCATGAATGACAAAGTAAAAAATGCTGATGTTATTGCAAAAGAAATTACACAATTAAAAGAAAAGTATGAGGCTTTAAAAGAAAAGAATAAGGCGTTGATGGTTGAGAATTTGACAGTTATTAGTGGCAATAACGATAAAATAGTATAATGATGAATACAATACACAAATGTCCATTTTGCCTTTTCTCCTTTGAAAGAGCAGATGCTATAGTTGAGGAACTCAACGATGACATAACTGATTATCGTTGTCCGAATCCAAAAGAAGCATCAACAGGTAGAGGACTTCATTGCGGCAAAATATTGCCGACAAATTTCTTTGATGCAGAATCAACAGTCATTTCCATTGCAGGAAGTAAATATGTGGGTAAGACATTTTATATGATTGCTCTTTTGATGCAACTTCAAAACAACAAAAGTTTTCAAAGACTTGGCTTTTCAGGAATTCTTGTCGGTGATGAGGCTGCGAAAGAAGAAATATTAAAAAAAATAGAACTCATTAAAAGTGGAGGCAAACCGCAAGCAACAAAACTTGGTGACTATGCACATGAACAAGCATTGATTGTTGACTTATCCATTTACAATGGTAAAACTGTTAAGCACGTTTATTTGTCATTTTTTGATACTCCTGGTGAGGCATATACCGACATAGAGTGGATGAAAAAAAATCTTCAGTGTATTTACAAAGCTGATGGTCTACTATTCTTAATTGAGCCGATGCAAATAAAATATTTGCGAAAAGAAATCTTTGCAGCAAATTATACTCATCTAAACGCTCAAAACCCCCATGATTTATTTGAAGGATTTTACAACGTGATTGAATTATTGAAATTTGTTCAGCATAACAAAAAAGTGAAAAAGCCAAGCCTTAAATCCGAAGAACCGCAACCAGTAACTGAACCAGTTTCAGCAGAGCAAACTTCAAATGAACAAGCCCCATCTGAGCCACAAGTTCCAAAACCAAAAGTTACGGAGATACCAATTGCAAGCGAAAATAATCTGACTTTTTGGGAAAGGCTTTTGGGTAAAACAAAAGTTATAGAAATACTTCACGAAAAAGTAAGATGTCCGATTGCAATTGGAGTAACAAAGGTTGACCAAATCAAACATTTAATGTTCAATGAAGTTCCCTACGATAGTGCCGAATTTGAATCAATGTATTTAGAAGGTGATAAGATTAATAGTGACTTGATTAAGAGTATCTCTAACGAACTAAAGGATATTGTCTTTCATAAAGAGCATGGCGAAATTAATGTTCAAAATAAACTTGAAGGGGAAGTAAAACATTTTGAACTTTTCGGAATTAAATCAGGAAATGCAGTTATAAATAATAATGGAAAAACATTAGCCGTTGAAGAATTGCAAGACGTATTGAATGAAAAAGAAAAAGAGGATGTTTATTTAAAAATGGTAAGCAACCCACCTGAAAGCGAATTACAACAGCAAGGTGTTTTGCTTCCACTTATTTGGCTATTGATAAAATTAAAATTGTATTGAAATGACAAACTACAAAATCGGAGAACATTACTATACTGCATCAAAGTATAAAAATGGTTTCTATACTTTGGACAGTAGTGAATTTCTGAACAAGGAAGAGCTTGAAGAATTAGTAAAATCGGGAGCTTACAAAACTGCTTCAGGTTTGAGTGAGAATCCAACTGAAGAAGAAATAAGAACTCTCTTTCCTGTAAATATCTCATTTTACAAATTACCTGCACCATCAAATAAATATGTTTATTTAATGTCTACATACACGGGTAGGACTAATCATACACCCGATAGATTTGGTAATTTCTTTTCTCACTCCGTAATTTTGAAAGAAAGCCAACCTACTTTTCCAGCGTCATTTATTTTCAATCAGTTTGAGAAGGAATTCATAAAAGAATTTAGCTTTCAAGAAGATGATACATTTAAACCTAAATTAAATGAAAGAGAACTATCAATAGATGACCAAGATATAACTGCATATATTCCTGCCTTCAATAAGTTTTGTGATTTCCTTCAAAAGGAAAACAATCTGAAAATATTTTCAAAAGTCATAGATTTAATAGTTGATGGATTACTTGCTGCAAAAGGTGGTAACATAACAATTTGCGCAGAAAAAAATCAAGTAAGAGAAATTATTTTAGCAATCAATTTTTTCCTTCCTCAACACATTGCAAATAAAATTTCATTTGCAACATATGTGAATAATCCAACCCGTTACCCTTTTCAGTTAACGGGAATTATTCCTGAATGTAATATTGCTTCTTTAGATTCACGTTACTACACTTTGGTAGATACGAACCCAAACTTTGACCATGATGCAAAACATGACTACACAATTTTTTTAGTAGATGTTATAAATGAAAAATCAGATCAATCGTTTGAACGATGGAAGGAGTTGAATAATGAGATTAAGGCATTAGGAATAAATGAACCCAATTCTCAACTAAATGCACCTATTTCATTTTGTAATTTCATTAGAGACGTTCATCTGAAAGAAATTAATGACCTCAAAAAGATACTCTCTTTAAATCTTCCTATAGACAAAATAAACGATTTGAAGAAAGTTACCCTTAATAAGAATCCCAAACTTTATTTGAAATATGTTTTAAGTGAATTAAAAACCGCAAAATCAAGGGCACACTGGTTTAATGAAAAAAGAGATGCATTTTCAAAAGTCTATTTAGAATATTTTGAGGATAATATTTCTTTCAGAGAAAACTATTTACCTTACTTAGTTGAAGAATTCAGAGAAGGGCTTTCAGCAACCGAAAGAAGCCAAGCAAGTTTGCATGTATTACTTACTTCAAACTGCAATGATATTACTACCAAAGATTGGCTGGTTGAGATATTTCAAGAAGCAGATTTTTGGTTTGAAAATGAATTTACTGTAATTGACCAAAAAATTGAATCAGTAAAAATCCTAAACGATAAATACAAACTACAAACTTTTCAAGAAATAATTCCAAACATAATGAGAGTAAAATCATTTGATGACATTCGCAAAGCTGCTGAAAATGGCGACCTTTTCAATTTCTTAGACAAAAATGACATGCTATTCAGCAAATTAAAAGATACCGAAAAGCAAATTGCTTTTCTAATAGCAATGAATAGCGAAAACAGAAAGGGGCAGTTTGACCTTACCTTTAATAAATACATCCGAAAAATTGAAAAATACTTTAATAAAAACGATAGTGATTTTTGGGTTGTGTTTTTTGAGAAAAATAAAAACTGGAATCCGAATAATGAATTCAATAAACATTCATTAGAATTTTTGAAGAAAAAATTTGTCGCCTCAATTTTCCATTCAGAGTTATACAGATTTGAACTATATGAAAAATTAAATTTAGATAGCTATGCAAAAAAATGGATTCAAGAAGACATTACTGAGTACGCTAAAAAAGAATCCATCATTGTAAAGTTCTATGATAAATTTGAAAATGACTTTGAAATAAGAAACAGTAAGGGATTTGATTTTTTTAAATACTTTAGAAAAAAATAATGGGCAGATATGTAAATAATAACCTTTTAAGAAATGAGCAGGTGATTTTCGAATCAACTTATCATTGGATTTTTTTTTTAGCTGGGCGTCTTTATTCTCGCTTGGAATTTACCCTTTAATTAGAATATATACTAGTGAGTTTGTAGTTACAAATAGAAGAATAATAGTTAAAAAAGGACTGTTTTCTCATTTTTCTCATGAAATGAATATTTCAAGTATTGAAATAGTTAATGTTAGGCAAAGTATCTTAGGAAGAGTATTTGGGTACGGTTCTATTACAATTATCGGAACTGGTGGCACTCCTGAATTATTTCATAACATAACAAATCCATTGCAATTCAGAAGAAATATAATGCAAGTACATTAAAATCATGTTTTTAAATAGAGATCGAAACAGGGATATACCAAAAACACCATTGATTAAAACATTGGTGAACATTGCAACAATAATTAGTACGAGCATTACTTGCATCAGTTTAGGTTACCGAAAAATTATTTCTATCGAAGTTGCAGTCATAGTAATGCTTGTTGTGGTAATCTTTGTTGCATTGGGAAATAACTTATCTAAAATAATATTAGCTTGTTTAGCATTAATTTTGTTTGTATTGTATTATTCGGGAAATAATAATCAATATTTCTCAGCAATAATGACACAAATGCTGACTTTAATTATTGTATTGCTATGTTTGTATTTTATGATTCGAGGAATTTTTAGACGATAACAAATAATAATAAAGGTTTATAATTCTGAAAATTATTATACATAACTTTAGCACAATCAAAACCATAATGGGAGATGTATTTATTAACAAAATTGGAAAAGGCGATGAAGTTGACCACCCATTGGCGATGCAAACTGACCACCGTCTGACGATTCAAATTGACCACCCCGTGGCGATTTAAATTGACCACCCCCAAAACGTTACTTTTTTTCATGTCGTTACCCATATTTTCGCTTCCTAAAAAAAACGAAATATGGCAAATAAAGTAACAGACATGAGTAAGATTAGAAAAGCAATAAAATTGCATTGTAGTGGTAAGAGTAAACTGTTTATCAGCCGATACTTAACCATATCGAGGAATACTGCTAAAAAGTATATATCCTTGTTCGAAGATGAAGGATTGAGTCTTGACGATATCAATCTGATGACTGACATTGAGTTAGAAGACCTCTTTTCAAAGACTGTAGATCAAACAATAAGCCCTCGATTACAAACGGTCTACGATTATTTTCCAGAGATGGAGCGAGAGCTCAAGAAAACAGGAGTAACGGCTTATGGTCTATGGGAAGTCTATATCAAAAAGCACCCCGACGGCTATAAAGACTCGCAATTCCGTTTGCTGTACCGACAATGGAGTAAGAAAGTGAATCCCGTGATGCATATGAATCACAAGGCTGGCGATAAGATGTATGTCGATTACGCAGGTAAAAAACCATGTATTGTTGATAAAAACACGGGCGAAATAACAGAGGTTGAATTCTTTGTAGCTATCCTTGGAGCAAGCCAATATACTTACGCAGAGGCTTCGCCAAGCCAAAAGAAGGAAGATTTTGTTGTATCGGTTGAAAATGCAATGCTATTTTTTGAAGGAGTTCCTGCAGCAATTGTTCCCGATAACTTAAAATCGGCTGTAACGAAAAGCAATCGCTATGAGCCAACAATCAACGAAACATTAGCCGATTTAGCCGAGCATTACGAAACAACCATATTGCCAGCCAGAGCATATAAGCCGAGGGATAAATCGCTGGTTGAGGGAGCTGTAAAAATCTTGTATCGAAGAATTTATGTGTTATTAAAAGATGAGATATTCTTTTCGATAGCCGAATTAAACACTCGTGTTTGGGAATTGCTAGATGCCCATAATTTCAGAAAGTTCACTGGACGCCCATATTCACGTCAAGAGTTATTTATTGATATTGAGAAAGATAAACTAGCACCATTGCCTCAGAATCGCTTCGAAATCAAATATCAGGCTCAAGCAACGGTAATGCAAAACAGCCACGTTCAATTAAGCAAAGACAAGCATTGTTATAGTGTTCCCTATCAGTATATCCGCAAAAAGGTAAAAATACTATACACCCAAACGACCGTCGAGATATACCTAAAATACAATCGCATAGCCAGTCATGTAAGGAATCAGAAACCATATTTATATACAACCGAACCCGACCATTTAGCTAGTACCCATCAATATGTAACAGAGTGGAGTGCTCCACGATTTATCAATTGGGCAAATGGAATTGATAGCTCGGTTGGCGAATTTATCATCAAAGTAATTGAAAGTAGAAATCATCCAGAACAAGCATTTAAGACCTGTATGGGAATACTTTCGTTCGAGAAAAAGGTTGGCAAAGAGCGACTTACTAACGCATGCAAACGAGCTCTTGACTTCGGAACCTATAGCTATCGATCTATCCAAAACATCTTGGAAAATAACCTGGATATGATTCCAAACGAAGAGAACAAAAACGAAAAACTACCCGAACACAACAATATTCGTGGCAGTAAATATTACAAATAACAGAGCTAAATATAGAATTAATAACATAAATATCAAACAATTATGAATGAATCGACAACAACAAAAATGAAACAAATGAAGCTTTTTGGAATGCACAATGCGTTCCGAATAGCCATTGAAACAGGTAAAACGGATCATTATACCATCGACCAGTTTATGTCGATGGTTATTGATGCAGAATGGGATGAACGGCATAATCGGCGAATCGAACGTATCATCAAGAACGCCCGATTTCATTACAAATCGAGCATCGAAAGTATCAATTTTGATGAATCAAGAAACTTGGAGCGAACCCAGATTTTACGTCTTGCAGAGTGCGATTTTGTTGAGAAAAACGAGAACGTATTAATCACGGGAAGCACAGGTGTTGGTAAGAGTTACGTTGCTACAGCATTGGCGTATCAGGCTTGTATTAATAGCTATAAGGTTAGTTATTTCAATACATCAAAGCTTTTCACTAAGTTGAAAATGGCAAAAGCTGATGGTTCTTATTTGAGGGAATTGGCAAAAATAGAAAAACAGGATGTTATTTTACTCGACGATTTTGGTCTACAAGCTCTTGACAGTCAAAACAGAATCACACTCTTAGAAATAATAGAAGACAGACACAACAAAGGTTCTATAATCGTTACATCACAAATCCCCGTGCAAGGTTGGTACGACATTATTGGTGAAAAAACTATTGCTGATGCAGTACTTGATAGGCTCATTCATCAATCGCACAGAATTGAATTACACGGTGAATCTATGAGAAAGAAAAAAACTATAAACAAAGAATAATTTTTATGTAATTTTGAGTAATAATTACGACATGAAAAAGAGTACTTTTTAGATGGGAAAATCGGTGGTCAATTTGAATCGTCAACACATGGTCAATTTAAATCGCCACAGGGTGGTCAATATCATCGCCAATTGCAGTAACAAATACTTTAAATGAATCTGCAGGCGTTAGGATGCCTCCAACAAATCCCATAGTTGCAAGTAAAGATGAATCGATACTAATTATTGCTGAATCGCCTTGAATATAAGGAGTGACAGCAACAGCTTTACCTCCTGATTTACGTATTGACATTTCCGTTATACTTACTGCTCCAGTATTTGCCCATTTCATGCTGAACAGCATGTTTTGTGCATTTCCTGCACTAGAAGCATTTATAACAGGGATGCTGTCTGTGAATGGTTGACGCCAAAGTACTGTTTTGACATTTGCATTGTTTACACTTGATGGTGTTTTTACTTGTAACCCAGGGAATAAAATTGGGTATGAGTTAGTTGAAACAGTTTGTATACCTAATGTACTTGTAACAATAATTTGGTCATTTACCTGCACACTAAAATTAGTAGTTCCGTCTGGAACAGCTGAACAAGATGCTTTTTTTAGATATTGGACTGTAAGTTTTTGATACCCTGGAAGGTCAATATTCAGCATTATAGTGCTATCGTTTTGTAATGTTACAGGAACGTTTTGATTTGCAATTTGTGCCGATACTGAAACAAGCCTAACTCCTTTGGGTTGACTTACAATGAGATTGGAAATATGAGTGGAACTACTCGTTGTGTTGGCTATATCAACATCGAAAGATGAAGTTCCAACTCCAACATTTAGAGCTTCGCTCTGTCCTGTTGGAACCTTGCTTGTAATATTAAGCGAGGTTTGTGCTACAATTTGCTGCCCAAAAAGCAACAAAAATAAGAATAGGTACGTAATAGGTAGCAGGTTGCGGATGCCTGCATAGCATTTTTTTTGTTTCATAAGACTTAAATCAATTGTTAGACATTTGTTAAACTTAGCCGTAGCACGAGGTCAGAGTCGTGTTACGGCATTTTAATTGCCTATTTATTTTTACGTTTCAGACAGCTGGCAACTTTACCGACTAAAAACTTGATTATATATTGGATTTGGTAGTTTCGTTAAGGGATTAGTACTTTTTGTATTTGATTATTACATTTTATTATATATATACCACTTGTTAATTCAGTATTATGCTGTATTTGTTGACCAAGGGTATTGAATAATTGATAATTGACACAATCGCAATCTATTCTATTTTTATAAACTCGTATTACGGGCATATTTTCGGAGTCTACGTTCGATATTCCTGTTATAGTAAAAATTTGGCTCTTTACAGTTGAGTATGCTGCAGTATCATTGGGAAGTACTTCAATTGAGTAATTAGTTCCTACTAATATTGTACTAGGTAGAGAAATCGATATGGGTAATTTATTCTTGATTATTGTATTCGTTGAGATTAATATTGTGTCTTTTGTGCTAGTGATTAGGCGAATAGAAGCAGGATAATTTTCGTTTAAATCGTTCGATATGGTACACGAAAGTGTCTTACTGTCTGTTTGTGTAAATAAAGCAGAGTTCGTTTGTGCTTTAAAAGTCCCTTTATAAATATTGGCACCAACTGCTGAATAAATAGTGCTTTTGTTCCCTAATGTGAGTTGACCAAAATATGGAAAATATTCCTTCTTCCATGTCATTCCACAATCATTACTAATTAGTGCAGAATCATTACCTGCTGTTATTATTATGGTGTTTGAATCTCGTTTAATCGGGCTAGATATATAATCGTTACTATTGCTATATTTAAGTGTGCAGTTTATATCTTTGTCACAGACATAAACATTTTGAGTATTAATAACAAGCCAGTTATTCTTAATGGGAATTATTGAAGTTGCACCAATACCAGGTGCTTTTACTTGCCAAGTAAAACCACCATCATTTGTATATAACAAATTATTAGGACTTGATACTAATCCTTCGCTAGTTGAACGGAAGCACGCTCCACCAGCACCATAATCAATATTATTCACATAATTAAAATCAACTGCAGGGTTCCATGTTTGTCCTGCATCAACGGTTTTATCTATAGTAACAATACCAACATAACCCGTGTCTTTTGTCGGAAAGAAAATAAAACCACCGCTAGCATTTGTTTGTTTAAATATTGTCCAGTTTTTTCCTGCATCTATGGTACGATATATAAATGATCCAGCCGAGATATAACCAGTATCAATGGTTGGAAATACAATATTAACCATACCTTTCTCTAATTCACGATAATTCCATGTTGTTCCACCATCAATGGTATGAAACAACCGCGACTTATTTCCTAAAACATAACATTCATCTTTTGTTTTACAGTACATTTTATTAAATCCTTCAGCACCACCGTGAACTGATTTAGTCCATGTTGTTCCACCATCTTTAGTTGTATATGTTGTGAGTTCGTTACCTACAATAACTCCAGTTTGTTGATTAAAGAACGTAATGCTTTTAAATTGTTTATTAGCATCTATGGATTTTATTTTCCACGTTTTCCCACTATCTACAGAAGAGAAGAAATTTCCACTATAAACACCATACAACATTGTTCCAGCTTGAACTATTTTATTTATCCCACCTTTAAAATAGATTGCATTACTTGTTACAGGTGGATTTTGGGTGTTCGTTGAAATTACTGTAGAATGATTTTTAATCTCCAGAATGCCATAGAATGAAGTGTTTACGTCGATATCGTTGCGTATCCAAGTATGACCGCCATCTTTAGTTTCGGCATAATATCCTACTGCAAGTGCATAACCATGTTTTTGTGTATCAAAATAAAACCCACTAATGCCATAGATATATCCATTATATAACTTTTCAGCAACCATTGTCCATGTTTGTCCTTTATCTGGACTTAAATATATTTTCATCCCGTTTACTCCATCACTAGCAGATAACAATAATGTATCTTCAGTTTTTATATAAATACGACTTAAATCTATATTTGAAGGCATTCCTGTATATTTTATTTCTTGCCAACTAACAGCGGCATCTGTGGTTTTATATAAATGAGTTCCTCCGCAGATATATGCCCGTTTATGGTCTGAATACAATGTTATATAATTAAACGATGCAACAGGTTTAGGATATGGAGTCCACGTTTTTCCAGTATCAATACTTTTGTAGAAATAACCGTTGTCAGCTATGGCAATTAAACCATTTCCTGCAAACCAATCGACAAATTGAAAAGTACCACTCCAACCAGTAGGAGTAATATTTTTCCATGTTGGAGTTTGAGCAAATGAAAAATGGAAAGTAAATATTGAAAGCGTTAAACAGATAGAAAGTAATATTTTTTTCATTTTTTAAAATATTGTAATTAGGAATCATATTTTTGCAAAACCGCACTATACTTATCATTGAGTAGTGTGATATACTATTATCATCTTGTCGTAATGCCGATTTGATTGACGGGATAAATGTATTAAAATAATCATAAACAAATCAACACAAATCTTTAATTTTTCATGAAATAATTTAGTCATTATCAAATATGATTATCAATAAATTCATATCAATCGAACATTCAAAGGATTAAATGTAATGATTCGATAATGACAATAAATGAGATGACTAGTACACTATTGAAAAAATAGCATTTGGTTGTTAAATATTTCACAAAAAAACAGACTTTTCTAAAAATGACTAATAAATACAGTTTAAATACCAATTAAATACTAACGATTACTAATTATTACTAATTTCTATGGTTTTTGTACTAATTATTACAGATAATAGGCCGTATTTGAATAAAAAACTAACTAAAATTCGTAACGAATTGGACTAATTTAAATCCAATAATTATGAATGACAATCTAAAAAAAGAAATGCAAGTGAAACTTGTAGAAGCCCTATTACACGTACCTTCTAAAACAGTTCAAACAAAATTATATTTCCATAATTTATTCGAACTGTATGAATGTTTTCATGTTGAACTAATTGGAAATATGTATCAGGATATTAGTTTTGAGCATACCATTGATTACCTAACAACACTAGACTCCAAATTTCGAGGAATGTATATGCTTTTTGATTGCACGTTCGATGTTTATATTGATGCTAACGAACTTGACCATGCTATGCTCAAAAAAAGAAAATTGAAATCATACAATGAAGTTCATGTAATGATTTTTAAACTAATCATCTATACATTAAACGAAACAAAAAAGGATTTGCAAACCAAACTTACCATTAAAAATACGCAAACTATGGTTAAATATGATGCTGTTTTGATTAAAAACATATCTGATATTCAATTGTTTTGGGATAAATCGGAGAGTGAATTAGTCGAGTTATTATTAGCAATATTTTGTTCAAACTCTATTGTTTCAATTAAAGGAGATGAAATTGCATTTCAAAAATTCGTAGATTTCTTTAGTATTGTATTACATTTTCCTGTATATGATGCACATAAAGTAAAATCAGCTTTTAAAAATCGTAAGAAAACATTAACACCATTTTTAGATAGTTTAACGACCGCATGTCGGGTTAAAATAAAAATGGATAAATATGTAGTTGATTAGCAATTACATACAAATTAAATCATAGGTACTCTTAAAGAGTTCCCTATTTCTTGGTCTTTTATGTTAATATAATTGTAGCCTAATTTTAAAACGTACAATTATGGCTTTAGAAATTATATCCGTAGAGGATTTAGAAAAGTTCAGAGTATCATTAATAGCTGAAATAAGTGAATTGCTTGAACGAGAGCGAAAACTTGAAATTTCAAAAAAATGGCTCAAATCAAATGAAGTGATTCGGGTACTTAAACTGTCGAATTCAACCCTTCAATACCTGCGTGATACAGGCGTTGTACCATTTACAAAATTTGGTAGTACTATCTATTACGATAGAGACGATATTCACGAAATAATGTATTCTAATAAGATAAAATCTAACCAATAATTCTATGAATTTCTTCTCACAGTTTTCAGCTTTTTATGAAGTTGTTGCCGTAGACAATCGGCTCAAACCTTATCATATAAGTCTGTATGTCACTATCTTACATTCGTGGAATAAAAATCGCATGAATGAATTTATTATTTTACATAAAGAAACAACTCTAAATCACAGTAAAATCGGCTCTAATCATACCTATTACAATAGTTTACGTGATTTACATAATTGGGGATATATCGAATATATTCCCAAGAAAAAAGGAGAAAATATTACCAAAATTCGACTCATTTTATTCGAATATTCGGAGGCAGATTATCTGTTTTTTGAAGATTTATGCGGTGCAAATAAGCACCAAAGTAATGCAAATATGCACCAAGCTGAGGCAGATATGCACTCAATTTTAAAAAAAGATGTAGCAAATATGCACCGTAACGATGCAAATCTGCACTCTCTCGGTGCAAATATGCATCCACTCAGTGCATATATGCTACAAACTCGGTGCATATCTGCTACACATTATAAAGTAATAAAGTATTTAAATGATATTAAAAGTTTTTTAAAGGAGAAAAACGAGAAAATAATATTTTCTCAAAACGCAATTCAAAGCCCTTCAAATTTTATTTTAAATGAAGAAAAAAAAGAAAATGAAAAAAGAAAAAAAGTTGCGGCAAAAAAAGAAAATGATTTTTTCGATTTTCCAACTCAAAATGA
>Ga0302286_10002401_pt1 | contig 13073 bp, 13 predicted proteins | sample III_Fen_E2_3_FD_198765 | JGI IMG/M metagenome (GOLD analysis project Ga0302286, IMG submission 198765) | Peat permafrost microbial communities from Stordalen Mire near Abisko, Sweden - III_Fen_E2_3 | ecosystem: Environmental > Terrestrial > Soil > Wetlands > Permafrost | place: Sweden: Abisko...
AATAAATCAGAAGCGGGACAGAATTAGCTGACCTAGTTGCTAAAGAAATCAGTAATTTGATGTTTTTCATATCTAACACTCCTTGAATTTTATCTTCATCGCCGTCACTTAATTCCTTCAAAGCCATGGCTATGAGCCTAGTGTTATCGTTTGTAGCACTTTGGAGTGCTAATTGCTCATCCAAAATTGGCAGAAATGCACGAATCTGTTTAATGTTTTTGAAAAATAAAGAATGTTGATTTTGAATAAGAATATCTGTTTTTCACAGAATATTTCGTAATAATGTCTCTTTTTTGCTGTTATTACTAGCTCGTAAGGATGTGGACGGATACTAAAAATCGCAATAAACCAAAGAGCTTATTCGATGAAACTACTTTTTGTTTTATACAACTCATATTTTTCAATTAATGCTTCTGCTACTCCTCTCTTTAAAGCTTCGTCTCTCACATCCAAATACTCTTATGCCATATTAGCCAATGCATACATGGCCTAGTTGGAAGAATCAAATAAACAAAATGGGAATTTAAAGGATTGTTGAGAATCAAAATGGTTTTGCTATTTTTTTACATGCGTGCAGAGATCATAATCAGACGATTTAAAGAGCTAAACTAGCACATCAATGAGTTGTATGTTATTATTCAGAATCTATGCGATAAGTTCTCCATTGCAGTAGGTAATATTTGAGAGAACATACGCTGCTTGCTGCTATAAGTTTTTAAGATTCAATAACGGTAACATGATGATTTCTTGTAGAACATTTAAGACTCCACTTTCCACAACTGTTTAGCCTATGTACTCTTAGGTATCCACTTTTTAAGTGTACATCCTTAATAACCTCATTTTATCGTACATTGCAGGTGTGTCGATTTCACTACGGAGATATTCAGCACGAATATCGCTACATGTTTGTTTCAATTGATCTTCGATTTCCTAAGATAAAAAAGTAGAGAATTATGAGCGAATTTTTGGTTTATTTTGAGGAGCATAAGGAGAAGATTTCAAACCTGCTGATTAGTTGGCATGGAGAGTAAGATGTCCTTGACGGATTGGGAAGATTCACTTTAGTCATTGAGTTGTAGATCATTTTAAGATAAAAGAGTAGATGTAGAAGATGATGATGGAAATGAAATGTTGTTGTTATCGCGGGTATTTCCAAGCGACAATAATTCTAATCGTTTCTTCTGGAAGAGCTCTTAGGTTCTCTTTGCTCTGATCTGCAATCTAAACTAATCCTTTTTCTTGCTCATAATGAACTTAGCTTCGTCTATTTAGTTGCCATTGGTGTCTTCACAACGTGCTTCCATAGAGCTAGAGTTTTGTATTATTTGAGCCTTCCAAAAATCCTTATTAAACGCTACAAAACTAACCAAGTGTTCGGCTTAGCTTTAGATTTCCACTAAACAAATAATTCCAATCCCAGAAAGCTCATCAAGTCCAAAGAGAAAGAGAGCCAAATATTAAAAATTAAGGTATTTTGATATTATTAAATAAGTATCCATATATTAATTTGCATTGGATGTTAGCTTTAAAAATGGGCAAAGTATGTAAAATCACCATAGTTAATTCAATTAGCAAACCAATCCGCTTATTATTGGCCTATTTGCTATTCAAAGCAATTAATTGAAAGTTAAAATTCTGGAAATTAGTGACTTATGTTCTGAACAAAATAAATAATGTCCCTTGTTGTTTTTTTTCGATAAATAAATCATTCATTGTCAATTATCTTTATCAAAGGCTTTTTTCTGTATCTTTTGAATATCACTATATTTCATTTGGAATTTATTGAAACAATAATCAGTGAATATCAAAACTGGGAGGGTTCGAAGAAGAAATACAAACAGAATAAGTTCCCAAGCAAAAATGAACAAAGGAGCTAAGAACAACCGAACCCGCGGGATGGGTAAATGATCATTTTATGGTATTTTTTAGAACAATGTTTGCATCCTTATGTGTATTTGGATTTTCACAAACAGAAAGAAGACTTGCAATCCTCCCCCCGGGCATAGAGGAACTGAGTGAGGTTATCTATGGGGAGCTTGAAGTAAACATAAAGAAACTAAACTACTTGAATGTCTTGCATAAAGAAGGGAACGTTAGAGTTCGATTTAACTTTTTCGGTGAAAACAAAGGTGTTATTCATTTGCTCGTCCCGTAGAATGCAAGTTAAGACCTGCTAACCCACTTCAAGTATTCTGAAATCATCGAGATAGGTTGCAGTATTTGGAAGTTCGCTGATTATCTAGCTGACATGAGTGTACTAAGAATGTCGATTGTGGATCATCTAAATCAGGAAATGGGGTTTGTTGAGATATTACTGGAATAGTTCATCTCTACGGAGTAATAATTCGCATAGTTATTCAAAATAAGTTTTGCATTTTTTTTAAAAGCAAATTGAAGGAATTTTGGAGTGAGAAACTTAAATTATGAAAACTTGATTTTTTGTGTTTTTTTTGCTCTTCAGTTTGACTGAAAAAAGTGAGAGTGTATTCAAGGATTTAAAGGGAAACTTCTCAGTTCAGAGCAGTTCTAACCCTCATTAGAAGATCGGCAGCTTAGAGGTGGAAATACGAAATTGGTTCGATCCAGAGATTAGTTGGATTGTCAAACAAGCTGAGATGAAGTTCTCCTCAGGGTAATTATCTTCACCTATTGAAGAATATGTAAACGATTAGGTTCTTGGAAGAGCGAGAAGAGTATTCAGAACAACATAAGATTTCTCCGAATAAGGGAAGGAGAACAATAATATGAATAATGTCATGAAAGACACAGCAAATGGTTAGCTGCAGATGGCATAGGATTCAGCTAAATCAAGGGTACCATATTCTCTTCAAGAGAACAACAGCAGCTATGCTGCAATGAGATATACATCAGATAAGTTAGGCTAAGCTGAAGAAGAAGCAGATGAAGAACAAAGAAGAGTAGATGAGTAAAGAATGCAATTTAAAGAAATGCTTGAAAGAGAGAAGCAACAGATGCTCGATGCAGAAGATAATATCAAACGATAAGCTATTTAGCGAGAACAACAAGAGAAGATTAAAGCATAATAGAAGGCAGAAGAAAAAGCGAGATAATAAGAGAAACTTAGATAAAGTTAATTTGGTAAATCTGCATTAGCGAAAATGGCAGCTTAGAAAAATAGCTAAGTAATTGAAACCAATAAGCGATCATAGTCCTAATCCTAGTTCAAAGAAGATGGAAAGAAACCAATGTATGATTCACCTCGAAACAAACCACAAGTATTCGAAAACAATAATGAATCGATCTCAAACGCAAGAGAGTTCAAAGAAATAGAAAGAGCTAATCGAGCAGTAGGTATGAAGATGGATAGGTTAATAGGAGTCGGAGAGGAGTTGCTAGGTGAGTATTTAAGGTAAAAAGAAGAATCTTAGAAAGATAGAAAGGTAAAAGTTGATTAGAGAAGGATCGAAGCGAATAAGCTCACACTGATTGCGTAGAATGCAGAGAGATTAGCGAAGGAGTTGGAGTAGCAGAAAATGATAAATTAGAGATTGACTGAGCACAGTAGATAACCATCTTAACAAGGGACATTGCAGTAGAATTCAAAAAATAGCACAAATAATCCTAACAATAACAACGCGGGGAATTATCAGCAATAAAATCAATTGTAATAATAGAAGTTATATTAACAATCTTTGCAAGGAGAGTAAGGATTCTCTGATTAGGTGTAGTAGTAGAAGTAGTTTCCAGTGAGCAGATCGCTCTTCGATAAGAATGTCTTGAGAGTGAAGATATATGGATTCAGTTGTACGGATACTAATTTTTGGAATAAGGTCAAATATAAGAATCTTTACATTGAGAACGATATTCCAAATAGCATCAAAATGGCTGGACAAGGTGCTGATCCACCTGACAAAACACAGTTCAAGTCAGAATAATAGATTTTTAGATTTCCTTATTCGTTTTTTTTTTGGAGGAGAAATCTGAAATATTCTCTTTTTTTTTTGCTAATTTTCTTTGCTTTTTGTTTTCTAGGGCTGTATGTAAAAACACAGCTGAAAACGAATTCTCCTTCAACTAGGAGTTCAGCTATCAGTTGGATATCAAACCTGAGACAGTTTCCAGGATTCTTCGTGAGAAAATTACCTTCAAACTGCAGACATTCACGATACCTAAGAATACCGTCGAAATTGACAAGGTATGAACGAAATAAATATGAAAAGTTGAAAAATTACTGGAATCTCTTCAAATTACCTCTTTTGTTTTGTTTTTTAGAACGCTAATTTAGTGTTTCTGCTAGCTGAAGGAGGCATAATCATGGGGGAATTCATGGCTAGGAGTAAGAATTTCAGTGGGTTATTTCACTTGGAAATGAAAACTAAACTGTAAAGTACAGCAAAAATAGCTGATTCTAAAGAATCTACAGCAGCTAGAATCTCTAACGCTCCACCATAATAAACCTTAAAAGTCAACAAGGATATTTTAAAGCCTGTGGAGAGCAATGAAGAACTCGGAGTTGGCATTCTCAAAGCATCAATTTAAATCCTCCGCTATGACGAAATCGACCCACGAAGAACCTTCGCTTAACATCAAGCTACAGCTGCTTTCTTACAAGCAACATCCGCTGGAGCTGTATTGCTACACCCTCCGAAGCCATCCTTTAGCTTTTAAATCCTTTTAATCCTCGGGAAACTTAAATTCACAAATCCTCATTAATATCTTGGGCGAGTTTTCTATGCTTCGTATAAAATCTATGGGACATCTGAGAGTCTTATTACAAGAGCTGTACACATGCAACCCAATGCCTCTCAAGATTTATAAAGCCTGATGACGATATCCGCGCCGAAGGAAGTCATTATAAAAATGAAAAAAGTACCAATTGTTATTGAAATATGGGAGAAAAAAGATCTTGAAACTGCAGATACCCTAATTGGGTTGGTCAATATTAGTTTAACATCGATATCCAATAGCGTGCTCACAAGGGCTGATAACTTCAACGCAAATTGGTGCAACGATACTTCGAATAAACAGCAGATTATCGTGAGCGATTGCATGGAGAGTTTCAAGCCTGTTGGGGGTGATTCGAAGTTAGGATCGATACATGTTTAGCTTATTTTTGGATCGGCAATGCAGATTGCGAATTACAAGAATAATAACAGTACTACAGGATTGAAAGCTACGCCGAACATCGAGGAAAACATATCAATTATTGAGAAGGATATGCAAGTTGCAGTGGAATAGCAGAATGTGAATATTCACAGCAGAGATGCGTTAGGTAGTGAAATATCAGCTGCGAAGATAAACCAAGCGAATTTCCTTAAAAACTAAAAGGAACTGGAAGACGAAGATGCTAGGATCATCGCTTCCGAGAAAAAGCGCTTTGAAGAAGAAAAAAGAGCATTGCGAGGTAAGAGAAGAGATGAGGAATGGCAAGGTTTACAGGAAGATAAATAGTAGCCAGCTAGTTAATTTGGCGAGTACGTTTTCCGCGATGGAGTGATACTACCAACTAGTGGTGATGAGCTCATAGAAGTATTTGAAGAACTCCGAAGTAAATCGAAGCGCGTCAGTGGAAGAATCAGAGAGTTCATGCAGCATCTGCGTGGTCCATCTTATTTCTTGAAAACTACTGAGTTGTTTGAGTTCTTAGCTGGATTACCTGTTGAATGGAGAAGCTAAGCAACGTTGATAAGCTTTGCGAGAGCATTTGACGCATAAGATCAAGGTTATTATCCGAGCTAGCTATTTATGAAGTCATACTCTGCATATACGATCCTTGAAGGTAATCTTCGAAGCAAGCTATCATCGCTAGCATTCGCGCTGAGAGATGTGCTAGCTGCGAATCGTATCACAAGAAATGAGTTCGAGAGTAAACTCAATAGTTTTGCTGAGTTCGGATTCGCTAGGAAGCAGACACTAATCGATGGACTGTTAGGGTTGAATATTGCGGGATTAGACAAGTAGTTTCTCCAGAGCATATCAGTGTTTCTCGTCCCTGAAGATACAGGCGATGCAACGTAAGAGCAATTGGTTAGTACTGGTCTGCTGATTGAATATCTTAGATAAGTGGAAACGTATGCTTGTGTAAGAGCATTTGCAGTTTAGGATGAGAAATGGTATATTAGCACAGTTGTGGAGAATCTCAAAGCGAAAATGGAACAGACACACGTGCAACTAGCTATCTTAGCGAATTAGAAGGTAAAAACAAAATTTAAAGAGGGAATAAGTTACTCACTAGTGGAATGATTGCTAAGATATTTATTAATTTGTTGCATTTTTTTTTCCTCCTCAGACTCAAGGCAGTCTTGAAGTAACTACACTGAAGCTCCTTGAGATATTAGATTCCGCAGGGATTGAGACAAGTTTCTGGGAAGCATATTTGCTCTTAAAAGAAATAGCTAGTTTCTGTGGGATTGACACAAACAAGAGTCCTTCGAAACTTGCTGTGAATGTGATTTAGCTGAACTAATATATTCTCGAAATCGAGAGAATGATTCAAGCTGAGAGTAAGCCTGCAGCGGGAGGAATAGTGTAAGATATCATGGATAATGAAAGCGATTTAAGGGATTTAAATGCGCTACTTAACAATAACGCAGGGAAAGAAACAAAAAACAGCAACAATAATGAGGATATTTCCTATGTGAGCTATTGGTTTAGTTTACGCGTTGATCAACTGACAGAGATGCGCAATGACGTTGAATTGCCAGCAAATAAAAGAATTGATATTCTTGATATTAACGTGAATGCTGAAGGAGACGGACAATACGACCATGAAAGATCTATATCGCAGGGTAATAACGCAGAGGAACTTGATTGGCGGATGGCTAGTTTGCGATATAAACTACCTTTGGAGTCAGAAAGATGGGTGGAATCAAGTGCATTTGGACTTGGTGGAAGGACTACGTTGAAGATATATCTGCATGGTACGCATTCCATTGTCTTGCAAAAAGGAGAAGACCTATCATTGCTCTTCAATGATACTAAAATACCTTTTGAGTTGAAACTTCTCGATTCTTAGGACTCTTCCATTGCAGGTTAGGCTTCGTTGGAAGTGTCTCATCTAAGTAGTTTAATCCAAGCTGACACAGACTACGCGAAGAGAAGCACTCATGTTCGATTAGAAACCCTAGATGGCGATTTCATTGGGTATTTAAGTGTGCAGCTCGAATTCAGGAGATAATTTGTGAAGAATATCGAAGGATCAAAAGGATAATAAGAGTAGATTCTTCAGAAAAACGAATAGAAAATACAGAAACTACTCCCGAAGTAAGGATACTTGTGCGTGTCGATTTAGCCGGAAGGTCTTGATTGTCTCGATGGGAAATAGTGCATTGGTGAATGTGTGATTTTCAGGGATGACAGTTATCTGAACCATTTATTCAAGCCTTTTGAAGGGCATTTACCAATAATCAACCATTAGTCGTTTGTGTCGATGTCAGCGTAGGTTATCACATATCTCTAGGAATCACCAGCGCAGATTAATATCTATGATTATTAGCATGAACTCATTGCAACATATGATTTCAGTCTCGTAGAATTGCTGCTGAATTGCTCACTTGAGGAGAATGTAACACTACTTAACTCTGCTACGAATACACCGTTTAATGTGAAAATCTGCATTGCTTACAACAAGAATTAGATTGCTTCGAATGTGTAATGATAGTTTGTCTTTACGTGTTTTTTGTTGTAGTGCAACTGTAAGGAAATGGGCTGGTGTCTTTGACAATCTGAAAAAAAATAGAAAAGCTAGGATTTTAATTGAGTTGAAGATGTCCTTTGGGAATTAGAGGACAATAAATGCAAAGAAATCTGTTTCAACAGTTGCACATCTTCTTTTACTTCTACTTCGAGCGGATCCTTCCCAGCTGAATTCATAAACGATTCTTCTTTCGGATCGAAGACAGCTTCCACATGTAATTTCACAGCGAGAAAATCATCCTTTTAGATGTAAGGATTAAATAACCTCAGACTTCCAATAAATGAACTATTCTTTGATCTCTTTTAGCTAAAGATGCAATTCCTAGAGAACAAGCTGCATGACTTCATCTGGTCACCCGCACTATTAGTTTCACTTTACTTCCTCATGTTGGTGATCCAGCTCTGTTACTTTAAAAGAGCTCTAAATAAACAAATAATTTGAGATTAATTTTTAAAAATTTGCCTATCAAGGTTGAAAATTAGTATGTCCTTCACAATAATCCCCAAAATTAAATCAATTTTTATACAATGTTTCGCTGAAATTCACTCTGGAAATTATTTTAAATTCAATGATAAAGGATTGATTCCTCTCTTCCCCCGCTCTTTATTAATATTAGTTTAAAATATTATATAAAATACTTTTTAAAAATTCAATGTCTGATAACTAAGGAGATCAAAGCTAACAGGGGTCGTCTGTATCGAAAAGTATGGCTTCATACGAGGGAAGTGTAAGATATATAGAAAAGATAAATAAATCTATAAATGGAGCATTAATTTTCCCTCAAAATGTGAGATTATTTAAATTGTTATTTTGACTCTTTCAAATACATTTAAACTCTTCCAATGTTGTCATTCTAAGCGATATAAAAAGAATTTTAGATTTGTTATTTTCGATGGTTTTTCTTTCTAAGGTATCTGATCTGATCAATCAAAATGGACAGCAAGGATAAAACAGGGATTTCAATTCGCAAATAATGATGCATCCAATATCAATGGATAGCCAACTATTGTTGTAAGCAGAAAATAATCAGCTTAGAGAAGAAAATAATCAGCTTAAAGGAGAAACTAATCAGCTTAAAGGAGAAACTAATCAGCAACAAGAAACAATAAAAAACTTGAGGCTTGAACTCAAACAAAAAAGTTCTTGCTGCTCAAAATGCTGCTCCTGAACTGTTAATTTATTTCAGCCAGCGTATGCACCAATATGTGTGTTTATGTACATTATCTTAGATCATAATATTATGAATATAAAAAAGCAAGGATTGATTTTAATATAATTATTTTTATGATGATGATGATGATTTTAAGCTGGTTGAGAGAGAGAGTTTTTGAATATTTTTTCCAAAAAATATAGTTTGTTTCAGTGGAAATAGTTTGTTTCAGTGGAAATAAATTCAAGAAGATAAGCTGCTACAAATGAGTTCATATCGTTCAGGTATAATACTTAGAAAGTCTGGATTGGTTTTATTCAAAACATAACATACTGCGATAATCAGCTTTGGAGCCAAGAAGAAGTTATGCAGCTGAAGAAGGCTCGAAGTTAAGAAGAAATACTCCGCCTAGTGGAGTAAGCTACGAATATCAGTCATTGAATAGTTCATAAAAATTATGAGACTGTATATTTTCACAGGAGAGAGACTTTTATGTTCAACAGCTGGAGGGGAAACTCTAGGATACAAAGGCGTTCTTAAATGAGTATATGCAGATGCATGAAGAAAAGGATCAGGCGTTGAAATATCGGGAAAATGAAATCATCAGGCTGAAAAGCACAATCGAGTAGGATAAATTTGTTTTTGAGCAAGTTAGGAAAGGGAAGGAAAACGGAGAAAAGAGATCATTATTTGTTATTCTTTTTCACTGAAAAATGATCATCTGCATTAGGACATTAGAAAACCAAGTTACTTAAGAGCAAAGAGGTGGTATCTATGCGATAAACGGAGAACGCGCGAAATCTGAGAAGGTGATGGAGAAATTTGAGTAGAAATTAGCAACGTTAGAAGATTAAGTTGGGATATTAGAACGATAACTCTTAGATAAGAATCGCTATATTGTGGAATTAGAACAACGCAGCAAGGATGCCGAATATTTGAATTTACTTGTGTAGGAAAAGCAAGTGTTAATCGATGGTTTGCGAAGAGAAAATGAAGTACTGATGAAGAGGATCAGAGAAACATTTAGAGAATAGTAATTATAAGATCATAGATTTGATCATGAAGAAGAGAGAAGATTAGTGTTAGATATTATTAAGAAAAAAGAAGCGGAAGGGTATTCAGCGGAAGGGTTCAAGAAGGAATTAAAATGAGGTTTGATAGGAAAATTGTTTAGATTTTGTATTTTAAGGATAGTTTCAGGTATCCATCATGAAAAATATGCTAGTTTTATGGATTTATGCTTGAAAAGTTGATTTAATAATGATATTTTATCAACACAATTAGAGGAATTAGGAGGAAGAATTATTAGATTTATTTGGATATTATTCTGTCAAAAAATAAATCTAAAGTGTCTTATTAGGGATTGTGTTGAAGAATAGAACTTCTGGAGAGAGGGATTTATGTTGCGAGAAAAGAGAGGGATAGATTCTGAATCGAGAACTTAGAGAAACATAAGAATCGATGATTTTTATAAATCCCAGATCAGTTATCTCTATTTAGTTTTCTGTGAGAAATCAATTAATTCTAAGAGACTCAATTGGACACAACATTGATAGATATTTTACCCTTTTGCAAGCAAAATGGAGATGGAATTAAACGACAACAACAGATGGAGAGATTTGAAAAACATCATTGAGAGAGACACAGATTTCAAAGGAGAACTCTTCGAGCCTAGTGAAGATTTATTCAAGGCATACTTAGACCAAGCGAAGGTTTTAGTCATCGGTGCAGGAGGGTTAGGATGTGAGATTCTCAAGGATATTGCTTTATCTGGTGTGAGGGATATCCATGTCATCGATTTAGACACCATCGATCTGACAAATTTAAACAGATAGTTCTTATTCCGAATGAAAGATATTGGCAAGCACAAAAGCTAAGTTGCAGCTGATTTTATCATGAAAAGGTACTTTAAAATGTTAACTTTGCAAACCAATTGAATGTCCTTTGATTTTCCCTCTTAGAATCCCTGGTTGCACTGTGACAGCGCATATCGGAAAAATTCAAGAGAAAGACAGTGAGTTCTACAAACAATTCTAAGTGATTATAGCTGGGTTAGATAATGTTGAAGCACGTAGATGGTTGAATTCCTTAGTCCATGGGTTATGTCAGTTTGATAATGAAGGCTAAGTTATCAAGGAATCGTAGATTAATCTTATCGATGGAGGAACTGAGGGGTTCAAAGGATAAGCTAGACTTATAGTTCCTTATTAAACTGCTTGCTATGAGTGCACTCTCAGCACACTTCCGGCTTAATAGACTTTCAACATGTGCACCATCGCAAATACCCCAAGATCACCAGAACATTGCATTGCTTACGCATATGCAGTTCTCTGGAATCATGAATTCCCTTAAAGACCTGTTGACAAAGATAGCGCTGAAGACATGCAATGGATTTACTAACAAGCGCTACTGAGAGCTTAGTAATACAACATCAAAGGTGTAGATTACATGAAGACAATGGGAGTGGTAAAAAACATCATCCCAGCAATAGCCTCCACAAATGCGTTAATTGCTGCTTCCTGCACGAATGAGGCATTTAAAGCGATGCTTTAATCAAGTCTCAATATCAAAGACTATTTCTAATATATGGGCAACACAGGGTAAATATTCGGTTCAAACGATTTAAGCCTTTGAAAAATATTTGAAATAACTTGTATTTGGCTTGATTTGGGGAATAGGCTGAGCACATTGACATTCTAATTTGAGAGAAATGATGCTTGCATGGTGTGCAGCAGCAAACCATAAATCGTCAAAATAAGCAGAAATTAGACATTGCTCTAATTGTAATCGTTGCTGAAAGAAAAGCCATTTGAGCTAACTGATCCTAGTCTAACATGCGATGACGGCCAGTTCTTGATTCCTCCTGTTATGAGAAATATGCATGCAGAAAAACTACCCATGACGTTCAAGTAACTGATTGAGGGTGGGTTATTTGTTGAAGGGATAGTAATCCACATCACTGATAAGAAGATCTTCACTTCAGCAAAGATCATTTTGAACTTCACTGATTGATTAGGGTTAAGGAGGGATAATTGGACATTTCATTTTTGTTTTTTGTATGAATTGTCAAGGATGTGATCTCATAAAGGAATTTAAAGAAAATGGGGAGGGGAGAATTAATAAATGTATTGATATTAATGTGGATGTGATTGGCCATGATGGGATCTGTAGTGCCATGCAAGAGGATAATCAAAGAAAGTTGAGTATTCCCTTGCGAAAGTGGGGAATGTTTGCGAAATTAAAAGAATGAGGGGAGTAAAAGAAATTTGTATGTTAATCAAAAATCACAAATAAAGGCTAAAATGCACTGTGCAATTTTTTAATCGCTATATGCACTCTGCAAGGCTTCCTACTACAGAGCGATCAAGATATCATCTTGGTTTAAACTATAGTCAGTGGCTCTTGGAAGCAGCAGCAGCAGTACTGAAGCGAATTGGGGATAGAGATAGTTGAAGATAAACGTTAATTCTGATATCTTCGTCTGTCTCTCGAAGTTTTTGACATCGACATGCGATATCTTGCCAAAGGAAATCGCACGGAAAACTCCTAACAGCGCATTAGACATGTGATTTATTATGGCTTAGTAGGTTCGTAACTCCAGAAAGGCAAAGCACTTTACTGGGATTTCCTCAGCCATAACTATCGAAACATTATGGAAATAAAGAAAGAATTTATAATTTAGAGGACGAGGCAATAAAGTGCTAATATATTTACATGAAAAAAGATGAAAGAATCGAAAGCGAAATGCTTGCATATATGAAAGAAAGAGACAATTTAAGAGCTAAATCAGCATTGTTAAACAGTAAAATTTAATTTGAGTTTTAGATTAAATCTCCAACGGAGCGAGAAGCCGTTAGAAAATACTCCGCGCAAAGGTATTTTTCTTAATTAATTTCTTTCTTATTAAGACTTATTTGCGAAAATTAATGATTGTAGGGTTTAACTGGAATTAAGGCTCGAAATCACTCTAAAGTGGGAAGGAGATACAAAGATAAATGAAAAGAAAAAAAAGGTGATTAATTTATGGTAATTGTTAAAATTATATGACTATTAGAGAGGGCCAAAAACAATGGAATTATTACCATGAATAAAATCAAACTCATTTATTTTTTATCCGTTAAAAAAATATTAATTCTGAAATTGAAGTAACTAAATAATAGTCTAAATTATTCGCATCTTTTTGGTTTTAAAAGTGTTAATTTATTATCTTATTATAAATATGATAAAAAGCATTCAAGCATTTTCATTTAAAATTTTAAATGTTAT
>Ga0302286_10002402_pt1 | contig 13070 bp, 6 predicted proteins | sample III_Fen_E2_3_FD_198765 | JGI IMG/M metagenome (GOLD analysis project Ga0302286, IMG submission 198765) | Peat permafrost microbial communities from Stordalen Mire near Abisko, Sweden - III_Fen_E2_3 | ecosystem: Environmental > Terrestrial > Soil > Wetlands > Permafrost | place: Sweden: Abisko...
GGCTGCTACTTCCATCGGCAACACCACAGCTGCTACTACTGTCTCGCTCACAGGTGGCACCGGCGCCAGTGCTATCACGCTTCAGGCTGGTGCCTCAGGTATCATTACTGTTGGTAGTCAAACAGCCGCCAACACAGTCAACGTTGGCACAGTCGGTTCTGCGGCATTTAGTTCCACCGTCAATATTGGCAATAGTACTGGTGCCGCGCAGACGGTTAGCATCGGATCAAATAGTGGTGCGAGTGCGACCACAATCACGGCTGGTAGTGGTAACATCAACCTCAACGCTGGGACTATTGCCACTAACGCTACGACTCTTAGCCTATTTAATACGACCGCGACCACCGCGAATGTGTTTGGTGCGGGTACGAACCTTACGATTGGCGCAACTTCAGCTGGTAGTACTATGGCGTTGCAGACTGCAAATGTTACCGTTGGCAATACGACAAACCGAGGTGTCTTCACTAACAATGGCGCCACGGTAAATAGTACGCTTGCTCTCGGTGACTTTACGGCTAGCGGTGCTATCGGTACCGCGGCAGCCACGGTAGATATGTACACGAGCATTTCAATCATGCAAACGAGCACAGGAATGACGCTGAGTATACCTGCTCCAACTGCAAACACTACTTATGGACGGGTTATGTATCTAAGCAACGTCGGTACGACAAGCTTTATCGTCAACGGTGCGACAATCAATCCGGGCACGGCTGCGACATTCTTGTGGAGCAACACTAACGCCGGTGCTACCTGGCAGGCTGCTGGTGCAGACGGTAGCTCTATCTTGAACCAGACGGGCTCAATTCAGTCTGCAGACTTCAACATAGATGGTGTCGGTACGGCCCAACAGTTCGTCTCGACCGCATCCATCGGTATCGCGCCATTTGTCGTTACCTCAAACACCGTAGTTACCAACCTAAACGCCGATTTGCTCGACGATCAGGATAGTAGCTACTACCGCAATGCGAGCAACATCAATACCGGCACATTGGCCGTCGCTCGTGGTGGTACGGGAAGTAGCACGGCTATCGGTGGCGCGGGTAGCGTGGTCTATAGCAATGGCACGAACTACGCGTATAGCGCTACTACCGTAACGGCAGGGCAATGTCTCAAGAGTGGTACGAGCGGCACAGGCCAGCCATCATGGGGTTCTTGTGACCTTGGTACACTGCAGAATGCCTACGACAATGATGTCGACGGTAGCAACGCAATTATTGCTCTGAACGCCACTGACGGTGGCATCATTATGAAAGACGCTTCCACGCCACTCACGACTGCATTCGCTGTCCAGAACAATGGCGGAACAGCCTCATACTTCAGCGCTTCATCGACCGGCGTACTCATGGAAGGTACCGCAGGAAGTGGCAAGTTGCTCTACGATGCTGCATCAAGCGAGCTGCGGGTGTACGAAGATGTATCCTCACCAACACGCTATGCAAAGGTCTATTACGACACCACTGCAAACGCCGCAGTATTTGCAGCTTCTAGCGGTGCGACACAAATCGGTACATCGACGAGCAGTGGTGACATCCAGCTTATTCTCGCCGGTTCTCAGGCTGACAAGTTGACTGCTAGTAAGACCTTTACAAACACCTCGGCATACTCGGGCAATGATTATAGCTTCACCAGGAACCTTACAGGCGGTACATACGCCCTATCTGGTAATGTCGTTAGCCTGCAGGATAACAGCACAACAAGCGGTGGAAGCTCGCCGAACATACTGTATATAAACCAAAACAACGCTAGTGCGACCGGAAACCTCATCATGGCGCAGACTACTGGCTCGACCACAAGGTTCCTTGTAGACGTGAGTGGCAACACTACTTTAGGCGGACAGCTAAATGTAGGACCGGCAGCTAATCAAAGGATATACATGTATGGTGGTGCGGGAAGTCACGCATTAGAAATTGGCCGTAGCGACGGAACTGCCAGTACCCCATTCATCGACTTCCATGCCGGTGCAACTAGTGTTGATTATGATGTGCGTATTATTGCCACTGCTGGCACGGGAGTGAGTGGTGCAGGTACGTTGGCGATTACGGCAGGACAAACGAATATCACAGGCAATGCTAACGTTGCAGGCATAATGACATCAGGAAATGGTAGTGGTGAGGCCGCAATGACAGTGGCTGGTGGCTCTACTGGGTCACAGAAGATTAACTTTACTATAGGTGGTAGCACTAACTGGGTTGTCGGTTCTGTGGGCGGTGGTACATCACCTTCCTTCCAGGTCCAACGTTATAATGGTGGCTCGTACGTGGACTCTCCACTAACCATTTCGAACACTACTGGTAATATCCAGATTGGCACGAGCGACACGGTAGGCCAAATCTTTATCCTCGACACAAAGACCGGTACAGGCGACCCAACTGGCGCAAACGGTGCAATGTACTACAACAGCGCCGATGGTGCCTTCCGCTGCTACGAAAATGGTGCATGGAAAGATTGTATTACCGCTCTGCCACAATCGGTGTACTTAACGGCTAATACGGCAGCGCTCAGTGCAACGACCGCCACAAATGTTACTGGTGTTGGCAGTGGTAACGTGAATATGGCATTTACTCTTGCGGCGAGTACCAAATATCACTACAAATTTGTCGTGAAATATTCAGTCAATAATACAGCTACTGGTATCGGTGTGGGCGCAGCATATAGTGGAACGGGAACCAACAGCTGGTGTGCTGAGACTATTGCTTCAAAGAACTCAGCAACGGGTGGTCAGTGGGCGGGCTATTGTAGCACTGGCGCGCCATTATCTGGCTACACCACATACGATGCAGAAGCAACAGGATTTGCCTACCCGGCCATGTTGGAAGGATACATCAGCACGACTACATCGGGAACGCTTCAGTTACAATTTAATAACCAGGATACTAACTGGGCAAGCACCGTATTGGCAGGGTCCTTCGGAATATTGGAGGTTGTCCAATAGTATACTCATGTTGAATGCACGGAGGAACAGATAATAGCACTCTTACTCCGATTTGATTTGGGTCAGGCTGTTAGTAATCGTTGTCATGATTTTGCCCTCAATCGTCACAGGAGATCTGAGGTAAAGCAAGGTTTTACCTGTGACTAGCATATAGCTGCTCGACCCGCCTGAGCTGAGGTTGTAGAGAGTGCCAGCGGGAGTGATAGTAGTTGGGATGGGGCTGCTGCCGATTTCTTTTGATGCATCAAACGTTGCGAGGGCTGCTTGCATAGTTATCGTGATGTCGTTTTTGCCCGTGCTATCTGTTAACGTGTAAAAAACGATATCATTATCACCACTGGCACTATTCGCTTTGAGTGCGTAGCCTGCAGGTAATGCCGACGGATAATAGAGAGGGAAGTTTGCCTGGGCGATGAGTTGCCTGGGCAATGGGGTTGTGTTGGTGTGACCAAAGAAAAACCATGTACCCACTGTCCCGAGTACCAGTACTACGACAGCAGCACAAATTAGAATGATGTTTTTTCGTCTTTTCCCGTCTACCATAACCACTTCACTATAGCATGTTTTCGTGCGTTGAACGTACTAAGTTGACGATACATTTGACGCTAAAATACCCTGTTATTATCATGAGCATTTTGCTACAATATATACGAGCAGTAGCATCTTCAAAAACTGCCCACGTAGGCAAAAAAGCGTGAAACGGCCCCAAACAAACATACATAAAAAAAATTCAAGGCCAACCAGCACTATCGGTCGCTTTTTTAAGGCGACTTTTTCTATGCCGCACAAATTATTTCTTCTAGCTCTATGGTGGTGTGCCTCAGTCTATAAAAAGCTAAAAGGTCACTACGCGGAGCTGCAAAATCGTTATCCAGTGCTGCGGCAGTTCTGGGTAAGGGTCATACTCGTTCTTGTTGCAGCACTCATCGTAATCTCACCGATTTACGGTGTTATTACTAGCTACATCACTAGTCAAGCCTACAAACTTACCACCAAAGAAACTGCACTACTGAGTCAATCAACGGTGGGTACAAAATATATCAAAGAAACGTCTGATGCTATTACGTACAACCGCGCAGATGAACAGCCGACATCGAAAGGCGTCGAGCAGGCTATTACTCTTGCCGCGAATAAAGCAGATGCTACAGGGAAACAGCCCTACCAAGCCGAGCTCTCGAAAGATCCTAAGAAAGGTATTACCTTTAGCGACAGCGACGGTAACCGTAGTGTCACAATGCTAGCGAAGTCCTCAGGTTTCAGTGCAAAACTCAGTGATAACAGAGTTATCTACCCGAGCAGCTCAAGTGAGAAACAAGTATATTCGTTCAAAACAAACGGCCTAAAAAGCGATATTATACTTACGACTGCGCCCGGGGCAGATACAAAAACATATACATGGCAGCTGAAATTAGATAAAACGCTTGAAGCTCGGCTGAATAGTGATGGCAGCGTGGGGATATATTCGGCAGACTCATCTTTGTATGACAGTATGCAGGTAGGCGACCAGAAGAGCCAGCAGCTCATAGACAAAGCTCGGCAGAATGGCGTAAAGAATACACTCGTCTTTGAGCTGCCAAGACCTTTCATACTCGACGCAAATAACCAGACTAGCTATGAAAATGTCGCATACACACTAAAGGATAACGAGTTGACACTAACAGCGCGCAATCTTAATCATCAGAATTACCCGCTTACTATCGACCCAACCATAACTGTTACAACGACATCAGACTTCCAGCAAAAAACAGGCGATACCGGCAATATTGATACTTCGGTCGCAAACCAAATATCACGCGCCACGCCCGATATTGGTGCGACCGGTGGAATCGCGAACACGGGTTCTTTTACTACCGCTCGTGGTGCTCACACCTCTGTCGTTTACAATGGCTATCTCTACATTGTCGGTGGCTCGAATGGTAGCTACCAAAACGATATTCAATATTGCTCTCTTGGCGCGAACGGTACTATTGGCGCTTGCACTCAGCAAACAGCCGCCTTCACCACCGCCCGCTATGGACACACCTCTGTCGTTTACAATGGCTACCTCTACATCATAGGGGGTAGTAACGGAGGCTATCTTAATGACATACAATACTGTCCGCTGAACTCTAATGGGAGTGTGGGTGCCTGCACTCAGCAAACTAGCGCATTCACGACCGCACGTTACGCCCACACCTCTGTCGTTTACAATGGCTACCTCTACATCATAGGGGGTAGTAACGGAGGCTATCTTAATGACATACAATACTGTCCACTCAATGCGAACGGATCGGTGGGTGCTTGCACTCAGCAAACAGCCGCCTTCACCACCGCTCGCTCAAACCATACTTCTGTCGTCTACGATGGCTATCTTTACATCATAGGCGGCTCGAATGGCTCTGCACTCAGTGACATTCAATATTGCCCTCTGAACTCCAACGGCTCCGTCGGAAGTTGCACGCAGCAGGCGAGCGCTTTCACTACTGCACGGTATAGTCATAGCTCGGTTATTAGTAACGGTTACCTCTATATCATCGGCGGTTATAACGGCTCATCAGGACTTGCCGACATTCAATATTGCCCTCTGAACTCCAACGGCTCTGTCGGAAGTTGCACGCAGCAGGCGAGCGCTCTTACTGCCACACGCTACAGTCATAGTTCGGTTGTCTACAATGGCTATCTGTATGTCGCTGGGGGCTGGACGAGCTCGTACCAAAATGACATTCAATCAAGGATGATTGGCCCGGCTTTGCCAGGAGCCACACAGCAAACAAGTGTCTTCACGACTGCTCGTAACCGACACGGCATAGCTGCCTATGATGGCTATATGTACATTCTCGCTGGCTGGGATGGTAGTGCGGATCTCGATACGGTAACGAAATGCGTAATCAATACCAACGGCTCTATTGGAACGTGTAGTTATGCGGGTGATACCCTTGTCAGACAGACATATGGCGTCTCAGTCACGCTGTATCATAACGTCATATATATGAGTGGTGGAAAAGTCGAGGCAGACAATAATGTAGTCCCTGATGTCACGCATTGCGTAATTGGGCTTGATCACAATGTGACCTGTACACGCCAAATCAAGATAATAAATAGTGGCAATACAGACCCATGGCTACTTGGCTCTGCCGCGTATAACGGCTATCTTTACCTCGTAGGCGGCCATAATGACGCTGTGTCTGGCTACCTCAACGGCATACTTTACTGTGCAATCAGTGAATCTGACGGGAGTATTGGCAACTGTAAGAACACGAGTACCTTCACGACCGCCCGCGACCAGCTCAGCACTGTGATATATAAAGGCTACATCTATGTCATAGGTGGGTACACCGGCTCGGTGTACCAGAATGATATCCAATCTTGTCCTATTAATGCCTACGGTACGGTTGGTGCGTGCACTTCGAAGACGACATTCACCAATGGACGTGCTGGCCATACTACCGCCATCTATAATGACAACCTGTATATCATTGGCGGCTGGAACGGGTCGACCTACTATGACGATGTCGTAACGTGTACCTTAGCGAGTGGTGGTGCGGTCAGTGGCTGCGCCTCGCAAGCAAGTTCATTTACGACCGCTCGGTTTGGGCATGCGTCGGTGTTCTACAATGGGTCTATCTACATTGTTGGTGGTAAAAGCTCCAGTAGCTACCTCAACGATATCCAAGCGTTACAAGTCGCACCAAGGCATGGTGGTGCTGGTTCGGGCAGCACAGGGTCCTTTACAACAGTGCGCGATAGTCATGCATCTGTAGCATATAATGGATACCTGTATATCATTGGCGGCTGGAATGACCCTACGGTATATGGAGATATCCAGTACTGCGCACTTGGCTCCAACGGGACGATTGGTGCGTGTAGCTCAGCGGGAGTATCTTTGGCAACTGCTCGCTATAACCACACTGCAGTTGCAAATAACGGGTATTTATATGTAGTTGACGGTCTCGATAGTGCTGGCACCAACCTCAATAATGTAGAATATTTTACGATAAATACTTCGAATGGCACTCTTTCGAACCGCACCGTGCAAACCAATATATTTGCGACAGCACGCAATAACCATGCCTCTGTTACCTATAATGGTCGACTGTATGTCATAGGGGGTATTCTGAATGGTGTATATCAAAGAGATGTGGAGTATTGCCCATACAATGCCAATGGTTCATTAGGAAGTTGCGCGCAGCAGACAAGCGTTTTTCCGGCGGCACGCAACAACCTATCGACGGAGGTCTATAATGGCTACCTCTATATCCTTGGAGGCTACGATGGTACCAACTATCGAAATGACATAATTCATTGCCCAATCAGTAGTGCGGATGGCTCGATAGGGACGTGCGTTCAGCAAATTGACGGATTGCCCATGAACCGCCGCTCGCAGACAACGGCAGTCTATAACGGCTATCTATACGTATTTGGTGGATACAAGAACACGAGCAATACTGATTACTATGATGATATGGAAGCGTGCCAACTACTAGCAAATGGGAACGTCGGCTATTGTACTACCAGAACGGCAACAATGTCGGTGGCGCGGAGTTCTCATGCCAACGCATACTATAACGGTTATGAGTATATAAGTGGTGGCTCAAATAGCGTCAGCCATCTTAATAGTGTTCAAAGTCTGTCCCTCGACAAATCAATGCCGATGACTGCGCGATACGAGCGAATCATTGATACTGGCTCAGCGACAAGTACGCTCAATTCCTTTACGATAAGTGGCACTGCCACGTGTGATTACTCTGTTACGTACAGCACTGCCGGTAGTAGTGGAGTATTTGGATCATCTACAACACTCCCCAATGTTACTGCCGGGTCTCCACAGACGTTAAACCTCACAAATAAGCAGTATATATTCATTGCGGCAACACTTGATGATTCAACCTGTGGCTCGCAAAGTACCATCACGAGCATCGTGCTTGACTATGTTGTCCCCGCTCCGCCAAATGCTCCGGCCCTGACTCTTCCTGCCAATAGCGCTACAGGGCTCAGTGTGACCCCCGAGTTCCAACTTGGTGTCACGGGTGACATTAGCGGCGATCTGAAGTACAAGATAGACGTCTGCAGTACCAGCAACTGTTCTTCCATCGTCCGTACCATCGATGAAACATCATCTGAGACTGGTTGGACATCGCTCGGTAATATCAGTGGTACTGTGGTTATGAGCCATCTGTACCAACCGACGGCACTGAACCCGGGCACACAGTATTGGTGGCGAGCCGAGGCAATCGACCCTACGGCAGCAAATCTATGGAGCTCTTACTCGGCGATTAGTACGTTCACGACGGCCGCTATAACCAGTGCGCCAACATTCAGTATGCCCACAAACGGCGTCACGGGTGTGAATGTTCGCCCTGAGTTCCAGCTAGGCGTCACTGGAAATGTCAGTGGTAACCTGAAGTACAAAATTGATGTCTGTAGTACTAGCAACTGTTCTTCCATCGTCCGTACCATCGATGAAACATCATCTGAGACTGGTTGGACATCGCTCGGTAATATCAGTGGTACTGTGGTTATGAGCCATATCTACCTACCTGCTGCACTTAGTCCCAGTGCCCAATATTGGTTTAGAGGCCAGGCGATTGACCCGGGCGGCGCAAACCAGTGGAGCTCCTATTCATCTATTCTGTCATTTACTACCGGGGCTCTTAGTGTGACGGGCCAGATAATTATCAATCAAAATACAAAGCTGTATAGCGGATCCACTCTAAATACTGGCAACTAAACCCTGGAAGTGTACAGAAACAGGCGGGGCATGTTACCATAAGAAGTAAGAAATGAGTCGAGGAGAGATTACTATATGATGGATTTTAATACATCGCAGAAGCCTGCAGCAACGGGACATAACACAGAGTGGTCGAAGGCTGAGTCTAGTGCAGCCGAGCGCCCTAGCACGCGGGACACAGCAACACGCCCCAAAACCACATCAATATTGTCCTCAAAAAAAATCGTAAAATGGGTAGTTTTGGCTCTCCTGGCAATTTTGGCGATATTTATCGTGCGTGCAAGCTACCGCCACATCGTCTATTCGGGCATCGACACGTCACGTTACCAAGCGGTGTATCTTACTAACGATAATGTTTATTTCGGCAGAGTACACATGCTTATTAATGGAGATATATTTCTGAGTGATGTATTTAGAGTCCAAGCCGCAACAACGGCGAATAGTTCTGGACAAAACACGGATTCAACAACTACAAATTCAGCGACAGCATCTTCCGCAGACACAGCCGCTAACGTTCGGCTTATAAAGCCGGGCAAAGAGCTGCATGCGCCTGACGACACTATGCTAATCAGACGAGGCAGTGTTCTTTTCATGGAGAATCTCAAGGTAGACGGCAAAGTTACTCAGGCAATCATTGATTACCACAAGCAGAGTAATTCTAACTAGAATCACTACCATAGCCATGTTTTCCGCCTGAAGCCACAGGGTGATTATGTTTACGAGGTCTCTACTAGGGGCCAGCGTAATGGTAAGGACATACTAGCTGTGGATAACTGAGGTCAGATGAATCAATTTTGTACTCAAAAAGTACTTGCATATTGTATAGCAGTACGTCATACTTGTGCTTAGATTTTGCCGTGCACGATGCTCGCTAAAGGCACTGCAAACGACAAAATCTAAAAACCTTAAACCAAACAAAAACAAAAACGATACAAATTGAAAAAGCAGGGCACTCGCAGACCCTGCTTTTTCTTTTGGGTCAAAATTTTGATGCATACTGTTTAGCTCACCGCAACTAAAGACGAGTCAAGTGATAACGTCATATTCAGTCATTCCAAAAATATCTGCAGTCGTCATATAGCTCATAAATTTTCACAAACAACTAGCCAGATGGCCTGTATTTTACGACATTATATATTTAATGCGAAATTGACGCGTAGATAGTAACTTTCGTGGCTGTGAAACCGCAAATTTTGGAACCTTTATGCTTTGTGCAGCAAAACCTGCAAAAGCCAGCACCGTACTAACTACGAGCATAATTAGCAAATATGGTCAGCTGTGCTAGTCTGGCAATTTCACACGTACTTTAGTAGGCGTAGAAGAGGATGTCCCAATGCATGGCGTAGATGCTTTATAAATTTGCTTTCTAGAAAAAGTGGGTCGAGAAAAATAGGGCGAGAACAACGGGTATAAAGTATTATGCTACTAGCAGTATAATACTAGCATATATTGAAAGGTTAATACCATAAAAAGTATTGACGTAGGATTGGACAACTGGACAGTAGTGGGCGCCCAGGTGCTACACTGAATGTCGGCTTTTGCCGGAAGAGGTTTTCTGGTACGATGGAGAGGAAATATGAAGGGTAAGGCGTAACGAACTATGGCTTTTGTGCTAGCGGTAACAAATCAGAAGGGTGGAGTTGGTAAAACAACTACTGCTGTTAATCTTGCTGCCGAGCTTGCATCGTCTAAAAGGCGCGTTATGTTGCTCGACCTGGATCCTCAGGGCAACGCCACCAGTAGCCTTGGTATAGATAAGTCAACTTTGAGCCTAACGCTATATGACGTACTCTCTGGGAATTCGGAGCCAGAAGAAATAGTACAGGGAACACGTATAAAGAATCTTTTTGTACTACCAGCCAACACTGCACTTGCACAGGCGGAAATTGATCTTGTAGGTGAAGACGAGCGAGAATACAAAGTCGCAAAACTTGTGAAAAAACTCGATGTTGATGTGGTTATTATTGATTGTCCACCAGCGCTGGGGCTCCTAACGGTTAATGGACTCGTTGCTGCCGACGGTGTTTTGATACCAGTGCAGGCAGAATATTTTGCGCTCGAGGGACTTGGACAGTTGCTCCATACGATACAGCTCGTGAGGAAGGGGCTGAACCCCGGACTTGAGATATTCGGCGTTGTCTTGACGATGTTCACAAAAAGGACACTGTTGAGCGAACAGGTAAAGAGTGAGGTTGAGAAACATTTTGGAGCAAAACTATTTCACACTGTCATACCGAGGAATATTCGACTTGCGGAGGCACCGAGCTTCGGTAAAACCATTGCAGAACACGATAAGTGGAGTAAAGGGGCAAAGGCATATAAATCTTTTGCTCAGGAGGTAGTCAAACGTGCCAACATCTAATCCGAAATCAGGCTTGGGCAAAGGACTGGGTGCACTCATACCAGAAGACTTCGATAATTCACTACTTGTCGATGTAGGTGAAAGAGTTGAGAAAATACACCTCGCAAAGCTCGTACCAAATCCAGATCAGCCGCGTACTGTTTTCGACCAAGAATCACTCGAAGGGCTCGCGGCAAGCATTCGCGAACACGGAATTGTCCAACCACTCGTAGCTAGCCCAGTAGGTGATCATTACGTAATTATTGCGGGGGAACGACGCTGGCGAGCTGCGGGAATCGCAAAACTCAAAACTGTCCCTGTGATTGTCAGAACGAGCGAAGAGCTCGAACGTCTAGAACTTGCCCTGGTCGAGAACGTACAGCGTGTAGATTTGAGTGCGCTCGAACAGGCTGTTTCTATTGAACGACTCCACCAACAGTTCAACTTGGGCTATGCCGATATTGCGAAACGACTTGGAAAGGCAATCTCGACTGTTAATAACATTGCTCGGTTGTTACAACTCCCGGTTGCTGCGAAAGAAGCTTTGCAGAGCGGATCGATTAGCGAAGGTCATGCCCGTCAGATATTGGCGCTTAAGGATTCTCCTGAAAGACAGGAAGAACTTCTGGGCCTCATCATTGAAAGATCATGGTCTGTTCGTGAGGCGGAGCGTTTCGTGAGCTCACTCAAAGAAGGTGTTAATGAAACAAAAGAGGCAACGAAACGGGTTGCCACAGATACACCAGAGACAAAAAGGCTTACAAAGCGCTATGGTGTGCCTGTCCAAATACGGAGAACGGCTCATGGGGGCCGCGTAGAAATTGGTTTTACATCTGACGATGAGCTTGCACGAATCCTCGCCGAACTAGAGCAATAAACTCACATATCTGATAGGAAAAAGCTTCTAGGCTAAAATATCTTTGTCTGGCTGAGCGGCAAAATGCGCATCACTAGCTTGCCGACCACTTGATTGGTTTTGATTGGACCGAACATACGTGAATCGAGAGAATCTGGGCGGTTGTCGCCACAGACGAAAAGTTCATCTGAGGCAAGCGTCACGTCGAGATCTTCCGTTGTAGTGGGAAAACTATGTTCTTTGCCGTAGGGAAGTGTGGCGTCTGGATTGAACCCATCAGGATAATCTTTGTTATACACCGTGATAGAACCATTCTTGACGACGACTCGTTCACCCGGAAGGCCGATGACACGCTTGACGAGCTGTTTACTACCGTCTGGTTCATTGTAATTGCCAAGGCCAGGCTCACTAAAGATAATAACATCACCCCTGTTAGGGACATATTGGCTGCCGGTAATACGAGCCAAAGTTCGAGGTGCCTTCCAGACAATCAAACGGTCATTGTCGTGCAAGGTGGTTTCCATGCTTCGCCCATCTACCTGATACGACTGAAATACAAACAGGGTAAGAAGAACTGCTATTACTGGTGCCATGCAAAGGATGAGGACAGATGCGACAGTACTCTTAAAATCGCCACTTTTTTCCTTGTGTGGCTTTCCTACCACTTCCGCAGGCTGTGGAAGGGGTGTCACTGAAGGCTGAGTTACTTGAGGCGTTGGAGAGACTTCAGCTATGGGATTGCCGTCCGGTGGTGGTACAACTACATCTGTAGATTGTGGTGTTATATCGTTCTGCACCCCACTACTATAGCACAGGATTATTGAAATACTGCTTGTGGATAATTCAGTTGCCTTGTAGCCCATCTAAAAGTATAATTAAGGCTGGTTCAACAAAAACAAAGCTCATGTCAGAAAATATCAGACAAAAAACTGGTACCAATAGAGTGCATATGCGGTCGCAGCGAATTCCGCTTGCGAGCGTCGTGCCTTTGAGGCGCGCCAACTTTCTAAATAACGTACAACAAGATCAACCATCGGTAAAAAAAGCTGAGTATCAGACTGAGGCTAAACAATTAGGTCAGGCAGAACACCGGCTAACGACAGCAATCAAGAAAATTCAACCGATATATGCTGCGGCGTTTCACGAAGAGAGAAAGCAAAGTACTTTTGAACAAAAAACGAGTTTGGCCCAAAGCCCTGATTCTAGCTGGGACAAAGTAGAAGATTTTCCTTTG
>Ga0302286_10002404_pt1 | contig 13062 bp, 12 predicted proteins | sample III_Fen_E2_3_FD_198765 | JGI IMG/M metagenome (GOLD analysis project Ga0302286, IMG submission 198765) | Peat permafrost microbial communities from Stordalen Mire near Abisko, Sweden - III_Fen_E2_3 | ecosystem: Environmental > Terrestrial > Soil > Wetlands > Permafrost | place: Sweden: Abisko...
CTGACGAGGCCGGCCTTCTCACTGCAAGCTTCCGCGGACAAGAGTGTCCGCGCCACACAAACACTACTTCTTCGGGGCGATTGCGTCTTTCGCGGCTTTCGCTACGCGGAACTTCACCACGGTCTTGGCTTTGATCTGGATCGGTTCGCCAGTCTGCGGGTTGCGTCCCATGCGGGCCTTGCGGTGCGCTTTCACCAGGCGGCCGAGGCCGGGGACGACGAACACGCCGTTCTTCTTCGTCTCCTTAATCGCGACGTCAGCCAGTTGCTCCAGGAATGCTGCTACGGTCTTGTTGTTGGTGTCGAGTTTCTCGGCCAGATGACGGGTCAGTTGGGTCTTGGTCATACCAGAAGCCATGAGTCCTCCTTGGGGGACAGACGAGATTTTTCTTATGGAACAAGCGCATCTTATCGCACTCGCCTGTGGAAAAACAGCGGTTTATGCAGATTTTATGCGGTTTCTAGCAAGGTACCCCTCCAAAATGGGCCGAAAATGAGGGTTGGGGAGCTTGGAGAGCGCTAAAATCGCTGGTCCGCACTCCCGTGAACGGCGGGGGATGGCCCAGATTGCAAAAGTGAGAAGCCAGACTGCAGAAGTAAAACCCAGCCCGCGCAGATGTCACTTCTGCAATTTGACTTCTCATCTTCTGACTTCACGTATTTGCCTCCCGGTCATGCTCTACTTGAAAAAAGTAAGGTCTGATCTGGCGGCCCGAGCCGTCCATTCGATACACTGAAGCACCTTTTTACGAGGAGGATGGTTTATGCCGGAAGCCGCGCTCAGTGGCGCAGAGTTCAAGAAGCAATTACGCGCAGGAACGCCCAAGATGGGCCTGTTCCTGAACGCGCACAGCCCGACCGTCGCCGAGCAACTGGCGCACAGCGGTTACGACTGGCTGCTGGTGGATACCCAGCACGGTCCCATGCATTACGAAAAACTTTCCGCCATGCTGAGCGGGATCGCAAACGGCGGCGCCAAGTCCCTGGTGCGCGTTGGCGGATACGATGATCGTCCCGGCATCCAGCAGGCGCTCGATCTGGGTGCCGACGGCGTTCTTGTTCCCTACATCAACACCGCCGAAGAAGCGCGCCAGGCGATCAGCTGCACGAAGTATCCGACGGTCGGAACGCGCTCGGTGTATTTTCCGCAGCGCAGCATGAACAAGGCCGGACTGCTCGGCTACGCCGGCAACTGGAACAACGAAGGCATTATCGCGATGCAGGTCGAGACCGCCTCCTGCATCGAGAACATTGCCGAGATTGCCGCCGTCCCGGGCGTGGACATTCTGTTCCTGGGGCAGAACGACCTGTGCATGTCGATGGGCCTCTACAACAAGTATGAGTTCCCGCACATGTACACCTCGCCCGAACTGGGCGCGGCGACGCAGAAATTAATCGATCATGCGCGCAAAAACAACGTGATCCTCGGTTTGTTCTTGTTCGGCACCGCGCGCGTCGGCGAGTTCCTGGAGAAGGGCTTCACCTTCATCAGCATCGGCAACGACCTGCACCATGTGCTGACGCAGTCCGGCGCCTACGTCAACGACATGGAGAACATCGCGAAAGAAAAAGGCAAGAACTGGAAGCGAAGGCCGACCGCGCTGTTTTAGGAAGATTGCAGAGGTCAGAGGTCAGATTGCAGAGGTGGAAAGCCAGTTCTCACTTTTGCATTCTTAACTTCTGACCTCTGCAATAGGGTTTTTACCTCTGCAATCTGACCTCTAACCTCTGACCTTGCTTCTACCCCGCCATCTCGTACAGGAACTCCACGTACGACCGCACCGCGCCATCCATCCCCTGCACTTTCGGGTTGGTGGATTCGATTAGGTAGTACTCGTTCGGAGCGTGTGCCCCGTCGCCGTGTCCCAGGCCGAAGCCGCCGGCCGGCAGATGCAGCGGATCGCCCGTGAACACATATCCCGGCCACGAGCCCGGACTGCGCGGCAGGACGATCGGATCTACTCCCGCGGCGCGATAAACCTTCAGCTGCGTGCGGATGATGCCGGCGTCTGCCGAGGTGCTATTGGGATCGTATCCGCCTGTCATGTTGACCTCGATGTCGCCGAAGCCCTGTTTTGCCAGGTGATCTTTCAAGGCGGCCAGCGCACCGGCGGCGGTCATGTCAGGGACAAGGCGCAGGTCGATTTTCGCAACGGCCCGGTGCGGCAGGATCGTCTTGCCCCCCGGCCCCGTGTATCCACCAACCAGACCCTCGATGTTCACAGTCGGCCGCGACATCAGCATCTCGAGCGATTCCTGATAATTTACGTCGCGCAGCCAGCGCTTCACGCCAAACGACTTCTTGTCGGTGGTTTCGTCCAGTCGCTTAGCCGCCACCGCAATCATCTGTTTCTCGCCTGCAGATAACGGCCGGGCTTTGTCCGCGAAACCGGGAATTGCGGGCTCATTACCGTCGGCGGAAACCAGCGTGTGCAAGGCCTGCACCAGATGCCAGGCGGGGCTATCCACGCGGGCCTTTTCGCTGGAATGGATATCGTGGTCCGGGCCGCGTCCCCAGCGCTCGCCGCTTGAGACCAGTTCGAGTTCGACCACGCCTTTGGCCCCGAGTTCCACGGTGATGCTGCCGTCGAGATCCTGCGAAGCACTAGGCAGGAAAATTCCGTCGGTCTTCTTGAGCGCGGCGATCACCTCGGGCCGGCGCACGATCTGCGGAAAGTGAGGCGAGCCGATTTCCTCTTCGCCCTCTGCCACCAGCACAAGGTTCACAGGCAGCTTTTTCCCGGCGCCGCGAATTGCGTGCAGAGCCGCGAGGAACGTGGCTTCCGGTCCTTTCTGATTGACCGCGCCGCGCCCGACCACCACCTTGCCCACTCCGGGCTTGTCGAGGAGCGCGGCATCCCACGGCGGAGAGGACCACTCCGACGGCGTCACCTGTTTCACGTCGTACATGAAATAAACGCCGAGCGTCTTCGGAGCCCCCGCGTCGAGCGTTGCGAAGATGCCGGGATGGCCGTCGGTGGGAACCTTCGACACTGACTGGAAGCCGGCGTCGCGCAGCATCTGCATGGTCAGTTCACAGCCTTCGTTCACTTCCCGGTTCTCGGCGGCGATGGAGGGCTGGCGAATCCAGGTTTGCAGACGCTTCACCGATTCATCATGGCGCTTTTCGATCTCGGCCCAGATGGGGGCAAGTTCGGCCCGTTCGGCTTGCAAGAGATGAGGAAGAGTGAGTGCGGCAGCGGTGGCAGCGGATCCCACAACGAAGTCTCGACGATTCATGGCCGGAAGAGTAACGCGGATGTGCAAGGATGTCTACGGGAGGAGTTCCGCTATTTTCCTGCGACCTGACACCTGAGAACTGACGCCTGCTTTTCTACGGATCGTACACCGCACTGCCCATGCCGGCTTTCTTCGCGGCTTCCTGCATGGCTTCGAGCTGTTTCTGCTGCTCGGCGAGTTGCGTCCGCATCTGTTCGACCTGCTGCTGTTTCTTCACCTGGTGCTGGTTGTACTGCACCCCGTTGTAGTAGGCGTTCGCTTCGACGAAACGGACGGAGTCGTTCAGCTTGTCCATCTGCGCCTTCAGTGTGGCGATGTTGTTTTTCTGCGCCAGAATCTGGCTCTTCCATTGCTCGGCAGACTGGCCGCTGGAAGGACTTGCCGGAGAGGCTGCGGGCTTCAGTTTTCCTACCGTCTCCTGCTGGCCGGGCGTCAGGTACGGGCTTTCGGGAAGGTCTTCGTTGGTGATGACTTTCTTTTTCGCAGCACCTTTCGCCCTTTCCTTCTGGCGAGTCTGGCGGGCAACATCCCCGAGCGACTGCCCATAACTGGCCATCGCGGTCAGCAACACGAACAGAAGAATTTTGTGGATTCGGCGCATGAACGCCTCCCCGCCCTCCGCGCGAATGCGGGGGCTGCTTTGACGATGGTAGCGTGGGTTGGATTCGGACCGTAGTTACGCCTGTACCGGGCCTTCGGAACAATGCAGGAGCAGGGGCAACTACCGAGGGGACCGGAGTCCTGCCATTTCCAGGACCTCCTCCATCGTCATGCCTCTCTCGCGCAGCTGCCGGATGCTGAGCGCATCGTGCCGTTTCGCGAGGCGCGCTCCGCCCGCGTCGCGCACCAGTTCGCAATGAAAATAATCCGGCGTGGGATATCCGAGCGCCCGGATGAGCAGCAGTTGTCGAGCGGTGGACTTGAGCAGATCGGCGCCGCGAACGACTTCAGTAATCCGCATGGCGTCGTCGTCTACCACGACCGCGAGTTGGTAGGCGGGAACATCGTCTCGCCGCCAGACGAGGAAATCGCCGAAACCGCGCCCGGCAGTGTAATGACGCGGACCCAGGCTCAGATCGTTGAAGGTGACCTCCGCGCCATTCGGCACTCGGTAGCGCCAGTTCACGCCTTTCGGATCGGCGAACTCGGCCGCATCGGCGCGCCCGCGGCAGCGGCCAGGATAGATCGGCTCGTCATCGTTGTCATTCGGGGCGCTCGCCGACTGCGCCAGGTCCTTGCGTGAACAGGTGCAGGGATAGATGACGCCGCTATCCCGCAAACGGCGCCAGGCAGCGAGGTAGTGCGCTCGCCGCTCGCTCTGCGAATAGGGAGCATAAGGACCGCCGCAGTCCGGGCCTTCGCTCCAATGAATGCCGAGCCAGCGCAGATCCTCGATCATCGCCTTGGCAAACTCCGGCCGCGAGCGCTGCGGATCAAGGTCTTCATTTCGCAGGATCAGCGTGCCCTGCCGCTCAGCCGCCCGTTGCGCCGCGATCCAGAACGTGCGCGCATGGCCGATGTGGAGCAGGCCGGTCGGCGACGGGGCGAGGCGTCCGCGGTAGGCGTTCTTGACAGTCTTAGACATCCCTACGTGCTTCTTTCCGGCGCAAACCATCATACGAGAGACTCATCCCGCCGCTCGTGTCCTGCTGGACACACCGTGCGAGTTGCACCACGAACCATCCCGCGCTCACCATCGCTAACTCCCGCCAGATCAATGAATCAAGCTTTGGTTATTTCCCTGCCATATCACAGCCGACTGCATCAGCAGCAGGAGGTGAGTATGGCAACGACTTGGGGAACAAAGGGAAACAACAGCAACACATCTACTGGGACGGTGCTTTCGTCCTGGTCGCGTCAACAGAAGATCGCGATGATCGCCAGTACGGTGCTCCTCGGCCTGTTACTGGCCATGAGCGCATGTTCAAAGCAGGCGTCAAAACCGGCGCTGGTCGGGGTTTCGAACCCGGCGCAACCGGCTTCTACTTCGGCCGTCGCCACGACAGCGGCTTCCGCGGCCCCGGCTACAACCGTGCCCGCGACGCCCAAGAAAAAGGTCCACAAGAAGCGCCCCGCGAACGTCACCTTCAGCGAACCCAACTTCGGCGTCTCGTTCCGCTATCCGCGCAAGTATGAACTGTCGTCCGGCGAGAAGGCGCAGCCCGAACTGGCCGGCCTCGGCGCGGTGCCGATGAACTTCATCCAGCCCGGTGGAGTCGCATTGGCAACGGTCGCGCTGCCGGAAGGTTCGTATCCCGGCACGGATTTCTCGGCCGCCATCTTCAACGTCAACGTGAATCGCAGCCTCTCCGAGCAGGAGTGTTCGCAGTTCGCCTTCGTCGACCACCGCAATCCCGACGGCGAGCCAATGGATCCTGAGCAGGTCGAAGTCGGCTCCATGCAGTTCAGCCGAACCTCCGACTTCAACGGCAGCATGATGAAGCAGGCCGAAGCCGAGTACTTCCACAGCTACGAGAACGGCGCGTGCTACGAGTTCGTACTGGGACTCGGAACCGAAGGCTTCGGCGCCAAGGACGGCATCGAGCCCGTCAACCGCGATGAAGTCTTTGCCAAGCTGGAGAAGATCCTGGCGACCGTGAAGATCAAAGAAGTCGAGCAACAGCAGGTGGCAGCGAAGACGGAAACCACAACGGAGGACTCGGCAAAGTAAAGATGATCCTCAGCGAACCCGCCTGTCATCTCCGATTTCCCTTCGGTTGCCACGGCCGAGTTACAAGCATTTACCACAGGGGGCACAGAGGAACACAGGGGAAAGCAATGAGAGGATTTTCCCCGTGTTCCTCTGTGCCCCCCGTGGTTAAGGTTTTGACGCTGCGAGGGCCCCGGGTGTGGTGCCGTAAAGCGGCCCGGAATCCGTATTTTGCTTTTTCTTCGCCTCATGGCATACTCCAAACGTGGTGACAGGAATCTGCCACCGTGGGTGAAGCAGATCAAGGTCCGCAAAAATTTGAATTAGGGCCAAGTTTTCCATCCGTGGCGCACAGCTTCCACAGCCCACAAACGGGTTACGATGCAACGCACTCACTTAAACATCGTGGCAACCATCGACACCAGTATCGGCCGCATGCCGGCGAACGTTGAAGCGGAACGCTCGATCCTGGGCGCCATCCTGCTCGACAATCACGCCTACAACGATGCCGCCGAGCATCTGAAGCCCGAGGACTTCTCCGTCGACGCCCATCGCCGCATTTACTCGCGGATGATGGACCTGTCCGAGTCCTCGCATCCGATCGACCTGATCACGCTCATCAACGAGCTCGACCGGCGCAAGGACTTGCAGGCGGTTGGCGATGTCGGCTATGTTTCCAGCCTGCTCGACGGCGTGCCCGACCGGCCGTCGATCGAGCACTACGTCAAGATCGTCCGCGACAAAGCCATCCTGCGCGGGCTGATTCACGTTTCCAACTCGGCCATCGCCAAGGCCTCCGAGCAATCGGATTCGGCCGACGAGATCCTCAACGACGCCGAAGCGGCCATCTTCCAGCTCTCCGAAAAGCGTATCGGCAAGGGCTTCCTCGATATCAAGGAGATTGTCCGCAACTCGTTTGGCTCGGTGGACGCCCTGCTGCAGCGCGGCCAGCGCATCACCGGGCTGGAGACGCACTACGCGCTGCTGGACGAAAAGACGAGTGGTCTGCAGAAGTCCGAGCTCATCATTCTTGCGGCCCGGCCCTCCATGGGCAAAACGGCCTTCGCCATGAACATCGCCGAGAACGCCGCCATTGACGACGGCAAGGTGATCGGCATCTTCTCGCTGGAAATGTCGAGCGAGGCGCTCATCCAGAGACTCTTGTGTTCCCGGTCGCTGGTGGACTCGCACAAGTTCCGCACCGGCTCGTTGTGGCAGGAAGACATCAAGAAAGTTGCGCGAGCCATGGAAGAATTGGCCAACGCCCCGCTCTTTATTGACGACACTCCCGGAATCTCGATCAGCGAGATGCGAGCCAAGGCGCGCCGGCTGAAACAGGCGCAAGGGCGATTGGACCTGATTGTCGTGGACTATCTCCAGCTGATGTCGGGCGGCGGCAAGCGATTTGAAAACCGGACCCAGGAAGTGTCAGCGATCTCGCGCGGGTTGAAAGGCATCGCCAAGGAACTCCAGGTTCCCGTCCTCGCGCTCTCGCAGCTGAGCCGTGCGCCCGAGAGCCGTGGTGGCGACCACCGGCCGCAACTCTCCGACCTGCGCGAGTCGGGCTCGATCGAGCAGGACGCCGACGTCGTGATGTTCATCTTCCGCGAAGAGGTTTACAAGCAGGACGACCCCGCCATCAAGGGCCGGGCCGAGATCATCATCTCCAAGCAGCGCAACGGTCCTATCGGGAAGTTTGAGCTGGCATTCCTGCACAATTCCACCCGCTTCGACAATCTTGCCGAAGGCTACAGCCAGTCGGGTGAATAGGCTGGAAATACGCATCCGGCGGGCCATTTCCCAGGCGGCCTGGCCTGTGGAAAAGGTTGTGGATGCCAGGGACGGGTTCTAGAACCCCCCGAAACCGACCGAGTGGTTGGGGCGAAGCCAGGCCGGTATAAACTCTCTAACAGCATGTTTCTCAGTTAGTTAACTGCCATCTCCCGCGCTATTAGCGAAGTCGGTTCTGACTCAGTACTTTCGTTCCCAAATGTGAGATTTGCACATACAGGGAAGCCTGTATCGAGCGGAAACCAGAGGATTAACACGCGCCCCCGGGGAGTTCTAACTGCTGCCTTCGCCCACCTTGAGCACGGCCAGAAACGCCTCCTGGGGGATGTCGACGCGGCCGATGCGCTTCATGCGCTTCTTGCCTTCTTTCTGCTTTTCCAGGAGCTTGCGTTTGCGGCTGATGTCGCCGCCGTAGCACTTGGCGATCACGTTCTTGCGGATCGCGGGGACGGTTTCGCGGGCAATGATCTTGGCCCCGATCGCCGCCTGGATCGCCACCTCGAACATCTGGCGCGGAATCAGTTCCTTCATCTTGGCGGCGAGGGCGCGACCGCGGTCGTAGGCAAAGTCACGGTGGATGATGGTGGAAAGCGCGTCCACCGGCTCGCCCGCCACCATGATGTCGAGCTTTGACATGGGCGATTCCCAGGTTCCGGAGAGGTGATAGTCGAGCGAAGCGTATCCGCGGGAGACCGACTTCAGCCGGTCGTAGAAATCGAGGACGATTTCGTTCAGCGGCAGTTCGTATTGCAGCATCACGCGTGACGAGCTGACGTATTCGAAACTCTTCTGTTTACCGCGCTTTTCCTCCACCAGCTTCAGGATGCCACCCACGTACTCTTCGTTGGTCATGATGACGGCCAGGATCACCGGCTCATTCACCTTGGCGATCTCGCTGGTATCGGGCCAGCGCGACGGGTTGTCGACCTCGATAACCTTGCCGTCGGTTTTGGTGATGAGGTAGCGCACACCGGGAGCGGTCGTGATCAGCTCCAGGTTGTACTCGCGCTCCAGCCGCTCCTGGATGATCTCCATGTGCAGCAGGCCCAGAAAGCCGCAGCGGAAGCCGAAACCCAGCGCCACCGAACTTTCCGGCTCGAAGAAGAACGAAGAATCGTTGAGACGGAGTTTTTCCAGCGCTTCGCGAAGCTGCGTGTGCTCGTGGGCATCCACCGTGTAGAGGCCGGCGAAGACCATCGGCTTGATGTCTTCGAAACCGGGCAGCGGTTCGAACGCGGGATGATCGTCGTCGGTGATGGTGTCGCCGATCTTGGTGTCGGCCACGTTCTTGATGTTGGCGATGACAAAGCCAACTTCTCCCGCCACCAGTTCGTCCACTTCCACCGGCTTGGGTGTGAGGACGCCGAGGGTTTCCACCTGAAAAACCCGGCCGTTGGTCCAGAGCCGGATCTTCTGTCCCTTGCGCAGCGTGCCTTGAAAGACGCGCGTGAGCACCACCACGCCGCGATAGATATCGAACCAGGAATCAAACAACAGGGCCTGCAGACGCCGGTCCGGGACACCCTTGGGCGGCGGGATCCGCTTCACGATGGCTTCCAGCACATCGGGCACGCCCTGACCGGTCTTGGCGCTGATCAGCAGGGCGTCGGTGGCATCGAGCCCGACCGCGCTCTCGATCATCTCCTTGGTGCGCGGGATGTCGGCGCTCTGCAGGTCGATCTTGTTAATTACGGGAATGATCTCCAGTCCGTGATTGATGGCGAGGTACGAGTTAGCGAGCGTCTGGGCTTCGACTCCCTGCGAGGCGTCCACGATGAGCAGCGCGCCTTCGCAAGCGGCAAGGGAACGCGAAACCTCATAGGAAAAATCAACGTGGCCGGGCGTGTCAATCAGGTTGAGCTGGTAAATCTGGCCGTCCTGCGCCGGGTAGAGCATGCGGACGGCATGGGCCTTGATGGTGATGCCACGTTCCCGCTCCAGGTCCATCGAGTCCAGGACCTGCGCCTGCATTTCGCGCATGGCCAGCGACCCGGTCAGTTCCAGCAGCCGGTCGGCCAACGTGGATTTTCCGTGGTCAATGTGCGCAATAATCGCGAAATTGCGGATGCGGGACGCTTCCATGGGGACAGCTCGATTCTAACAGGGGAAAAGCAGGCCCTCGGCTTTGGGCTCTCGGCTCTGGGCGTGTGGCGCGGACATTCCTGTCCGCGCGGGACGTCGCCTGTCGCAGCAGATTCTCGCGAAGGCAATCCTTCCAAGTCCGACACGCTTCAACCGCGAAGCGGTGAAACAAGAAAGCCCGGCGCGTAAGCGCCGGGTAGGATGGGTGTGAGCGAGTCCCGAAGGGGACGGCACTGGCTGCGTTATCTTAGAAACGCGGCTTGCAGCGGCATATTTCCCCGAATGCTCCTTTACTACATCACCGATCGCCAGCGGTTTCCCGGAAACGAGCCAGCCCGCCGTCGCGCTCTGCTGAGCAAGATTGCCGAAGCGGCCCGCTGCGGTGTTGACTACATCCAGCTCCGCGAAAAGGATCTGAGTGCGCGCGATCTGGAGCAACTCGCCGGCGAGGCCGTCGGAATTATCCGTGAGAATTCCGCACTGAGAACTGAGAACCGGGAACTGAGAACTAGACTCTTGATCAACTCGCGGACCGACGTCGCCCTCGCTGCCGGCGCCGATGGCGTGCACCTGCGATCGGATGACATTTCGGCGGAAGAGGCCCGGTCCATCTGGGCGCAGGCGCTTGCTCGCAGCCCGCTCATCGCCGTCTCCTGCCACTCGACAGCCGACGTCCTCCGCGCCGAATCGGAAGGAGCCGACTTCGCCGTCTTCGCCCCGGTGTTCGAAAAGAAAGACAATCCCGGCGCCAAGCCCTCTGGTCTGGAAGCCCTGCGCGACGCCTGTCAGGGGAGGGTCCCCGTTGCTGCCCTCGGTGGCGTGACGCTGGAAAACGCGGCGGCCTGCCTCGACGCGGGCGCCGCCGGGATCGCTGCCATCCGCTTGTTTCAGGAGAATAGAATCGAAGACGTGGTCCGCGCGCTGCGGGCACTGTGATCCCATGGAACTGGCGGAAGTGCTCCCAAAATCCGGCCGTAAGGACGACGACCCAATCCCGGCGCTCATCCACATTCCAGCAAGCTGGTTTCTGATGGGCTGCGCCTCCGGCCAGGACAACGAGCAGCCCGAGCATCGCGTCTGGGTGGACGAATTCTTGTTAGCCGCGTGCCAGGTCACCAACACCGAGTACGCGCGGTTTGTGCGCGATACGGGATCCGCGCCGCCGCCCTTCTGGACCGACCCCAACTTCAATCATCCCGAGCAGCCCGTGGTCGCCGTGTCGTGGCACGAAGCTGTCCGCTACTGCGAGTGGCTGAGTTCCCGCACCGGCCGTCAATTCCGCCTGCCGACCGAGGCCGAATGGGAGTGCGCGGCGCGCGGGGGCCGCGAGGGTGCCCTGTTTCTGTGGGGAAACGAGCCGCCGGAGTCGCTGCCCGGTTACAGCGGCCGCTGGAATAAAGGTCCCGAGCCAGTCGGCGGTGGCGATGCCAACGGTTTCGGACTCTACAACATGTGCGACAACGTGCACGAGTGGTGCTGCGACTGGTTCGCACCCGACTATTACGTCGTGTCGCCCGATCACAATCCGCGCGGGCCCCAGAGCGGCAAGCGCCGTGCCTCCCGCGGAGGCTCCTGGCGACATCACATCAAGATGTCGCGCTGCGCCGCACGGTCGAGCATTCCACCGGAATTTCAATACGCCGATTACGGATTTAGGGTCGCATGCAATGCTGCCTGCGTGTAGATTGGTGGCGTCGTCGCCAAAGGAGAAACATGTACTCCCTGCGCTCCCTGGATGTGATGTCTTGCGCCAAGATGATGGGTGCCCTGTACGCCTGTATTGGGTTGATCATCCTGCCGTTCCTGTTACTGGCTGGCTTCGCGGGCCTGATGTTCGGCCAGCGCGAAGCGGCTTTGTCGGGCGTCGGCATGCTCATTCTCGCGATCCTCGCTCCGATTTTCTATGGAGTGATGGGTTTTCTAATCGGGGCCTTGACCGCGTGGATTTACAACTTGGTTGCCCGGCGCGTGGGCGGGATCAGAATGGAGTTAATAGCGGACGCGGTTAGCGCGCCACAGGCCCTTTCCTGAAACCGCATCGTGGATCGGCACATCCGATGCCTGAGACGGCGAGAATCCGACCCGAATTCCTTTAATCCTCGATGAGTGAAGACGTCACGTCAGAGCTGGGGTCCGTAATATCGATAGTGCCCCGTGATCTTCCAGTCGAATAGAACGTCTTCCATCTTCGGGCCCTGTCCAATATTGTGCACAACCATATAGCGCCCAACCCAACCCTTGCGATCGACGACGATCGCGATATGCGGCACGTTTCCGCCCAGATCATATGTGACCAGATCGCCGGGGCTGTAGTCCTGTGGGCGAGCCGTGATGGGCAGCGATTCTCCCTTGCGCCCGAAGAAGACCATCAAATTTGGCACGCGGCGATGGTCAATGTTGCTGTCGGGGTGTCCCAGACTCCACTTCCATTTGCGCGGATAGGCAGAGAAATTCGCCGCCATGTCTTCGTGCACTTCCTTCTGCAAATCGACGGCGACAGCGCGGTACGCGCGAATCACCTCGTCAGTGCAGACTCCAGTCTCGGCCGGGACATCTCCTCCGGGATAAGGAATGCGTACGTAGGCCGGGTCATAACGGACAGAGTGATGCGTGCGCTCAATCGCAGCACTCACCAGCCGCTGGAGGAACTGTTGTCGCGACGTGGAAACCGCGGAGTCCTGACCGGCGAGGATTGCGGAGCAAACCCCGAAAGCAAGCAAGACCAGGAAAGCTCTCGACTTGGGTAAGAACCGCGCCATTCGGTCCATTTTAACGGCATCTTCGAGCCCTGCTCTATAATGACTCTGTTGGCAGCCGGATCGGACGGTCGCTGTCGCAAGGCAGAGGAAAGTCCGAACTCCGCAGAGCAGTGTGCCGGATAACGTCCGGGAGGGTGGCCCATTCTTGCGCGTTCTTTGCGCAAGAGTGGGAAGCTCGACGGAAAGTGCCACAGAAAACATACCGCCCGGGCCGCAAGGCTCAGGTAAGGGTGAAAAGGTGCGGTAAGAGCGCACCGCCGCGGCAGTAATGCAGCGGGCAGGGCAAACCCCACACGGAGCAAGACCAAATAGGGAGGGAGCTCCAGTCCACCGGAGCGCGTGCCGGCTCGGCGCGCCACAACCTCCGGGTAGGTCGCTTGAGCCGCGCAGTAATGCGCAGCCCAGAGGAATGACCGTCCCGCCGCAAGGCGGACAGAATTCGGCTTACAGATCCGGCTGCCAAGATTTTCCTTGCCAGGGACCCCAGCGTCGCTTCAGACAATGCGCGCGGTTGGTCGCTAAGTCGCTGGCGGTCCGCTTT
>Ga0302286_10002405_pt1 | contig 13061 bp, 7 predicted proteins | sample III_Fen_E2_3_FD_198765 | JGI IMG/M metagenome (GOLD analysis project Ga0302286, IMG submission 198765) | Peat permafrost microbial communities from Stordalen Mire near Abisko, Sweden - III_Fen_E2_3 | ecosystem: Environmental > Terrestrial > Soil > Wetlands > Permafrost | place: Sweden: Abisko...
AGCGCTTCAATCTTGTGATGGCTGGAGCGCCCGTAAAGCACGCGTACATGAACATTCGCGCGCGCGCCGCGTGCGAACCCCTCAAAGAAGTCGCCCACCAGCTCCGTCTGCAAATCGCCGACCCGCATGGCGCGGACCTTAGTCTGAACCACGGAGACCGCGCGGCCGCCAAAGTCCACCGCCGCCAGACCGAGAGTCTCGTCCATGGTCATCAGAAAATAGCCGGCTCGCAGAATGCCGCGCCGATCGCCCAAAGCGCGGTCGAATGCCTCGCCCAGGGCGATCCCGACGTCTTCCACGGTGTGGTGCTGATCCACATCCAGGTCGCCCAGCGCGGCGAGCTTCAAGTCGAATCCACCGTGACGCACGAACAGTTCCAGCATGTGGTCTAGAAAACGGATTCCCGTGGAGACTTCATACTTTCCGCGGCCCTCAATGGTGAGGGCGATTCGAATCTCTGTTTCCGCGGTCTTGCGATGCACTTTGGCCTTCCTCACGCTCTCACCTCACGTCCCAATCCAAGCTGCTCGACCACGTCGCGTAGCGCGCCGATCAGCGCCTGCGTGTGTTCGTCCGATCCTACTGTCAGGCGAACGCAGCCTTCGCATCCAGGGTCGGAATGCCGGTCACGCACCAGAATTCCGCCGCCGCGCAGGGCTTGGACGAACTCCGTATGAGCTGAGCCAATGCGTACAAGAACGAAATTGGCGTGGCTCGGCCAGCAATGCAGCCCGAGATGGTCGAGTTCCTGCTGCAATTTCTCGCGATTGCTCAGCACTTGCGCCACATAGCGGCGGACGTACTCCTGATCCTGAAGAGCCTCCGGCAGGACGGCAAGGGCTGCCGCGTTGACGTTGTAGGGCGAGGCCACACGGCGAACCATCGCCATCTGCCGGGCTTCTCCCGCAAGTACGCCAATTCGCAAACCGGCGAGGCCGTAGGCCTTGGAAAAAGTCCGCGCCACGAAAAGATTCTGGATCTGCCGGGTGTGGTCCAGCAGCGTTTCTCCGTGAAATTCGAAATACGCCTCATCGACGAGCAGCGCAGCTTGCGGCGCTGCTTGCGCAATCTGGATGAGGACATCTCCTGCGACCGCTGCCCCGGTCGGATTGTTTGGATTCGCCACTGCGATGAGCCGGGTGCGCGGGTTGAGTTGAGCGAGTAGGTCTTTTGCCGGAAACGTGAAGTTATCCCCGGCGCGCACTTCAACAACACGGGCGCCTTCCGCCTGAGCAAAGATCGCGTACATGGCGAATGTGGGCACGACGACGAGCGCTTCGTCACCAGGATCGAGATATGTGGCGCAGAGCAAATGAATCCCTTCATCGACCCCGTTGGTGAGCAGGACCTGCGCCGGATCGAGTCCGAGAAAACCCGAAACTTCTTCTTCCACCGGCTCGCGCTCGGGATAGCACGCCAACAGTTCCGAATCGAGTGAACGCAGCCGGGCCAGCACGCGCGGCGAACACCCCACTGTGCTCTCGTTGAAATCGAGACGCAGTCCCGTTCGGTCAGATAAAGGTGGCCGATAGACGTGCAGATTCTTTACTGCCTCGCGAGCCTCAAGCATGGGAGCACCTCACTCGGAATGCCTCGGCGTGTCCCTTCAGGCCTTCGGCAGTTGCCAGCGTGATACCCACCGGCGCGATTTGGCGGATGCCTGCGCGGGACACTTGCTGGCAGCCAATGAGGCGGACGAAATCGAGCACGCTGAGGCCGCCACGCACGCGCGCCATGCCACCGGTGGGCAGCACGTGGTTCGGTCCGGAGACGTAGTCCCCCGCCGCCTGGGGCGTGAACTCGTCCAGGAAGACCGCGCCCGCGTGCTGCACAGCCGGAGCCAACGCCGCCGGGAGTGTGAGATGTTCCGGTGCGATGTGATTCGCCGTCTCGACGGCCCGCTCTAGCGAAGCAACCAGAAGAATGGCGCCGCGACTGGAGAGTGATTGGGCGGCAATCGGGTTTGCGCGCATGCGCTTCCGCACCTCGTTCTGGACTCTCTTCGCCAACGCGCGTGAGGTTGTTATGAAGATGCACAGCGCATCGGGATCGTGTTCCGCCTGGGCCACAAGGTCAGAAGCAATGCAGGCCGGATCGCCGTCTGCGCTGATGATGACGGCTTCGGTGGGACCAGCCAGGAATTCAATGGCGCAATCGAAAGCCACCAGCTTCTTGGCTGTGGTCACGTACCGGTTGCCCGGACCGACGATCTTGTCCACGCGCGGGATGTCTTCGGTTCCATACGCAAGGGCAGCGATCGCCTGTGCCCCACCGACTCGGTAAAACTCGCGCACGCCCAGGAATGCAGCCGCCGCCAGGATTGCCGGGGCCGGGCGTGGAGACACGACGCGAATCTGTCGGACACCTGCAACCTGCGCGGGAATCACGGTCATGAGCAACGTGGAAGGCAAAGGATACCGGCCGCCCGGAACATAGCACCCCACAGATTCCAGAGGACGCACCAACTGGCCCACCGAGACGCCGGGCTGAATCTCGCGCCGCCACTCATGGACCACTAGGGGCATTTGCCACTCCGCATAACGGCGGATGTTGCCCGCCGCCTGCTTGATCGCGTCCTGCAACGTAGGATCAATCTCCGCCCATGCCTCGTGGAGGTCGGTCTCGGAAACACGGATTGGCTCGCCCTTGCTCAATCCGTCCCACCGCGTGGCGTAGCGGCGGACTGCACGATCGCCGTTGCGCCGGACATCACCCACGATGCGGCGGACTGCCGGCTCGACTTCCCCCAGATCGGTGGCGCCGCGCTGTGCGAGCGCAGCCACAAGGCGGGTTTGCTCCGCGCCTTCGAGAATGCGCATCACATCACCACCTTGTTCAGCGGGTATTCGACGATGCCCTGAGCGTTGGCTTGCTTGAGCTTCGGAATCAGTGTCCAGGCGGTGTGCTCCTCGATCACCGTGTTCACTGCGACCCACTCGCCATCGGCCAGAGGCGCAACCGTCGGATTTTTCAGCGCCGTCAGAAGACCGAGAACGGCGGGCAAGTCCGGCTTGCGCACGTTGAGCATCAAACCGACCCGTCCCTGCGCGGCGATCGCTCCGCTGAGCATGACCGCCAGGTTCTCGATCTTCTGCCGCCTCGCAGGATCGGCCCAGGCGGCCCTGTTCGCCACCAGTTGCGTGTTGGACTCAAGTACCGTTTCGAGGACTCTCAAATGGTTTGCGCGCAGTGAACTACCCGTCTCGGTCACCTCGACAATGGCGTCCGCCAGCAACGGGGGCTTGACTTCGGTTGCGCCCCAGGAGAACTCGACCCGCACGGGAACGTTCCGGCTCGCGAAATAGTTGCGGGTGAAACTGACCAGTTCGGTGGCAATGATTCGCCCGTGAAGGTCTTCGAGTTTCTGGAAAGCCGAGTCCTCGGGAACAGCCAGCACCCACTTGACCCTGCCCATGCTTTGTTTGGCATAGATCAGGTCGGCAACCTTCACCACATCCAGGCCGCTTTCGAGTATCCAGTCCAAGCCAGTCAAGCCCGCATCCAGGGCCCCATGTTCGACGTACCGGGCCATTTCCTGGGCGCGAATGAGCAGGCATTCGATATCGGGATCATCCGTGGATGCAAAATAGGACCGGGCGTTGGTGTACACGCGCAGTCCGGCGCGCGTGAAGAGGCTCAAGGTCGCTTCCTGCAAACTTCCTTTGGGAATCCCCAGCCGCAATGTCATCGCTCCGCCCTCTCTTGTGCAAGCAGCGCGGTTCCGAGCGGCAGTTCCTGCGTAAAGCAGGAACGCGTCCCGGTGTGGCAGACCTTGCCCTCGCCCAGCACGCGGACGCGCAGCAGGACCGTATCCCGGTCGCAGTCCGCCCAGGCGGCGACCACCTGCAGACGATTGCCCGAGCTTTCTCCCTTGGTCCACAGGGTCTGGCGGGTGCGGCTGTAAAACGTCACGAATCCAGTGTGCAGGGTTCTATCCAGCGCTTCCCTGTTCATGAAACCCACCATCAGCAGCTCCCCGGTGCCCACATCCTGAACGACCGCAGGCGCCAGGCCCTGCATCTTGTCGAAGTCGATCTCCATCGGACCCTCCTAATCTCCGTGCCAGATTTCCGAACCTCGCACAAAAGCAAAAAGCCCGCTGGGCGAGGTCTGCGCCAGCGGGCTTGGATTTCCTATGAGTGCTTTTGGCTATCCGTGATCCCCCGCCGACACGCTCATCGCATGGTGATGATGGTGATGGCGATGGGTCAGCGGAGTCATCGTGGGCAAGATACTAGGGCAGAAGAGATATGGCTGTCAATCTGTTTCTGGTCCAATTCGTAAGCTCGTCGGAAACGTTGGAAATAACATCGAGTTCGAGCATTACAATGTCATTGATATCAATAACTTACAACAGCTTGATCCGACGCAGTTTCCGCTTCTCTTGCAGGCTTGTTCCCTGGTCGAACGAACGCGCTTAAGTTATTATAAATAAACATGTTATATAAATCTGTTGACAACGATTGCCGTCCGGTTTATTTTCGTTAACGTTTACGATTTTATTGGCATGCTGGATGATCAGTGTTTCGTATAGGTGCCATCTCTTTGGAAATATGGAAATTACTCCGCCTGCCGTGATCGCGGCTTGCGCGGGTTCCACGGACCGAGTGCTGCCATGAATCAAAAAATCAGACTTCTCGACATCGCTGAGGCGCTGGGTGTGTCTACCGGTACCGTGCATCGGGCCTTGCACAATCACGACGGCGTCAACCCCATGACCAAGGCGAGAGTGCAGCAGATGGCGAAGACTCTCGGCTATCGTCCAAATTTGGCGGCCCGGTACTTATCCTCCAAGCGCAATCTTCGGATCTCCGTCAATACTTTGCAGGGGACAACCTCCTTTTGGGATGACGTGAGGGCAGGAATCAGCGAAGAGGCCAGGGGCCTGGTGATGGAGAACGTGGAGATCGAATACCGAACCTATCCACGCCTGGGCGAGGGCGAAGAGGAGGCGTTCGACGCCGCTCTCAAGGCCGAGGTAGATGGGATCATCACTTTCCCCAGCCGTCCCCGAAGCCTGCACTCCTGGATGCGCCGGGCATCGCGCAATGGCGTTCCGGTGGTGTGCGTGGCCACCGACGCCCCCCACACGGGACGGCTGGCGGTCGTCTCGATTGACACCTTGGCCAGCGGATCTCTGGCCGCCGATTTGATGGGAAGCCTGTTGCGGGGAACGGGCAAGGTTGCGGTCACACTGAGTGCCCTCGCGATCACGGAACACGAGGAAAAATACAAGGCGTTCGAAAGCACCATGCGCAAGTTATATCCGCAGGTTCGGATCGAGGCACCGATCGAGGATCACGACGTCGAATCCGAGGCGTATGAGAAGTGCCGCAAGCTCTTCAACAGCCACCCGGACTTGGCCGGCGTTTACGTAACGACGGAAGCCTCCATCCCGGTCCTGAATGCGGCCCGCGACACGCAAATGCTCGACCAGATGACCGTGATCACAACGGATCTGTTCCCCGCGCTGGTGCCGGAGATTCGATCAAGAGCAGTGGCGGCAACTATCTATCAGCGGCCCCGGACGCAAGGCCGCATGGCGTTCCGGGTGCTGCATGAATTCCTGGTGGACGGCGAATGCCCATCCTTCCAGGTGACACTGGCGCCCCATCTGGTGATGCGGGGGAATCTGGACTTTTTCCTGCAGCGGCAATCACTCGAGTCGAACGCCGAACGAGGCGTAAAGGCGCAAGGGGCCTCGCCGGAACTCGCGGAGTACTTCGGCTAGATGCGCCAACCTCGTCTTGCCATGCATGTCGCCCGGCGTAGATGGCCTGCCGAGATACTGATCGAGAAAAACACACCTCAGGGTTTATCCGGCCCTGCAGCGGCTGCTCACTGCATCTGTGGCAACTCTCGCCCCTCCCGCACCGCCCAGCGGCGTCCAGCATTGCACAGCGCTGACTTGCACATCCAGGGACTTCATCCATTGCTTGGGGAAATGCTAGGCGGGTCGTTGCACAACGTTGGTCAGCGTCAATAAAAACGGGCCTCCCCCATGCGGTGAGGAGGCCCGTCAGGGGTTAGAAGGTGTACTTGAACTCCAACTCCATGGTGCGTTGTCCGTCCTTGGAGTTGAGGTAGCCCCAGTTGGTACCCGTTACGGTTGAATTGATGCCCGCGGCGAGGTTGGCCAAGTCGCCTTGGAAGTGCAACTTCAGCTGGTTGTCGGTTCCCGAGAAGCTCCGCAAAGGATGGTTCAGGAAGTTGAACGCCGAAATGCGGAACTGCACGTTCTGCCGCTCGGTGATGTGGAACGTCTTGTAGATTCCCAAGTCGCTGTTCCAGAAAATGGGACCATGCAGGTATGGGGTCTGCCGGGGTCCATTTGCGTTGATCCCGCCGAGCGCCAGGCCAGGCACGGCGAAGCAGCCCACCCTTGCCCTCTGGTTGCTCCCCAGGCCCGTTCCCGGATTACAGGTCAGGTCCGGCAGTACGGTTTGGGCATTGGTCCCGAAGAAACTCGCCGAAGTGATGTTGCTGGGCCCGACCGTCACGCACGACCCATCGTCCTGCGGCGTGCAATTGACGATATCCATGTTGAAGTTCGGGGAATACAGTGCCTGGAGATTGCCACCCGCCTGCCAGGTGTAGAGACCCGAGATTGTCCAACCGTTGGTAACGCCTCCCAGAAACTTGTTACCGTGAGTAAGGTCAGGCACGCTATAAGCGTAGGACATGTTGATAACATGCGGACGATCGACTCCAACGACACCGTAATTTCCATGCACGCTGAACGCGTCAACATGAAGACTGGTGCCCAGCGTTTTGGACCACGTGTAATTGAGGTTGTAGCTGAGCCGTCCAGCCTGCTTGATCCAACTCATCTGTAAAGCGTTGTAGGTGGAGTAGCCAACGTGTTTGGCCATCTTAACCTGGTTGCTTCCGTACACCTTAACGTAGCAATTTCCGTTATCGGGGTTGCACTGCTCGATGCCCGGGATTGAACCCTTGGACGACTCCTGGATCCAGCCATAGGGGGTGTAATCCTGGGCCGAGGCTCCTTCCGCCGCATAATTGGGGTCACTAGAGAAGGCGTTGAAGCAGGGAGACGAAGCGTTGCTGATGTCAGAGCCGCAAATCTTGTCCGGCCCGAAGAATGCGCCCAGAGGCACCTTGTTCTGGTTGATGAAGTTGCAACCAGAGCCGCAATCGGAGGCCCCGCTTTGTCCGCCCATGAGCAGCTTCTCGCTGTTGCTGCCGACATAGGCGATCTCGAACAGAGACTTCCACGGCAAGGCTTGCGAGATGGTGAAGTTGTAGCTGTATGTTACCGGCACCTCATAGTCCTTGGGATCGGCGACGGTGACGTCGCTGGGTGACCAGGTAGCGGCAGGTACCGGGAGAAGCCCAATGTCGCTCAACAAAACGTTTTGGTTGCTGGGGAGATTGAAGGTTTGGGTACCTTGCGCGGTTGTCAACGCACCGGCGTAGTCGTTGTATTGGTCATTCCAGCGATAGGCGCCCCATCCGCCACGCAGGACCGTCTTGCCCGTGCCAAACACATCATAGGCAAGGCCAAAACGAGGAGAGAAAAATGCGCCGCGGCTGGGCGATCCACTATTCGGAATTCCTGGGTCGATCCCGTGCGAATAGACGCCGGGGAACATCTTGCCGGCGCGCATATCGGATTCAATCCGCCCCGGCAGCCACACCGCCATTCCGTTTCCCTGCCGGTCATACCAGCGGCCGACGTGATCCAGGCGGAAGCCGAGGTTCACGGTCAAACGGCGCGATGCCTTCCAGTCGTCTTGCACGTATCCGGAGATGGTGTGGAAAGCCATATCCGTAACGCCGAAGGTGTTGTTTTCCGAGTACCCCGTCGCTTCTCCCATCAGGAAAGCTGCGAACGGGTTCTGGGAGCCGATCAGGTGCGTTGGATGATTCGCGTCCGGGTTAATGCCGGTTCCGTAGGAGAAGATCCCGTTGGGACTGAGCCATTCTCCCTGGAAGTTACTGGTGCTCTCATAGAAGGCGCCCAGCTTGACGGTATGGTTGCGCCACACCTTGGTGATGTTGTCCGCGAACGACGGCATCTCCTTCTTGGTGGGGAAGGACCCAGTGGCTTCGAACACATCGGCCTGAGAGAAATCGGGGAACGTTTGCCCTCCCGGGCTGTTGAAGCTGGGAATCATCTTGGCTCCCAGCTTGTAGATCGTCGAATAGCTGCCGGGGTAGTTCACATTGGGGTTGTCGCGATACGCGGCGCTCACATTGCCCTGTGTCGGCGAGCTTCCCCATCCCCAGGCTGCGATGAACTCGTTGGTCAGCGACGGGCTGAAGACATGCAGGAAGTGCCCCGTAAGCGACTTGGAATAGGAGGGGCTGGTCAAGCCGCCGCCCGGGAACGGTACGGAGTTTCCAGGCGTCCACCACATATGGGCTCCGTTACCCTGGGCGAGCTGGAAGTCGGTCCCGTATTGATAGGAGACGTAGAACTTCGTGTTATCGGAGAAGCTATAGTCCACGCGCGTGCGGTAGATGTAGCCGTTGTGGGTGCTTGGGATAACCAGGCGGAAATTGTTTGGATCCCCGGCGTCTGGCGTCCGGTTGGGAGTTGGAAAAACAGCGGCAATCATCGCCTGCGCACCGGGGTCAATGAACCCACTCACGTCGTTGGTGGCAATCAGCGATCCATCGGGTGCACGGGAATTGCCGGCCACTTGAGCACAGTAGGTGCCGGAAACGCTGGTCAAAACCGAGCAGAGCGGCGCGTTATTGGTCGACGTGGGATCGAAATTGCCAGCAATCATGTCTAGGGAAGGAACGGCGGATTCCAGCGAATTCGTGCCGCCCAGATGCTGAATGAACTTCTGGTACCCGAACCAGAACTGCAGTCTCTTCTTGGTGCCCGGGACCGGCCCGCCGAAACTGCCACCCGGATAGTAATAGTGATCGTCCCCTCTCGGGGTCTTATCTGGGGTCTGGTGGTTGTTCTGCCAACTGTTTGCATTCAGACCCGCCGTCCGCATATGGAGGTAAGCCTCACCGTGATAGGAAGCGCCGCCACTCCGGCCAATACTGTTGACCACGACCGGCCCTTTGCTGTTGTCGGCGCCGAAGTTGGAAGTCTGCACTTTCACTTCCTGCGTCATGTCGCCGAGGACCGTCTGAATTCCCCAGCAATTGCAACCTGGATCGATGATGTCGACACCGTCATTGGTGATGCCCGTGCCGCCTCGGCGGGGTGCGCCGTTGGCTTCCAATCCGTTGCCCACCAGGCTGCCCTGGGCGCCAATGATGTTGCGCCAGTCAACGCCGGAACCCGCGCCCAAACCGGGGTCGGTCGATACGCCGGGAAGAATCTTCATCAGCACGGTGACGTCGCGGGTGGCGAGAACCAGTTTGTCGATGTCCTTGGTCGTCAGCACCGACGCACGCTCGCCGGAGTCGACCGGCTTCACTTCGTCCGGCGTCGCTTCCACCGTAATCGACTCGGTGGATTTTCCAATCTCCAGCTTGACGTTGGAAATGGTTCGCAGGTCGCCAGGGTTGATCACGATTTCGGCGCGCTTCCAGGACTTGAAGCCCTCCGCCTCCACGGTCACGGTATAAACCCCTGGGACCACACCCACAAAGGAGAAATACCCGACCTCGTTGCATGTGGTCTGGCGGATGTCACCGCTCGTCTGATTGAGCAGAATAACTTTGGATTTTGGAACTACCGCCCCGGTCTGGTCATAGGCGGTTCCGGTGAGGGTCCCGGTGGTTTGCGCTTGGGCGAGCGGCGCGAACAGGAGCGCAGCCAGCATCGCTAGAATGGTGATTGTTAAGAATGCTGAAATCGAGTTGCGCGACTTGCTGGAGAAGGATTGGCTGCGCATGGAGCCTCCTGGGAACGCCCCAATTCCCAACGGAAGGGGCTTATTTTCGGGTTTGAAGCCTCGAGGCAATCACGCTACCGTCAACGTTTACGTGGGCGCATACTGCGGAACAACCCAGCCGTACGTAAACGTTTCCGTTGATTACCGATCGAATATTTATGCCTTCTTCACATGCTTGTCAAGCATTATTGTTAGGTTCGATCCAATAATTTCATAGTGGTAGAAGGTAATCGCTAACCCGATTGGAGGAGGATTCCAAATAACGTAATGGATTCCAAATAACGTAATCGATTACGTACAACAACTTAACAGCAGTCGCCTCCGATTCTTCCACTTTTGGAAGGGCAAACCGCCCCTTTTCCACCTTGCGCCCCTTCCCGCACCACCCTCGTTACCAGCGCCGAGCGTGCTAAGATGGCGCGGTTTTGATTCGTGCTCTGCTCCCAGTGTTCCTGCTCCTCACGGTCGGCTTCTCCCAGACCGCCCCAACCGGGCCAGTTCCTCGGTTCGAAGACATCTCGCAGCGCGCTGGACTCACTGCCCCGCATATTTCTTCTCCTGAGAAGAAGTACATCATCGAAACCGTGAGCGGCGGTGTCGGGTTCATTGATTGTGACAACGACGGCAAACTCGACATTGTTACCGTGAACGGCTCCAACGTTGATCGCTACCGTCAGGGCGGAGATCCGCTGGTGACGCTCTATCACCAGGATGCGGGCCTGAAATTCACCGACATCACGAAGAGCGCGGGCCTCACGCGCAAGGGGTGGGGCATGGGAGTGGCCGTCGCGGACTATGACAACGACGGCCAGCAGGATCTCTATGTGACTGGCTTCGGTGTGTATGCGCTGTATCGCAATCTCGGCAACTGCAAGTTCGAGGACGTCACGGAAAAAGCCGGATTGAGCGTGGGCGGGTTCGGGCAGGGCGCCGCGTGGGGTGACTATGATCGCGACGGCAACGTGGACCTCTTCGTAGCGCGCTATCTTCGCCTCGACATCGAGCATCTGCCCGAGTTCGGAAGTCCCGAGTGCACGATCATGTCGGTGAAAGTGCATTGCGGCCCGCTCGGTTTGCCCGGAGAAACCAATTTTCTCTTCCGCAACCGTGGCAACGGAACCTTCGAGGACGTCACCAGGAAGTCCGGCGTAGACAATTCTCCCGGAGCCTACGGCATGCAGCCGCTCTGGTTCGATTACGACAATGACGGCTGGCCGGATCTCTACGTCAGCAATGACGCGGGCCCGAACTACCTCTACCGCAATAAGCGAGACGGTACGTTCGAAGATGTCAGCCTGATTTCCGGCACCGCCGTGGACGGCAACGGCAAACCGCAAGGATCCATGGGCGTGGATGCTGCCGACATCGATCACGACGGCCTGCTCGACCTGTTCGTCCCCGACTACGCCTTTCAGTACGACACGCTGTACTGGAACCGCGGGCCGCAGGGATTCGAGGACATCTCAACCAAAGCGCACCTCGCCGCGCCTAACTATCCCTTCGTCGGATGGGGGACGGGATTCTTCGACGTCGATAACGATGGCTGGGACGACATTCTGGTCACCAACGGCCATGTGTACCCGCAAGCGGACAAAATCCAGGGCTCGGCGCCTTATCGAGAGCCAATCCAACTCTTCCGCAACCACCATGATCGGACTTTCGAAGACGTGAGCAGGCTCTCCGGTCTCGACAAACTTCGCGCCGCTTCGTGGCGAGGTGTGGCGTTTGGCGACGTAAACAACGACGGCAAAGTTGACGTGCTCGTGCTCGATGCCGACGGTCCGCCGCTCCTTCTGCTCAACCGCACCGAGACGGCGAATCATGCCGTGCTGTTCCACTTGATCGGCACCAAGAGCAACAAGGCTGCTATCGGCGCCCGAGTAACGGTAAAGGCCGGCGACCTCTCGCAATTCAACGAAGTGCGTGGCGGCGCCAGCCTGTTCTCACAAAACGATCTGCGCCTGCACTTCGGACTCGCCGGACACTCCGTCATGAACAGCGTAGAGATCGCGTGGCCGAGCGGGAAGAAAGAAACTTTCGAAAATCTGGCGGCGGACTTCATCTACAACGTGGTGGAAGAAGACGGAGTGAAGGAGAAAGTTCCGTTCACGGTCGACAAACCCGCAGTAGCGAAGGATCCAAAATCGATAAGAAAATAGTGTGGAAAAGGGTCTAGCGAGAATCCGCCTTTGTGGGCGCAGCATTCCCAGGTGGCGTCAGGTTCGTCGTATTCTGGATTCCCTTCCCTTCCACGATGGTATAGATCGCATCGCCCGGCACGTTCTTGAGTTCTTCTTCCCGTCCGCTCGGCCACTGGATAAGTACCTTCTTCATCGTCGACTCGCTGCCCAACCCGAAATGCAGACGCTGATCATTCGATGACAAATAGCCAGCCCCGCCGCGCACCTCGTCAATCTGCGCCATCGTGGAGGTGTAAACAGTGACGCGCGCCCCGACCGCGCCGCGGTTGCTCTTCGTCCCGACCAGGCGAAACAGGACGCGGTGATGGGTATTTCGTGTGTCATTGATGAACACCGAAGGTGGCGCGCCGACGTTGTAGACGACCGCATCGACATTGCCGTCGTTATTGAGATCGCCGAACGCTGCTCCCCGCCGCGATTGCGCCTGCGCGTCGTTCAGTCCCGCAGAGCCTCCGATTTCCTCGAATGTGCGGTCTCCCTTGTTACGAAATAACTGGATGGGCTCGCGGTAGGGCAGTTCGTGCGGTAAAGCCTCCAGCACCTGCGAAATATTTCCGTTAGCGACAAAGATGTCAGGCCAGCCATCGTTATCGAAGTCCGCAAATCCCGTGCCCCAGCGCACCGGAGAGTAGCCCGAACTGCTCAGTCGCGTACTCCAGGCAACGTCGGTAAAGCCCTGCGCGCCCTGGTTTCGGTACAGGCTTAACGGTTGCAGGCCATACCGTGTCACGATCAGGTCCAGTTTACCGTCGCGGTCGAAGTCCCCAAAATCCGCCGCCATATTTCCCATCGCGCGGCCATCCGAGCTCAATGCCGTGCCCGATGCCAGACCCACTTCTTCGAAAGTGCCATCGTGTCTATTGCGATAGAGAAAGTTCGGCCCCACGTCATTCGTCACGAAAAGATCGGGCCAGCTGTCATTGTCATAGTCGCCCCACACCACTCCCATGCCGCGTTGCTTGTCGTTGTTGTGAACGCCCGCTTTCTCGGAGACTTCTTCAAACGTCCCGTCGCCGCGGTTGTGGACCAGGAG
>Ga0302286_10002412_pt1 | contig 13039 bp, 12 predicted proteins | sample III_Fen_E2_3_FD_198765 | JGI IMG/M metagenome (GOLD analysis project Ga0302286, IMG submission 198765) | Peat permafrost microbial communities from Stordalen Mire near Abisko, Sweden - III_Fen_E2_3 | ecosystem: Environmental > Terrestrial > Soil > Wetlands > Permafrost | place: Sweden: Abisko...
CATAATATTTCTATTATTTGTGATTATTGTTTTAATATTTTTACTACTATTGTACATTTTTATAATTTTACTTTCTTTATACTTTATAACCAAAAAAAAATCCGAAACTTTTTTACGTTTTCGGATTTTTTAAATTTAATTTCAACTATTAAATTATTTTCAAATCCGAATACCTAGCATTCCACAATCATTACTCACTCTATTACCAGCAAAGCTAATAGCGAAAGTTTTAATTGTTTTATATGTATACCAGTTTTTCATTTTATTTGTTTTTATTTTAAATATAACTATTTTATTTTTTTTGTTAATTTTTTATCAATTATTTTTAACTAATTTGATACCCTAAAGATATAACATGTTTTAACACAATCCACGGATTTTATTTAAATATTTTAAAATATTTTTTAATTACTTAAAAAATAAGTAGTTAAGTTTAAATTGTTTTAAAAACTTGATGTTAATATTTAAGAAAACAAATTTATCTTTTAGAAAAGTTAACTAACAAAAAAATTATCTTAAGAGAAAACTCAGAATTAATACAGTATTCACTAAAGAAAACATCTATTGGTTATTTAGTATCTGCTATTCAAAATGAAAAAACAATTGGAAAATTAGAATTTATTAAAAATGAATTCAAACCAGGGTTAATAGCAGCTAGTGTTGTAGTAGACCCAAATTTTAGAAGACAAGGAATTGCTTCTTCTATGTATGAGTTCGCTGAAAAAGAATTTAATTTAAAATTTATTAAAACAGATAGTGTTTTAACTCCTGATGGTAAACTGCTGTGGAATAATCCTAATAGAAAGTTTGGAATTGCAAAATAAACTTTAGAGGAAAATAAAAAACCCCTTAATTTAATTGATTAAGAGATTTTAAAAAAAGTTATTTTTCTCTAACTATTATAATTTCTGGACACATATAAATATGCATTAAGCCACTAGCTTTATTACTATCCAAACCAATATAACGTTCTTTTAATTTACCTTCTTTAGTTTTGTATTTGATTATTTCTAAGAAATCATGAATATATTCGCTTTGAGCAAGTAAATCTTGTTTTTCTTGTTCTGTATCTACAAAAATTCTTATCATATTATATTTTTTCTAAACTTTCTTTTACTCTTAATAAAAACTCACGTTGTCCTAAGTATTTCCATGATGCATCTACAAACTTTGGCGTAGAATCATCTATTACATAGCTTGTAGGGCCGCCACCTTCGTCAGTTACAGCATCAAATGTAAGAACATAAGGTTTTCCTTTTACAATAATTTCCACTTGATATCCAATAGTCCATTTAATTCCACTACGACTCATTGCATCTTTTCCCATTCGAGTAATAGCATTACCGCCTTTAGAAAACTTATAATCAAGTCCCATTTTCAAAAGAAGATTTGAAAGAGGTCCTGTATAGCTTCCTCTAAGTCCTTTATCACTTTTACTAAGATCATTTTGTTTTTGAACATATTGAGAAGGAACAATTGCATTATCAAATGTATCTTGAATTTCTTGAGGAGTAGCTCCTAGTTTTAAAGCTTTATCTCCAAATTCTGAAAAACTACCATTATAATAACGTCCAGATTGAGATATATTAATATCTTCTCCTTTAAGTTTAAGTCCTGCTACAAATCTAGCGATAGCTTTATCTTTATTAGTTATAGTAGAAGCTACACCTTTTCCATCTCCACCTTTTAATACTATATCTAACATTCTTTCCCAGTCTTTACTTCCAACTTTTGCTTCTGTTAAAACTACTTTCTTCCCAGAAATTCTTTGAAGTTTTTCAGTAAGCAACTCTATTGTTAATTGTTTTTCTTTGTTTTTAGTCATTATTTCTTTTTTTATAGTAATACCTTCACTTGCGTAATAATAATCTCTATTTCCTGCTATTATGGTCGTATTTTAAACACAAAAAAACCCTTAACCTATTAAGATTAAGAGTTTTTTGTTATTATTTACGATTAGTTAAATACTTCGAATTTTTCAATTCCCTTCATTTGAACGATTCCGTAGAATTTATTGTTCAACATTTTAGTTCCGAATCTTGAAGCTAATTGTCTACGTGGATTGAAAGTTTCTGGATCAATCACAACAGGTGATAAGATATACTCAATATAAGGACAGTATACATAACCTGTATCGAAGAATGATGTACCTTTTCTACCTACAAGACAAACTTCAGCAGGTAATATTGGGTCAACATAAACATCCCATTTTTTAGATAATTTACCAATTCTTTCTACACCAGCAGCAAATTTAGTACCTTCTTGGTCGCCTTCCATTGGTTTGTAAGTTTCTAAGTTCTCTAACTTAGCAGCACCTTCAGCAGAAATAAGAACCCAGTTAGCACCACCTCTACGGGTTGATTTTTGGATTTTACCATTAATTCTGTTTACAGCGTAAACTAAAGTTTGGTTATAGTTACCTTCAGTACCACGGAATACTGTGTTAGCTGGATTAGGATCGATTGCAGTTGCAAAGTTAGCGTTCCATACTTCAAAGTGAGCAGCACCAATAACTAATTCTTTAATGATCATACGGTCTTTTTCTTGAGCTGTTTCTTCAGACATTAATTGTGTTAATTCTGCTTCAGCGTCAATTGCATGATAAGCCATTAAGTCTTGAGCTAATTCAATAGTCCAAGCTGTTTTAAGTTTATGGATGTGTGTTTGAATAGGAGCAGAAGTAACTTTCATTTTTAATTCTGAACTATTTTGTGGTTCAAGTTCTAAGTTAGCGTAATCGTTAAATCCGATACGAACTTGAACTGTACCTAAACCTGTTTTAGTAGGAATAATTTTTAAAAGTACATGGTTGTTTGGAGCACCAGGACCTTGGATTCCACCACCTGTTGTTGTTGGAGGTTGGTTTTGACCAGTTGCGTTACCTGAAGAAGTAACTCCTTGTGTACGACCTGAAGAAAGGAAATCTTCTCCCCAAGCTTGGATAGTTTTTTGTACGAAATAATCTTGACCTTCAACAAGTGAACCTGCGAACACTCTTAAAGAAGCTAAATTATTCATTGTAAAACCACCTACTGCAGTTGCGTTAAAATCTACTACTGCAATATTCATTACGTTAGTAGCACCTAAGTCAACATTTGAAATTTGGAAATTTGCAGTTAAAGCAGCATCAGCAGCAGCAACTGTAGAAGCGTCAGTATAACCACGAGCAATTACACGACCTTTAGAAGTATCGTATCCTTTGTTGTCGTAGAAACGATCGTATCCACTTGTAGTTTCGTAATCTTTTGCTGTTCCAACAGATGATTTAGCGTTAGCTCCTGTAGTAACTTCATAATCCAAATAGAAAACAACTCCGTTAGAATAAGATAATGGTTGTACACTAATTAAATTAGGTGTTACCATTAAAGCGTTTTGACGTCTGATCATTGGGATAGCGATAGTATCAAATACTGCCATATCCGCAGATGTATTATTTTCAGCTAAGATTTGTTTCTTTTGGTTTTCAGCTAAGATCGCCATTTTTCCCAAATCTCTACCTTTTAATCCATATAAGTATCCTGATTTTTTCCATGCATTAACTACCTCAGTAATACGAGTAGTTTCAGAACGGTCAAGAATTCTACCTAACTTATATTTTTCTGTATTTTCTTGTAATTGTCTCATTATTTTTTTTAATTTTAAATTGTTTTTATTTTAAATATAACTTGTTTTGAAAAAAAGTAATTTTTGTTATGTTTTTTTTGTTATTTTGTTGTTTTTTTTTATTATTTTATTACATTGTGTAATATTCATCATCAAGATCTTTCATTCCCATTAAAAAATTAATTCTTTTTTGGTCTGCAGTCATTGCTTGATCATTATCATCGTCAAATTTTGAAGCAACAAATGTACTGTTTCCTCTATTGCTTTCTATAATTAAAGAATTAAGTTTTGGTTTTTTGTATTCTTTTGCTGTTGAAATAACTTTCTTATACAAATCTTTAGTTTTTTCAATAGAACTACATTTGTCAAAACTTTCAGCTAAGTTTTGTTTTGTTTTTTCAGTTAATTCAGGCATTAAGTTTAAAATACCATTGATCTTTAAAAGCTTGTAGTTTTCTAATTGAAGTTTTTTAACACTTTCTTGTAATTTTTTTATTTCTTTACCTTCAGCTTTTTTAGTTATTATAGATTCTTTTAAATCTAATTCATCATTTGTTGATTCTGAAAAGCGATCGTAATCTTCATCATCTTTCAATAAATCAATAACTAAGCTATTTACATCATCTTTTTTCTCTAATGAGTTAGAATAATCAACATCATCGATATCTTCAGCTTCTTCGCTATCGTCTCCAATAGAAGAAACTAATTCTTGATCAGATACTTCACTTGAAGAATCTTCACTATTGTCTATTGTCAAATCGCCTAAGCCAGCTTCAGTTGCTTTATCAATATCTAGTTCGTCATCAGTATTTCCTATATCATCTACACTATCAGTATCAACAATATCTTCTTCTGAATCAATAACGTCATCTGTACTTTCTACATCTTCAACGTTTTCTTCGTTGTCGTAAACATTTATACCTTCATCTAAGATTTCTTCGTCTTCTACATCTGTTACATCATCAGTATCAACAATATCTTCTTCTGAATCAATAATGTCTTCAGTATTGTCAGTATCTACTGTATCTAATACAGCTTCAAGATCTTCAACAACATCTTCTAAGTCAATTTCAATATCTTCAATATCGTTTTGGATATCTTCAATACTTACTTCTTCAACTTCTTCTGAATCTTCTAATTCTGCATCCAAAGCAATATCATCTTCATCTTCTAATGCAGGTAAAATTTCTTCGTCTTCTTCCGAATCAATATCTTCAACACCTTCTTGTAATTCGTCATCTTCAGAATCTAAATCAATATCTTCTGAATCATCTTCATCATCACTAATAATGTTTATAATATCCATATCATCATCAGATAAGCCATCTTCTTCTGAATCTAAATCAGATCCCATCTCAGATTCCATATTGTCTTCAGTATTTTCTACAGGTGCTAATACAATATTAAAAACACCAGTTTCTGGATCAAGAGTTAACACTCCTGTTTTAGTTCCTTCAGCGTCAACTACAGATACTATATCTCCTACGTTTAAAACAGGATCTATTTCTTCAGTATTTTCAACATCAGCATTTACGTCATCTACAACATCTTCTTCTGAAGGTAAACCTGCAGGGTCAATATCAGCAACTTCTATTGAATCAATGTTGCTTTCAACATCAACATCTTCAATATCCTTTTCTGTATCAATAAGAGAAGTTTGAGATTCTTCTAATAATTTGTTTATTTTATCTTTATTCATTTATAAAAAATTTATTTGATTCATTTTTATTTAAATATAGAAGAACAAAAAAAAAAGATAGAAAATCTTAAACTTTCTATCTTTTAATTATTTTTATTATTTTTTTTTAAGCTTTCCTTAACTCAAAGCCTGTTTTACCTTTCCAAACTAATTCATAGTCATTATATACTCTTAAAATGTTTTCAATTGAGATATCCCATTCATCAGGTTCTACTGTGATTCTTTTTTCTTCTCCTCTTTGATTAGTATAGTTTTTAGTTAAAACTTCTATTGAATCATTTTTTGCTACTATAAACTCAGTTTCTTCATCTAAGCTAATTATTTTTGCTACTTCGTCCTCTATCTCTTTGTTAATTTCTTTATCTGTTCTTTGTTGAGGTTGAGGTTCGTAAAAATCATCTTCTTTAATTATTTTTTTTGTTGTTTTTACACTATCAACAAACATTTCAACATTTTCTCTTGTAGAACTAGCAAGCATGCTATTCATTTCAAATCTTATTTTATCTTCTCTTACATCTATTCCTTGAATTGAAAGAGGTAGCATATCATATTTTTTTTGCAATGCTTTTTCTAAATCAGCTTTAAAATCGTAAATCTCTTGTTGAGCATCAACTCTTTTTAAAGCTAAGTTTTCTTGTTTAGAAGAATATTCTAATACACCATCTATAGTTAAATGTTCACCTATAATTTGAATGTTTTTTAAAGTTGACTTTTTTGTTTTTTTGAAAAAATTAATTATATCAGTTACTATAGGTTCATCCGCATATTTTTTAAAACCTGGAGTTTTGTCTTCGATTTCTTTTAAAGTTTTCTTTTTAGAAATCTTTTCTTCTAACATAGTTGTAACTTCTTCAGTTTCGTCTTCTGAGAATAAAGGTGTTAATAAATCAAAAGTATCTTTAGAAACTAGAATTGCATCTATAAAACCATTTTTCTTTATATGATTTAATAATTCTTCTTTAGTTAAATCTGAAAAATCTTCAACTAATTTATAACTCTCTTTATTTTCTTCAACATCAGTATAAACACCGCCTCTTACATCTTTTTTTGTTAAAAGATAATATTGTATATTTTTATCTGTTTCCATTTTTTAGCTTAATATATTTTTTGTTTTTAAAAATCTTTCTAAACCTAATATTTCTAAATATACCTTTTCTGATTCTGTTAAAGTTTGTATTTTAGGAACTTCAGATTCAAATAATAGTTTAGATTTTTTATGAAGTAAAGGAGTAGATCCGTTTGCTTCAACTAATTGCATTTTTTCTGACCCAAAGTTAGATGCATTACCTACAAAATCCCAGCATACCATTTCCATATCTTCTGCTACGATATCATATTCAGATTCTGAATATTGCTCTAAAGAACCTAAAGCTCTTGAAGAAATTCCAACATTTTTATTGTTTAAAATAAACCCTCTAACTTTTCTTCCTGGTGCATTATCTGGCATATAAGCGCTTAATACTTTAATTTTTGCAATTACATCTTTTCCATTAAAAGATAAATCTTCAATTACTAAAGCTGCGTTACCTAAAGAAGGTGTTGCTGAATCTGAAGGATGATCAAGCTCCCCATACGAAAGTCCGTTTCTTACTTCATTCTCCATATATCTGATACATTCTCTTTTTAGATACTCCCAAGGATAAATTCTACCATTTCTGTTTGGTTTATCTCCTGATTGTATAATTCCAGTAAGCCATAAAGGTAAATCTGGGTTACGTTTACATTTTTCAATATAAGACATTCCACCTTCTGCTTCTAATAAAAAACCATTAGACTTTGCATTTATAAGACGGCCGTTTATTCTTGATTCGTCAAGTAAAGCTCTTTCACTTGATATTTTTATTTTTTTTCCGTAATTCATTAAAAAATATATTTTATTTTAAATATTGTTTTTTTTGTAAAAAAATAATTAAAGCAAAAAAAAAAGACTTTAATATAGTTACTAAAGTCTTTTTTATTATTATTGTTTGTATTTGTTAATTATTTAAAGCATTTGGAATACCTCTTCTTATTTTTTTACAAGTTTCAATTAACTCTTGAACTCCGTCTTCGTAATCCATATAAGGAGAAATTCCTTCTTCTACATGTTTGAATTCTGTTCTTAGTCCACTTACAACTCTATCTAAAACTTGAATAGTTTTTCTTAATTCTTGTTTTGCATCTGCAATTGATTCTTTAGAAGCTGATTTTCTTTCAGTTGATGTTATTGGTTTCACTTGCTCAACATTTTCTTCTTCTTCTTGGATTACTTCTTTATCTTTATTTTCTTTACTTTCTTGTCTTCTAGATTTAAGATTCTTTTGAATTTCTCTTTCTATTTCTTCATCACTTTTAGGAGCAAATTCTTCTTCATCTTTGTAATATGCTTTATCTTTTTGCTCGTCAACATTATCTTCATCATAATTGTCGATTTCAAGCCAACCCATTACTTCTTTATCTAAAACATCTAAAGCTCTAGAAACTAAAATAACATATTCTTCAAAAGTTTTAGGGTTATTTGCATAATCAGTATCGATGGTTAATTCATTTTTTGCTTTAATGTAACTACCTGGAGATACTGGAGTCATTCTTAAATTACCTTGAAATATTCCTGATCCTAAAAATTCTGGAAATTCAGGTAAAATTCTTCTAATAATTTTAGAACCTAATTGACTGTTCTTTTTTATAATTCTTTCAATTTCTCTACCAACTGCTGCTTTTGATTTTCCATAAGGTTTAATATCGATATCAAAATCAACAAATAAAGTTTCTAAATCTCTATCTCTAGTACCTTCTACAGAAACTCTAATATTTTTAAGATTTGCCTTATCTTTAAGAGCTCTTGCTTTTCCATCAGAATCTTCCTTTAAAAGCTTTAAAACATTTTCTTTTAATTCATATGCTTTAAAAATTACATTTTTTAAATTTTTGCCTGATTTCGCATTTTCTTTTAACATAGAAATGCATTTTTTTGTATAAAAAGCATCTTTCGGTTTTAATTTACTAGCATGTTTTTCAATAATAGCAAAAGTATTTTCGTTTAACGAACCACGTTCTTGAGCCGCTAAACATTGGTATTCTAATAACGTAAGTTTTTCCATTGTTTTTATTTTAATTATTTTAAATGTTTATTTTAAATATAATTATTTAAAAAAAAAAGAAACTTACGTTAAATTAAGTTTCTTTTTTTTTGTTTTAAGATAAATCTTTTTTTGTTTTATGAAAATTTTCTGTAAGGACGCCTCTTACTTTTTCTATATCTTTTCTTGTTGGTTTTCCTATTGGGTTTGAAAACAAAGATTTTATTTCATTTTCGATATGTGTTTCAATTACTGGTTTTATGCTTTCGAAATTCAAAGATTTAAACATATTTAAATATTTATCTGATAAATCATTTCCAGGAGTTAAACCTTTTATTTTATCAACTAGTACATCTAACTCAGGAGTATCGTAATACCCTTGTTCTGATAATTGTTTAAGCCTCCATTGAATTTTTTTCTCAGAAAATTGTTTCATAATTGTACGTTCAACTTCTTCGTCTGTAAATTTAAAAACAGTTTTTAAAACTTCTGTATAAGTCATGAAATTCAACCCTGATTTGTTTTCATCCCAAAGTTTTCCTGCTACATCAAGTTTTGAACCCATTAAATCCCATTTTGCTTGTTCAGCTATAGTAGAAGAATAAGCCATTTCAATACTGAAAGATTGAATTTCTTCTGTTGAACAACCATTTAAAAATAAATGAACAATTGCTATATGTACAAGTCCTTGTATAAATTCAGTTTGGATTCTTTGAATTGTTTTTGCAAACCTAGCATCTTCTTCTCCTAAAGCTGCTTTATTACTTAAAGATTCTTCAAAAGTAAGGTAACTTTTAGGAATTTTTAATCCTGCAAATAAATCATCTTTAATTATTTTATAATCTTCAATTGAATCAAGATTTGACGCTCCATCTAAAGTAGTAATATCTGAATTGTTGTTTGCACTTACTGGAATAAAGAAATCATCCATAACCGACATAGGGTTATGTTTAAAATCTATTTCTCCTGTTCTTGCATCTACTAATGGTTTTTTCTTTACTTCTTTTTTTACTTCTTGAGCAAATTTGTAAGCTTCTTCTCCTGTTAATCCATCTGTTGCAATTTTAAACAAATATCTTTGAGGAGCTCTGGTTATTCTATATACAATCAAAGCTTCTCTTAAAAGAATAACTCTTCGCCAAGTTTCTACAATAGGTCTTAATATAGAAACACCATAAGGTTCGGATTCTAAATCCTCTGTGTTTTTCCAATGTACAATTTCCCATGGTTCAAACACTGTTCCTCCGCCTCCGGATCCATTCCAAATAAATTTATATTCATTTATTTTTTCAAAATCCATTTGCTCTTCATAAGAGGCTAATCCAATCATTTGTTGTCTAACTAAAGCATCTGGTGGTAAGTAAACTAAATCTACAACACCATCATCTTGTCTAGTAATTAAATAAGCATATACATTTCCAAATTTACAAAACTCTCTTGCAATTACAAATGCTCTTTTATTTAAATTTAGGTTATCAAAAAAACATTCTTCTAATAATCTTTTAACTTTTTCGTTTTCAGTTACAATTTTAATTAGATTTCCGCTAGTATCTTTATTTACAGTTTCTTCTGCATATATATCCAACGCTGCCTTTACAATAGGGTATGTTAAATCCATTTGACGATATTCATCATAAAACATCAAATATCTTCTATTTGCGCTTTTTAGTCTAACATGTTGATTTAGTTGCCAAATTTTTTGTTTCATCATTCTTTCTTGCTCTGTTGGAGCAGAATTAAGAATGTTGACACCGCCATCTGTAATTTTTATTCTTTCTTTCCCAGATAGTCTTTTATAATAATCTGTTATGTTGTCTCTAAAACTCATTTTTTATGTTTTATCTTAAATATAAGATTTTTATCTTAATTATTTCGTTTTTAAATTAATTTAAAAAAAAGAGGGTTGTAAATTTTACAACCCTCTTCAAAATAAGTACAATTATTTTTTTAATCTATTAATCCAGTTATATCATCAAAACTAACATTAGAAATAAAATTGTTACATCCATTAGAATCTTTTTTAGTATTAATATTAACAGTTCCGTAAAGCCAATCTATATGTCTTATTTCTCCATTACCTTGTTTTGTTTTTATATTTACACCTTCTTTAAGATTTTCAACTATAAAATCAGAATTATGAAGTTTATCTATTTTAGAAATTAATTTTTTAGAAGCACTTTCTCTTCTTTGAGCTTCTGCTAAAGGTAAATTATCTGTTTTATTGTAATTTTGCTTTATTATTTCTTTAAGTAAAGTAGGTTTTTTAATTTCTATTTTTTGTTCTTTCAACAATTCTTTATAAGGGATTGTTATAGAGTTTAAAGCTTCTTGTAAAAATTGAAACTGAGCATTTCCTACTTTCCAAGGTTTTTTTAATTGTGTATCGTGATATTCTACAATTGTTTTGTAACCATTTTTTTCTACAATTGTTTCTATCACGTATTCTTTTTGAGATGATTTTGGTAAACCTCTAATTCCTAATAAATTATATTCAGAATCTTTTACTATTTCACCTATGACATTACTCTCTTCTTTATCAATTTCAAATCTTTCTTCTGATTCTTCGTCTTCTTTCTTTTTTACAATAAAGGTGTCGCTAATTGAGTCATAATAACATTGAACACCATTATCTTTTAAAATATTCACATAATTAGACCAATCATCTTTATCCATATTATTGAGTTTGTCATATACATAACTTTCAATATCAAATGATTTTTTTTCACCTATATCTCTGAAATCTATATCTTCTCCATATTTCGTTTCAAACTCATCTTCTACAGAGTCATCAAAAGATTCAAGAATTTCGCTAATTTCATCTTCTTGTGAATCTCTTTCTTGTTTATCTTCTAAAAAGAAAATTAAATTTTGATTAACTTTTCCTGATTCAAACAATAACTGTATTGTCTGATTTCTCGTAGTATATGAATTTCCTTTTGATTCAACATATTCTTTCAAGGTTGAATTACTAATCTTCGCAAAACTTTTTTCTGTAAGATCTAATTCTTTCCCTAAAGATTCGTTAAAAATTCTATTTTTGAGAATTACATCAACTTCTTCGTGAAGATAACTTTTTCCTTGAGGATTGTCAATATTTACTTGAAACCTTACTGGATGTTTTTTAATTAAGATATTGTCTATCTTTTCTGATAAATTTCCTTTAGACATTATTTATTTGATTATGCTATTTAATATAAATATTACAAATTTTTAAAAGTTAATGTAAAACAAATGAATTTCTTGTATATAACCGCCAAAACACTAATTTTAACATATCTCTAACTATTTTTTTTATTTTTTCTTCATCCTGTGAAGTTAAATTTTCTTTCAATACTATTAAACTATCATAAGGAATAATATTATTTTCTAATACTATTCCTTCAGAAGATAATTTAAAATCTTTTACAAGATCTCCTTTTTTGAAGCTATTTATATTTTCTGTTAATAATGCGTACATTAATTTTACATCTAGTAAATTATTTAACTATAAATATAACTTTATTTTAAATATCTTAAAAAATTTGATATTCATCGTTACCTATAACTATACTTTTTATGTTTGAAATTTTAAATTGTCTAACTGCAGCGCCTCCTGGTGTGAAATTTGTACTTGGTTTTAAATAAGGTTTTAATTCTTCTTTAGGTATTTCATTTCCGTTTATTTTATAAACTGGTTTTGAAGAATCTTTGGCAATCATAATTAATTTAGGTTCTCCACTATTTCTAATTAAAGCTCCTTCATGTTCTCCCATAGATTTTCCTGATGGTATAAAATTAGCTTTTTCTCCTGCAGCTAATCTCGCAGAGTTTTGTTCGTGTGTGTAATCATAATTTACAATACCATCAACATAGTTTTCTTTTACTACTTTATCATACATAGGATTAGGAACTTTTTTACCATCCTGAATGATGTTTTTGTTCATACCTACAAGAGTAACTGTAAACAAAGTAACTGGAGTATCTTTCGGCTGCTCTGCTAAGATTTTTTCTAGTTGATCAACATTTATTCTTTTCAAACCTTCTTTTAACACAATTTTCTTTTTAGAAATTCTTTGTAGTTTTTCAGTAAGTAAAGCTATTTCTAACTGTTTTTCTTTTTCTGTTTTCATTTAATTATCTTTAATTGTTTTTTCAAATAAATATATGTTTTTAGCAATAATTCAAAAAAAAACCTTATTTTATGAATAAAATAAAAAATGAAAGGGACTTACGATCAATTATTAAGAGCATTAACTCCATTAGGTGAAGTAAAGGTTTGTGGATCTCAATTGAAGTTTAATTGTCCTCGTTGTGAAAATGAATTAAAAAACCCTATTGATAAATTTAATCTTGAAATAAATTTTCAAAAAAACGCAGGTAAATGTTGGGCTTGTGGTTTAAGTGGTTCTCTTTATTCTTTTATTTCACAATATGGTTATAAAGACTTTGCTCCTTTATTTAAATCTGAAAATAAAGTTAACTATGAAGAAACTAAAGAAAAGAAAGTTTCTTTACCTTTAGAGCTTTCTAACGTATGTAACTTCCCTGAAGTAAATACTTATTTAAAAAAAAGAGGGTTAACATCAGAATTTATCAAAGAAAGAGAAATTAAATATTGTTTTGATGGATATTTTAAAAATAACATAGTTTTTCCTTCTTATAATACAAAAGGAGAATTAGTTGCTATAGTTATGCAAAA
>Ga0302286_10002417_pt1 | contig 13024 bp, 11 predicted proteins | sample III_Fen_E2_3_FD_198765 | JGI IMG/M metagenome (GOLD analysis project Ga0302286, IMG submission 198765) | Peat permafrost microbial communities from Stordalen Mire near Abisko, Sweden - III_Fen_E2_3 | ecosystem: Environmental > Terrestrial > Soil > Wetlands > Permafrost | place: Sweden: Abisko...
TTCGACAAAAACGATCTGCTTTTTGCCGTGGGACCCGCAGGATCCGGGAAGACCTATACAGCTATTGCACTGGCTGTTCGTTCGTTGAAAAACAAAGAGATAAAGAAGATTATCCTGAGTCGGCCTGCGGTAGAAGCCGGCGAAAAACTCGGGTTCTTGCCCGGCGACATGAAGGATAAAATAGACCCTTACCTGCAACCGCTTTACGATGCGCTGCAAGATATGATTCCCGGAGCAAAACTGAAGGAGTTTCTGGAAAACGGCACTATTCAAATTGCACCGCTTGCCTATATGCGCGGACGTACGCTCAACGATGCCGTGGTGATTCTTGATGAAGCACAAAACACATCCACCCAGCAAATTAAGATGTTTTTGACTCGTATGGGAGTGAACAGCAAGGTGATTGTGACCGGCGATATGACCCAAATTGACTTACCGCCTTCTCAAAAGTCGGGATTAATTGAGTCGCTGGAAGTGCTTCGGAATGTGAAAGGAATTTCAAAAGTAGAGTTTTCGGTGAAAGACATTGTGCGACACCGTTTGGTACGCCAAATAGTAGAAGCATACGATAAATACTCGAAGAAGCAAAGACAGCAAGCCACAGCACGAGCAACAAAAGGAGAGGAACCAAACTTACCAAAATAGCCTACGTGCAGCAGAACACGGTGAATCAAAATTTCAGAAATTACTTCAGAATACTAGTCCGGAATAGGGGGTAAACTTAATTCTTCTTTTGTACATCTACTGATATATAGTTTCTCAAGAAATTTTGCCATTGCTTTAGACGTTTCAAAGTATTTACCATCCACACACATAAATATTTCGTTTCCGCAGATATTCATGGAGTTAACAACTCCTTTGTATCTGGTATCGATTGTCACTTTTTTATTAAGGCAAGGCATATTATCTAACAAGGCAATAAATTCCTTTTTTTCTACAACACTCAGTTTAACATGTTTGTAACTACAGCCCTTTTCAAATTCATCGCAAGTAATTGTGAATGGATATTCACCATACATCCAATCAATATTAAGAAATGATTGGCGTTGTGCATATATTGTTGTTGTGCAACTCAGTATTATCAAAACAACATAAAATCTTAGAGCTGTTCTATTCTTCATGTTCTGTTTTGTTTATTAGTGGAACGCCGCGTAGTCTTACATTTGTGCCATCAGGAACACAAGTCACTCCTCTTTATTTGTTTTTTCTCTTTTTCTTTTCTCATAGTTAATTATAGATACAAGAATTAAAGACAGGATAGCAATAATTGGAATGTAAGGTATCATTTCAGAAATAGGGATTGAGTGACCCATTGTCCTATTAAATCCTCCTTTCAATTCAGATATAATAAATAAGGCTGCAAAGATTGTAAAATATAGAATTATATTTTCCCCATCCATTTTTTTTTCATCTTCATTATTACTTTTAGTGCCCCGATTTTGCGAAAATTTAGGCGATAGCCGTAACTTACGCCCAAAACTATTGTGGCTTGTAACCACAATCAACGATTAGCGAAACTGATCTGCCATCTGGCACATTTTGCGCCAACAGGTTATCAAATAGGGTTCGACTCTACCCGTTTCACAGAACTCATTCCTTTTATCTTCAACAGCTTCATACAAAGGTTATTGACCTCTTCGGTGCCAAACACAAACACATGAAGTCGTCCATAAAAAATACCATCCTTTGTTTCTATATTGATACTTTGGATATTGACGGAATATTCATCTGTAATCACACGTGAAATTTCACGAAGAATTCCCAGTCGGTCGATACCGTTCATTTCCAAAGTGACGGCAAAAGAGAGCTCTTTGTGCATAGCCCATTCGGCAGTAACAATGCGTTCGCCATGACTGGCTTTCAGTTTCAAGCCCTCGGGGCATTGGCGCTTGTGTACCATCACCACCTCATCATCATCCACAAAACCAAATACATCGTCTCCGGGAATAGGCAAACAGCAGTTAGCAAGTTTGAATGTTTTCCCTGACGTCTCATCAGTAAGTCGAAAAGTCTTTTTGCGATCTACCTTCTCGTGTGCTGATTCTACTTTTATTTTCTTGTTATCCGAACTGCCAAATTGAAGTGTGACAAACTTTTTCAACAAGTTTTGTTGTTTGGGCTTGAATATTTTTCTGGCAATATCTGATAAATCGATATATTTTTTCCCAGCCTGCCGATATAACTCCTTCTTATCATTAAGATTGTAATATTCGAGCAAACATTGAATGGTATCGGGTGTAGGGGTAAGATTAATTTTTTTGAGTTCCTCTTCTATAAAACGCTGTCCATTTTGAGCCACAGAAGTCAATTCTTTGCGCAACACAATTTCCAGCTTGCTCTTGGCACGGGCTGTGACCACAAAATCGAGCCATTCCGGTTGGGGTTTTTGCATTTTAGCTGTCAAAATTTCGACCTGATCACCACTGGCAAGTACATGGCTGAGAGGCACTAACTTGTGATTGACCTTAGCTCCGATACACTTATAACCAAGGTCGGAGTGAAGCAAAAAAGCAAAATCGAGCGCGGTAGCACCCTGTGGAATCGTCTTAATATCGCCTTTTGGAGTAAACACAAAAATTTCAGAAGCAAAAAGATTGAGTTTCACATTGTCCATAAAATCGATGGCACTGGGTGTGGGATTCTTCAACTCTTCTTTGAGTTCCTTCAACCAACGGTCGAGTTCCGACTCGTCATCGCGTTCGCCGGCCTTATATTTCCAATGGGCAGCCAAACCTTTTTCAGCAACTTCATTCATGTGCGTGCTCCGAATCTGCACCTCAATCCATCGTCCGTGAGGCCCCATCACAGTCACATGCAATGCCATGTAACCATTTGCTTTGGGGGTACTTACCCAATCGCGGATACGCTCAGGATGCGGTCTGAAAAGTTGAGTAATTGCCGAATAAATTATCCAGCATTGCTCCTGCTCAGTCATTTCGGGCTTCGGTTCAAACACAATACGCAATGCTAAAAGGTCGTACACTTCCTCGAATGGAATGTTTTTTACCTGCATTTTGTGCCATACCGAATAGACTGTCTTTACTCTTTCTTTCAAATCGACATGAAAGTTAAGAGCTTCAAGTTTTGCTTGTATCGGAGCTTTGAATTCCTTATAAATTTCTTCGTGTTCGGACGATTCGGCTTGAATCTGAGCAGTGATTTCGGCAAAAATTTCAGGATGTTCGTATTTGAAACTGAGGTTTTCGAGTTCGCTTTTGATGGAAAAAAGGCCGAGGCGATTGGCAAGAGGAGCGTAGATATAGAGTGTTTCTCCTGCAATTTTATATTGCTTGGTAGGCGGCATTGAACCAAGTGTGCGCATATTGTGCAGTCGGTCAGCAATTTTGATAAGAATCACCCGAATGTCTTCCGACATGGTGAGCAGCAGTTTTCTGAAATTTTCGGCCTGCTCTGATACACGCTCACCAAACACTCCTCCCGATATTTTTGTCAGTCCGTCAACAATAATAGCTATTCTTTTATTAAACTGATTTTCAATATCTTCCACTGTATAATCGGTATCTTCCACCACATCGTGCAAGAGTGCCGCACAAATAGACGTTGAACCAAGACCAATCTCTTGTGCCACAATTTTAGCCACCGAAATAGGGTGCATGATATAAGGTTCTCCCGAACGCCGACGAATACCCTTGTGTGCATGATTAGCAAAATGGAAAGCCTTTTCGATAATCTCAAGTTTCTGTCGGTGGGGCGAACGCTTATATATATCAAGTACCTCATCAAAGGCACGTTGAATCATAACCTGTTCTTCCTGTTGGTGATCTATTGGGTCAATATCCATATCAATGATGAGTGATTTTGCGTGTAATATTACGATTCAGGAACAAATATACCCTTCTTGCGTTTAAGTTGGAAATCGCGTCCCAAATATTTTTCGCGTACAATTTTGTTGTCGGCCAGCTCTTCGGCAGTTCCCTGAAAAAGAATTTTTCCTTCAAATAAAAGATATGCACGGTCGGTTATCGAAAGAGTTTCGTCCACGTTGTGGTCGGTAATGAGAATGCCGATATTCATATCTTTCAAGTGCCACACAATGTCCTGAATGTCTTGCACGGCAATGGGATCCACACCGGCAAACGGCTCATCAAGCATAATGAATTTCGGCTCAATAGCTAAACACCGGGCAATCTCCGTCCGGCGGCGTTCACCTCCCGAAAGACGATTACCAATGTTTTTTCGTACATGCCCCAAACTAAATTCACGAATCAGATTTTCAAGCTTTTCGGCCTGCTCTTCTTTGGTAAACTGAGTCATTTCGAGCACTGCGCGGATATTATCTTCGACCGACATTTGCCGAAAAACGGAAGCTTCTTGCGCCAAATACCCGATACCGGCTTTTGCCCGTTTGTAAACCGGAAAATTGGTAATATCCTGATTGTTCAGAAAAATCTTTCCCTCATTTGGAGTAATTAAGCCGGTGGTCATGTAAAAGGTGGTGGTTTTTCCAGCCCCGTTAGGCCCGAGCAATCCTACAATTTCACCCTGCTTCAACTCGATGGATACATGATCCACCACCGTCCTCTTGCCATAGCGTTTCACAAGATTTTCGGTTCGCAACTCCATTGTGCTGTTTTGAGACATAATATAATTTTATTGGACTACAAAAATAACAAATCTTCGCAAAAATAGGACTGTACAAGACTACCTATTGTGTTAATAAAAATCGAAAGCTTGTGAAAAACTTATAGAATCCTTATAATCAAGAGGTGATGGATTATAAAGAATCGGAATAAAAACACACGGTTAGAAATACTCCTTTTAGAAATCAGCCGAAACGCGGAAGTTAAGAAGCCTTCCTGTCAGATAGTTAGGTATAGGATATTGACGTCCGTAAATATCAGCCACCCACACAAATGAGTTTACATTGTTTATATCCAACAGGTTGAACACATCCAAATTGAGCCAAACCGCCTTAAAACATTTGAAAATAGAGCTTTCAAGCCGGTTGTTTTTATCAACCAACGCATAAGAAGCTCCAATATCTACCCGACGGTACGAGGGTGTGCGAAAAGGCAGCGAATACGGGTTATGTGGCGTAGCAATGGGTAAACCGTCAGCCCAAATCAACTTCAGGTTCACCTTTAAGCGTTGATAACCGGGCACATAGTCCTGAAAAAACATTGTCACGCTGTAGCGCTGCTCGTTGGGACGAGGTATATAACCGGTATAAATGGGATTGCCTGCCGCATCAACTCCTTTTTGAATATTTTGCCTCGATTGCATCAGCGAAAGCCCTATCCACGAGTCGGAACCAGGCACAAATTCACCGAATAATTTCATATCTAATCCGGCAGAATAAGCTTTGGCCGAATTTCCTCCAAAATAAGTAATGCGTACATTGTCAACTACATAAGGCACCACATCGGTAGCCGGTTTGTAATACGCTTCGGCTGTAAATTTAAACGGGCGATTCCATTTTACAAAATGATAATCGGCTCCAAGCACAAAATGAAGCGAGCGTTGCGCTTTAATGTGGCTATTAAGGCTTGCGATGGTATTTACTCCTATCGTCATCGTATCGCGCAACTCTTTGTAGAATGGAGCCTGATAATAAACTCCTGTGGCAAACCGAAATGTGAGGTTGCTCGAACGGGGAAAGAAAGCCACCGAAGCACGAGGACTAATCAATAACTGCCCGTTATACGACCAATAGTTGGCTCGCAAACCGCCGGTAATAGCCCACAAACCGGCATCAGTCCTTAGTTTGTAAGTATCTTGAGCATACCCTGAAAATCGGGTTGACTCTAATGCAAGATTGGCTGCAAGATTGTAATACACCTTCACCATTGAAGGGCTACTTGGCATCGAATAGCCTGCCGAATCGCGATATTCCCACTCCTTCAGCTTATTGGTAATTCGCTCATGTTGAAGACCAACACCCCACTCTATCAAATGATTATTTAATCGATATTCACCCGAATGCGTCAGACCTGCAACAGTAGCTGTGAGCGTATTGCGGGCATGTTGCAAGTAAGTTCCCACACCCAAAGTAGCCGTAGGTTCTGTTCCTCCGGTTGCATTTTGCGATACTTCGTACAACCAGTATTGCCCGTTGATGTCGAAGGTTTCTTCCTCGTGCGTATTAAAAGCAGAAGCTGTAAGGCTCATTTTCAATGCGTTATTCGGCTTAAAAGAGAGTGTAAATGCACCAAACTGTGTGCGAAACAAGTCTTTTTCCTGTCCATCGAAATAGGCTTTGAGTTGCAACGGAGTTTGTAACGTACCAAACGAAGTTTCTTGTTCCTTGGGTTGAAAACGATAGCTGTTTTGTGAGGCATTTCCCAAAAAACTAAGTTCAAGTGTAGGAGTAAGATGATAGGTGAGATAGGTTTGATAATCGAAAAAAGAGGGTGCATACTGACCCTTAGTATCGAGCGTACCCAGCAGGTAAGAGTTTGTTTTATAACGGAATCCGTGGATTTGAGTGAATTTGCTGCTTGCTGTGCCCACATATGCAGAAGCGCCCAGAAGACCCGCGGCCACCGTTCCTTCAAAAGCAGTGGGTTGTTTGTACGTAATATCAAGCACCGACGACATTTTATCGCCATACTTGGGTGCAAATCCGCCTGCCGAGAAGCCTACGTTCTGTACCAAATCGGGATTAATAAAGCTCAGTCCTTCCTGTTGTCCAGCACGGATTAGCAACGGTCTATACACCTCTATCCCATTGACATATACGCTGTTCTCGTCATAACTTCCACCCCGCACTGAGTATTGTGAGCTCATCTCATTGTTGGAATGTACGCCGGGTAGTGTGGCTATGAGCGATTCGATGCTACCACCAGTGGCATCGGGCATCATGCGCAGTTGTTTTGCATCGATAATTTCGGTGGTGCCTGTTTGAATTCTGCGCGCTTTCACCTCCACATCTTTCAACTCGGTGAGGTCGGTAAAGAGTGTAAGATTGAGCTGTGCCAACTTGAATCCTGTGGCAATTTTTTTCTGAAGCGGTTTATAACCCACACACGATATGTAGAGTTGAACCGAATCTTTGTCATCGAGCATCAGCTCATAAAACCCGTTTTTATTGGTGGATGTACCTATTGTTGTGCCTTTTACCGTTACCGTAGCTAACTCAATCGGACGCTTGTCGGCATCGTTTACGTACCCGAAAAGGCGTGACTTATGCTGGGCCAGAACAGTTCCGACTCCGACAACGAATAATATGAGTAAGGCAATTTTTTTCACTAAATGAAAAATTTAAACTCCGCGCAATGAAACAAAAGATTTCAAATTATGTTGCAGACATCAACCATTTCCTCCTTCGAGACGCTCTCCGAGACGAATAAAAAGATTACGTTTTTTCTTTTTGACATATTCGCTATGGGCACTATTCAATGCCTGCTCAAAAGATTCGCGATATTTAACCATGCGATATATGATTCCCCAATCGGGTAAACCACCCACGTTTCTATCGTCTATAAACATATCAACTTTAAGTTTTCGGGATACTTTGCCGTCAAAATTCACTTCATTCGGATAATCACTATTTACGGCATAAAATTCCAACCCCTGCTGGCGGCAAAACTCAAGGGCTTCTTCAAGTAATGCACCTTCGCGCACAGTCCATAAGATAAGTTGATGAAATTCTTCCTTTTGTAAACGCTTGAGGACATCAAAAGCAAATGGAATTTCGCGCCCAATCTTAGGGTATTCATGTTCAACAATTGTTCCGTCAAAATCAACAGCAATAAGCATATCTTCTAATAATAATTTATAATTAATAATTCACAATGAAACTGATTATCAACTCAATGCTTCATTTATTTAAAAATTTCGCTATTCATCATCCTCTTCCACGGCTTCTTCTGCAAAGCCTAATTCATTGGTTACGCTTTGCAGACTGGGACGGCAAAATAACAGCATTACCGCCGCAATGGAGGCACACATAAAAAACGATTTATCAGCAAACAGAAAGAATAGCAAAATGTTAAGTACCACGTTGAAATCTATCACTAAAAATCGCAAATAGACCAACCGTGAATATTGATTCGCACGTTCGGTTGTCGGATTTATCAGTTTGAATTTTTCCACCTGCCGGTGAAACCACCATAAAATGGCAGGAAGCGAAATCAAGAGCACCATATATACAACTGATTGCAAGGCAATAGCAAGCCCTAAAGCACGGTCGCACTGCACCAATCGCGATAGCAGATAACCGCAGATACCGGCAATGGCTATAGCTCCAAAACTCCAATAATATGCCCGCTGCGCAATACGAAACGCCTTATGAATCAATTGTTGCATAGGTTATAAATTAAAAAATCAAAGCGTTCCTTTGGTGCTTGGCAACTCGCTACTGAATATATCGCGCCGTATTGCCATGCGGATAGCACGCGCCAATGCTTTGAAAATTCCCTCTATTTTATGATGCTCATTTTCTCCTTCAGCTTTAATATTCAGATTCATACGGGCAGCATCGCTAAACGATTTGAAGAAGTGGAGAAACATTTCGGTGGGCATTTCGCCAATTTTTTCACGCTTAAATTCGGCATCCCATACCAACCATGGTCGTCCACCAAAATCGAGCGTAACCTGACACAGACAGTCGTCCATTGGTAAGCAGAAACCATAGCGCTCAATGCCCCGTTTATCGCCCAAAGCCATCGCAAAAGCCTCGCCAAGAGCCAATGCTGTATCTTCGATGGTGTGATGCTCATCCACTTCGAGATCGCCAGTCACCTTCACAGTCAAATCGCAACCCGAATGTTTGCCTATTTGTGCCAACATGTGGTCGAAAAAACCTAAACCGGTGGCAATGTCGCAACGTCCAGATCCATCCAGGTTTAAGTGCACATAAATATCTGTTTCATTGGTCTTTCTCACAACTTCGGCGGCACGTTCATAGCCCAGCAAAAAATCAGATATTTTGTCCCAATCGGGAGTAATTAATACGCAATATTCTTCCAGTTGTTTCTCTTTCAACTCAATAGCTATTTCGTCGTAGGTCTTCATCAAAATTGCTTTGCACCCTAAATTTTTAGCCAGTTTGACATCCGTAAGTCGGTCGCCAATGACAAAAGAGTGCTCCAAATCATAACTACCATCCATGTAGCCGGTCAGAAGTCCGGTTCGTGGTTTGCGATTGGGCGAATTTTCTTCAGGGAAAGAGGTATCGATATGGATATTTTCAAATGTAATTCCTTCGTTTTCAAACGCTTTCAGCATTTTACCCTGCACCGCATCAAATGCTTCTTCGGGATAGCCGTCAGTGCCGAGACCATCCTGATTGGTCACCATTACCAACCGAAAATCACTTTTGGTAGTAATCCGGTACAAGTTCCGAAACACTTTGGGGTAAAATTCGAGTAACTCCAACGTGTCAATTTGATATGTTACGGGAGGTTCAACAATAAGAGTCCCATCGCGGTCAATAAATAGAATCGGCTTCATAAATTCGTGTATCAATTCGCAATCAACAAAAAGACAGTCGGTTGCAACTTTGAAATATAAGTTTTAGGTGTTTCAGACACCATGTTTGTGTGCAAAGGTACAAATTTTGTCGTACATTTGCCTTCAAAATAGATTCAGATATGATTGAACTGCTGCTACATTACTTCCCGCAACTCACAGACACACAACAACAACAATTTTCCAAGCTGCAAGCACTCTATGCCGATTGGAACAGTAAGATTAATGTCATTTCGCGCAAAGACATTGACAATCTCTACGAACGGCACGTGTTACACTCTTTGGCAATTGCTAAAATACTGGCATTCAAGCCAAAAAGTACAGTATTGGATATTGGTACCGGCGGCGGTTTTCCGGGTATTCCGTTGGCCATTCTCTTTCCCGAAGTGCAATTTCACCTCATCGACTCTATTGGCAAAAAAATACGAGTGGCTACCGAAGTGTCAACAGCTATCGATCTGAAAAATATTACTTTTTGCCATTGTCGTGGCGAAGAGGAAAAAGGCAAATACGATTTTGTGGTGAGTCGCGCCGTGATGCCATTGGGCGATTTAGTAAAAATAGTGCAGAAAAACATTGCAGTGAAACAAATCAACGCCCTTCCAAACGGAATTATCTGCCTGAAAGGTGGCGAATTAGCACACGAGATTGAAGCCTTCAAAAACAGAGTTTCGGTCTATGAACTCAGTGAGTTTTTTCAGGAAGAGTTTTTTGAAACCAAAAAAGGGGTGTATCTCCCAATAAATGGACAAAAGTGAAATGGTGAAATAAAAATCACCAATTACCATACTATCAATTATATATTGTCAATTATAAAATAGAAAATAAGTTATGCTTTCTGTCTTAAAAAATCGGGCTACGGTACGCAAATACACCAACCAACCCATATCAGCCGAACTCCTTAACGAATTGCTCGAAGCTGCTTGTCGTGCTGCAAACACCGGCAATATGCAGGTTTACAGCATTGTGGTGACACAGGATGAGGCTCTCAAACAGGCGCTGTCGCCCTGCCATTTTAACCAACCGATGGTCACGCAAGCGCCTCTAGTGTTGACCTTTTGTGCCGATTTCAACCGTTTTATTAAGTGGTGCGAACAACGCAATGCAGTGCCGGGTTACGACAATTTTCTTTCGTTTATGACTGCGGCTATTGATGCACTGCTTGTGGCCGAACATTTCTGTGTAGCCGCTGAAAGTAAAGGTCTGGGTACATGCTATTTAGGCACTACTATCTACAATGCACAGCCTATCATTGATATTCTGAAACTACCAAAATATGTCGTTCCAATTGTAACACTCACAGTGGGTTATCCGGCAGAAACGCCTCCACAGGTTGACCGTTTGCCACTCGAAGGTGTGGTGCATTACGATACTTATCAGGATTATTCGGAAGAGGATATTGACCGCATTTATGCCTTCAAAGAAAATCTGCCTGAGAATCATCAATTTATCAAAGAAAATAATAAAGAGACACTGGCTCAGGTATTTACTGATATTCGTTATACCAAAGAAGCAAATGAAACATTCTCGAAATTCTTTTTAGATGTATTGGCAAAACAAGGATTTAATTTAGAAACACATCATGCGTAAATCATTATTTTTTTTACTTATAACTCTTTCGTTATCAACCACTACCATTGTTGGACAACGATTGAATTATGCAGTGGAGTTTAATCAGTTTCTTGATAACCGCGAATATTCCTGCGACTATTACGAAATACCGCAAACCATGTTGGGCGCTCGCTTAAACGCTATGCTGGGGGCAAAAATAGACTCTATGCAAGGTTTTATGGCCGGAGCCAATTACCTGTACGAATATGGCGACCGAATCAATGGTAACACACCCACAGTCAACCTGTTTTACTACTACCAGAAACCGGAACTTACCGTTATTTTCGGTTCGTTTCCCCGTCGCGGATTGCTCAATTATCCTGTGGCGCTTCTGTCGGACACCTTGGACAATTATCGTCCTAATATTCAGGGAGCTTACATTGAAAAAAGAGGAAAATGGGGGTGCGAAAACGTGTGGTGCGACTGGATAGGAAGACAGCGTGCAGACGTGAAGGAGTCGTTTTTGGCAGGTTTATCGGGAAAACTGAATATTACTTCGGCAATCTCGCTCGATCATTATTTTTACATGTTTCATAAGGCTCTATATTCGGGCAATTTACCCAACGATTTCATACGCGACAATGGTGCTTTCAGTATATTGGCAAGTGTGGATTTAACCAAGCCCACGCACCTCGATTTATTAAGCGTTCACATAGGCACCATCGGTTGCTACGACCGTCAGCGCCCCGACCCCACGCTGCATTTCTACATGGGACTTTTCACGCAGGTTCATGCCTATTACAAAAACTTTGGGATTGATGCTTCTTATTACAAAGGCGGGCGGCTACGCATCGCAAATGGCGATGGGCTGTATCGGTCGGGCAATTACGGACGTATCGATTTAGCTTATATTCCTATTGAAAATAAATACGTTACCTCGCGTGTAGCACTCTGTTTTCATGATGTGGAGGGTCAATGGCAAAACTCACAAATGCTAAGTCTAATATTCAAGCTGGGAGCTTATTATAAGGGTTATCATGAAAATCATCCGAAATAAATTCAGAATGTCATTAAATAACTTATAAATATGATAAATTGATATATTTTCAATATATATCTATGCATAATAACACTAATAACATGCATTTAACATTATTTTGATTATTATTAACGATAAATATTTGGAAACACACATTACAATGACTTACCTTTGCAGTGTGATTTTTTCATAGTATTAGATTTTAAGGTTAACAAAGATTGGGGAGTCGTGAGACTGCCCTTTTTTTTGCCCTATATAAAACGGAAGAATCGAATACAACATCAATTCTTCCGCTCTTTATATTTTAGTAAAGCATTAAATTCCCATACACTTCTCCCTGATATATTCAAATACAAGTTCTTCGTCGTCGGGATGAAACCAGCGGATACTTTTATCGCGATTGAACCACGACAACTGCTTCTTGGCATAGCGACGAGAATCCTGACGAATCATATCAATGGCAAACTCATGACTCCAGTTTCCGTCAAAATACTCAAAAAGCTCCTTATAACCCACTGTTTGAAGTGCGTTCAAATCCTTCCATTCGTACAATTGACGCGCCTCTTGCTCCAGTCCCTGTTCAATCATCTCATCAACCCGGGAATTAATCCGTGCATAAAGCTCCTCTCTGGGGCGATTAAGTCCTATTTTGATAATCCGAAACGGACGGTTTTTAATGGTGTTAGTACGCAACTCCGAATAAGGTTTGTTGCAGGTAATACACACCTCCAATGCGTGCAGAATCCGTTGGGCATTCTTCAAATCAACTTGTTTATAATATTCTGGATCAAGTAGTTGGAGTTGCATACGAATACCTTCAATCCCCTTTTGCTCGTATAGTTGACGCAGCATGGCGCGTATCTCAGAATCTATTGTAGGAAGATCATCAATTCCACTGCACACCGCATCAATATAAAGCATCGAACCGCCTACCATCAATACATTGGGGGTTGTTTCAAACAAAGCTGGCAGCAATTGCATGACATCCAATTCAAACTTACC
>Ga0302286_10002418_pt1 | contig 13020 bp, 10 predicted proteins | sample III_Fen_E2_3_FD_198765 | JGI IMG/M metagenome (GOLD analysis project Ga0302286, IMG submission 198765) | Peat permafrost microbial communities from Stordalen Mire near Abisko, Sweden - III_Fen_E2_3 | ecosystem: Environmental > Terrestrial > Soil > Wetlands > Permafrost | place: Sweden: Abisko...
TGATCAGAAAATGGTGGCCATGTACGATTATTACGGGCTGTATGTCATGGACGAAGCCGATATAGAGTGTCACGGCAATCAGTCACTGAGTAACAATCCCGACTGGCTACCGGCATTTAACGATCGTATGACCCGCATGATTGAACGGGATAAAAACCATCCATCGGTAATATTCTGGTCCATGGGTAATGAATGTGGTTCGGGATCGAACTTCTATAAAGTCTACGAAACAGCAAAAGCACTCGATACTTCGCGTCCCGTACATTATGAAGGCAACAGCAACGCCGCTGACATGGATTCGAAAATGTATCCATCCGTAGATGATGTGAAGAGTACTGACGCCCAGGCAACCGCCCGTCCGTTCTTTATCTGCGAATATGCGCATGCCATGGGAAATGCCATTGGTAACCTGTACGAATATTGGGATTTTATCGATAACTATTCGACACGAACCATCGGTGGATGTATCTGGGATTGGGTGGATCAGGGAATTAATAAATTCGGAGCCGACAGTACGAAATATTATTATGGCGGTGATTTCAAAGACAGTCCGACAGATTATGATTTCTGTATGAACGGCATTACCACTCCCGACCGACGGATTACTCCGAAAATGCTGGAAGTAAAAAAGATCTACCAGTATGTGAAAATGACGGCAACGGATGTAGCCAACGGTAAAGTCTTTATTCGGAACAAATATGATTTTACGAATCTGAATGAATTGAACCTTCGGTGGGTGGTGTTGAAAGATGGGACAGAGGTTGAATCAGGAACCATGGAGTTGCCGGATATCGTACCTAACGGTGGTGCTGTGCTGACCTTGCCGTATACGAAAACGTTTGATCCTGCGGGAGAGTATTTCCTAAATTTGTATGTTACCCTCAAACAGGATCAACGATGGGCTCAGGCGGGCTATCTGGTAGCATCCGATCAACTTGCCCTGCAATACCGTCCGGCACAACAGGCAGTGATACCAACAGCCCCTGATGTGTTGGCCGTAACCCTTGTGGGAAGCATACAAACCATCCAGGGGAAGGATTTTAGTGTGGTATTTAATAAAACCACCGGTATAATGACTTCGTTGAACTACAATGACCAAAATGTGATTTATGGCGGCAAAGGGCCTGGATTTAGTTATTTCAGGAGTATCACCAATCAAAAGATGGAATACAGCCAGCCGGCCATTACCTGCAAGTCATTTGTAGTGACACCCTCTGCCGATACAAAGACAGTAGTTGTTGCAACTACGATGAGTGCCGTGAATGCCTTGGGAACATTCCCGCATACCATTACCTATACCATTTATGCCAACGGCGTGATTGATGTGAATGCTAGCATTACCAATAACGGAGCAATAGGAACCCTCCCACGGGTAGGATTGCAACTGCAACTGCCTGCAGGTCTCGAAAATGTGGAATGGTATGGCCGCGGACCACAGGAAAACTATATTGACCGTAATAAATCGTCTTTTATCGGCCGATACATCAATACCGTATCCGGATTGACCGAACATTATATACGTCCCCAAAGCAACGGGAATCATGAAGATATCCGATGGGTAAAAATTACCGACGACGCCAACCGGGGGTTAAAGATCACCTCGAAGGGTAATCTGAATTTTATTGCCCAGCATTATACCGATGCCCAGCAATGGACCGCTACCCATGATTTCGATTTAGTAGCATTGAAACGACCTGAGACCTATCTGAGCCTCGACTACCTGCAGCAGGGATTGGGAAATGCCAGTTGCGGTCCCGATCAGTTGACGAAATATAAAGTGCCGGGAGCTACCACCTTTACGTTTGGTTTCCGTATCGAACGGACTAATGATGGTTCGACAGGTATACCTATCGTTCAAAATGAGAACAAGGACTTTAAAGTATTTCCAAATCCAACCGATGGGAAACTTCAAATTACGTTCAATGACCCGAGCGTGGTGGATGGTGATATGACCATTTATGGAATCAATGGGAGTGTTGTCGGGAAGAAAATTTTAAGTGCCGGATATTCATCCTTTGATTATGATTTTAAGAACCGGGTCAATGGAATTTACACGTATGAAATTAATTATAACGGTAAAAAATACCAGGGAAAGTTCAGGAAGATTTGAATGTTCCGCGTTCCGTGTTCCGTGTTCCGCGTTCCGTGTTCCGTGTTCCGCGTTCCGTGTTTCGCGTTCCGCGTTTCGCGTTCCGCGTTTCGTGTTCCGCGTTCCGCGTTCCACGTTTCGCGTTCCGCGTTTCACGTTCCATGTTCCGCGTTTCATGTTGTTTATAATTAATGGAAGTAGGTAATGTGTGTCGGTTTTCTAATTGGCATTTTAGTGAGGGTTTCACTCGAAGTGAAGCCCTCACTAACAAAACCAAAATGCCAGAATAACGTACTTTTGAAATGGAAATTGGATTACGGATTATTGGGGGGGCTTAAATTGGGACAGTTTATTATCCACACTTTACCATCATTATAAACTAAGTAATCCCACTCTTAACATCCCCTTCAGGGGCTTGGGGCGGGACTTTTGATTAAAACTAAAATGTCGGAGTTACGCACTTTTTAGGATGGATATTGGATTTATGAACAGTGTTGTTGTTTGTTTGTTTGTTTGTTTGAAATATAACTCACCATTCTAAAATAATAACATTGTTGTTTTATTTTTCACGTGTGTCGCCCCAAGCCCCTGAAGAGGATGTTAAGAGTGATAGATTAGAACTTTGTAATTTTGGACAATCTTGTTGGATAGCTTTTTTAAATTTCTGATATATCATCCTACCACTCTTAACATCCCCGTTAGCTAACGGACATGGTTCAGGACCTTCGATTTCTTCATAATATCGGAGCTACGCACCTGGTAGCGTGAGGTGACTGTTTTGTAACAAATGAATTTTATCCTATCCCTTATTTCAATGCTTTGAGTCCTTTTTTTGTATCAATCATTCCTTTAATATATTCAATTTCACTGCAAAACTCCGGATAGGTCATTTCTTTGATATACAGGGCACCATACGAACGTTTCAACAGGGGTGAATTGCTGTTGTAAAAGAAATCTTTGCCTAACAGGGTGATCAGTTGCTGATGTTGTTCCACCCAGATTCGTCGTGCCAGATCGCTGAAGGGACCTTCGTATTCGTAACTTGGGAAAGAGGCTGACTTCTGACTCGTAAAGCAGGTAGTAAACATATTGTCCAGCACGGCAAAAGAATTTAAGGAGACGGGTACGAGCATGTTGACATCGGCGATATGAAATTTCGACCAGATGTTGCGGTAGCCCCATATTTTGATCGTATGACCGGGATGTTTTACTACGTATTTTTCCAATGCGTTGGAAATGGCAATCAAAGTTTTGAAATGGGTATCGGGACCGCTGCCTTCGGGATCCAATGCCAACGAAACAATATCCGGTTGTACCTTCTCGAGCAAATTCAGGATCGGTTGAACATCACGTTCAGGATCGGGGTATTCCACAAAAATATCGCCTGTATAAAACTGCAGGTCCAAATGCGATACATGATCAAGTCCAATGCCAAAATGTGCCCATACCAACTCAGCCTCGAACTCACGCGTCCAGCCTTTGATCTTTTGTACAATCTCAATTTCCTTTATACCGGGATCGATGGTGGAAAGGTATTGAATGGTTTCGTCCAACGTGGGGAGTAATGATTTGATATCAGCAGCTTTCAACCAATGAACCAGTTGTCTGGCCATGCGGCAGGAAATGTAAATGTCCTGTTCCTCTTTGTTCTTACGGGCAATGGCATTGAGTGTCCCTGTGATATCGTCCCAAAAGCCATCCCGTTGAAAAAGCCTGTGGACATGTAAATAGTTGTTTATCTTTCCACCGGCAATAAGGTCTCTCAGGGCGATCAGGTTGGCGCAGATGTATTCGTTGGTGACAGAGGTAAACCCACTGGTGCAATACACAAAATGGTTGTCGTTATTTGCTGAACGCACCAGGTGATGCAGCAGTGGGAAATAGGCCAGTTCGATGTCATCGTGATGGGGTGCGGTATGAAATATCCGGCTTTCAACGGGAGGGTTAAGACCTTTGTCTATTTTCTCTACAATCCGGTCGTGTGTTGCCTGTGCCAGGGACGATAACGATTGGTTACTCACCTGTTGGGCAAGCAGCAGGTAGTGATTCGTAGTTATAAAGTCATTAGCCGTAATTGCCATAAGAGAAACTCCTTCTTCCAGTGCACCGTCGATGATCAGGCGATCGAGAGTCTTACTATCGGCAACGGGTTCCCCGATAATCTGTAATCGTTTACGTTCCTGCAGTTTGATAGCAGCACCGTATGTCAGATAAAAACGTGAGTTTGGTAACTTCTGCAATGAACTACCGGGGTATTCCAGTGAAGGCTCTGATTCGATAGCAGATGCAAGCACCTGTGATTTAGATTCACCGGCGGCAATAATAATCGCCACCACATCGGGATTGTAGGTAATGGTATTCAGACCTATAGTTATGACCGCTTTTTTACGAACGGTTTCAATACCTCCAAGGTCGACAGCTGCGGCTGCCTGTGTTTCGTAATTGATATTTGTCAGACGGGTAGGGGAGTGGTGGCTCGAGCCTTTAATGTCAAAAGCAATGTGACCGTCGGGTCCGATACCTCCCAAAAAGAAGCCGATGCCGCCCATATTCCGTATTTTCTCTTCGTAGTTTTCACAGAACTGATCGAAATATTTGATAGCTTTCTTCTGTAAGGTTTGTTTGTCGGTGATGGTATGTTTAAAACGAAGATTTAAATCAATCGCTTGATCAAGAAAAATTTCAACCATATTTTTGTTGCCGTCCAACAGTGGCTGATCCTCTTCGGGAATATTAAAAGTGTCGATAAACAACGCTTTTTTTTCATCGAAGCCAAAACCTTCTATATAGAAACGCTTTACGAAATAGTTGAAAGAACGTTCGTGTAAGGGGTCGAGGGGAAAGAATTCATCGATCATTACGAAACGGAGCGATTTCATATCCGGCTTCAGGGAAGTATCCAGTCCGATTTCATGAAGTATACCGCTTTTGATTTCAGTATCCCAGTTCTCGAGATAGTATTTCGTCCATTTAATGAAAAATTCGGGTGTTTTGCCGGTGGGTAAGGCAACAACTCCTCCCGGATTAAGGCAAACCCACTCCAGAAAACGAAGGGCTGTAAATTGTCCTAAATGGATATAATTATCAATGGCTATAACTTTGACTTTCTCGTGTATCTTTGAAATCTCAGGGTTGTGATACTGTTTTATAAACCAGGGTTCTACTTTACTATTCGAATTGTATTTAAGATATTCCATAACTTTTTATTCTTTAGTTTATAGTTTATAGTAGGTAAGAGGTAAGAGGTAAGAGGTAAGAGGTAAGAGGTAAGAAGTGAGGAATGAGTACTAGTCTTTGTAACAAAGTTTTACTCAATTAACAGCATTCTTATAACCCATCTACCAACTTCATATTAACCTCGCGATTGCTATCGGAGCAACCAATCAACCAATCAATTACCCAATTACCCAATCACCCAATCACCCAATCACCAATTAACCAATCACCAATTAACCAATCAACCAATCAACCAATCAACCAATCAACCAATCACCCAATCACCCAATCACCCAATTAACCAATCAACCAATCAACCAATCAACCAATTAACCAATCACTTACTTACCGATACAGAATTTACCAAAGATATTTCCCAGTATTTCGTCGTTCGAAATGGTACCTGTGATCTCTCCCAGAAAGTGCATGCATTCGCGGATGTCCTGGGATAGAAAGTCACCGCTGATGTGACTGTCAAGTCCTTCAATCACTCTGCGAATGGCAATAAGGGCATTTTGAAGTGCTTCATAGTGACGGATGTTATTGACCACAACATCTCCGGGATGAATATCAGGAAGCTGGGCAGCAACAACCAGTGCTTTTTGCAGACCTTCGGTATTGATACGTTCGCGGGCTGAAATATAAATACGTTCCCCTTCAAATTGCTGGAACAATTGATCGAGGACTTCACGTTCTTCTTCTGCAATCTTATCTATTTTGTTGAAAACGAGTATTACCTTCTTGCCTACAGCCCGTTTTGCAATCTGCTCGGTCAGCCATTCAATGTGTTCGGTGAGCTGCGTGCAATCGACAATCCAGAGGATAATGGAAGCCTGTTCAATCTTTTTATAAGTCCGTTCAATGCCCATGCTTTCAATTTTATCCTTGGTATCACGTATACCGGCAGTGTCAATAAACCGGAATGTAATGCCGTTGAAATTGACCAGGTCTTCAATGCTATCTCGGGTTGTACCATGAATGTCGGACACAATTGCTTTGTCTTCATTCAACAGTACGTTCAGCAAGGTTGATTTCCCTACGTTTGTTTCACCAACCAGTGCTACGGGAATACCGTTTTTAAGGGCATTGCCGACACGGAATGAATCGGACAGCTTTGAGATAAGTTGCTCAATTTCTATCGCCAGTGACTTAAGTTTACTGCGATCGACAAATTCAACATCTTCTTCGTTAAAGTCAAGTTCCAGTTCAATGAAAGAAACAAAGTTAAGCAGTTGGGTACGGAGTTTAAGCAGTTCATTTGAGAATCCACCCCGCATTTGATTCATTGCCATGCGGTGGGAAGCTTCTGTGGTGGAAGCAATTAAATCGGCTACAGCTTCAGCCTGCGACAGGTCCATTTTACCATTCAGAAAAGCACGCTGGGTGAATTCACCGGGTTTAGCCAGTTCACAGCCCTGTTCGATCAACAATTGCAATATTTTCTGCTGAACATACAGTGAACCATGGCAGGATATTTCTACTACATCTTCACCAGTAAATGAATGCGGGTCACGGAAAACGGTCAGAATTACTTCATCTATTTCTTCATTCTGTTTATTAACTATGCTTCCGAAACTTGCTGTATTGGCTTCCTGTTGCATCATGGTAAAAAATTTCTTCTTCGGAACAAATATTGCATTACAGTATTTTCGGGCATCAATACCCGATACTCTGATGACAGCAATTCCTCCGATGCCGGGAGCGGTAGATATGGCAGTTATAGTGGTTGATTTCATATCGTTTAATTTATTAATCCTTCAGGAAAAACATCATTTTCGAGGGATGATTTTTCAGAAATGATTTTAGCAGGAACACCTCCCACCGTTATATTGTTTGGAAAGCTACGGTTAACGACTGCATTTGCCCCAATTGTGACATTGTCGCCAATGGTTATATTTCCATAAAGCTTTGCACCCGGACCAATATATACGTTATCTCCGATCGTCGGGGCTCCATCGGAGTAACCAATGGATGTTGATGGATGTATGCGGCAATTTTCGCCAATACTAGCTTTCGGACTTACAACAATTGTACCATAGTGTACTATACAAAGACCAGGTCCAAATACATTCTTTGGAATGGATAAGCCTAATTTAATGGCTAACCGGTGATTTATAATTTCAAGCACGACCAGATAAATTTTACAAAACAGGTTTCCACGTTTCACATTATTCAAATATTCAATTTTGCGCAAACGGCGTTGAAACCGCAAGCAATCCATCCAACAATATTTAAACAACGTGATTTTTTCGATCTCGTATGCCTTTAAATCACGTTGAAGGTAAAATTTATAGGAAGCTCTGTCTGTGATCATAGGAATTATTTGAAGTTAGATTCTATCCAATACCGTCTTTACCAACTTCTCTATATAAGGTTTATAATCGGTAGTGGCAGCCTCTACCCGACGGTTGGCAATAATACAGCATACCGTCATGGCTTTGTGTCCCATAAGTTTTGACAATCCGGCAATAGCAGAACCTTCCATTTCGTAATTGGTAATACTGTATTTCCCATACCGGAAACTTTCGATTTTATCATTCAGGTGCATATCAGCCAGGTTGATTCGTAATACACGTCCTTGTGGACCATAGAATCCATTGGCAGAAATCGTTACACCACGTAACATGTCCTCTTTTCCGATACGGTTTACCAGTTCAGAATCTGCATCAACTACGTAGGGTGCAGCAAACTGAGGATTCCATACAAGATGTTTTTTCATTGATTCTTCAAATTCAAGGTCGCTTACAGTATCGCGTCCGGCATAGAAGTTCAGTACTCCATCAAATCCAATAGATTTTTCGGATATCAAAAAACTACCCAGTGGAATTTCAGGTTGCATACCTCCGGAAGTACCTATCCTGATGATGGTCAATTGACGAAAATTAGTTTTCTCTGTCCGGGTCTCAAGATTTATATTGGATAATGCATCCAATTCATTCATGACAATATCGATATTATCTGTTCCAATCCCTGTGGATATGACAGAGATTCGTTTGCCCTTGTAAACGCCTGTAATAGTATTGAATTCACGACTGGAAACCGAACATTCCTGTGTATCAAAATAGGCAGCAACCAATGCCACACGACCGGGATCACCTACCAGAATGACATTGTCGGCCAGTTGCTCTGGTTTGAGGTGTAAATGGAAAATGCTGCCATCGCTATTAATAATTAATTCAGATTCAGGGAAATGTTTCATATTATTTTATTGTTAAAAATACATTCTTATTAAGTTGAATAACCACAAATATACTCCTTTTTTAATTATTAAAACGAATATCATAAAACGAATATAAAACAAATTACATGAATTTAGATTTTATACATTCATAAATTGAGTCATATCATACACAACTCAATTTTTGCATTATCACATTCACCACATTCACCACATTACCATATTACCACATTATCACATCATCACATCACCGTATCACCTTATTACCACATCACCACATTACCACATCATCACATCATCACATCATCACATCATCACATCATCACATCATCACATCACCACATCATCACATTATTTAATTTCATTGATGCAATTCCTGACATACTCATACCGGTTATAATCTTTATGAACCAGGTTGTTGTTCCAGAAAATCAGATCAATATCCATAGGAATCAACCCTGTCAGTTTACTATCCTTTTTACGGCCCATTTCAATCTCAATACTTTTGAATATTGCTGTAGTATCTTCCTGTGTTTTAATTGTTCTGAGTTTTAAAGCTACATTATGAAAGTCGGAAGAAAACTGATTTCCATAAGGTTCTGTGATGACCGGTAAGCTTTCTCTGATTATATCAAAGTAAGTGACCAGTCTGGAAACCGTAAGTTGCATATTTGTCCGGGGATTGATATTACTACCCAACATGATCATGGCTGTATTCATAGTGATTAGAATAGAAAGATGATTTTATTTTGATTTAGAGAGCTAAGAACAAAGAACAAAGAGCCAAGACAAAAGACAATAGAGCCAAGACAAAAGACAATAGAACCAAGAACCAAGAGCTAAGACAAAAGACAATAGAACCAAGAACCAAGAACCAAGAGCCAAGAGCCAAGACGAAAGACAATAGAACAATAGAACAAAGAGCAAAGACAACTACAAAAGACAATAGATCAAAAAGTTAAGAAAAAAATAAAAGAACGTAGACATTAGTCTCAATAAATTAACGTGTTGAAATATAATATGTCTTATTAATCTGTTCTTAGTATATACCTGCTTTATTTTTATCTTTTTTCTTTGAATGTTTAATAAATAGTTCTTAATCTTGATGTCATATTGCAATTTATTTTTAAATCGTAATTCATAAACGGCTTAGTCTTTTCAAATCAGTTTCAGGTATCAAAAATAAACAAAAAAAGCCGAAGTAAAGTACTTCGGCTTTTTAAGAAATTTATTTTGTTTTAGTAACGGTAGTCTTTCAGTTGTTCCTGAAGTCTTTTGCGAGCTAAAAAAATTCTGCTTTTAACTGTCCCAATCGGTAAACTCATTGATTGGGCAATCTCTTCGTACTTAAATCCCTGAATGTGCATTGAAAACGGAACCCGGTATTCATCAGCAAAAGAAGCTATATTATTTGTAATTTCCCCAATAGCATATGATCCTTCAGGACTATCAAAACCTGAGTTCTGGGGTAAATTTAAATGGTGCAGGTCTTCTGTTTTATCAACAACTGTCTGATTCCGAACGATTTTTCGGTAGTTATTAATGAATATATTCTTCATTATTGTCAGGACCCACCCTTTGAAATTGACATTGTCGGTGAATTTTTCCTGATTATCCAATACTTTTAGAGTAGTGTCCTGTAATAAATCTTCTGCATCATCACGGTTTAAGGTAAGAGAGAAGGCGAAATTTCGCATATTACTTTGTAAAGCAACTAATTCATTTTCAAATTCAACGTTTTTCATAATGTTGTAGTTTATGTGTGAATAAAAAAACTTAGGGACTTATTATATCACTAAGATTGATAATTATTTATCTAACGAATCTTTTTTATTGAAAAAAAAGTATCTCAAACAGAAACGTGTAAATGATTGTCAGTTGTCTATACTGAATAATTTAAATAAAGAGCTCTTTCGAAATCAACTGTTGTTGATTTATGTCGCAAATATATGTATAATATTTTATATCCAATTACTTTTAAAAGAATATTATTGACCTTATATGATAAAAATAGAAACATTATAGTATTGTAACAATTACAAATATTTATCATAATACATAAAACTACTTGACTATTCACATAATCAGTAGTTTATCGGTTTTAATCGTGAAAATGTAAAAAAAAGATAATTGTATCAAATAATATTACCGCGTTGTCTTATTTCAAAAGTATGAATGAATTTAAAGGACATGCTTTTCTGCACAATAGGAAGATCTTACCAGTGGAGCACTTTCAACCTGTCGAAATCCTTTCTGGAGTCCGATTTGTTTGTATTCTTCGAATTTATGTGGCGTAATATATTCACTGACAGCAATATTTAGACGTGACGGTTGCATATACTGTCCAATGGTAAGGATAGAACATCCAACGGCAAGGGCATCATCCATAAGGGTTAAAACTTCTTCTTCCAGTTCACCTAATCCTAACATGATACCGGTTTTTGCAACAATATTTTTAGATGCGATATAACCCAAAACTTTCAGGCTGGTTTCATATTTTGCTTTAGTACGTATCGAAGCGGTAAGCCGACTGACAGTTTCAAGGTTATGAGAAATGATATCGGGCTTTTGAGCAATTATCAGGTCTATCAAATTTGTTTTCCCATCAAAGTCAGGTATTAAGACTTCGAGGGTGGTCGATGGATTAACCAACTTCATTACCTTGATTGTTTCTGCCCAATGAGTAGCACCACCATCCGGCAGGTCATCCCGGTCGACAGAAGTAATGACCGCATGATGCAGTTTCATTAGTTTTATTGATTCTGCCAGTTTCATTGGTTCATTTGGATCGGGTGGGAGAGGGCGTCCGGAGATTGTATTACAAAACCTGCAGGACCGGGTACATATTTCACCCAGAATCATGAAAGTTGCAGTTCCCTTATTCCAGCATTCACTCATATTCGGGCATCGTCCGCTCGAGCAAATGGTGTGAAGACCATGTTGTTTTACAATATTATTTACAAGAACAAATTGTGCATTACTTTGTAATTTGGTTTTCAGCCAGTCTGGTTTTCGTAGGTAAGTCATAAAAAAATCATTTTGTTTTCAGTAACAAAGGTACAATAATTCTGATAAAAAAATAAATGTTGAATGTCCGTTTAGAAACATCTATCTTTCAATAGTCACAGATGTAATCCTGTTTTCCTTTTATTGATGGATGATATTTTAAAAGCGGTTTCATTTAATACCATTTAAATATTTTTAGTCCGATAATATAAGTGACCAGACCCATAACTGAAAGGATTAGCGTTTCTTTCCATATTTGCATGAAACCTGCCCCTTCGTTGAAAATACTTCTGACACCATCAGCCAGCATGGTCAGTGGCAAATGCCTGATGATTGGAATAGTCCAATCCGGAAAATGCTGGTAACTGAAAAAAATACCCGAAACTACCATCATTGGAGTTACAACAGCGTTGATCAGTCCATTCCCGATTTCAGGGTTAGAAGTATGTGAAGATATTAAAACAGAAATACCTGCAAATGCAATGTTTCCTGCAATAAAAAGTACGATCAATGCTGGAATGCTTCCTTGTATTTGAATGCCGAAATAGAGCCAGGCAAAGAAGAACAGCAATACAGCTTCGATAATGTTCATGCAAAAACGTGCTGTTATCAATGCTGTCAGCAGATTTGTTTTTTTCATTGGGGTGGCAACCATTCTACGAAGAAGTTTCTTTGACCGGCGATCAATCAATGTATAACTGATCCCCCATGATGATGACATCATGATTCCCATAGCAATCAACCCGGGAATCAGAAAATCTATGTAGCGTGTTCCTGAAACTGTAAGTGGTTTAATTTCATCCTGATGGGAAGAATAATAACCCGGACCATTATAAACGACTCCTTTCACCAGTTCATACAACAATTGCGCCTCTGCATTTGCAGGATCAAATAAGTAATAGATTCGTGTATCTATCACTTCGATGATCAGACTGATCGTACCTTTTTTTAATAAAATATGGGCATCCACTTTTGAGCATTCGTGAAACGTAAGGTGAACATCTCCGGTCTTTTTATTTTTAAGTGACAGGTAATATTCTCCTTTTTGTTTCCCCGGATAATGCTCTAAAACATCCGATAGAGCCGATTTTTGAATGGAAGAAGTCCCTGTATGCTGAATAACGGCAATTTCACGGTTCATCTCTTTTTTAGTTGAAAAGGCGATACCTAACCCCCAGGCCATAAGTATCGGGAAACCAATGCCCCAGAACAATACTGCCGGTTCCCTAATAATTTCTTTGATATGAGCTATAATGAGCCTGTATAACTGATTGTTCATTATTTAGTTATTGGTTAATTAGTTAATTGGTTGATTGGTTGATTAGTTAATTGGTGATTGGTTGATTAGTTAATTGGTTGATTAGTTAATTGGTGATTAATGTTCAAAACTCATCGTTCATCACTAATCATACAGATGTCTTCCTGTCATATTAATAAACAATTCATCCAGATTATGCGCTTTATTGTATTTTTGAAGCAGATTTTCAAGAGTGTTGTCAGCCAGAATGTTCCCCTGATCCATGATGATGAT
>Ga0302286_10002421_pt1 | contig 13015 bp, 17 predicted proteins | sample III_Fen_E2_3_FD_198765 | JGI IMG/M metagenome (GOLD analysis project Ga0302286, IMG submission 198765) | Peat permafrost microbial communities from Stordalen Mire near Abisko, Sweden - III_Fen_E2_3 | ecosystem: Environmental > Terrestrial > Soil > Wetlands > Permafrost | place: Sweden: Abisko...
GATCAGGTCTTTGTAACGACGACGCTGCAGGAAGTGAAGGATGCCATGGAGGATATCCTCCGACTGCCATCCACCTTCGTAATCTCCTGGGACTTGGAGACGACGAGCCTGGACCCGTGGGCGCCGGATGCCCGCATCCTGACCTGTCAGTTCGGTTACCGTCGTCCCGACGGGAAGATCCAAGCGATCGTCATCCCACTCTGGCATCGCAATCAAACGTTCTATGATGCCGATGAAGCGTGGGCCCTGGTCGTTCCGGTGTTACTCTCCCAGTACGCCAAGGTCGGTCACAACGTGAAGTTTGACATCAAGTACTGTGCAGTCACCACCGGTGTCCGTGTGGTCAACGTGAAGTTCGACACGATGTTGATGCTCCACTCGTTGAACTCTGGGATCGTTGGGTGCTATGGCTTGAAAGCCGGTGCGTGGGATTATCTCCCGATGCTCGGCCTGGGCGGTTACGAAGAATTACTCGATGAAACACTCGACGCCGAAGAAATGAAGCGTCTCATTAAGCTTGAGAAAGGGGATACCAATGAAGATGACGAAGAATCTGATGATTAACGGCCGTTCCATCCGCTACGACCGCGGGTGTTATTGCTTGGAAGATATGTATAACGCTTACTTCTGCCCGCCTCCTAAGATACGGGTCTGGGTTGAGCAACAGGGTATTAAGGATCGCGTAGTGTGCAAGGGATTCATGATCAAGACCACCTGGGCTGCCCTTCCGGACGTGATCGCGTACGCGGACCACCTGGGCATCGGTGACTCTGTCCGTAAGCAATTCGGCATGAAGACGCTGGCAGAACAGAAGGCAGAGCGGGAACGCGTTAATGTAGTGACTCGTCGAGAAACGCAGCGGGACACCCCTCCTGACGACCCACTGTTGAACGCAGCGATGTTTGGTGTCATTCTGAACGATCCAAGTCCGGTTCGTATCATCCAAAATGACCCTATCCCGACGCATCGTCACGATAACCACAGCACCAATCATCGTGATACCGACTTCAGCCGTCACTCCGCCAGCGAGACGTATAGCTCTAAAGGTTACGAGTCTCACTCGAATCACAACCACGGGTCTAGCCATTCCCATGACCACAGCTCCCACTCCAGTCACGACCACGGGTCTAGCTACGACAGCTCTTCCCCTTCAGGTGGAGATTCATGGTAAGACTGTGGGAGATCTTCCTCGGTTGGTATCATCTCAACGATGATCGTAACCTTCTCGAAGAGATGATCATGTGGTATGCCCTAAAGCGTAAGCCGATACGGTGTGTACCCATTGTCGTTAACGGGACGGTCATCTACACGTTGATCGCTTCGGATCTCCGTCACCACCCGCGAGTTGTCTGCCGCTCGCGGAGTGTCTACGGGTCGTTCTTGAAGTTCAGTGAGATCGATGCCTTCGTCGTGGGCGGGAAGCGTTACCCCGCTCGATTACTTCCCCTTTATATCAAAGTGGGTCTCTATCGTGTATCCAGAGAACTATAAGGGTCACCCGCAGCTCGTCAAGGACGACGAGAACGGTCTACCCCTACTCGAACTCGGTAAGTTTTACAAAAAGATTGCTTCCACACACCTCAGTGAAGACAATTGGTGTCTGAAGCAAACCTGGCAGCGTCACCCCCCGTTCCTTTTCATCGGCCGAGATCCCGGTAGCAGCAAGCAATGCTATCCCGGACTATCGGAATCATCATTCCCCTCGATGTTTCCGTACTTCGGCTTTTGCTGTCACTGGTTTGGTAAACGCTATTCTGACCACCAAGCCAACTACATCCTGGAACTCTTGCCAGAGGAACAGGAAATCTTCACCCGGTTCTACAAACGGATCAACCAAGACCGTCACCCGAACGACTTCAAAGCGGAAAGGGTGAAGTCTCGTGAGGATGGTAAACCCGATCTGAAACCCGGAGAGATCTACTTCGTCAGAAGTACCGGTAACTGCAAAGGTCCAACGGGCTATCAAAGGGCCTCCCTGAGAGGGGACTCGATTTGGCTGTCTGAGCTCACCTGGTATAAGATAGGCGGCCACAATTTTGCAGGTAGCTACGTGACTTTTGATGGTGATCATGAAGTCTACCGTCCTCCACTATGGGTTCGCCACGCGTACCACCATCTGGCTAAAGATCTTCTGGCAGCAAACACCCCACACAAACTTAGCTGGGCCTACTACAAGGTATGGTCCTTTGAGGAAGGAAAGTTATGAAATTCTTAATGCCTGTTGAAGTTGCAGTCAATCTAATCACCGAGGTGCGGGACGGGGAGTTCTCCATCGGTGGACCCCGCATCAAGTGGACGGGGGATACCCCTTCGGTAGGGGATTACCTCGTGACCGGCGACGGTGTCTATGAAGTGTGGACCGAGAAGTGCTTCGATGCGAATAAAGCTTCGATGATAGCATCCTTCGGTCCCGGTTTGACCCTGGATGATGAAGGCTGGAAGGCTCCGTATCTCGAGCTGAGGGCGATCGATCGGGAAACCGCTATCGACTACTTGGACGGGGATATCCCGCTCGAATATACCCTCCTCAAGGATACCGGCTGGGAAGATGAAGGCAAGCAGGATATCCGTGCCATCTACCTCCGCCACGATAACACCAACAGTAATTTCATTCTGGCCTACTCCCGTGAGGGTGATCCGTGGTCTGGCTACCGGACGACCTTCGACGGCGTCGGTATGGTTGCCGCAGTGCCGAAAGTCACCTATGACTTCGAAGAATACTCCGGTTGGGACGTTCGTATTCAGAGCCTGGTCAATCCAGGACCGGAGGTACCGCCATGCAAACCCGAGTAGTCAATAAGTTCAAAGAACCCTACGGGGTATACATCGGTCGAGGCTCGGAATGGGGTAATCCATTTACCGTTGAAGATCACGGCCGGGAAGAGGCCATTCGTTTATACGAAAAGTATATGCGGGAGCGTCTCTCCAAAGAACCCGGCTTGGTTATCCAGCTGCTCAAACTCCGAGGCAAAGTTCTCGGGTGTTTCTGCCATCCTAAACCCTGCCATGGTGACGTACTGATTACCTTAATCGAGGAATACTATGCGGTATCGTAGAGTAACGCGGATTGATGCCGACGGGACTTACGGCAGCCAGTATTACTTCGAAGATCTGGAAGAACTGCCCGAAGGTTACAAACTGGCTACGATCGGTCCGATGGAAATCGGTGACATCGAAGAGCAGGGCGACCACGGTTACTTTATGGGGATTTATCGTCATGTTGACCGCAATAAAGTGGTGAAAAAAGAAGACAACTAGTCTATACTCAATGGGTGTTCGGAGGTCCGACGCCCCTTTACCTCGCTTAGGAGAGCCTTGCGATGAAGAAATTAGCAGTCATTATCGGCCGTATGCAGTTCCTGCACAATGGTCACACCCACCTGTTCCGTGAAGCGCTGAAACGTGCTGAGAACGTCCTCGTCCTGATCGGTTCCGCCGATAAAGCCCCAGACCCAAAGAATCCGTTCTCGTACGCTCAACGTGAAGCGATCGTGCACAAAGTCTTCAGTGACATGCCCGGTAGCCCAACCGTTTGGGTTGCTCCACTGCCCGATCACTACCTGGATGAAGTCTGGGCGTCCGGCGTCATGCAGGCCGTCGAGCGTTACTCGCTGGACTCCATGCCGGAGACCGGCTACTTGGTTCGCGATGAAGATGTCGTTCTGGTCGGTCACGAGAAGGATGAATCTTCGTACTACCTGAAGATGTTCCCACAGTGGGACTTCTACAACGCTCCGAATGAACGTAACCTGTCGGCCACCGATTTCCGTCACGACCTATTCGCCCGCATCCCAGCTATCGATATTGGTTTCCCTGCTCGTCTCCGCGTGATGATGGAGCAGTTCGACAAGAAGGACGCCGGTTCGTTCACCAGTGACGTGATCCGACTGTTGACCGAGAAGTATCCGACCCTGGGGATTCACTTTATTCCGAACACCAACGCCCGTGCTCTGATGGAACCGTTGGACATGACCCACCTGAAGCTGAACTCGCCGCCGGCCATGCATGAATTCGTTGAGATGTACATCCACTCGCCGGAATACCAAGCGATGCTCGGTGAGCAGAACGGTTACGACACCAACAAGCTCACCTGGGATATGGCCCCGTACGAAAACATCTTCGTGACTACTGACGCCGTCGTGACCCACAAGTCTTCTATCCTGATGATTCGCCGTAAGAACTCTCCGGGCCGTGGCCTGTGGGCGTTACCTGGCGGGTTCCTGGGGCCGAAGCAGTGGATCCGCGATTCCATCATCCGTGAACTCCGTGAGGAAACCCGAATTGCCGTCCCTAATGAAGATCTTCTGCGAATCATGCAACCGATTCAAGTCTTCGATAACCCGTCTCGATCACTGCGTGGCCGCACCATTACGCATGCTGCTCGCTTTAATCTCGATCACCTGGGCATTGAACGTCCGAAAGTCCGGGCCGACGATGATGCCGACGCCGTTCGCTGGTTCTCCTTCGCGGAAATCCAACGGGCCGACGCCGAACTCTTCGAAGATCACGCTGAAATCATCAAACGTCTGGTCTTCTCCCGTGGCTAATAACTTCCGGAAGGGTCGCTTGGCTTTTCACTGTGATAACTACCCGGAGGATAACCCCTACGTCGCGGGGACTCCAGAGGCACAGGAGTGGGATGACGGGTGGTTGGATGCTTACGACGATTACTCAGAAGCTCGAGCCATGCAGCATGACACCTTCGGTCAGTCCGCTGCCATCACAATCTTCGGGGTGCTGGCAGTATTGGCTATCGGAGCGATCTATGTTTCACTTAAGGGGGCTTGATGTATAAGTACATAATCGGTGCTCTCGGGGCCGGCGTGATCATGGCCCTGATGTACAACTGGGGTTACTCCAGCGGTGCAGACTCGGTGAAGACGAAGAATCTCACCACCACCGTCGTTCAAACTGGGGAAGCCCGGAAGATCGAACAGGGGATTGTCGCCAAGCAATCCGACCTCGACCTTAACTATCAGAAAGGTGCAATCGATGCCAGTAAAAGTACGCAAGTGCTCGTGGATTCTCTGCTTAATGGTTCTGTCCGGATGTCAGTCCCAAGTCCTGCCGCCACCACCGTGCCCGGTGATACCACCTCCACCAGCAAGCGTCATGATCAAACGTCCTGCGAACTTCCAGGAAAGACTGCAGCAGATCTTGCCCGTCTCGCAGCTGACGCTGACGCAAACACTCGACAACTCGGTCTCTGCCAAGACGTCATCGATGCCTACCAAGCCTTGATGCCGAAGTGGGCTGCTCCACAAACGACGCATTTAGCACCGTAAAGTATCATATATGAACCTTTAGGGGTCAAAAGGGCCCCTAAAGGTCTAGATAATGTCTTTTAACGATAGAAAGTGTCAGAGATGACACTTTTGAGGATAAATTATGCAATTCAGTCACGTTCAGAAAGTCCGTAATTCCGCCCGCGTCCGCGTTGAGACGAATGGCCAGCCGAACCACACCCACCGCATCTTCGGGGACTATAACTTCAACCCTCTGGTCTGGATGGACGGTTACAAGTACTCGCAGTTCCCACAGTACCCAGAAGGGATGGAGCACCTGCTGTCCTACGTTGAGGCCCGTACCGGTGCCAAGCACAATAAGATTCCTTTCTTCCTGCAGCCTTTCCTGAAGGAGTATCTAACCCGTCCGTTGACGCACGCCCACATCGACTACATGATCCCGTTCCTGAAACGCTACGGAGCGATGTTCAATGAAGCCGGCTACCGTCGTGTCGTTGATGAGTTCGGTGGACGCTGGCCGGTCGAAATCAAATGCCTCCCAGAAGGCTTTGTAACGAAGGCTGGCACGCCTCAGCTCTACGTTGAGGAAACCCACCCAGACTTCGCGTGGCTCGTCTCTCCGTTCGAAACAGCCATGCTCCGTGCGGTCTGGTACATGGCGTCCGTCGGTGCCATCGCGATCAACATGTACGACATCCTTCGGAAATCCCTGGTCGAAACGTCCGATCTGGAAGGTGAAGAGCTGGAAGCCGTTCTGGCTTACATGTTGAATGACTTCGGTGCCCGCGGTGCGACGGGCCATGAAGGTGCAACACTCGGCGGGATGGCTCCGCTTCTGGTGGGCTTTAAAGGTTCGGATACCACGGAAGCCGTCCATGGCCTGAGCATCTACTACCACAACACTCCTGGTGTTGGCGGCGGGACCATCGCTGCGTCTGAACACTCTACGGCCACGGCCTTCGGTCTGGAACCGGAAGAGGAAATCGCCTTCAACAACCACATGATCGAGCAATTCGGTGACCTGCCGATCTTCGCTTCTGTGATTGACTCAGTAGACTCTGGTCGTAACGTGGAGTATCACTGGGGTGCGGCTAACCTTGACCGCGTCATGGCGATGAAGGCCCGCTTGGTCCTCCGTCCGGATTCCGGCGTGCCGGAAGAAGAGATCGTGAAGATTCTGGAATTGCTCTGGAAACGCTTCAGTGGTGATCTGAACTCCAAGGGTAAACGCGTTCTGAATCCGAAGGTCCGTGTGATCTACGGTGACGGCATCGACGAAGAGAGCATCCTGCGTATCATCACTGCCGTCAAGGGCGCCGGCTTCTCCATGGAGAACGTGGCATTCGGGATGGGCGGTGGGCTGCTTCAAGCGGTTACCCGTGACTGGGAGCGTTACGCGATGAAGGCCTGTGAAATCGACACCGGTACCGGCAAGCGTCCGATCGGCAAGAAGCCGGCTACTGACCCAACGAAGACCAGCAAGTTCGGCCCTCGCTGGTTGTACCTGAATGAGTTCGGCGAAGTACTCGTTTACAGCCAACCGGTGGTGGGTTGTGCCGAGTTGATGTCCGTTCGTTACCGTAATGGCCTTCTTCTGGAAGACTACACGGCCGATGAAGTGATCTCCCTGGTTCGATAAAGTTAAGTTCCTGGGGTATAAGTAAGGTGTAACCAACCCACAGGAACTTTTCCATGATCACTAAATTGCTCCAACTGACCGACAAAGATGCTTACTCCAGCTGGGTTGAATTCAACGTTGGGTATCTGCATCAGATCCAAGTGTATCTGGCGGATAAGGCCCCGCCGGATATGTTCATCAAGAATATCCTGGCCAAAGACGAAGTCGATCGCTTTAAGTATTCCGTTGCGAAGACTCCACCGAAGCTGCACACGTCACTCTTGAAAGTGGTGAACGAGCGTATCTTCTACGGGACGAAGGAGCGGAGTATCGTGAACGGCGTCCTGACTTACATGTCATTGACCGGTAAGCCAGACCTCGAGTACATCAACAGTAAACTGGCTCCGCTCCAAGAACTCCATCAGAACCTGACCGGGCTCGAAGCGGGAAAGGATGCGGTAACGGTCTTCTCGAAGCTGGTCTACAACCGTTCTCGTATTATGCATCTTCTCTTCGGCGACGGCATGTCTCCGGAAGAGTACGAAACGAAAACGTATCTAAACGAAACGGTACCGGCACTCAACGTGGCAGAAGCGCTCTGTAAGGTCTCCGGTATTCACCACGCACTTCGCTCTATGTCGTCACAGGCGTTGACCTGTTCTGACACCGAGTTAGGTGCTATGATACGGGATATCTCAGAAGCGATGATCTCCTATCGGAAATCTCTGATCGACCCTGAAAAGGCCGGTCTCGGAGATATCGATATGGGTGCTGCGGAGTTGGAATTGGTGACTCGCTCACCGTCTCCGGCTGCCGGCAACAATCTGAAGTACGTGATCGAGAAATACAGTTCCGTAGAATCCTTTACTCCGACAGACTTCCTGCTCTGTTTGAATGAAGGTGTTAGACTGTCAGGCATCGACCTGATGGTATAAGACAAAGCCCTTCGGGGCTTTTTTAGGAGACTAAATGGCGAAGTTACGAAAGCCTTCAAATTTTACCTATGAGTGGTATGACTATCAAACACTCAACGCTTACGCCGGCGTTGACTGTATTGTGACGTCGGAGCTCATGGCGGCGTTAATGCCAACCCTGGCCGCCAAGAACCCCTTTGCGTGGTATCATCAGGGCGTCCGTTCGGTATCGCCGGCACCGTCAGTACTCCAGGAACAGCTGGAGGTGAAATCCCGTGCGTTAGAGTTCATCTGCGACATGGAGATTGCCGGGATGGCCTATGACATTCAGGGTAACCGGGCGATGGACAACCGCATGATCGAGGATATCGCGGCCACCGAGGATCAGATCTTCTCGGCGATCGGGAAGCGAATCGACCTGTCCTCCTCGTCGGTACTCAAGGAATTTCTCTACGGCGAGAAGGGCTTCACTGCACCAATTCAGACCAAGCACGGGGATGATTCTACCTCTGGGGATGCTCTGGAGGCGTTGTACAAAGAGCACGAGCTGCAGTGGCTCAAGGATATCAAGAAGCGTAACGACGTGACGTCGATGCACGGTTCGTTCATCAAGACGTACGTGGCGGATTGGGTTAAGCACGACGGCCGGGTGCATCCCCAATACAACCTGCACGGGACCAGTTCCCACCGCATCTCCTCACAGGATCCGAACTTACTGAACCTGCCTCGCGGCTACTACAACTATAATATCCGTCGGTTGTACACGTCGAGTAAGGGGATGGTGTTTTTAACCTTCGACTTCTCCTCCTGTGAAGTGAAGATCTTGGCAGCCCTGTCTGGCGACGAGACGATGATCGAGGCCTGTGTCTCCGGTAAGGACTTCCACTCCTATACCGCCTCGATGATTTACCACGTCGAGTACGATGACTTCGTGGCGATCGTCAAGGATCACAAGCATCCCGATCATAAGCGTTATAAGGATTACCGTCAGGGCGCTAAGTCGGTGACTTTCGGTCTGCTCTACGGTGCGACGGTCAACTCGATCGCTCGTGACCTAGGTGTGACCGTTGGAGAGGCTCAAGAAATCGTTGATGCGTACTTCAAACTCTACCCACGGGTGCAGGCGTTCATCTCGGATTGCCACAAGATGGCCGAAGCGAATCAGTTCATCATCACTCCGTTCGGTCAACGCAAAATGGAATATGGCACGCTGCCAATGTTCAAAGGCTCCGCTGCGTTCAATGCCGCCAAACGAAATGCTCAGAACGTGAGTATCCAGTCGCCGGCGTCAACGCTCGGTCTGATCGTGTTCACCGAAATGAACCGCCGTATGAAGGAACTGGGTGGGCAGTGCATCTGTACCGTATACGACTCCATCGAGATCGAAGTACCGATCGCCCGTCTGGCGGAGGCCATCAACACTGGCTTCTACGTAATGGACGATTGGCCACAGGAGCAGTTTGACTGGCTGAACTTCCCAATCGGCTCTGACGGTGAAATCGGTTGGAACTGGGGCGACGTGGAGCCGGTTAAGAAAGGCATCACCCAGGCAGAAGCGATCGCTATCCTGGCAGAATGTGATGCTGGGAAGCTGGCCGAGGCTCTACAAATGGCCGCTTAACTGGTATAAGAATAGTGTAAACCCGAGGGCTTCGGCCCTCTTCACTATTTAGGAGTCACCATGTTTCGCGAAATATCTAAAACTTTACTCATCAACCTTATTGCCCGAATCACCGAGCAGCAAACCAAAGATCCCGCGGCACGGTTTGCTTACTTCCACACTCTTAACCAACATCGGCAAGCACGCCTTAATACCCTCAATCAGGAAGGTACTAATGAACTTGACCAGGTGAATATCTTCCTGGACATGTTTGAGCCGAAAGATCGTCATCCTGCCGCCAACATCATGTTCCATAACGCCATCAGCTTCTTAGGGAGTTCAGAGTCGTATCAGCTGGATATCCACTTGAAGCAACGCCCGTGGTATCAGTACCCCGAGGTCATGGCTATCACCGTAACCCTTCCTGACAACCAAACTCAAACCTTCGAGCGTGACGCATGAAAGACTTCAACTTTACCAAAGCCTGGCAGGCTGAAACTGCCAACCGTAACGAAGACAAGATGATGGCCTTCGCGTACGCCCTATGTAACTCGGTGGCGGTTGCCGTGTCGATAACCCGACCGGGTCGTTATCAGATCCGTCGTGAACTCTTGAAGTCCATCGCAGAGTTGGAGAACCAGGGGGTAGAGCTGGACGAGATACTCACCGCGTTGTTCTTCCCGAACAATGAGTTGTTCATGATGACCTTCGAAGCGTTGATGGACTCCGTGACGGTCGACACGGTCTACGAAGTGACCCTACTGCCGGTTCAATCGACGATGTTCGACATCCCGACGAATCGTATTCAAACCCTGTCTGTTATAGAGGCGAAACATGTCTAAACCTGAACAATTCCTTGCAGCAATCCACCACTCGCTGGCCATGAGCGTCGTCGGGGAATCCCATCAGTACGTCACTAAGCTGGTCCTGCGGGCTCGCCGGGAGGACTTCTACGCGACCTGCGAAGACCTGCGGAACCCTGCTAGGACGACCTTCCTCGACATGCACGTGGAAAAACCGCTGCGGGCTGCCGGTGGGGTGATGTTTGATGAGGCTCTGGCAGTGTGGGAGCCGGGTAAACGTGTCATTATCTCTGCTTCCTACCGTAACGCGGGACCTGGCATGCTAGATCCTCTCATCAGCTCAATCCAGATTGCCCGTGAATGAGTACCTGGAGGTCCTGAAAGAAGACAGAGATTTCTTCATCGAAGAGATCCTCAATCCTTCACGTAGAATAGCCTTGAGCACACCGAGTGCTCGGGGTTTATCCTGGCCTATTGCAGAGAGCGTCAAACTCACCGTTCCAAAAGAAACACCACACTGGCTCGTCCATTCCAATAAACCTACCGGCGTCGCGAAGGCCCGGAGAAATCGTAAGGGTAAAAAATGAACTTTAAACCTTTTGCTACTGCATTGGCGGAACATTTCGCTGCACTGTCAACGTCTGAGCTGTATCGCGTTAACGTTCCTGGCGAAGAGCTTTGGGACCACTACCTGGCGTCCTTCCCGGAAGGCACCAACCCGATCTTCCGCGTCCGTACCGAGCATGACGGTTCCTATGACCGTAACTTCGTGCGTCGTGTCGGTAACGTTGTGCGTATCAATGCCGACGGCTCGTTGACCAGCATCTGGGATCTGAAGAGTCTGAACTATCCGTACAACGAAGTCGCTGCCAAGCTGGCGGAAATCGTTAAGGCCGGCGTAGTGGTTTCACCGTTCCGTATCGACGAGAAGAAGCTGGGCTACGTGGCCACGGTAGAAACCTCGAAGATTGATGGCTCTACGATTACCTGGAACCACTTCAATGCGGTTATCGCCGATCGTCACTTTACTAAGAGTGAAGGCCAGGTGGTGGGTGATCTGACGACGACCGTTGCGGTCTTCCGTCGTGGTCTGGAGAGCATTACCCGTGACGCTATCGTGACGATGCTCGACTTGATCGACAACGATAACCTGTACCGTGGTGCGGAATACCGTAAAGCAGTAGCCGCCTTCGTGGAAGCTCAAGCAGCGTTCGCCAAGTTGCCGGATGAACAGGCTCGTAGCGTTTACCTGTGGAATAACGTGAATGAACCGTTCGCTCGTTTCCGTAACACTGCAATCGGTACGCTGGCCGTTGACCTGTCTGAGGGTAAAGACCTCGACGCGTCGGTCCGTGCTTTCGAGAAGAAAGTGGCACCGGAAAACTACAAGCGTCCTACCGCGGTCATCACGCAGGGTATGGTGAAGGAAGCCATGAAGACTATCCAGGATCTGGGCCTCGAGCCGGCACTGGAACGTCGTCACGCGAAGTTCTCTGACGTGTCGGTCAATAACGTCCTGTGGGTCAATAACGCAGCGGCGGCGAAGATGAAGGGCGGAATCGAAAGCTTACTGGCTGCCGAAGTGACCCGTCGTCCGAGCACTGACAAAGCGGAAGACATTTCGATCGAAGACTTCATGTCCCAGATCGTGCCGAAAGCCCGCACCATTGAGGCTTTAGTGAAGAATGCTCTGCAGAAGAACTTCATGAGCCTGACCGCACCGGTCCATGATGACGTGGCTCCACTGTTCAAGTGGGACAACAACTTCGCGTGGTCCTACAACGGTAACATCGCTGACTCATCAATGCGTGCTGCCGTTCAGGCACGTGGTGGTTCCGTTACCGGCGTCTTCCGCTTCACCCACCAGTGGAACCACGCAGAGCGTAATGCGTCATTGATGGACCTGCACGTGTTCTTCCCGAACCACAATGGCCACGAAGACGGTATCCATAACACCTACGGTAATAGCAACCGTGTGGGCTGGAATAACCGCACCGACAGTGCAACCGGTGGTGTGCAGGACGTCGATTACACTACTGCGGCTCCAGTGGGTTACGTGCCAGTTGAGAACATCACGTTCCCAAGCCTGTCCCGTATGCCTGACGGGGATTACACCTGTAAGATCCACAACTGGAACCTGCGTTCACCGACCGAAGGTGGCTTCCGTGCCGAGATTGAGTTCTCCGGTCAGATCTTCGAGTACGAACTCACCCGTCCTCTGAAGAACCACGAGTGGGTTACCGTTGCCGTCGTGACCAAGCGTGGCTCGGAGTTCTCTATCCGTCACGTACTGCCATGCGGCTCGGCTCAGCAGGATGTCTACGGCGTTAAGACCGAGACCTTCGTGCCGGTCGAAACGGTGATTCAATCGCCGAACTTCTGGGACGATAAAGCGATCGGTAACAAACACTGGTTCTTCATCCTGGAAGGCTGTCGCACTGAAGAGAACGTCCGTGGAATTTATAACGAATTCCTGCGTGGCGATCTGACCAAGCACGGCAAAGTGTTCGAACTCCTGGGTAACAAAACGAAGTGCGAGCCGGCAGCAGAACAGATGTCTGGCCTGGGCTTCAGTTCTACCCAACGCGAAACCCTTACCGTCCGTGTCGTCGGTGAGAAAATCAACAAAACCTATAACGTTAAATTCTAAGGAACTGTCATGAACTTATTCGAAATCGCAACACGCAACAAATTCCGCTTCGCCTCTGTAAAGGGTGAACTGAACGTAGAACAGCTGTGGGAACTGAAGCTGACCGAACGTAATTCCTTCGATCTGGACAACGTGGCCCGTGCCGTTGCGGATGAGCTGAAGGCGATCACCTAAACCAGCTTCG
>Ga0302286_10002423_pt1 | contig 13009 bp, 8 predicted proteins | sample III_Fen_E2_3_FD_198765 | JGI IMG/M metagenome (GOLD analysis project Ga0302286, IMG submission 198765) | Peat permafrost microbial communities from Stordalen Mire near Abisko, Sweden - III_Fen_E2_3 | ecosystem: Environmental > Terrestrial > Soil > Wetlands > Permafrost | place: Sweden: Abisko...
GCATTAATGGCAATTACAATCAAATTATCAATTGCACAGGTTCACCTTAACGTCTCAAAAACCCAAAACTGTATATTCTCTACATCCGGTAATTGAAACTTTTCAAATCAGTGACATTATTAATGGCAATAACAATCAAAATATCCATTGCACATGTTTACCTTAACTACTCAAAAACCTAAAACTGTTTTTTCTCCTAATCCGGTCATTGATACTTTTCAAATCAGTGGCATCAGTGGAAAGGTGAAACTTGTCATCAGCGATTTACATTGCCGCATTTTACTCTCCAAAGAAATTGTTTGCGACGAAGTAATATACATGAAAGAAATCCCCTGCGGTATTTACATTGCACAACTGGCGACCCCTGACGGCATTGAGCGCAGGAAACTAGAGAAACGATAAACAACATTTATCCGGAATTTAGTGATCTGATTTCTTATGTTTTGTCTGCCATTACTTATTTATTGATCAGGTTTAAATCAAAAGTACTGTTCACGGAAATGACCTAACATCAATTACTTATAAGTTTCAGCGTCGGTATAAAAAAGTCGGTATTAATTTTGGTTGCATTTACTATTCTTTCATTGGGTATAAGGCAAATGTGAATGTAGAAAAAGAAGGACAATTATTTGACAACAGTACACAGTTAATTTATGTTGGTACTGGTATAAACTGTAAATCCGGAGTACATCCTGAAAGAAGCTCAGCTTCCGTTTTCAATGCCAGTATCGGAATAGTCTATAAATTCTGATTCGGCAGATAAAAAATACAACAAAATAAAATGCAGCAAACATTAAAATGATTGCTGCATTTTTATAAATGGAATCTCAAAAAAACAAATAAGAAACAGAAACAATTAAATCTCATGTTCTATTCTTTATTTACTATGATTTTATTTGCTATTTAAAGCCCTTTAAAATATTATTCTTTCCCTGAAACATCCTTGTTTTTCATTCAAATCTATCCAGAGTATTAATGATAGTGTTAATATAATTACTATTCTGTATGACAACTATTTTGACAATTCAACAGAAAGATGGATTATGATCTTTTAAAAGACAATAAAGTAATTGGTACAGGAAAGATAGGTGTTGCTGTAAATATTATCAATTGCGATACCTGAATACCCTGAGCGTTGTACCACCTCAGCACTCCAGTACCCTGCCGGAATATCATAGGTCGTTTTTGATTTAGCTTTAATTATTTGTTGATACTGGTCGTTGATATACAAATCATAAGGGTCATTAGTGCCGTTTGTAAACTCCATGCTAAAGGTATTATCCTGTTCGCAGGTTGGTTTAGATGTATTTGAACAACCGGCAGTAAGAAAAACAACAAACAGACAAATTATTAGCTTCTTCATTTAAATTAATTTTTGGTGATTATAATATACTAATTTTCATACAAAGGAAGCCCAATTTCCGGAGGAGTTAGTTACATAATTAATGGAATAAGTTACATCATTCACATATTTGGGAAAAACATTTATTGTGATAAAAGAATCATTTCGCTACAAACGTAAAAAACCCCGATAATCTAACGATTATCGGGGTTTTAAGTGCGGCTGAAGGGACTCGAACCCACACACCTCTCGGTACCAGATCCTAAGTCTGGCGCGGCTACCAATTACGCCACAGCCGCATACAGTGCGCATTGCGGGTGCAAAGATACACTCTTTTTTGGAATTGGCAAACTTTTTCTTAGTTTATAGTTGGTAGTTGGTAGAAATAGTAGGTAAGAGGTGAGAGGTGAGGAATGAGTAGGTAGTCGGTAGTTAGTTGGTAGATATTAACTATTCAATAAAGAACAATTGTTAAATACATTTTCTATACTCCTATTATCCGGAACACGGAACGCGGAACATTCACTGTCTCAACGTTTTCGTTGCCATTAATTTTGAACTCATCAGCGTTTCATCAAGCAATCCGGGATGAGAGGCTCGCATTGGATTAATATCAATTCCACCACGACGGGTATACATAGCAGCCACCATTAATGCAGAAGGATTAAAAAGATCATAGAACCTTTTATAGATCATTTCCACTACTTCCTCGTGGAAATGATTTTCTTTCCTGAATGAAATCAGGTATTCCATCACAGAACTCAACTCTACTTCGTGATTTGTAGACATTTTTACAAATAAATCACCAAAATCGGGTTGATTGGTTACACGGCAATTTGAACGTAACAGGTCAGTCCTGAAGAGATAGGAATGCAGGTGAGTGGTCAATGTGCTTTTCAAAAGTCCGGGTGATTCATTGAAATGGGTAAACGATAAGCTTTCCTGTTTCTTTACCGGCACTTTATGTGTCAGATCTTCGTGTATAAATTCAGTAAAAGGCTGCCGGGTTTCACAGGAAACATCGAAAAGAGACACATAAACCTCAGTTTCCAACAAAAGGCTTAAATCATTTGAAATTATGACCCCTACGCTTTCCACGGCTTTAGAAACTGTCTTCCCAAAATGATCCATATTAAATGAATTGAGATACAGCTTCAATGATTTCGATTCCACGAGCCAGGGACTTTGAGCTGAATACACTAATTTCATAACCCGTGATACAGGCATTCCGTTATCAGTCAGGAAGGATAGTTCATAACAATTCCAGATATCAAACCCAACAAACGGTAAATGATCATCTTCTAGCCCGTAATGCACTCGGTTTTCGGAACGCGGAATTCGGAACAATAACGAAGTATCGTAATTATCAGGGATTGAAACCGGTTTTCCAAGTGCAGTATCGTGGATATTAAATTGCTTCATGTTTATTTTTAGTATTCCGTGTTAAACGTTCCGTGTTCCGTGTTCTACGTTCTGTGTTTAATATTCCGTGTTTCTTTGTTTATTTATTTTCTCTACAATTTAGAATAAGTAGTTTGAACAATATAATGTCGTATTTTATTATTCGTGAAATTCAGACCTCTCCCCCTGCCCTCTCCAAAGGAGAGGGTGATAGAACTGAGGGGTTAAGAAGATTTGTTTAAAATAATACGACAATATATATTTCCCATTACTTATATGCGACCTCGCATGAATAAAGAATTCATTATCTTCCCCATACCTCCTTCTAATGCATAACGCGGAACGTGGAACACGGAACACGGAACGTGGAACGCTTTAGTCTTTCCGGATATACGGGTTACATTTTTTACTTAACCATTCACGTTCGTACTCATTTAGTTTGGGAGCAATAGTAACATAAACACGTTGGTGATAGTCATTCAACCAATCTATTTCAGAATTCGTCAGGAGATCGAAGTTGATCAAATGCTGATCAATAGGAAACAGGGTAAGGGTTTCAAATTTGAGGAATTGTCCGTATTCTGTTTTCTGTCCTGGAATGACATGCACCAGATTTTCAATGCGGATACCATATTCATTGGTACGATACATCCCCGGTTCATTTGAAATCATCATACCGGGTAGTAAAACAGTCGGATTTTCGTCCATACGAATGTTCTGTGGCCCTTCGTGCACACACAGGAAGTGTCCGACACCATGACCGGTTCCATGCCCGTAATTCAGCCCTAAATCCCACATGGCTTTACGGGCCAGAATATCGAGTTGTGATCCGCGCGTACCAACGGGAAATATAGCTTTAGCCAGCGAGATATGTCCTTTCAATACAAGCGTATTATCTGTTTTCTGTTGAGCTGTCGGGGTTCCAAGAGCCACAGTGCGCGTAATATCGGTAGTACCATCCAGGTACTGCCCACCGGAATCAAGCAAGAATATATTTTCGGCCTTCAGTTTAACATCCGATTCGGGAGTGGCACTGTAATGTACAATAGCACCATGAGCAGCATACCCGGCTATAGTTCCAAAACTTTCACCTACAAAATTCTCCTGCTCACTCCGGAATTTACGCAATTTATCAGAAACAGACAGTTCAGATAAATTTCCGCTTTTCAGACCTTCTTCCAACCAGATAAAGAAACGGGTCAGTGCAACCCCATCTCTGGCCATAGCATTACGTACACCTGCCATTTCAACTTCATTCTTCACACCTTTCAACCTGAAAACAGGAGACATGGTATTTCTTATGGCACATCCCTTTGGAATGGATTCAAACAATGCCTGATTCAGTTTACCACCATCCACCAATACTGCCTTTGAAGCAGTAATTTTTTTCAATAAATCATATATTTCCAGGTATGGAGCTACTGTTACTCCCTGTCCCTGCAGATAAGCATTCGTTTCGTTGGTAACTTTTTCAGGAGCAATGCATAAAGTGGCTTTATCTTTCTCAACCAGGGCATAAGCTATCACCACAGGATTATAATCTACATCACCTCCACGGATATTAAACAACCAGGCAATATCATCAAGTGCTGAGATCACAAATACATCAGCATATGCTTTTTTCATCTCTGCACGTACCAACTCAAGTTTATCAACAGTTGATTTTCCTGAAAACCGTATATCATATGCGAAGAAAGGTTGTAATGGAATGGCAGGTCGGTCGATCCATACAAGAGCCGGTAAATCAATGGATACGAGATCCAGTTCATTCATTTTTAGCTCAGTGTTCATCGAAGCATACCCGTTAAGAGAAAACATCTGTGAATTAACACCTACTTTCTCACCCGGCTTGAGTTGAGTGGCCAGCCATGGCAGGATTTCAAGAGTCTCAGGAAGCCCTTGTTTCATTAATTCAATACCTGTTCCTTCCAGTTGTTCTGCTGCATGAAGGAAATAGCGTGAGTCAGTCCATAATCCTGCACTTTCTAAAGTAACAACGGCAGTACCTGCCGAACCGTCAAACCCTGATATCCACTGTCTTTCTTTCCAATACTCAGCAATATATTCACTGGCATGAGGATCGGTTCCTGGGATGATACAAGCTGAGATACCTTTTTGTTTCATGGCGTCACGAAGCAAGGATATACGATTGATTATTTTTTCCATTGTATATGTTTAGTTTATTATAATTTTCTGTTACTGCAAAGATAGTTAATAAGGAAAGATAATCAAATAAAAGACAAGATATATTCAACAAATATGAATTACAAAAGGTTTATAACAGAGCAAGAATAAAATAGCCTTAACTACTATTTCCAGGTTATTCATCCATATGATTCATGCCACTCCAAAAAAGAACAAAGTCACCCGGGAATAATCCGGGTGACTTTTACATTCTAACCTTAAAAAACTATTTCTATATTTTCGTGATAATTATGGCCGTTCCTCCGCCGGGTGCTAAATTCAGCTGGATAGTAGAAGCAGATGTGACTTCAAGTTTCTCAATGTCTAAAGGGTATGGATTCGATTTATAATCAGCTTTTTTACCATCTTTGAATATCTTTGCTTTATACCTCGTATTTTTATCCAGAAAGGTCAGTGGCAGGCTTAATTTTCTGCCATTTTCATCGGTAATACTTCCAACAAACCAGTTATCTGAATTTCTGTCTTTGCGGGCAACTATCAGATAATCGCCGATGACAGCAGCCGGGACTACTGTTTTTGACCAGTTCGTAGGACAGGAAGTTGTAAATTCGAATGCCGGATTTCCCTCATAATTTTCAATCATATCGGAGGCCATCTGAACAGGACTGTACAATACAACTGCCAGTGCCAGTTGTTTAGCCAGTGTGGTATGAACATGCGTTTTCGGTAAAGCAGGGTTTTCGAAATTATACGTTCCGGGAGTAAAATCCATTGGTCCGGCGAGTCCTCTGGTAAAAGGAATGATCGTTGTATGCTCCGGTGGATTCCCACCATCGGGTGACCATGCGTCATACTCTTGCCCGCGTACCCCTTCCTGCGACATTAAATTTGGATAGGTACGTTGCAACCCTGTAGGAATCATCGGTTCATGATTGTCAATCATTATTTTATACCGTGCAGCCGTTTCAATGACTTTGCGATAGTGACGCACTCCGTACTGGCTGGCATGTTGTTCTTTATGATCCAACAGTGGATTGACATACCCTGTTTTTACGCAATTAATGCCCAATTTAGAATACATGCTGAAAGCACTATCCATTTGCGATTCGTAATTTTTGGTAGCTCCTCCTGTTTCATTATGACCGATAATTTTGATGTTGTTTTTTGTAGCATACCTGGTCAGTTTGACGATATCAAAATCAGGATATGGTTTTGTAAAATTAAACTGATCACCGTTTGCCGACCAGTCACCGTCCCAGCCATAATTCCATCCTTCAACCAGTACCCCCTGAAAACCATGTTTCGCAGCAAAATCTATGTATCTCATAACATTGGCTGTCGTTGCCCCGTGTTTTGGACCCTGTCCCCAGGTATAAGCCTTCATATGCATTCCCCACCAGATACCAATGTATCTGCCGGTATGAATCCACGAGGTGTCGGTAATTTTAGAGGGTTCATTCAGATTGAGCATCAAGCGCGAAAGCATTAAACCACCGGGGTTCTTTGCAATAATAACAGTTCTCCAGGGACTTTCAAAGGGTGTTTTAGCTTTCACCTTTTCACCCGTTGACCAGGGGGTCAGATCAGCCTTAAGTGTCGATGACCCTTGCTTAGGTGTGAGATTAAGTCCTGCATAATCAGTCAGATTGGCCTCGTGAATTGTCATATACAGACTGTCATTCACCTGCATGGTTAATGGAGTGGATACAGTATCCAGGCTTGTTACAGGTGCTTTTTTATACAGATTCTCAAAATAGTTCGTATGGTTGGTCGGGATTGACCAGGTTTGAGGATTACCCACCAGGGCGAATTCAGTGAGTTCATCCATAATGGTAAAATCAGTCAGGTTCGGCTGTGATGGAAACAGATACCTGAACCCTACCCCATCATTAAAGACCCTGAATACTATGGATAATTTACGTTTTAAACCACTTTTTTCGGCGATGTGGAGAATTAATTCGTTGTACGTATTCTCCACAGTGGTTTCTTCTCCCCATGGCTGGTTCCATTTTTCATTCACCGATTTTGATTCGGTGTTTTCAACCACGAAATCTTTATTAAATGCATTGTTTCCTTTAAGAATAAAACCAAGAAACGATTTTTCGATAATGGTTTTAGAATCTTTTTCTACTTTATAAAATGGTTTTCCATCTTCTATTCCGGCTTCAATATTAATTTTTCCATCCGGTGAAGTAACCATTATTTTGTTAACCTGCGCACAGGAAAATGTAAGAAGTAAAATGATGGAGAAAACTAAACAACCTGTATTCCTCATGACAATTGATATTTCGTTATTATTTTAATTATTTTACTAAATCGCTACTCATTTTCTTCAATACCTCTGCAGGGATAGCATTTTTATTTACCATGACCGATATGGTTTTTAAAAGAAGGTAATCTTTTGACATATAAATATATCCTCCGCAATTTTTGGCGTCTGATGAATTCTTTATTATATAGAATTTGTTTCCCTTATCATTTTCAGCAATGCCAATAATATGCATATTATGCACATCTTCTGTGGTTCGGTTATCAAAAGCAGTTTGTCTGATCTGTTGAGTTATTATTTTATCTTTATCTCCTAAAACTGCAAATCCGTCATTGAATCCTTCGTAAATATCGCCATCCCAACATACCGAATAATTATGCAATAACGAATAATCAATTACCTGATTAAAATCATTAAGTGGTAAATTCAGATAGTAGTTGTTATTCCAGTTTGAAGGGATCTCCAACACAAACTTTGAATAAAAAGGATGATGAGTGAACGTAGTTATTTCCACATAGTCGTTGGAATGAATACCAATCATTTCTTTGGCAAAAGATAACGGGGTATATTTCTTTTGATGATAGGTAAAAGTATCAGGCACTTTCCCCAGTGTTGCAGTAATGATATCGGCCATCTCTTTTCTGTAAACAGCAGGCGACATATTCCCTCTTCCCGAATTCACATAATATTTCACCTTTTCAAGCAGTGAATCATTCATGTCTCCATGATCATGTTTTGCGGAATTATCCACCTTTCCTGAATAGACAGTCTCAGGAATTGCACCATATTCATTATACGCTTTTAAAACACTGAATGTTAAATCGCCTTCCGTAAAATCCATCTTCCCATTCATTCTTATGTATTTTTCTGCCTTATCAATATAAGTCGGGGGGATATAAAAGACAGGCGAAAGTACCACTGGTTCTTTTCCTAATCGTAACGCCTCAGTTTCAATAAAGGATGTCGTTGCAAAACTCCAGCATGCACCTGTCAACTGTTGATCTTTTATTGGTGAAGTTTTAATTAAATGAATAATTTTGTACCCATCGATTTCGGGTTTATACTTAGTTTTCAGATTATAAATAAATTTTGTCGGACGTAATTTCAAGGACATACTGCCCCCCCATACCCCATCGATCACAGAGTCGCCGGGAATAATCAATCCTTTAAAAATAATTCCTGAATTTAATGATTTTGTTACATCTAAAAAAATACTGTCTTTATTGATCACCACTTTATCAATGCGCAAGTCTTTAAAGCCCTGATCGGGGCAATCAATAAATCCTCTGACACGATTGTTTTTTACATCAAACCTGAACATTACCCGCATTGAAAAATCCTTTGTGGTCACCTTTCCCATCCATGAACCCACCAATATATCCTGATGAATACTCTGACTAAACATCAAAGTACATCCTATTAAAAGTGATGCTAAAACAAATGACTTTATTTGCATAATGAAGTTGGGTTAAAATATCGCATTGAATAGGACAATTCTGATTAAACATCCTTTTTCTAAAGTTTTAAATCTGGTATGTCTAAAAAAATGAAGGATTCTTATTGTTTATAGAAACTTGATTTTCAATGTGCGAATATATAGATTATAACTAAGGCAATAGCTTGCACAAAAAAAAGATATAATCATTTAATAAATTAAATAATTATATCTTTTTGAATTTCAAGTATTTGAAAACCACTATCTCTTGAATAAATATAATGGAAATATATAGTAAAAGTTGTAAAATTGTACTAAAACAATGACTCCTGTCAGTTGGATTTTTGAGTAATATCCTTACTCCAAAAGAAGGACTTATTTTACTGATTTAATTTCCATTATTTTTTGTTCAAACAACTCGTTTTGAACGATAGATTTGTTTTTTACCTTTGTTTTATAGGTGTTGATGGTGTGAATTGAATAGTTCAGAAACTTGCTTATTTTTTCACTTTCTATCACTCCCAACCTGATTAAAGCAAAGATTCGCATTTCAACTGTCAGACTTCCGTTTTCAATCCCCATGTGTGGTAATTCATCCAGAGGAAACAGAAGCTTATACTCATTAATAAAATCGGGGAAGAGTTTCAGGAATGTCTGGTCAAACGAGGTATACATGTTTTTTCGTTCCATCAGAATATCGGCTTCTTTAAACAATTTAGGGAATTCATCGTACTGTTTTGAAGCCACCTTCCGATTGATTAAACGATACATACGTTCTAATTTATCAATGTACTGGTAGTTCACATAGAAGAAGTGCCCAATGTATTTATCTTTAATCTTATTCGCTTCATAAAGCTCGGAATTTGTATGGAGTACTTTTTCATTTTGTTCCTGAATGGTTATTCTGGCAATCTTTAGTTTTTTGAGCTGTTTGCGGATAATAAGTGTAGCACCAAAAAAAAGAATAAGTAAAATTGTAACCGATATAAACAGCCATATCAGTAAATTCCGTTGGCGTTCAATTGAATCAAAGCGTTCTTTTTCAATGATGGGCAGGATAGAACTAATTTCAATCTTTCTGTGACGGGCATTGTAAAAATTAGCATCATCCATGGCTAATTTAATGTACTTATTTGCCTGGTTAATATCGCCGTGCGACTGGTACAACTGTGTTGCCAGATTTCGCATGGCTACTGTTTCTTTTGTTCCTGATTTGATATCTGAAATGGCAGCCTTAATTAAATTTATCAGGGCATCATCATGCTGATTGGTCAATGAGTTGATATAGGCCAGACTGGATGCTGCAATCGCGTCCTCATGATTATCAACCGACATTTTCAATACTTCTTTAAAAGCATCCATCGAACCGTTATAATCTTTCTGCTTCATTTTCATCAATCCCTGTGCCGACCAGTATTGTACCGTTTTGACGGGTATCAGTGCTATTGCTTTTTCACTGTATTTATTGCCTTTCTCTACATAAGCCGATTTAAATGGTTCGACTCCATTGTAGTCGGCCATATCATAATATAACCGGGCCATTATTGTGTAATAGTCCAGTTTGGATGAATCACTCAGGTGATCGATATCACTGTCTTTAACAATATCAAATGCCTCCTTAAATAACCCGGAGGATAAGAAACAAAATACCAGACGGACTTTCGCTTCAATTATTTTACCCGGATCATTCAGTTTATTGGCAATATCCAGAGTTTTTATGGCATATACATACGCAGAATCGTATTTGTACGATTTGTATTCATCAAAAAGGGCTGCATAATGATGTAATTGTTCAAAGCTTACACTTGAGGAGGCACGTAAGTCTTTTTTTATTTTATGAATTTTATTTTCTTTTAAATTCATATAATAACTGTTTTGACCGATGTACTTATCCAATTCAACGAACATCGAATCAAGTCGTTCCGCATGAAGCTGGGATGTAAACTGAAGGCATAAAATTACGAGAATAATTTTATTGTGATTTCTTCTCAAAATATTAGTATTAAAAAATTTTCGAAAGATAGATATTTATTCCGAATAAAACAAAATTTATGTTTGCTTCTCTTATGAAATTACAGATTCAGGTAATAACCGGTGATATCAGGTACGTTGTGTCATTTTTCAATTTTATTTTACCATTTATCATTTAATTTCATACTACAGTTTGCTTCTTCTCGTTTGTTGTTTCATTATAAAAAATCAATATTATGACAACCAATTTATTACACTTAAGATAAACAAGTTCTATAATTCATTAAAATAATGGATAATGTGCCTTAATTTTATCAGTCTTTTTTCAGATTCACCGGTAATTGATGATGTTTCATCATATCAATCAAAGAAAGCGCTTCCTGAGAAAATGCCATCTGAGTTGCCTTATTTAAGTAAAAAAAGGCCTTTGTTTCTTTGTTTTGCATGAAACTTAACTTCCCTGCCAGCAGAAAATACTCCTGTTCATACGGAAATTCCAGACAAAGGCCTTCCATGATGTGCAGTGCATTTACCATGTCGTTTTTTTGTTTATAATAATCATAAAGAGAACGCATTGAATCAAACCAGTTCAGTTGTTTAACGGCACAGGCACCAGCCATTTGTTCTTCAAACGTTTTTATATGCCCGGGGTTTTCTTTCGGGATTGGTTCATTGAACGGCCATTGCTCTTTTAATAACCAGATGGATATTTGTCCGAAAACAGTGTCGAATGCTGTAAACGGATACTCTCCCCGTTGAACAGAATAAACAGGAGCGCTCTCTTTCAAAGAAGGGAGTATCCCTGTTTTTTTCAATTCAGTATAAAAAGCATCGGATATAAGTTGCTGCCCATACAAATTTGGATGTACATGCTCCAGAAACAATGTTGAATCGAGTATACCGTGAGGGGAATGTAGTTCAAAGGCTGCCCTCACATCCACTAAATGGACATTTGGCCGTTTCAGTGGATATTTTTTGATCAGGACATTGAATATCTCAGGGGCACGAAAAGGGAGTTCATCATATTCCTTGGCAAGAATATAGTGACTTTTTGCTGAAAGATAATCCTTTCGGGCATAGGCACTGTTTCCCGACATGAATTGGTTGGTGGCATTTTGTTTTCCTGTACTGCTGATAAAGGGTTTCTGGTCTTTCTGATTTGAAACCAGGTTGCTGAGATAAACCGGGATATTCTGTTTATGGAATAATTCAAGAAGATCCGTCATGTTTTCATCAAATTGTTGGATACCCTGTTTATAAATCGTGGATTGAAAAGGAATGGATTGATCAAGCGCCATTCTTTCCATTAAAGTCCGGGTATAGTCTGTCGTCTTTTTGTCGGATCCTTTTATTCGTGCACCCAACCGGAATAACAACTGTCCTGTTCTAAATTCTTTGATAGCAATTGTGGCACGCACCATGGACGGGTTTCTTCCTATCCGGCTGGAAGAGGCAACACCCAGCGCTCCGTAATACTCATTGTGTCCGGCATAAATCAATATGGCATCGGGTTGATAGTTGACCAACTGTTTTGAAAAATCGTACAGGGTATACGAATTGACAGCTGTAAGAGATAGATTGATGATTTCAAAATTGATACCCGGATACTCAAACTGCAACCGGTATTTAAGCATTCGTGAGAAAGCACCGTTGTGCATATAAGGGAATCCTACTGTTGAGGATTCGCCGAGAACAAAGAACCTGAGTGTACCCGGCTTTTTTTCTTTAGGAAAAAGTTCAACATTACCCCGGGTGGCATTATCCTGTACCGTAAAATACTTTTGCGAAATGTCGGGGTTTAAGTGGTAATACTTTCCGGTACTATCTTCAATAAAAAGGGATGGATTATAACCATAGTTACACAAATGCAGAATAATTTCCACGAGTATCAATATAAAAAACGGCAGTATAACTGCTATAGTTTTAAAAATCCACTGCTTTGAATAGTTCTTTTTTGTGTTCAATTCAGGTATAGGTTACAATTCATTGAATGATGTGATAACTTGATTATAATTGAAGTATTAAAGATAAAGCAACCACCTGAATAAATCCGGGTGGTTGCTTAAAATTAAAGAAATTTAATATCCTTCTGATTGCTGCAGAGTACCATGATACCTGTCTATTTCTGTTTGAGGAATTGGTTGAACATAATAGCCTATACCTCTGTATGTAAGTGTTCCGTTACGGGTCGTTTTATAATAGTTCACTTCTTTTTGCCCTATTTCCCATCGTCTTATATCAAACCACCACTGACCTTCGGCAAACAATTCGGACCAACGCTCGTATTTCAATACATCAGTGTGTAAATGATCCCCTTCAGGAGCCATAGTTAAATCGGTAAGAGTTTTGTAATCCAGCGGAGATGGATTATCAGCCGGTAGATTATACGCCCTTCGGTGAACTTTATTTATATATTCCAGTGCCACAGCCGGAAGTGAATCCTTTA
>Ga0302286_10002425_pt1 | contig 12998 bp, 2 predicted proteins | sample III_Fen_E2_3_FD_198765 | JGI IMG/M metagenome (GOLD analysis project Ga0302286, IMG submission 198765) | Peat permafrost microbial communities from Stordalen Mire near Abisko, Sweden - III_Fen_E2_3 | ecosystem: Environmental > Terrestrial > Soil > Wetlands > Permafrost | place: Sweden: Abisko...
AACTTCCGGTTGTTGCATTCGTTACCGCGAAATCTTCTATCGCAAAACCGGTTACTGCTTCACTAAACTGTATCGTTACCAGGTACGGTGCGGTCGTGGTGACCATTGCTGGAGCATTCAAAATAGCAACCGTTGGAGCGACATTATCGAAGATGGTAACCACTTGCGTAGCTGCCGTATTATCCAGATTTGCAATATCCTTAGCTTTAGCTGCAGGAATATCAATCGTAATATTTCCAGCCCCGTTTGGCGTAACTAATATCGTATATTTCGAGCCATCGACTTTGGTAAACGAACTGGCAGAACCATTTCCAACAACAATATCGGCAGGTTCAAACCCAGTTACATCTTCACTAAACTGAATCGTAACCGGATAAGGAGTCGTTGTATTTACAATTGTTGGAGCTCCCAGTATAGCAACCGCCGGAGGTGTTATATCATAACGAGTAACTGCAGGAGGAGCAACAATATTTCCATTCCCGGCAGCATCGTAAGCTGAATTCTCTGGTACATTAACCGTAATATCACCTTTTCCGTCCGGAGTAATTACCGCAGTATAGGTATTCCCATCAATAGTCACAAAATTACTAATCGTAGCATTCACCACCTGAATATCGGCCATCGTAAACCCGGTTACATTCTCCGTAAACTCAAATGTAAGCGTATACGGATTTAAGGTAGAAACAAAAACTGGGTCTCCGGAAATATCAACACTTGGTGGATTAAAATCAAGAGTAACCGTTCCGGTACCAGTAGCCGAAGAACTACAAACAGAACTACTCACCTTAGCAGTAACCGGATATGCATCTGGATTTAGAAGTCGGTAATCAAATGGTATTTTCAACGTCCAGTTATTTCCGGAAAGGCTTAAATCAGAGCCCACCGCATAAACATGTCCATTAACGGTAACCGTCAAAGTTTCTCCGGAACGAAGAGTTGCGGTTCCTGTAATGGTAGCCTGATCGTTATTCGTCAAAAGATCAGTTACCGTTGGCTTAATCAAATCACGCAAAACTGTATGCGTGTGTGTATTTTGTCCCGCTAAAGTAAGCGGCTGAATTGGCAAATTTGAAAAATCTGTAGCTCCGGTAATTACTATAGAATTCGGAGTGTCAGAATTTGAATTGGAAGTTAAAAGACTTCCGAGAACAGTCAGGTATTGTTTATCGTAGGTAACAGACTGCGACTGTTCAGTTCCTCCGTTTACCTTATATTTTACGGTAATCGGGAAATCTGTACCTGGTAACAAAGCATCATTTTCATCTTTAAAGGCAAGGTTCACCTGCACACTGTTTAGCGATGCCGGAACCTGATAACATTGGTTCGAGGTCAAAGTAGTTACCAATACTTTATCGGCATTGGCAATAACATCAATTCGTAATGCTTTGGTGTTTGTACAACCCAAACCATCAATTTCTTTTACCAGCAGGTAGTAAGCACCTACGGTATTCCACTTAATTTTAATGGTATATAAACCAGTAGCCGTTTCATAAGTATAATTGGCCGAGCTGGTTTCGGTTAATGGGTTAAGCTGATCATAAATCTTCCATTCATAATCGCTGCCTAAATGATTGGCAACTTTATAGGTATACGAATTTCCTTGATATGGAGCAAAAGCATCCTGAGCCGCCACATTTGTGACGGCCAGGAATAAGGATATAATCAATATCAGGATGCTTTTAAACATTAAAGATTATTAATTAACAGCTTGTATTAAAGATGTATTAGGTCTATCAACAACTGTTGATGCACTCTGTGTTCCTGTAGTTTCAAGAGATTTAACTCCTACACTAGAGAGACCTGTACCTGTAGCAATCGCAACTGTAGATGTAAATTTCTGAGCATCAACAGCGGACGCATTATTCGTGGGATTCGATTTCGTAATCACGTAAGTTAAAGTGAGGGGTTTCTCGTCAGTAGATTGGATCAAATTTCCACTAGGATTTGTACCATTACTAACAGCAACAGCACCAACACCACAACCAGTAATAACTGGAGGTGTAACAGTAAAACTGTATTTCTGACCAGCGACTAAACCCGCAGGAGTAACAGTATAAACTAAGGTCGCAGTACCATGAGTATAAGTCGGTTCTCCTGAAACAGATGAGACAACAACAGCAGCATCATAGCAACTGGTACCGTTTACTGATATAGCTAAATTAAACGTATTAGCACTAATTGTTACAACAAAAGCCTTTGAATTAGTTGAACAGCTTGTTGTTTTGTCTGTCTCTTTCACTTGAACAAAATACTTCGTACCTGCAGCCAAACCAGTAGCCCAAGTAATATCAACTTGAGCTTCAGTTATTGATGTAGCTGGGCTATGTACTGAAACAGTAGCATCTGTACCTGTTACGTCTGTTAGTAAATCAGATACATTTTTAAAAATCTTCCATTCATAATTGCTATTTCCATTTGCACCACCATTAACTCGATAATGATGTTTTGCACCAGGCTGGGGATTAGTTCCAGTACTTTGAGCCATTACATTAGCACTCAAGCCTACCCCAACGAATAAGCAGACTAAAAGAATAAGTTTTTTCATTTTTGTAAATTTTAAGTTAAACATTCAATTATTAATTTTTTGTTTTTGTTTTTCGTTAATAGTGGCTTCAAACGAGAAGCCCTACCGTATATCAGCCTTATCGGCTGTAACCCTTTACTTTTTACAGATCCGGGAAAGATTCGCCCCAAAGGGCTGGGTATGTTCGGTTTTTAGAGGAAGCTTTTTATCACTGCCCTTTTACAGAACCACCACTATGATGACGCTGTAGTTTTCTTTGGATTCATTTTTTACTATTCCGTACTAATTTGAGGTCTGTTTTTCTTCATAGGTTGTTCTTTTTTAGTTAAACATTCTTTTTATCTCTATTATCTAATATATTTTCTCTGTTCACCCTTTCCCCTCCCGATCGACCAGTTGGCCGATTGAGAGGGGATAAAAGCGAACCTTTATAACTTGTTCAATCAATAAACATTTTTGTCCTCGTTTCATAAAGATCTTATTTAGGCGTTAAACGCATAAGTAACAAACCAATAGTCCTAATACACCAATACCCCGCTGACAAACCGTGTTGTCGTGGGGTGAATAAGTACAAAATCCAAAACTGAATTTTTCAGTCTTTCCATCTATTGCCTGCATCAAACAATCATTCTTCATAATTGTTCCTGCAACATTTTCTTGTGCTCATTTAACATTCGTTGTTTCTTTTATCTATTCAATACTATTTTTTTATTCGTTTAGGTTCTGGTTTTAGTCAGTTGATATTTCAGATGTATTCGGAATCCCATTCAGGAAAAAATGCTGGTAGTTATCCGCCGCATTTGTGTCTGGTTGTCCGTTTCCATCCGTTTGATCATAAATATATAAGGTAAATACCTGCGTAGTATAAAAATCACCACCATTCCCATAGTTTACGGTCTGATAAATAATCGTCGGATTATCAGCGGTCGCTGTAACAATTACCGGCATTCCGGATATTGCATGTGCCTGTGCATCCACCAACGTGGTGTAATTACCTGCAGCAATCACATATTTAAACGAGTAGCTGCTCGTTCCACAATTCCGTCCGACTTCCCAATTGATGATTTTAGAACCTAAACTTTCACCTTTACAATCATGCCCGGGATCGTTCACAAACAAATTGAAACTATTTTGTAAACTTATTTCCAATGTAGACCGGCTCTCACATCCATTAGTTGCTCCCTTTATCACTTCAATCGTATAGGTTCCATTTACCAAACTGCCAGGCCAGCTAATTTTAACCGATGCCGCATGATAAGCCGAAGCCGAGTTGTCAATCAAATAATCTGTACCGGAAGTAAGCTGAGTCCCTGCCGTTCCGGAACCAGCATAAACTTTCCAGCTATAGGTGTAGCCTGCTTCAGGAGCTGAAGCATCGGCAGTCACATAATAACGATAATCTCCACATTGTTTCGGAGCAATCCCTGTTCCTCCGCCACTAACTACCGAATGACTAATGGTAATCGGTGCCGGTGAAGCATTTACCACCACATCAATCGACAGTGTTTTCGAAAGCCCAGCCTGATCGGTAATCGTATACTTAATATGAGTTGTCCCGATATTGAACAGAGCTCCATCGGTAAGGTTAGTTCCGGTACCTGTCGTTGCTCCCGTTAATTCATAAGCTAATTGTAAATCGACAAAATTCGTACAGTTATCGGTTGCATTTAAATTGTTAAGGCTTATTCCCGATACAGCGGCTGAAGACGCCCCATAAACGGCACATACCGTCTGACTTACCGGAGCATAGGATGTAAATACCGGTGGCGTATTCTCTTTAAAAGTCAAAACATTAGAAACTACAGTACAGTTTTCATCACTGAAAACCAGCGTTTGAGAAACCAGCAATCGGTACTGGTCTCCCTGATGAGCTAAAGCCCCAGAGAATGACGGACTGTTCGTTCCAACATTGGTCCAGGAACTTCCATTATTGCTACTTACCTGCCACTGGTAATTGTATCCGGTACTACCCGAATCAATTGTCAAAGTACTACCAATACACGTATTATCGGTATTCAAAGAGCTAATGCTGATTCCCGGATGAGTAATGCTGAATACCTGTTGACAGGTATTCAAATTACCTGCCTTATCGGCAATCTGGTAAGTTCGTGTAAGTGTTGAACCAACCAGATTATCGGTAAGTTTGGTAAAGCTTGAGTTATCTAAATCACAATTATCACTGGCGGTACCTCCTGCTGCGGTAAACTTGTCATAACTGGTATAAGTTGGTGCGTTCGACACACAGAAAACAGTTTGGCCTGCCGGACAAGTAATCGTCGGTTTAATATTATCAACCACGGTAATGGTAAACGAACAGGTTTGGGTATTTCCATTCGAATCGGTTGCGGTATAGGTAATGATCGAGGGTCCGGTTGCAATCGTAGCCTGATTGATACCGGCACTCGGTGTAGTGATTGTTTCATGGGCACTCGCAGCTACCGTTACAGTAGGAGTTCCACAATTGTCGGAAACCGTTGGGGCAGTCCAAGATACGCTCTTCGAACACAAACCGGCATCTACGTTCACGGTCATATTGGAAGGGCAATTGCTAAATACCGGTTTGTCAGCATCAACGACTACCAAAGCCTGATCGGTCAAATCAACAGCTGAACACCCGGCAATACTGGCAACCACTTTATAATTTGTAGTTACCGTTGGAGCACTTGCCTGTGGAATGCTCAGATTTAAATTGGCACCAGTACCTATTCCGCTTATTGCCGGAGTAAAGGATACGCCATCGGTTGTCTTTAATTCATAGTTCACGCCGGTTGCTGCATTCGTAATGGTAACCGTTATATTTCCGGTTGCCGGCTTACAGATGTTGGCATCACTTACGGCAAGGGTTATTGATGGGGAACTATTTACGGTAGCAGTTACATCGAACCGGGTAATGCTTTCACAGCCATTAATGGTTTGCGTTGCATAATAATGAGTTCCGTTTACCAAAGGAGTTGTCGTGATCAATGCAGTACCTCCTGTTGGAGCTGCATACCATTTAATTGCAGTTCCCGTAGCTGCTAAATTGGCAACAGTAGGTGATGATCCCGAACAAAACACCTGACTTAACGTGCCGGAAGGAATTGCTGTTGACGAAACCGTAAGAGCTACCGCATTACTGGTTAATTGCGGACCACAAGCTCCCTGAACTTTGACCGTATATTGTTTAGCATTTAGACTCGAAGCCGGATTGGTAATCGTTAAGGTTGAAGATGTTACATTGCTGTATGGAGCCGCTTCGGTTAAAGCAGTCGTTCCATCAACATACCACTGATAAGTTAATCCATTTCCTGAAGCCGCAACAGTCATGGTTGCTACTCCTGAACCTGAGCAAACAGCCGCAGGTGCCGTTGGTTGTCCGGTAATTGCAGCATTAGCACTTAAGGTAACCGTTATCGGGTAGTTTGTACTGACACATCCATACGAACTATTCTTCAGACTAAGAGTAGCATTATAAACACCGGCAGCAGCAGACCCAGGAACAGTAATCGTAATTGGGCTGGAAGCCAATGTTGCATCAGTTACATCCACAAAACCAACACCTTCAGCTGTTCCGTCAAAATTAATGCTGTACCTGTTGGGCGATCCAGTAGCCGAACTATAGGATAATGTAGCCGAAGTTGCTCCATTACAAGCAACCGGGAAACTGCCCAAGGTTGCAGCAGGAATTGGATGAACTTCCGCATCAATTTGATCCCGGCTTAACGAAGAACACCCGTTTAAAGTAGCATCAATCCAATAATGAGTTGTTGCAGAAATGGTTGGTGTTGTAAAACTTGTTCCTGACACTAATGAAGTTCCACCAGTCGAGGCACTATACCAATTGATTGTACTCCCCGCGCTTGATGTTGCATATAGTGTTGTAGTTCCAGAGCCACAAATATATCCGTAAGTTTTTGTTATAATTTGCGGAGTTGCGGTAACTGTTGCGGTAACTGCCAGTCGGGAAGCCGATTCACAACCATTTAAGGTTTGACTGGCGTAATACGTTGTTCCATTAACCAAAGTCGTGTTTGATAATAATACACTACCACCACTGGCAGCATTATACCAAATAATATTGCTCCCACTAACCGAAATGTTACTGATCTTCGGTGAATTTGAACTACAGAAACTCTGAGCAATTGCACCTGTTGGAGCCGGGGTTAAATTTACCGTTAAAACGGCAAGATCGTTCATATCCAGAGATGTACAACCAGAAGCCGATCTGGCTACTACTTTGTACGAAGTCGTTTGGGTCGGTACATTAGCCTGCAAAAGAACCAAATTTAAATCACTACCAGTTCCTGTTGCAGTAACAGCAGGACTTAGCGAAATCCCTCCTGTTGTTTTTAACTCATAAATAACTCCACTTTGAGAACTACCCACCGTGAAAGTTACATTCGACGGAGCGGGACTACAAACCGTTGCATCGCTTACCGATTTCTGAACCAGAGCAACATCAGCAGTCGGCTGTGTAACCGTAAAAGTAAATACTTTACTTGCAACATGATTAGCATCGGTAACAACCAGATTATAGGTTCCTGCAGTAAGTCCAGTCTGATCCTCTGCAGTAGCACTCAAACCACTTCCTCCGGAAGTTGTCCAGGCATACGTATAAGGAGCAACCCCTTTGGTAACCGTCACATTAATAGCTCCATTATTTCCTCCGTTACAACTTACATTGGTAATACTTGCTGTTGCTTCCATCGCAGGATCACCTTTGAGATGAACATTGTCAAAATAGTAGTATTCAGAAGCATTGTTATAACCGATAATCTTAAATTGTACAGAATTTCCATTGGGAACATTCGTACATGAAGATTGCGCAGCAGTATAGCTACCGGTAACATGTCCATTGTTAGCAAAACTAGTAAATGCACCACCGTTAAGAGAGTATAGTACATCAATGTAGTCCGAACTAGTCAAGTTTCCCCCAGTTGCAGGCCGGTCAACCATAACATTTAAGTTAGTATAACTTGAAATATCTATGCTCTTTGAAATATAAAAATTTGCAGTCGATTGATTATTAGTAACTTGAACTTTATTCGACGAAGTGGAATAATTTGTTCCTAGCGTGCATCCTGCATTAACAGGGGTTCCATCACCAAAAGTTTCCCAATAAATATCAGAAGTTCCGGATAAACTACATGTAGCAGGATTATTAACGGTCACCACCGATGTACAGGTAGCCGAATTTCCGGAGGCATCAGTAACGGTTAAGGTAACGGTTTTAGACCCCACATCGCTATAGCCAAAGGTTGTTTTGTCTAACGAAAGAGTAAGGCTGCCAGCAGCTGTACAATTATCCGAAGATCCATTATTAACCTGAGCTGGAGTAATCGATGCCGTTCCTCCAACAAGTGTCACTGTAATATTCTGGCAAACTGCTGTTGGCGGAGTTGTATCTAATGTAGACCCTACGGTTACGATTTTCGTATTCGAGCATCCATGAGTCTCATCAGTAACAGTAACCGTATAATTACCAGCTGCCAGATTAGATGCTGTTGCTGTCGTTTGAACCGGAGACGTATTCCACGAATAATTTAATGTTGGAACTGGACTTACTCCCGGAGAACTTGCTGAAACCGTAGCAGAACCATTATTTCCGCCACAAGTCGCGTTTACAATCACTCCGGTAGTAATTACCGGAGAAGGGTAAACTACCACATCCGAAGTCGTTGCAGTTGCAGAACATCCATTGTCTGACGTAACCGTCAGTGAAAATGCCTGTGCAGTATAGGCTGTAACATTGGGTGTATAAACCGGATTAGCAATAGATCCATTACTTAAATTGGCCGACGGATTCCATGCATAAGTTGGCGCACTACCACCATTGGTCACGGTTGAACTTAACTGAACTGATGACGCATTACAGGTTGAGCCTGATGCAGCAGTTGCTATAACTGTTGGCTTTTGTTTTACGGTCAATACCACCACATCAGTACCCGAACAGCTAGGGGTACTACCAGCGACATCCTGCCCGGTAAGTGTAAAGGTATAAGTCCCAACAGGAATGGAACTACTCACCGTAGGATTCGCAACCGTTGTACTAGATAAATAGCTTGTACCACTCGCAGGAGAACAAGTCCAGTTATACAAAATAGAACCACTACCATTTAACTGAACACCCGTCTGGTCTTGGCACATCGAAATATCACTTCCGGCATTTACCCCAAAAGGAGAAAGCTCAGGAATAACCACATTTCGTACTGCACGGGTTTGGCAACCATATTTATCACTCACAAAAATATCGTATAAATCACCGACAATATCCCGACCATCAGGTTCCGTACTTATGATCTTGAACTGATTGCTTGTTTGATAAGTCGAAAATGCAGGATCGGATGCCCCGCTTGGAACTATCGCAAACAAATAATTTGAAGCATCTAACCCATTCGGCAAAAGAACAGTAATGGTTGCCAATGGATTCTGCCCATTGTTACAAAATACAACCGACACGGTTGATGTTGGCACCTGAGGAGTATCAATAATTGTAACTGTCTTAGAGTAATAGCTTGGCTCTGTATCGCAAGGGCAACCATTATTTACCCTAAAAACAATAGTTTCGTTTCCTTCAACACTACCATCAGACATTGCTTTATAGTAATAATCCACATAGTTAACTCCTGAAGGAAGTGTTGCAGTTGTTGGAAATGTACCATCTCCAATAACATTTCCGGCAGGATCGGTATAAACAAAGTCAACACCATTGGTGGCTGTTCCGGAAAGAAGAATTGGGATACTAAGAGCTACAGAGTTATCAGCACCAGCAACACGCTGGAATCGAATAAAACTGCCTTCGCAACCTTCATACATCTCGCTGGCATCACCTTCAATACCATTAATCTGACTCGAAATCTGTACTTCGTTGGAAGTAAAACTACGTCCTTTAAGGAATACCCCGGAATCCCATTTATCATCGGTCACATCAGCTACAACAATTTTAATGTGATAGGTTTGGCAAGCTGTTACTGCATGACTGGCAGTTAGCATCGTTGTTCGTCCGTCAAATTCTGTTTCAACTCCCCCATTCCCGTTAGCCCAGGTCAGCGTTCCATCCGTACGATTTTTAAAATGTCCATTATCTACATAATACGAACTATTCAAAGGCGGTTGGGCGGAGTTATTCGTTGGACTAATTGTCCAGGGGCCATATGTTCCCCCGGAATAGGAGTGTCCCCACGAAGTTTTATATGTCAATTTATTTTGTAATCCGGAGGGATAACCGCTAACAAGAGTTGCACCTTGTCCATGAACCGTATTGATGGATACAGGAGTTGTTGTTCCCGGAATCAAAGCAATATTGGTTGTTCCACTAATTCCGGGACCACTTAACAAGAAGGCAAACGCATCATTATAATTTTGTCCTACATATTCCGCATATTCTTCCGAAGCAAAAATATAGTTAAACTCAACGGTATTCCCTGCAGGTACAAAGTCAAATTCTAAAACAGCGGCATCTGAAGAAGTTCCTCCTGTTATCGTATTAATATCTGCATCTCCAGCAGAACCAACTTGGGTAGTGGTATTATATTCTTTATTTGGCCCCTCGGCATTAGCAACGTTTCCTGTAGAAAGTATGATCCCTTCAGAGATTGGAAATGATGAAGACCCTTTAGCAAAATATCCGATTTGTTGAGTCTTGGCAGTCCCTTTATTGAATTTCACATTACTTGCCTTAAGACAACCTTGTACCAAAACATTCTGAACCAGTTCTGCCGGGGTATAAGTATTTTGAGGAGCCGTACGATCAACCGCAATAGAACCAATAGCTGCACCATCATTGTCATAATTAGTAACCGACACATCCGGAACAGTCATCCCATTGTAGGTAGCATCCGAGCTACTTGCAGCACCAGTAACAATGGAATAAGCAATATCTCCGTCAAGAGTGGCATCATCAACCCCCGTAATGGTAACCGTTTGAGGAGTGCCCCAGTTTGCTGCAGTGAACGTCAGTGAACCTGGCGATACGGTACCTTCAGTAATATCGCTGGAAGATAAAGCAATGGTTACTGATGCCGTTGGCTGAGTATTTAATTTTATCGTAAACGTAGCTGTTCCGCCAGCTTCCGTGGTTGTTAGCCCTGTTGTTGGAGTAACTGTTACCCCGGGAAAGTCATCATCTGTAATCGAAACCGTGGCTCGCTGCGTACCATCTTCCGTTCCATTGGTCACCGCACTGATATCAGCAATAATGGTTTCATTGCCTTCCTGCGTGCCATCGTTCACTCCGGTAACCGTTGTAGTTCCTGAAGTACTACCTGCCGCAATGGTAATTGTACTGCTTCCAATCGTATAGTCCGTACCACTGGTAGCTGTTCCGGTAAACGCCAGAGTAACTGTTACTGCACGACTGGTAATTGCATTGAGTGTAGCCGTAAACGTTGCTACTCCGCCATCTTCAGCAATAGCTGAAGGACTTACCGACAAGGTAACTGTAGGAATATACGCCTCATAACCTACCGTGAAATAAGAAGTTCCGGCAGGGAAAGTAACGGAAGTCGTATATAATGTCCCTGAAGTATTCGTTAGGGTATATTCTGTTGTTTCGCCACCCGATAAAGTACCGTCACCAGCAACCAGCAACTTCAATGTTCTTCCTGTTGGTACCGTTGGATAAGATCCTAAATCCAACTGAAGGTTAACCTGTCCGACACCACCTGTATTCTGAACTCGCCAGGATCTGGCAATACGGTCATATTTTCCATCTTCCGTCCATGCGTTTGTTGCTCCGGCATTATGCCCCCAAATCAAATATTGACCATTGGTTAAGGAAGTTCTTCCACTCTGGTTACTCGATGTAAAATCACTATTCGTTGCCATCACCACTCGGGATGATGTTCCTGAAGCAAGATTAACACTTGATGAAACCTTTTGGTCTAATCCATAAATAGCATCACGACCTAAACCCGCAATATCATTTGCATAACCAGAAATAGCATATGCCGTTGCACCACTAGAACCCGCAATGTAATCATGTCCAAGCGTAATGCCATATTTAATAGCAAGATATGTCTCTATTCTATCTTGTGCCGGAACATCTCCTGAAAATGCCATCACCTCTGCAATACTTCCACTGTATGACCGTCCGGAATAATAACCACCAATATAGAATTGCGAGCTAACCGCTGCACTTCGGGTTTGATTAACAATGTGCCATTTATTGTTATGAACATATCCGCTAACTCCATTAATACGGCTTCCGCCTCCACTACTCCAATCATCAGTATTACTATCTCCACTCCATGAAGAAGCAGCACTATTCAATCGAATCCCCTTATCAGTAATGGCTCCAGACCCAGCTCCGATTAATCCGGCCAGATTTGTAGTTCCAGTAGGAAGAGTTACCAAAACAAATGATTTTGCAGTAGTCGAACTTGCTGTCAACATTTGCCGATCAACGCTGGAAAATGTAAGCGACGGATTAAAGTTGATTGAATTTGCAACCAACGTTATGGTTCCCGCAGAACGAACTGCATTGTTGCTGTTGGTCGACTCATCATCCCAAGTTGTTCCATCGTATGAAATAGCGCCATCTGCTTTGTACCAGAATGGCGATGCAGGAATTGGGTCATCTTCCGTAATAGTTGCAGTGTGTACGATCGTAGTACCCAATACTACATTCGTAGGGGTTCCCATGGTAACAACAACGGTTTCATTTCCCTCATAAACAGCATCTGAAATAATCGTAATCGTAATCGTACCCGTGGTACTACCTGCCGCAATGTTTATCGGACTACCTGTTATTGTATAGTCTGTGCCACTGGTCGCTGTGCCTGTAACCGTGAATGGAACACTAACTGGCAAGCCAATCGCAGCAGACAATTGTACGGTAATATTCATCGTACCACTTTCGGAGGCACTACTTTGACTTGCAGTTGTAAAACTTACGGAGGGAGCCGCATCATCATCGGTAATTGTTGCCGTATGCACTGTTATACCGGAAGCCGTAGCATTTGTTGGTGTTCCCATCGTAATAATTACGGTTTCATTTCCCTCATAAACTGCATCGGGAGTAATTGTAATTGTGGCGGTTCCCGTGGTACTGCCGGCTGCTATGGTGATTGGACTAGCAGTAATCGTATAGTCAGTGCCATTGGTTGCAGTACCTGTTACTGTAAAAGGAACACTTACGGCCAAACTACTTGCAGCTGACAATTGCACCGTCACCGTCATCGTGCCACTCTCTGCGGCACTGCTCTGACTTGCAGATATAAAACCAACAGTAGGAGTCGCATCGTCATCCGTGATTGTTGCCGTATGAACTGTTATACCGGAAGCCGTGGCATTCGTTGGCATTCCCATCGTAACAATTACGGTTTCATCTGCTTCATCCAAGACATCTGGATTTATCGTTATCGTGGCAGTTCCTGTGGTACTGCCTGCTGCTATCGTGATTGGACTAGCCGTAATCGTATAGTCTGGGTCGCTGGTTGCTGTTCCGGTAACAGTAAATGGAACACTAACTGGCAAGCCACTCGCTGCCGACAAT
>Ga0302286_10002428_pt1 | contig 12981 bp, 8 predicted proteins | sample III_Fen_E2_3_FD_198765 | JGI IMG/M metagenome (GOLD analysis project Ga0302286, IMG submission 198765) | Peat permafrost microbial communities from Stordalen Mire near Abisko, Sweden - III_Fen_E2_3 | ecosystem: Environmental > Terrestrial > Soil > Wetlands > Permafrost | place: Sweden: Abisko...
CCTTAGATGAAGTAGTTAACGTAATAGATAAATACCCACAAGGTGTAGAAGCATTTGTTTATGACACCGCATGTATCACCTCGGCGAAGTAATTACGATCATTCGAATGAAGCTAGTTTTACGTCTAAGAATACGCGAAGGCGAGTGGAGAGCAGTGTGTTCTAGGAAAACGAACTTGCTGTTGTGAATTTACCGAATATGCAAGACTAAACGAATACTGCTTGTGTGATATGTTTTGATAACACACCGGATTCGGTGTACATGCCGTGCGGACATGGAGGTAGATTGATTTGGATTGGGAGGAGGAGGGGGAGAAGAAAGAAGAAAAAAATTGAATGAAATCTATTTGATTTTTGGTTGATCAAAATAGGTGTGTGCTACGAGTGCTCAGTGGATATATTGAAGAATACTGGAGAATGCTATCTCTGCAGGGAAGTAAAGAGCATTCTGATTTTGTTCTGGGTGATTTGGAGTTGATTTTGTATTTTTTTATTAGCCAATTAAGGAAATATTGAGATTGAATGTTGCAGAGAAGGATAAGGATCATGGATATAGAGTTGTAGCACTTACGACACTGATTGATGAAAGCGTGTATGAAGATGAAAAACCAGGAGATAAAGGGAATTTAAATCATATTTAAGAGGAAAAAGAGGAAGAAGAATAGGGAGTAGCTTAATGAAAATTAAATTATGAATGGAAGCAAAACTGCTTTTTCAGTGAGAAAATGTTAAGTTGTTCAAATTAGTATTATCTTTATAAAAAAGGATAATCGAGATAATTGATGCTTTTATGTTTCTTTTCATATCTTGTATTTATTTTGATCTTCGAAAAGAAGACTTTATTACTACTGGAAATAATTAATATAATCAAGATGGGTTAAAAAAGAAGGAGAAGAAGAAGATATGAAATCCTTTGTAATTCTTTTAAGATTTGAGAGAGATAGATTAGCTCTTTTACATACAAAATATAAATTAATTCTTAAGAAAGGAATTATGGGAATAAATCAGATTAAATCAGGAGTAGCTGGCAGAGATATGTACTTTAAATGAATCCCAAATATGCTTCCTTTAAAATATCTTTCCCAATTAAAAAAAAAAATCTCCAGCTTAAAGAACAAGAAAATTTGTAAACTCAACTCAAAGAACCTTTATTAATCACTGTTATCGTTGTTTATTTGTGTTATTCGTTTAGTTTACCTTGGGGGTTAAGATATTCTTTGTTCAGATACAAAAGGAGAAACAAGTAGAAATGAATTTTTACACTAACTGAAACAACTAAATTACAAGGGGGATTATCCAGCCAAATATATTTTGTAGTGGTGTGTAAAAATAAATTAGTATTGTAATTCCTAATTTTAGAATAGCAAGTAAGAATGATGTAGTATTACAGAGCTAGGTCTTGGATAAAGATGAGTCGTTTCTTAAGTAGAGAGAGACAAAATAACATGAAGCTATTTAACTCCTTTTTCGGTGTTGTAATTATCTAATTAAGCTAGAATTTATGTATTTTTTGGAATAATTTTCTTAAGAAAAAACAAGTATTTTTATTACATCTTTTGAGACACATCAAGATATTGGAGGATACTTGAAATGAAAGCATCCAGCTGATTTAAGGATTAGTTTAAAAACTAAGCTGGAAGTTTTATTTAGATGAACATAAAGAAGAGTTTGAATATGAAAAAGGAAGAATTCAATAAATAAAATTTATTTGCAGTGACTTTCGAGGATACAACGTGTGGTTTATTGTTGGACACACTCGCTAGATATCTGCTTAAGGGGGAAATAAAAGAAAACAAACGAAACAAAAAATAAAAGTGATAAAAAGAAGACACAGGTACAGCGAAAGATTTAGAGAGAGATAATTCAAGATAAGAAAATGTCTACCCAACAAGAATATACCAGCTAGGGACAAGCCTAACAACATCAATAGTCAGAGCAGGAACGTTAAGATTAATAAAACTAAGAAGGATATGAAGAACAAGGGGAGCAATAACAACATCAATAGGATGAAAATAACTAGGACAATCAAGAGAATGATGGCTAAAATGATGATGCTAACATTGAGGAATAAGAATAAGAAGCCCAGGATGATAGGGATGAAAATGGATAAGAAATGGAAGAATACGAGAATGAAGCTGATGAAGAAGGTGCACAAGAAAATCAGGATCATGCCTAACAACAGCAAGAAGAAGAATATGAACCAAAACACGAACAACACGAAGGAGGTCTCTATGGCTATGAACACGGTTAGGAACAGCTCGAAGAGGAATACAACGAAGCATTCTAATATAACTCACAGCAACAACATGATGAAAATGAAGTTGAATATTAACAAGGTAGACCAGAAGAAAAAATTCCTTCTGAGGTTCAATAACACCAACAGAATCCATTGAATTAATTCCCACAGGTACATCAAATTACAAGCAAAAACACAATAATTTTTAAATTATCTTTTTGTTATCTTAGACCTATGTAGAAAACGGGATCGAATATGAGGCAGTTGAACAGACAGTCATTGAGTACTAGCCAGTGGAAAAAAAGATAACTGTTATGGTACCAAAGAAGAAAGCAGTGAGTTCCACTGATCTCTCGAACGCGTTGGTCCACAGCTAGATCAGAACATTCCCAGTGACTGGAATCTTCTCGTCTCCTCCTCCTTTCCTAGCCAGCTCATAGATCAAGCTGAACTCTGTTGTTTAACCATAGCAGACTAGAGTTGGAAATGTTTTGTACTAGAGTCAAATTATTAGGTCGGTTCCTTAATTCTAGCAGGTTAGTTTTCAATAGCCTCGCTTCGCACCAGCAGCAGCAACAACAACTTTCGTTTAACCTCCATCTACATAGATTGCTGTTTCAAGAGTTATTACTCAGCCATTTAATCTTCCCAGAGCCAATGCAGCTAGTGTATAGCCATATTTCGTTGGATAATAAATCCCATAATAGCAATAATTTTAGACATAAATTATCCGATAAGCTCAGCCTATTGTGCAGCTGTAATAACCTCAATAATTCCAATTCAAGCAAGTTCAAGCTTAACCTTAAGGTTTCAGATAATAAACTTAAGTTTTCAGACCACCCTTCCCCATTGCTAAAGCTCCCTCTGTCTTGTAGCCTCCATTTGTGAATTAAACTTAGGTTATTCAACCACCTCTCATGCAATCCAGGATTGTCAGATAACCATTTATCACCAACACCATTAACACCCCAACGTTCGCTGCAAGTCCTTATTTCCAATCGAGGTAAATTATCCTCCCTTCAAGTCAAGCTCAATGGTAGCAATTCCCAACTCCAAAATTCTAGCAACCAGCATAAATCTCTAAGCCATAGGAGACTAAGAGCAGTAACAACGCAACAAGCAAGCAATGAGCAAATACAAAAGATCTAACCCTTCCTTTCTGTTAATTTAGAAGAGGAAGAGATAAAATATATCAGAGGAGAATGAAGATAAACTGATCTCTGAATATATCATAATCATTTTTATAAAATACCAGATATATTGTTGAGCTAAAGAAATATTGTTGGAGTCTTTCTTTTCCAAGGACCTTGCATTTTTCTAATGCTTACTTGTGTATTTCTTTGTTATTTGTCTCATAATTGAGATTTTGTATTTTGTTTAGAATTATCATTTTTGCTCTTAATATTTCTTACTAAAAATCAAACACAACAAATATGATCATGTGGTTATGATTAGTCTAAGTCAAAAATGAATTTATAAATTTCTAGTGCTTACTCAATCTGTGATTGATTTCCCCCTGAGAAACAGGCAACAAAGGAATCAGCCAGTCAGCATTGATTGACTTATTATTAATTAATAGAAGATACATCCAAGGAAATCACAAGATTAATGAATTAATCCTCTTGGGAAACTCCTGAAATTAAAAACTTAATCTTTTCTCTAACTCTTTTTTGAGTGTTAGCTTGATAAGACCTCCAATGTATTATCATTATTGCTGGAAATAAATATCTACTACAAGGATTCTTTAGTGGTTTTCAAACAAAAAAATAATTCACAAAATCACACTTACCGCATAACACAGCCACTCAGTAACTCCTTAATACCCTTCGCTTTGCTTGAGAGTCATTGAAAAAGGCTAGTTCGATGTAATCTCCTGCAAGACCTGAGAAAGATGTGAAATTCAGTCAGGCATTATCTGATTTGCTGAAAAGATAAATCAGGATGTCCACTTATGAAACAGAAGAGCAATCTCTAAAGAAGAAACGACCCTTTATGATGATAAACGCATAGAATGTATAAACTCCGTAGTCTAACTCGCAGGCTTTAGAAGCAGAATAACACCATATTGTAGCTGCTCTACATAGGAGATCACATACGCAGAAGAATATTGTCACTCATTTATATCCTTAAAGTTAATTTCATAAAAATACCGGCTAATAACAATAACAACAACTCCATCAACACCAAGTTGGTTTGAGTTCAAAACCAAGTGTGCCTTCTTAATCGAAGTCTTTTTCATCAAAAAAAGTGGATTCTAAGGAATTTGACTCAAACACCAATAATAACAACAACAGAACCAATCGAAGCTTAGCTTCTCCAGCAAATCATTATTTAGGATCATCTTAGTTTTCAAATAAATTCCATCGAAAAACCAGCAATGCGATGAGTTCCTCAATACGACAACACAATTCTACCTCATCTCTCACAAAAACTACTTCTGATATGCTTCATAAAAGACCCTCCAATCTAATTGCTCTTTCCTCTGTCATGACTCCAACAACTATGGGGAGCATATTTAGCAATAACGGAGGAGTCGGCCCAAAGAAGAGTTACATAATCGAAACATTACCAGATGAATCGAACACTACAATACAATAGCATAACGAAACAGAATAAACGCAAGGAACAAACAGCAACAACAACATGAATAATTCTTCAATTCCTCCTAAAAAATCTTAATTACTGCTGGAGAGCATAAGACTCAGCATTCAAGAGTAGAGTACACCATCGCATCTTGCAACAACAGCAGGAGGAAATGTTTCTTCTTAAAGGAAAAGTGTACTATTCAATCCAATATCCAGAAGATAATCGACAAATGCTGCAGAATCCTAACATAAATTCATAAATGTCAAAATAAACGAAGATGAACATGTCAACGACGATGTTAACAACAACAGCAATACGAGTAATCTACTCCAGAAGCGGATGAGCTATTTATAACTTCCTAGTGATGAAGCTAGTATTAAGAACTACTCTGTTCGTAGTAGTGTTCTTATGACTCCTGATATGGCTTTGAAAGTTATTGCGGACTAAGCTGCTTAGCATTACAGAAAAATCAACCCAAATCGGCATTTAGATGCGATTGAAATGAATAAACTCAAATAAAATATGATGGAAGAGTTGCTATATGATTAACTGCAGAATGAACTAAAAAGCTACTAAGTTACGCCAACATAGACATGTGAACAACTCATAGAAGCACTGATTGCTTCAGTTAAAGACATAGATAATTATAAGAATCCTAAAGTAGTGTTAGGCATCATCAGATAGAATTTCAAGCATCTTTAGTAGCCTTTTGATTTCTTAGCTTTGGAATAATTGACTTCGTTTTAGGATTTATCAGCTGATGCGTTTTTGAGGAAAATGGCAAGATATTCTGCTAAAAATCAAGGAGATAAAATTGTATTTAAGCCGAATAAGAGGCTGCTAGATGGACTTGTTGAGATTGCTTCCAAACTAGAGGAGAGATTGACGAAATGTTAAAAAGATCATTTTAATAATATCACGAATTCACTAGCGGAAAAGGGACAACAGATCAAATGTAATAAACATATATACTAATTGATTATTGCTCTATGTTCGTTGGGTTTTGAAAAATGATTGATGATTTTGATTGCTTTGAATAGAAAAAGAAAAAGACCTCGAGGTGAGATTCTTAGAGGAAAACAAGCGTTAGTAGTATGTTGAACTGAAACAGAACATTGAGAATAAGTACATTCCGAACTTTAGAAACATGGAATCTTAATTCATAAACTCGTATAAGAAGAATAAGGATAAAATGGGTAATTTCCCGTTTCTGTAAAAGCGCAATCTCAACACTTGCAAGAATATCGATGGAGTCATCAGTAAACTTAAAGATCTAAGTTCGAACTATTTGCAAGATTGATTTGGAGGGGATTGGCAGAAAAAAATAAGAAGGAAGCATAGAACTGCCTTTGATATTTAATAAATGTAATATGTATTTGTAAAGTTAATTAATTTCTTAAGAAATCTTTATGTTAATTTTTTATGAGAAGGTTTAAGAATTAAAAAGAATATATTATTCAAGAAATTTCACGCAGCCTACAGATAATTTATTAAATATTTTTTGACTACGGAAATGTGGTTAATATGATCAGGAAAGGCAGAATTTAGAACGAATTAGAAGATATGCTAAAATAATTCTTTTTTCTTCTTTGGCGCACAGAGAACTATTTCAAGATATTTTTATTTCTGGGAATGAATCTGAGGTGGGATATCCAAAAGAGCTAAGCAGATAGAAAGAAGAAAGAGCGCAATTAAGTAGCTCTTTTGTTTAAATCATACACAACCAAATAAGCATTTAATCATTGAAGGTAGCGGAGATACTGCTGAAATAACTAGGAGATTCCAGTTCAGAGAACTTTCCGATTTTAGACACTAGGGATTTAACAGCTGAAAGACTAAGTAGAGAAAAGGAGGAAGACATTTAAGGCGAAAGGGACAAAAGGAGAAATCAGAATTGAATATTTGAAGAGCAGAAAGAATAGAAAAAGTTAGTTTATGGCTGATCTGAAAGAAGATATTTTCCATGCATCTGAAGAAGATGAAAAAGGAGATAAAATGGAAGAAGATATCAGCAACAACGATGACGATAACAATAATAAGGATGAAGAGGATGCGAGAATATTTGAGGAAGAAGAAGAAGTAGATAATGAACATGATAAGGATTCCAAAGATGAGAGCAACAGTCAGAGTGAGCAGCAAAGAATTCTTGATAGGGAAAATGATGAGGATGAAGATTAAGAGGAGGCTTAAAGTAGTAATAACCAATAAAGCTAAAATGCTGACAGCGAAGAATAAACTGAGCAATAGGGTAATTCTAGCGGCTTTCATAAGAGAGTTGCCTTTTGAGATTGCTGTTTTACAAAAATAATCTACAAGTGAATTTGTTAAATCTAAATAACAGGTGAGAGTAACTAAGGGAGTCGGCAAGAAGATGGAAATGTAGAAACCAATGGAGGAAGAAGATTATCATCAAGGAAAAGGAATAAAAAGCAAATCAGTGATATGGATTTTGGATATAAACCCAAATTGATAGCGAATAATAATAATGGTCCTTTCGTGAAGAAGTCGAAGAAGGAGCACAAATCAGGGTAGAATTCATATGAGAAAATCAATTATTAATATAATATTATTCATTTTAGAATCATTCACTAAAAGTAAAGATGATCAAGAGTTCTAATAATTATTTATATCACAGGGAGAACAATAATCATCATAATCACATTGGAGCTAAATCTAAAAAGATCGAAGTCATGGAGTTACCTGCTGTGGAAGTACCTGTTGTAGATCTAGCCAAGGAACGAGAAGAGAAGAGAAAACAGGAGAAGTTGTTGAGGAAAGAAGCAGAGAGACTAGAGAAAATTTAAAAATAACTCGAAAGGGAGGAAAAGGAAAAATAACGAAAAGCAGAGAAATTGTTGAAAGACTAATAATTGCTTGAAGAGCAGTAGTTAAAAAGAGAGAAGAAAGAGCAATAGTAGTAGTAATTGGTTGTGAAGAAGAATGTTAATAAACGGATATTTAATCCTTAGGAATATAACTAGGCTCTAACGAAGAAGATGTAGATTGAGAATGAGCTAAAAGTGATTTTCAGGGATTTTGGGGTAAAATAAGATAGGTTTCCTGAGCCGGAGCAGGCTAACTCGAGATGGGAATATGTTCTTTAAGAAATCGTAATATTATTGTAAAGCAAATACAGCTAGGGATTTTAATATTTTGTTGTTTGATTTGTTGGCTTTTGCAGCAAGATACAGCAGAGTATTTCCAGAAACGAAGGAGTTACTTTTAGTTTTAAACAAAGAAAATAGCTAAACATTCTTTGACTGCATTGTCTAACCTCAAACAATCTAAAGAACAAAAGATCAAGGTAAAAAGGATAATAAATTATCTGTTTTTTGTTAATTGTGAAGATTGTTGTATTTCTAGGAAGAAGCAAAGCGAATTCGTAAAATAGCTGAAACATGCAATCAAATGGTCTAGAGATTCTTCTGGAGAGGCATGCATAAAGTGAAGAGATTCATGAAAGTCATGGAATTTCAAAAAGAACAAAAGGAGGATCAGCAGAAGCGACTCGAGAGTTTAGTTTCTGATTAATTGAATCTTTCTTCGAAGCTCGCTAAGCTTCTTTAAATTGCTAAGGAAATCCCCGAATTAGATACACAAAAAGCTGTTGAAGAATCGAAAGCAAAGTCGATCGCTAGTGAAAGGACAGAAGAACAAAAGATTTAAGAGGAGCAGTTAAGAGTCGAGAAAGCAAATGCAGCTGCTGAGAGAGAAGCAGAGAAAAAAAAGAAAAAGGAAGAAGAACTTGAGCGATCGATCATTGAGAACGAAGAAATAGCTGAGAAATACGATATCTGCATTGAACTTAGCAGAGATGGTATGAATAATTATCTGTTCAGTAAGATGGTTTATTCAAGGAAACCAAACTTGTCTGGAGAGCCTGCTGAGGGGATCGAAGTTGAAGAAGAGCAGGAGATAGAAGATGAACTTGAGTAAGTTGCTTTTTGGAAAAGGTTGTGATGTGTTAATTTTGATTTTTTGGTATTTGTAATAAAAGTGCTTATGGGAATATAAAACTACCATTTCATGATTTCGAGCCATAAGTGGTAAGTCTAAATGACTAGACGATTGTGCAGCCATTTTTGCTTAAAGGAAGACTAAGAGAATATTAGCTTATTGGTTAGAATTGGCTAGCTACTCTTCAATAAAAGAAAATGAATGGTATATTAGCTGACGAAATGGGTTTAGGAAAGACAATTTAAACAATCTCTATGCTTGCTTATCTAGCTTGCAGTAAGGTAATCCAAGCTATTATGAAAGTTAACATTGCTTCTTGCTTCGATTGCTAATCTTTTTTTTTCTTTTAGGGTGTTTGGGGTCCTCATTTGATTATCGTCCCCACTAGTATTTTAATAAATTGGGAGATTGAATTCAAGAAATGGTGTCCAGCATTTAAGATCATGACATATTACGGGTCCCCGAAAGAGCGCAAATTAAAGCGAGCTGGATGGAGCAAAATGAATCACTTTCATATCTGCATTACATCTTACAAAATGGCATTATAAGACTAGAAAATCTTCCGTAGAAAAAAATGGTATTTCATGGTATTAGACGAAGCACAACACATCAAGAACTTCAAATCCCAGCGATGGTAGGTACTGCTAAACTTCCATACCAAACACAGGCTGCTTCTCACAGGAACTCCATTGTAGAACGATGTTGGCGAACTATGGTCGTTGCTGCATTTTTTAATGCCAAGGATTTTCGATTCCCATGCTGATTTCATGGAATGGTTCTCAATCCCTATGTAATAAGCACTGTAGAAGAACCTCCCGATAAGCTAAGAGATTCTAACAAAATTGCATTCGATATTAAGGCCATTTTTACTTAGAAGACTTAAACGAGATGTGGAGAGATAACTCCCTACTAAAACAGAATATATTGTGAAATGTACATTATCAAGAAGACAAAAGTATCTCTACGATGAATTTATATCCCGAGACGACACCAAAAAGAGCATGCATTAATAGGATTTCCTAGGGCTGATGAACATCGTGATGCAACTAAAGAAGGTCTGCAATCATCCAGATTTGTTTGAAGCTAGAACGATTGAAAGTCCATTTTAATCTGCTCGACTTAGGATCGTTATTTTTTCTCATTTTTTATTAAGCACAAAATGCAATATTCCAGAGAAGTTCCTGTTCATTTACAATGAAATGAGCACCTCCGCTTATGAATTAGCTAAAGCACAGACTCTCATGCCAATAGCAGATGATTTCTATGAGATGAATAATCTATTATTGTCACAGGAAAATTGGCCTGAGTTTATACCGCATTTTGCATAAAGATGGAAGATTTTAAATTAGTTCACGAAGTAATAAAGCTTGAAAAGAACATATAAGACTAATAGATAGAGGATATAATCTGAAAATGTCATATATGGAGCTGATACGATTTAGTTCTTGACGTTCAAGGACAAATCAAATCCATATTAGGAATTAAGTGAGTTTAAGACAATCACATTTGAGTAGACGTTGGATTCAGTAAGAATGCTGATTAAGGAGTTTAGTTTCTCATAGCGAGCAATAGCTGAGCCACCTTAGATGGTTATCACTCCATTTGATTCGGAAAAATCAGTAATTTCTTATTTTGAGAAAGTCAAATCGAATTCATTACTGTTTTTGTTCATTTTTGTTAATTAGAACTACTATCGCAGATTCAATGAAGAAGCTTAAAAACCGCTGAATTTCCTAGCAAGATAGTTCCATTATTGTAATATCCGAAGAATTCTCTGTTTCCCTTCTAAGAAGCTTCTTATGTATGATTGCGGTAAACTCAACACAATGATCTAGCTGCTGAAGAAACTCAAATCGCGTGGTGATAAAGTCTTGATTTTTACATAAATGTCAAGAATGCTGGATATATTCGAGAATGTCTTGAATTTATTTAACTTCACATATGTCCGATTGGATGGGTCGACTAAGATAGAGAACCGTTAGAAAGTTGTAGAAAGATTCAATGGAGATCCTAGAATTTTCTGCTTTATTTCATCTACTAGATCCGGTGGTATTGGTTTGAATCTCACTGGAGCAAATGCGGTGCTATTTTACGACACAGATTGGAACCCAGCTATGGATAGATAAGCTTAAGATAGGTGTCATCGTATAGGATAAACAAGAAATGTGTCGATTTATAGGTTGATTTCGGAATATACGATTGAAGAAAATATTTTACTAAAAAGTATCTAAAAGAGAAAGTTAGACGAATATATTATGGAAGAAGGCAAATTCAACACATAATTCTATGAAAAAGTAACAAATAAGCCTTGGAATTATAGTGTTTTATCTCTTTTAGAGAGGTAGTTTCTTAATCAACTCTTTTTTATTTTAAAACTTAGTTTGATGTGCGAGGTATTCTTGGTGGTATGCTTGGAGAGTCTAATAAGCCAATTGAAGACGAAAAACTTGATAAATCATAAATCGAGAAAGTCTTAGAGAATGTAGAAGACAAGGAAGATGCTGCAGCACTTAAAAAGGCGTAAATGGAAGAAATTGAATATGTGACTGAAGGTGCAGCTGAAGTTGCTGATATGGATAAAGAAGAAGAAACTTAAAAAGAAAAAGCATTTTCAGTTGATATTTCTAAGTTCCCGAAGATTTTTTAGTATTGCATACGATTCATAAAGAACGAAGAAGAATTGCATTTGAACGATGGAGAGAAATACATTGAAGATGAAGATGATATGTCTGAAGATGAGGAAAATGAAAATGAGAATGAAGGAGAAATGGAAGTTGAGGAGAAATCGAAAATAATGGAATAAGAAGAAGAGGATGAAGAATTCAAATATGTTAGTGAGAACAAGAGAGATGAGGAAGAGGAAGATGATGAAAAAGAAAAAAAGAAAACTGGAGAAAATGAGGAAGGTATTGAGGAGGGAAATATTAATGAAGATAAAGAGAATTAAATCGAAGAGGAAATTGAGAATAGTAAGGTGAATATTAGAGATAAAAAGGAGAACAAAAATGAGAATAATTTCAATAACAACGAGAATTCCATGCAAGAAGAGAAGGTTGAGTAGATTAATGATAAGGAGGAAGAAGAAGAGTTAGCAAATTTGAAGAAAAATGGATTATTTAGTAGAGTTTTAATGGAAGAAGATCGCGGTGAAGAAGGCAAAAGATTAACTAGAACTGCACTTAAAAAAAGTGTAAAAGTTGCTGCGAGGAAATAATTAGAAGATATGCTGTAAAGGATTCAAGAATAGCAAGAAAAAGAGGAAATACTCAATGCTTAGAATGGAAAGAATTCAGGAAATAAAGATAATTTAGGAAAACCTAAAAAGAAAGTTAGATTTTTGGATGAAGTGCTACTACAACAGAAAGAATAGCTAAAGAAAGAGTAATAGGCAGAAGACAACACAAAGAAAGAGGGAAAGGAAGTAGCTAATGGATAATCTCAGTAGTAATAGTAGTTCTCAGGTGGATAAGAAGAAGAGGAAGATGAGTAGAACATGGAACAAGAGGATTTAGATGAGGAAGGAGAATAAGATTAAGAGTAAGATCAAGAGAATGAAGATATAGAAGATGAAGATAGATTCAACGATGAGGTAAATTATGATTTTATAAGAATTTTTATTTCACGAAAGAGACTAATATATCTTTATTTAATAAATTCACTAATTTATGATGTTTTTTTGTTATTTAATTTCACTTAGGATCGTAAGAATTCCATTAAAATCTACAAGAAGCATTTCCTTTTCGTCAAGAAGAACTATTTCGTGTGAGAGCAACTAGCTGACGAATTGTTTATATCTCTCTGCCTTTTTTGATTTATTGGCTGCTTAAGTATCTTAGAATATGATGTATTTGTTATTTTTGTAGTCTTAGATTCCTTCTATTTTTAAATATGAAATCTCTAAGTTGTTTATTGTGAATGCTTCTGGTAATGAAGGGAAGATTGCGTTTAACTTAGAGCGAAAGGATAATAAAAGTGGGTTTGAAAGGGAAGATCAGAATTAGCTAAAAATAATTTCAAAAAAATATGAGTAGAGAATTCACAAACAAATGAAAAAGTATTCTTCGTTTAGTTTTTCATAATTAATGGGGTTGGGGTTGGGGTTGGGGTTGGGGTTGGGGTTGGGGTTGGGGTTGGGGGTGGGGTTGGGGTTGGGGGTGGGGTTGGGTGTGGGGTTGGGGTGGGGGTTGGGGGGGGGGGAGGGTG
>Ga0302286_10002429_pt1 | contig 12979 bp, 13 predicted proteins | sample III_Fen_E2_3_FD_198765 | JGI IMG/M metagenome (GOLD analysis project Ga0302286, IMG submission 198765) | Peat permafrost microbial communities from Stordalen Mire near Abisko, Sweden - III_Fen_E2_3 | ecosystem: Environmental > Terrestrial > Soil > Wetlands > Permafrost | place: Sweden: Abisko...
GATCGAATGAAATTTCTACACCCAGATCGCCTCTGGCAACCATAATTCCGTCCGCAAATTCGATAATCTTATCTATTTCCTGCAACGCTTCCGGCTTTTCTATCTTTGCAATTACACGGGCATGACCTTTTTTACTTTTAATAAGTTCCTTCAGCTCCAATACATCCGCAGCTTTTCTGACAAAGGATAATCCAATCCAGTCAACATCATGCTCCATCGCAAAAATGGCATTAGAAATATCGTCTTTGCTCAGGCATGGCAATGATACATGGGTGTCGGGAAGGTTAAGTCCTTTGTTTGACGACAGCGGTCCACCATAAATCACTTTAGCCTTAACCATATTCTTTTGATTGGTTTCCGTTACTTCCAGTTTAATTTTTCCATCGTCAATAAGAATTGCCTCACCCACGTTGACATCCTGTGGAAATTTCTGATATGTCATGTAGATATGTTCTTTTGTACCCATGCATTTCTCAGTAACAAAAGTCACAATATCATCTTGTTCCAGAACGAGCAGGTTATTTTCAATGCTTCCTATTCTAAGTTTTGGACCTTGTAAATCGGCAAGAATGGAGACATTGGTTTCAAATTCCAGATTCAGATCCTGAATGATATGAATAAGTCTTAAGTGCTCTGCTTGTGTGGAATGCGAAAAATTCAACCGGAATACATCAACACCTTCATTCACCAATTTATGAATAATTTCTTTTGTTGAACTAGCCGGGCCTAAAGTGGCTACTATTTTTGTCTGAGAATCTACTTGTTGCATATATTATCGTATAAGAAAACCTCGCCGAAAGGCAAGGTTTTCAATGTAGTGAAATCATGGTCTTACAATACTTCCACTAAAAGTTTTTTAGAATAACTCGTGAGATTTCAACACCTGAAGGTGTTGAAATAGTCCCCTCATCTTCAGCTGTTATAAAAATTTCATATGGCTCGAATGATGATAACGTTTCGAATGTCAATTTCTTTGCATTTTTACTATTCAGTAATCCGACATTCTTCACACCATTCTCTTTTGTTACAATCCATACAACATATGTTTTTTTAGGTGGTGAAAGTCTTTCGACACTTGCTAAATATCTTGCTGTAATCTTTATAACAAAGTTTTTTTGTTTGTCCATATTGACTTTAGCTATAATTTCGGCTGCAGGAGCTACTGCTGATGGAGGAAATTTTTTTGTTGTAGCACCTGATGTAATCAGGCACATCAGCATTAAAGGCAATATCATATTTCTTATAGTTTTCATTTTTTCTGTTTTTTTAAAGTTTAACCTCAATTTCTACATATCGTTTTTTCTAATAACGTCTAATTTAGTTCGGATATAAACATTACTTTTACAAAAGTAATACCGCTTAAATCAAACATTATTACATAATTCTGTAAACGAATTACATGATTCACACTTTAGTCAAAATGAACTTTTACATATTAGACATTATATAAGTTTGATTTTTATTACTATTGAATTCGTAAATTCAATGGTTCACAACAAATAAAACATAATCTTAGATTCCCGAAGGGAATCAATGTGAATAACTGCGGGTGCAACCCGTAGGTAAAACATGTAACAACGATAGAACCCAGAAGGGGTTCAATAACATTATCTTATTGTGATATTCAACCCACTTCGGGGTTGGAGTTATATTTAGATTTCCATCCCCCGGTTACGCTTCGCTTACCGAGGGCTATTCACATTTAGCCACTTCGTGGCTAAGAAAAGTCTTTCAGTAGACTCTTATATTCGTAAGTTATATAATGTCTATTCATTTAATCAAATTCAATCGCTTTTATAAAGTTCTTCAACGTATTAGCCGAATACTTAAACAGCTTCTGTTCTTCATCCGATAGATCAATTTTTACATACTGCTCTATACCGTTTATATTGACGATGGATGGAATACTGATACACACATCACTCACACCATAATAATCATTCACTAAGGTTGAAACAGGTAAAATAGAATTTTCATCCCGCAAAATTGCCCGGGTTATTTTTACCAGCGATAGTGCAATGGAATAGTTTGTAGCTCCTTTTAATTTGATAATCTCGTAAGCCGAATTCTTTACTTTTAAAAATATCTCTTTCAACTCTTTTTTAGCATTGCCTTGTTTGGCATATTCCGAGCAATAGGTTTCTATATCCATACCGCCAATGGTTGCATTGCTCCACACCGGAAGTTCTGTATCGCCATGTTCACCTATGATATATGCATGAATATTGTTGGGATCAACTTTAGAATAATTGCTAATCATGTATTTCAGTCTGGCTGTGTCCAATACTGTTCCGGAACCTATCACTCTGTTTGATGGGAAACCGGATAATTTCAAGGTTACATAAGTCAGTATATCAACCGGATTAGTAACTATCAACAGAATGGAATCCTTTGCGTATTTTGCCACTGCAGGGACAATATCTTTGAATATTGCCACATTTTTATTTACTAAATCTGTTCTTGTTTCATTCGGTTTTTGATTGGCACCGGCTGTAATTACCACAATGTCGGCATCTGCGCAGCCTTCAAATCCGGCAGCATAAATCTTAGTCGGATGGGCAAAGCTCAGTCCGTGATTTAAGTCCATACATTCTCCAATAGCCAGCGATTCATTTTTATCAATCAATACTATTTCGCGGGCTAAGCCACTAATCATAAGCGAAAACGCAAAGGTGCTACCTACATTGCCGGCACCTACTATTGCAATTTTTGGTTTTAATGAGTCCATACTTCTTATTTTTTTTACATTCAATTTTACATTGATATTTTTCCAGAAATCAAACAACATACTCCGTCAAAATTGGCGTATACATTATGTCTTAGCTAAGGTGTAAAACATAGCAATGGCGGATGTAAGCATAATCAGAAATGTAATCCAGACTACTGTATTTGATAACCAACCACTGCGGTATTCGCCCATAATTTTCTTGTTACGGGCAATTCTGGCAATCAGAAAGATTAATGGCACCGCCGCCACACCATTAAAAACAGCTGTAAAAACCAACGCTTTAATCGGGTCAATGCCAATAAAATTAATCATCAAACCGATAAGTGTGGCAATTGTAATTATACCATAAAAACCATGCGCTTTCTTTAGTTTAAGGTTGAGTCCTTGATTCATATTAAGAGCCTCAGATAAAGCATAAGCGGCCGAACCTGACAAGATGGGAATGCCTAACAAACCCAGTCCAATGATACCACTGGCAAATATCAGTTTGGATAAGAAACCGGCATTGGGGAAAGTCTGTACCAATGGTTCCAATGCCTTTGCAGCATCGGCAGCCGAAGCCACATTGGTAATACCATTTTGATGCAAAACTGTGGCTGCCACAACAATGATAGACCAGGTAGCAATTTCAGAAAACACCATGCCCACGAAATTATCAATACGCAGGTTTTTGATAAACTTAGCTCCAATATTGGGCTTTCCATAGCGACTCAGCAAATGTTGAGCCTTTTCCTCTTCCACTTCTTGCGACGTTTGCCAAAAGAACATGTAAGGAGAAATTGTAGTGCCTAAGATACCCGTGATAATGAAGAAGAACTCAAAGTTTAATTCTACATGCGGCAAAAAGGTTGCTGAAAAAATCGTCGCCCACGGTTGGCGAACCATAAAGACCGTAATGGGATAGGCTAATAAAGCCAATGCTAACCATTTTAGAATACGTGAATAAACCCGGTAAGTAGTAAAGATTTCCAGAATTAAAATCAGAGCCGTAAAACCTAAGGTTAGAATAACGAAATTGATATGAATAAGCAACTGTGCCGCCGCAGCGATAGCACCAATATCAGCACCGATATTAATTGTATTGGCAACAACTACAAGTAAAACAGCTGCATAAAGCACTTTCTTGCTGTAATTCTCTTTGATTACCGCTGCTAAACCATGCCCATTTACGGCTCCAATCCGCGCACAAGCTTCCTGAATAGCCGTCATGAGTGGCAGCATAACGATCACAGTCCATAACTGTCCATAGCCAAATTTGGCTCCGGTTTGAGTATAGGTTGCTATTCCTGAGGGGTCATCATCGGCTGCACCGGTAATTACTCCCGGTCCAAAGACCTTAAAGAAATTCTTTATTTTAATCAGGATTTTCTTCATAAATAGCAGAAAAAAGAGTCTAAGTAATTGAAACTATATAATGTCGTATTTCTTAATTCTTCCTCTTTCGTGTAAATTTGTGAAATTCGTGGTTTATTGATTATTTAAACCACAAATTGCACGAATTTTCACAAATTAATTCAAGAAATAATTTGTGGAAATATGAATTGTCACGAATGAATATACGACATTTAATTGTTCGTCCTACTTATCGCATTCCGATGATTACCGCGAAAATGTATTTATGCTTCAATTTTATTAAAAGCCCAGGTGCCGATGATGCCAAGTAAAATGATAACTACAGCGATAACTCCAATGTTGACCGTTAAATTGCTCTCTACTCCGCTGATCAGATACCTTAGCAAGCGTACGCAATACTCATAAGGATTCAACTTAACAATGTATTGCAATGCTATGGGGTAATTCTTTATTGAAAAGAACCCGCTTGACAGGAACATCATTGGCATCATAAGTAGGTTCATTATAGATGGGAATGAATTCATATCGTCAAATTTTGTAGCAAGCACAGTGCCCAGTAAACTAAAAAGTAGGGCAACTACAAATATGGTAATGACGGCAAAAGGAAAGAGTGCCCAGTTTTCGATTCTGAATCCTAAAAAGTAACCCAAAAACAAGATCGCTATTCCCTGTAGCAAGCTGGTTGTGGCTCCACCCAAGCATCGGCCAAAAAGCAACTGCATCCTTGATACAGGTGCTACGAGTGTTTCTTTCAGAAAGCCGAACTTCTTGTCCCAGATCAGCGAAGTACCTGACATGGTAGCATTCATCAGTACGGTCATTCCTACGATTCCGGGAATCAGGTACTGAATATAACTGACCCCTTCAAGGGTTTTGAAACTGCTCCCAAAGCCATATCCAAAAGCAATCAGATACAGAAAGGGCTGTGCCAGAGAAACGAACAATCGCTGTTTGTTTCTAAAGAAATCGATTACCTGGCGGTGCCACATAACGGATAATGCCGAATTTATCATAGCTTGAAGTTTTTCATTTTAATAGAATCATCTGCTTTTTGCTCCCTTATTTCATTGCCGGTCAATTTGAGGAAGGCTTCTTCTAACGAAACGGTATCGGTAGATTTATAGATTTCCGCTGGCGTTCCTATTGTCAATATTTTCCCGTGATCGATAATGGCGATCTTGGTAGCGATCTTTTCCGCTTCGTCCATGTTGTGCGTCGTTAAAAATATGGTAAGCCCCATTGTTTTGTTCGCTTCTTTCACATGATCCCAAAGAAAGCTGCGAGTCTGCACATCAAGGCCAATGGTAGGTTCATCCAGAAACAAAACCTTCGGGTCATGCAGCATACCACGTATTATTTCTACCCTTCTGCGCATTCCCCCTGAAAAGTTACGGACAAATTCATCTTTCCTGCTAAGAAGGCCTATAGAATCCAGCAATTTCTCTATCTTCTGCTTCCTTTCGGCAGGTGGAATCTTATACAATACAGCGTGATAGTAGAGGTTTTCGTAAGCTGTAAGATCTTCATCTAAGGTAGAGTCCTGAAAAACGATCCCTATCGATTCACGTACCTGCATTTTCTCTTTAGTCACATCAAAACCATTAATCTTTACGTGTCCGCTAGAAGGGCTAGTTATCGTTGTCATTATTTTTATGCATGTGGATTTTCCTGCTCCATTGGGACCCAGGAAAGCGAAAATATCATTTTCATCCACTGAAAAGCTGATGTGGTCTACAGCGGTAAAATCCCCGAATTTTTTGGTAAGGTCAACAACCTCTATCATCTTTTTCATATTATCTGCTATATTGTTTAAAATCTCATTGCTTAAATCTAGCGGTTCAGAATATCGTTCTCTATCAAATTTGTCATTGGTAAAAAGTCAAACCATTCTGAGCAATCGAATTCATCTTTTTTGCTACTTCTGAAAAGGGTGATCCGAAATTTGGCATAATCTTTTTCTGTTTGTATTCAATGATTCGTAACTTGTAACTATTTATATAACTTCACCCAAATGTTTATAATTGGATTTGATTATTTTACATACTTCATCTGCCCGACCACTTATCATCATTTTTCCCATATAAAAAGCAAAGCCTTTCATTTGGTCAAACTCCATTTTGGGTGGCATGGCCAACGCGTTAGGATCGGTCTGAATAGTAATTAAGGCAGGTCCATCCTTTTGTAAGACCTTTTGTAAAGTTGTTTCTACCTCTACGGGACTGTTAATTGTAACGCCAAACATTCCCATTGCTTCGGCTAGTTTATCGAAATCTGGATTCAGCATATCCGTTTCCACATCAGGTATTCCGGCAACTTCCATTTCCAGTTTCACCATTCCTAACGAACGGTTATTAAAAAGGACAATTTTAATCGGAAGATTATATTGTACAATAGTCATTAAATCACCCATCATCATAGATAAACCACCATCGCCGCAAAAAGCAATCACTTGTTTGTCGGGACAGGCAAGTGCAGCACCAATGGCTTGTGGCATGGCATTGGCCATGGATCCGTGATTGAATGAACCCAACATCTTCCGTTCGCCGGTTCCTTCAATATAGCGGGCAGCCCACACACAACACATACCGGTATCGACCGTGAATATGGCATCTTTATTGGCTAACTCATTAATTACGGAAGCAACATATTCCGGATGAATGGCATTGGGTTCTCCTCTATCATTTACATAAAACAACAAATTCTTTTTTACCTCTTTGTAAAACTTTAATTGTCTGTCGAGAAAAGTCCTGTCTTCTTTCTCTCTCAGTAGAGTTAAAAGTACAGCAAGTGTTTCTTTTACATCCCCACAAAGTCCCAAATCAAGTTTAGCCCTACGTCCCAGACTTTCGGATTTAAGGTCTATTTGTACAATCTTATTGTGTACCGGCATAAAAGGAGTGTATGGAAAATCCGTTCCCAATAATAAAAGCAATTCACATTCGTGCATACTTTGGTAAGCAGACGGAATTCCCAACAAACCGGTAAGACCCACTTCGTATGGATTATCATATTGTATTGACATTTTGGCTTTGTACGAATAAGCTACCGGTGATTTTAAAACCGAAGCCAATTGGATAATTTCGTCATGAGCATCGGCTGCACCCAAGCCACAATAAATAGTTATTTTATGGTGTGAGTTTAATAAATCTGCGAGCTCTAAAATTTCGTCATCCGATGGTCTTATTGCAGGCTTGTTTCTGAAAATAGTTGTAGTCGTTTCTGCCGCAACTGCAGGGAGATTCGTAATATCGCCCGGCAAACCAAGAACCGCAACTCCTTTTTTATGCACGGCGTGCTGAAGAGCAGCTTGCAACATGCGGGGAAATTGTTCAGTTGTTGTCGCCATTTGATTATAACAACTGCAATCATCAAACAATTTAAATATGTTTGTTTCCTGAAAATAGCCGGTTCCGAATTCTTTGGTCGGAATGGTAGAAGCAATAGCCAAAACCGAAGCCGATGAACGATGCGCATCATACAACCCGTTGATAAGATGCACATGACCCGGACCACTACTGCCGGCACAACATGCCAAACCTGTTAGCTGCGCTTCGGCGCCTGCTGCAAATGCAGCTGTTTCTTCGTTACGCACATGAATCCATTTGATTTTGCCGTTACGTTGTATTGCTTCGTTTACATGATTAAGACTGTCTCCGGTAACGGCATAAATTCGTTTTATACCAGCCGAAACAAGTGTTTCCACTAATTGATCAGATACATTTTTACTCATAAGTGAAGGTTTAATTGATCTGTTATTTGTGAGTTTTCGATAAATAATTTACAGAAACTCAACTACACATTTTTAAGTAATGGTATGAATATAATGTCGTATTTGGGACACATAGTAATCATAGTGTTTACATAGTGACACATAGTTTTTCATGTAAAGTTTACATAGAAACACCTTCGGTGTTTACACATAGAAAGTTAGTTAGTCTTTCAAAAATACCGACAGGTATTTTTACTATGTATTCTGAATGTTTGATAATTACAAAAAACATAGTCGCATGAATTTTTTGTTCAAATTGTGATTAAAATACTTTACTATGTGTAACTATGTGAAAAATATATACAACTATGTGTCTATTAATTTTTATTCTTAAAATGCGACAACAATTGATTCTCATTACTTATTCCTCTAAACTGGCAGGAATTCCTTTTTTTACTTCAGCTATTATACATTTGCAAAAAGCAGGAAGGTCTGCTGGGTATCTACTCGTAATAAGCTTGTTGTCTACAACAACTTCTTCATCTTTCCAGTCGGCTCCCGCATTGATCAAATCTGTTTTAATAGATTTGTAAGAAGTCAACTGTTTTCCTTTTAATAATCCGGTTTCAATCAATATGGAACCTGCATGGCAAATGGCCGCAACAGGCTTTTCCTGTTCAAAAAACTCAGATACAAATCGCACCGCCAATTCACTTGTTCGCAACGTGTCGGTATTTATTACACCACCGGGCAATACCAGCATATCATAATTTGTAGACAAAGCCTGATTAATTGTTTCATCAACTTTAAATTTCTTGCCCCATTTAGTATTTTTCCAGCCCCTTATTTTCCCTTTCTTCAGCGATATTACATCCACTAAAATTCCTTCTTTCTTAAGAGCTTTTATAGGTTTTTTAAATTCCGATTGTTCAAAACCATCAGTAGCCAATACAGCCACTCTTTTCATGATCATTTGCTTTTCCATTATGTTATGTATATTGGCGATTATTTATTGCGAGCGAGGGTGTCACTTGGAGTAACATCCTCGCTTGATTAATATTTTGTTTATTCAGTTGCGAATTTAATCAGCTCGTCATTAAACTTCTTTGTTTCTTCCAGAAACAAGCTATGCCCGCTGTTTTCGAAACTGACCAGCTGCGAATCTTTGATTCCGGCTTCCATTTGTAGCGCCAGGTCGAATGAACAGATCTTATCTTTTTTTCCGTGCAAAATCAGGGTTGGAATATTTATCTTTTTCAAATCATCGCGCAAGTCAGTATCCCGCAATGCATACAGGCATTGAGCAGTGGCATAGGCCGAGGCTGATATTCCAATTTTGTTTAACCAGTTACCAATTCCCTCATTTAAGGTCTTTTCAGTGGCAGAGAATATCTTTGCAAAATCGGACAACAGTTTTGGTCTGTCCTGAAAGGTCAGCGTTATTAATTCGTCCACCGAAGCTGACGGAAGATTGTAGGGATAGTTTTCGCGTTGAGTCCAGCTTGGTGCTGCCGCTCCGGCCAGTACCAGTTTAGATACATGAGCCGAATTATACTTTACAATATAGCGGATGGCAATGGCTCCTCCCATGGAAAAGCCTCCCAATACGGCATTTTTAATATCCAGTTGATCCAACACACTTTTAATGTCACGACTGTGTGTATCGTAATCATAATCGGATACTCCATAGGGTTTTGATGATTTGCCAAACCCGCGCAAGGTAATACCTATTACGCGAAAATTCTTATTCATCAAATCATTGTATTGGTATTCATACATTTCATCGCTCAGTGGCCAACCGGGAATTAATACAACGGGGCGTCCTTCGCCGGCATCGGTGATGTGAAGGTGAACATTACGTTCAACTTCGATATATTCTGCCCGCGCTATTGGGAAGTTGATATTATCTATTGTTTTATTCATGATTTCATTTTTTTATTGATGTTATTGGTCTCTAGTTGAAAATAGGTTCAGGCTTGTTCCGATATATAGTTGTTCAATATCGAATTAAGCGAGTCGTAATAGGATTTTAAACTTCTCAGCGTAATCGTAGCGTCCTTTTCATCAGGAACTGTCACGGGCATTTCTTCCAAAAATTTTGTCAACTCGGGATAATGATCTTTTATTTCCTGAGTCACGCGCATGATTTTCAGATTCAAATCCCGTATAAGATCCTCAGACACTTTATTCATATGTTCCTCGCAACTATTTTCCATTATTTTATTATTGGTTGTTGATCAGAAACATTAAACAATGTACAAGCTTCTTTATAAGGCATATTCGTCAACTCAGATGTTGTACTGTATTTTTGCTTAGCCATTTTTAAAGCAACAGAAGAGCCAGGAATAGCAATAAACCGGAACTTATGCGTAAGAAGCGGTTGAGTAATCATATCGCTGGTAAACTCAATAGTTCCATATTGATGAACTAAATAGCTCCAATTAGCACTTAAGGCGTAAGCAGGTAAGGGGCGAACTGTAGTTGAACTATAAACATCGCCTGCCAGCCATACATAAGCCAACACCACTCCATTCTCTACCACACTTTTTGTCAAATCGGGAGCTGCTGCGCTGAAATACCAATCGCCGGAAGTTCCCGACCATACCGTTGGACTAAACCATTCGGAATAATACACTGCAGCATCCTGTCCATCCAAACCGGCAGGTCCGGGTGTTCCATCTTTTGAACATCCGGTGAAAGTCAGTAGTGCAAATGCCATTAATAAATAGGCTGTATTCATTTTTGTTTTCATAATTAATTGTTTTTAAATTGGTAAGATAATATTCAGCATGGAGCGAAGCTGATTGAGTATTGAATTGCTCCTATTGGGTTTGCTAACTCTTGGTTCGTTATAAATTTCTGCAAAAAATATCTTTAATTGCTCATTAAATTCATCGGGCTTTTCCAGATTACTTAAATGACCGGCATGGTTTATAACGTGTATAGCGGAATCTTTAGTTTTATGCTGCATGTGCTCAGATGCTTTGGGTGGAGTAATTTGATCTTCTTCGCCCACTAGAAATAGTACCGGAACATTTATATCCACCATTTTCTTACAAGTTTCCTCCCGCGAAAGAAGAGCAAGCAGTGTACGGGCAATTGATTCTTTGGGTGTATTGAGTATCATTTCTCTCACCACCTGAACTTCCTCTTTTTGGGTGGCAAAAAAATCGGGAGAGAAAAGACTTTTCAGACTATCTTCCACATATTTCTCCAAGCCGCTTGCATGGATCATATCTATCGTATTCAGTCGTTTTTGTTTTACCAGTGGCGGATCGGCAATACACTGTGTATCGCTCAATACTAGCGCCTCAAAACGTTCAGGGTAATTTTCAATGGCATTCAGCGCAATGTATCCGCCCATAGATAAACCACAAAGGGAAGCCTTCTCTATTTTCAGTAGATCCATGAGTTTAATCAAATCAGAAGTAAACAGATCCATCGAAAACTGTTCGACTCCACAGTCAGAATCTCCATGCCCGCGAACATCATACGAAATCACCCGATAACTCGTTTTCAGTGCATCTACCTGCTTGTTCCACATCGATTTGTTGAGAGGAAAGCCATGAATAAAGATAATTACCGGAGATTCATCCTGACCTTCGTCAGTATAACTCACCTGTAGATTATTTACAAACAGTTTAATGTCGTTTCCAAAGTAGCGCATATTATTTATTTTATGAATAGCTGATTAAAATTCCAAACTTCAAAATGTTTCTACAACAATTGCTTTTTTAGGCACATGTAATATTGTCAATTGCTTTTCTATAGCTTCCATCATTGGCGGAGGTCCACACACATACACATGTTGTGTAGTGTAATTCACATAGGCTTTTAGGATATATTCGGTTATTTGTCCGTTGGCATAACCTTCAACCTTTTCGTCGGATAAAACATTGATGAAATTCCTACCCAGTAGGTCTTTAAATTCTTGTTCCAATATTATGTCCGCTTTCGTTTTATTGGCGAAGATGAGTTTATTATTCCCAATTGATCTCGTTTTATGCAAGTCTCTGAAAATAGAAATAAACGGAGTAATACCGGCACCTCCGGCAATAAACACGCCTTCGCCTTTGTAAGCAATGGAACCAAACACATCGTGCAGAATCAACTCATCATCGTTCTTTAATTTCAGCAATTCGTTGGTTACGTCTTTGTGTTTAGGATAGGTCTTAATAATAAACTCAAGAAAATCACCTCCGGGAAGACACGTGAATGTGAATGGGTTCTTCTTGTCTTTCCAATCGGGTTTGTTGATGGAAATATGGGTAGCTTGCCCGGGAATGAAGTTGAATTCTCTCGGTCTCTCGGTTACCAATTGTAACACATCGTGAGTGATGTGCTTGATTGATTGAATTTTTACAATGTACTGTTTCATAGTTGCTATTTTAATAAACATTATATAAGTTTGATTTTTACTACTATTGAATTCGTAAATTCAATGCTTCACTACAAATAAAACATAATCTTAGATTCCCGAAGGGAATCAATGTGAATAACTGCGGGTGCAACCCGTAGATAAAATATGCAACAACGACAGAACCCTGAAGGGGTTCAATAACATTATATTATAGTAATATTCAACCCACTTCGGGGTTGGAGTTGTACTTTGATTTTCATCCCCCGGTTGCGCTTCGCTTACCGAGGGCTATTGGCTACGCCGATTTTCAATTCACATTTAGCCACTTCGTGGCTAAGAAAAGTCTTTCAGTATACTCTTATACTCGTTATATTCGTAACTTATATAATGTCTAATAAAATGTTTATATTTTCAAAACTTTATTTTCTTCTTTAATTCTTACAGATAACATAATTGCATTTAGCACAGTAAAGGCAATAGCCGTATAATACAACTGAAATACCAGCGGGATAATGGCAATTTCTGCAATTACTATCAGGTAATTCGGATGCTTGATGTATTTGTATACCCCATTTTTCATCAAAGGGAAACCTGAGATATGATAAATCTTTGTGTTCCAAAATTTCCCCAGCGACGCGACGACCCAAGCTTTAAATGATATAAGCAAGAAATAGAGAACAAAGAAAAACTGACTGAAAGATGCAGTTTGCTTTGTATAATACTCAATAATTAATGAGACGATAAACAGCACGTGAAGTGCTACAATGTATGGATAATGCTTTTGCCCATATTCAATGGCACCATTTTGCAATAACCATATTTCATTCCT
>Ga0302286_10002430_pt1 | contig 12971 bp, 5 predicted proteins | sample III_Fen_E2_3_FD_198765 | JGI IMG/M metagenome (GOLD analysis project Ga0302286, IMG submission 198765) | Peat permafrost microbial communities from Stordalen Mire near Abisko, Sweden - III_Fen_E2_3 | ecosystem: Environmental > Terrestrial > Soil > Wetlands > Permafrost | place: Sweden: Abisko...
ATTTCAAACAAATCATTATTCAACCAATCAACCAATTCAATACTCCATTTTGTCCGTAGCATTTTCCCAACTTTCAAAAGCTTTAATAGCTTCATCGGGCAATAACTGAGCACTCTGCAAACGACGTTTTTCTGGCTTCAATTCAATTTCATCATAAATAAACGAATCATCAAAACCTATGCTCTTGGCGTCTGCTTTGGTGTTTCCATAGTACATTTTATCCAAATGTGCCCAATAGACTGCGCCTAAACACATTGGACAAGGCTCACACGATGTATATATCTCACAGCCGGACAAATCAAAAGTCCCTAACTTTTTAGCCGCTTTGCGAATAGCATTTACTTCCGCGTGAGCTGTTGGATCTGTATTAGCCGTAACCCGGTTCGCCCCTGTAGCTATTATTTTCCCATCTTTTACAATCACAGCGCCGAACGGACCTCCTCCATTTTCAATATTCTTCAAAGACAAAGCTACGGCCTTGCGCATAAATTTTTTATTACTATCCATATATTGTTAACAAAACCTTTAAAAATCGAATTACAAAGATAGTATTTTTTAAATTGAAACCGGACTTTCAGATAAAATAGCTATTTCCATATATTATTATTATTTTTACAATAATGATTGCATAAAGCTAGCATTATTCCGAAAATTTATAATTTAAGTAAGATAGACGAAAGATTAACTATATATTTCAACACTCCATCCAAATATCAAATGACAAGTAAAATTGCATTATAAATTCATACTTCATGCTGTTTCATTTGATATTTATTTCAATTTGTAACTTTTACAATTGGCACGAATTGAAAAAACAGGAATTCTCCAATTTTTTGTAATAAATTGTTGATAAATATTCATATTAATAAAATAGTTATTAACATAGAAAGTCTTATATTTGCAGAAATTGCTAATAAAATTAAAACTACGTTTAATTAATTCAACAACTTTATGAAAAAAGTTTTTTCTTTTTTTGTTGTGATCTTGATTGCTCAGCTATCGTTTTCACAAGGATTAGTAAAAGGGATAGTGGTAGACAAGGCCACTAATGAGACTCTAGTAGGGGTAACTGTATTGAACCCTGCTTCCGGAACAGGTGTAAGTACATCTTTAGATGGTAGTTTCGCCATTAAAATTCCGAATGGAGAACAAAAGCTTACAATATCTTATATTGGATACTCAAGCAAAACGATTCAAGTTTCTACTAAAAATCCAGATTTAGGAACAATCGCAATTGAAACTGAGGCCATTGGATTAAATGACGTAACAGTTACTTCTTCAATTGCAATTCGTCGCAAAACACCTGTAGCGCTTTCTGTTATTGATCCTCTTCAAATTCAAGAAAAATTAGGAACACAAGAGTTTCCTGAAATATTAAAATCTACACCAGGAATTTACGCGACTAAACAAGGTGGTGGTTATGGAGATTCACGCGTTAATCTACGCGGTTTCGAAGCAGCTAATATTGCTGTCATGGTCAACGGAGTTCCAATGAATGATATGGAATGGGGAGGTGTTTATTGGTCAAACTGGGCCGGACTATCTGATGTAACCCGTTCTTTGCAAGTTCAACGCGGTTTAGGAGCTTCGAAAGTAGCTGCTCCTTCTGTTGGCGGCTCTATTAATGTTGTAACACGTTCAACTGACGCTAAAAAAGGAGGATCTGTTTCCTATTCAACAGGAGATGATGGATATAATAAGATTTCATTCGATGTTTCTACCGGTTTAAATAAAGATGGTTGGGCAATGACGCTCTTGGGTGCAAAAACATGGGGAGATGGTTATATCCAGGGAACTCAATTTGAAGGATACTCTTATTTCGTAAATATTTCTAAAGTCATTAATGATAAACATCAATTATCTTTTACTGCTTTTGGAGCTCCGCAATGGCACAACCAACGATATAACGGAGATATGTTACTTATAACCGAATGGGAAAAATTAAAGGATGGCAAACGCTTTAATCCTACCTATGGTTTTGATGCTAATGGACAACAAAAAACAGGTAATTACAATTACTACCACAAACCTCAGTTATCTTTAAACCATTTCTGGACAATCGATGGAAAATCAAGCCTGTCAACAGCTTTATATATGTCACTTGGCAATGGTGGAGGTTATGCATGGAGAGGTAATAATAGTTCTGCGCTATATGGTACAAACAGTTCAACCGGAACATTAAACACCGGATACAGAACAGTTGACGGGTATATGGATTACGGCAAGCTTCAAAACGAAAACGCTACTAATGTTAACGGGCCTCAAGCTGTTATAACAAATTCTCGCAACAATCACACATGGGTAGGATTATTATCAACATACAATTTAAAACTTGGACAAGATCTTGATTTCACGGCCGGTCTTGACATGAGATATTATGCAGGAAAACACGATGCTGTTATTGTTGATTTAATGGGAGGTAATTATTATATTGATCCAGCAAGAGCAAATATTAAATATTCATCGCATGCAGGCATTGCAAGTTATGTAAACGAAAAATTGAAAGTCGGCGACATAGTTTATCGCGACAACACAGGTTACGTAGTTCAAGAAGGTGGTTTTAGCCAGCTTGAATACTCCAAAGACAAATTAAACGTATTTGTTGCCGGCTCACTTTCTAACAGCACATACTGGAAAGTAGATCGTTTTTATTATGACAATGAAAAATCCGCAAGCAAAAGCTTTATTGGATTCACAGCTAAAACGGGGGCAAACTACAATCTTGACGAGCATAACAATCTTTTTGCTAATGTTGGTTATATCTCACGTGCTCCATTTGAGTCTGGAGGATATTTTGCTACTATCCACACCAGCAATGCAGTAAACAAAAATGCAATTAATGAGAAAGTATTTTCGGCAGAATTAGGTTATGGCTTTAAATCCAAATACTTTACTGCAAATTTAAATGCTTACAGAACTAACTGGATGGACAAAACCATGGTTAAATCATTGGGATCAAGCTCGGATGATGGTGTTGCAAACATATCGGGCGTAGATGAACTTCATAAAGGTATTGAATTTGACTTTGTAGCAAAACCTATAAAGAATTTAGAAATTACCGGTATGGCTTCATTCGGTGATTGGAAATACAATAGCAATGCAACCGGATATTTCTTTAACAAAGATGGACAAGCCGTCAATGCAAGTGGTTCTACTACTGATAAAAATGGAAATATTATTGACCCATACTCAGCTGATCATGCTAGTGCAACCTTAAACCTGAAAGGTGTGAAAGTTGGTAACTCTGCACAAACAACTTTTGCACTAGGAGTTAAATATAAATTTTTGGAAGGTTTCTCTGCCGGACTTGACTACACTTTCTATGGACGTAATTATGCCGCTTACACTGTATCAACAAATCCTGGAACAACAACTTATGTTACACCATGGAAGATCCCCGATGCAGGTATATTAGATTTTAACGCTAACTACAAATTTAAGATTAATAGCCTTGATGCAACTCTTTACGGAAACATCGAAAACCTCTTAAATCAAACCTATATTACCGATGCCAAGGATTTAACTCCAATTGCAACACCCTCTGATGACTGGAAGAATGCGGCAGTTATGTATGGATTCGGGAGAACTTATTCAATTTCTCTAAAAGTACGTTTTTAATCATTATCAAACCACTTTAAAGTAATTAAAATGAAAAAGAATATATTTCTTACTGCCGCAATTACGGCTTTACTTTTTTCGTCATGTGATTATATGAAAAACTTTGATAATCTTGACGAGCTTAGCAAATCGACTGATGTCAATACTTACGCATATACAATTACAGATGGTGATTTTTCAACTATTGCGGCTGCTCTTAAAAAGAATAAGACTAAAGCTGATTCTGTAACTGCAAATTTACTAACCACCAACAAAGTGTTTTCTATAGGTGCTCCGGCATCAACTACTGTTCCTTACTTGCTAAAGACAAAGTATATTGGCGAGAACAAAGGCTCTGCTGCCAAAATCACCTACAACTATAAAGCAGGAACAATAGGTTATTACACCCTGACAACCAGCGATTATTTAGGCATATGGGGAATTGATAATGTAAAAGCTCTTACCCCTGCAAAATCTCCTTCTACAGTGTTACCAAATATTCTGGCTACCAAATATCCAACTGCTATTGAAGGTGATATTAAGGTAATAGAATATGAATATTCTACAACAGAACCAACTTCAACTCAAGTAGAAGTTGTTCCTTTCTTAGAAGATTTTGAGACATATACTGCTGGTTCTGGAGTATTGATACCAACTACCACATCATTTGTAGTCAATAAAGATGTAAAGGGAGCTGTTGCATGGCAATGTAGAACTTTCAGCAGCAACAAATATGCACAGGTATCTTCTAACGGTTCGAAAGCTGAGAATGAAGTATGGCTTATTACCAACAAGGTTGACTTATCAAGTACCAACAATGCATCTCTTAAATTCGATGTAACTGTAGGCTACTACAACGCTGATTGTTTGACCGTACTTGTTTCTGGAAATTACGATGGTACTGAAGCCGGAATAAGTTCAGCAACATGGACAGATGTAACATCAAACTTTACACTTCCAAAATCTCCAACCTCCGGATATGGAACTCTGGCTACTGCCGGTACAATGGACTTTACAGCTTATGCCGGTAAAAAAGTATATATAGCATTTAAATATAATGGAAGTGCAATATCTACCCCTGCAAAAACCACCACAGTACAAATTGACAACATTAAAGTAGCTTATAATAAAACTGCTACATCGATAGCAACAACTCAAACACAATTTGCATATTATCAATACACAAATGGTGCTTGGACCTTGGTCAGCAAATCATACTATCAGCTTACTGCCAACGACTTTACTAATATGGGAGTTACTTCTTTAACAGCCACAACAGCACCAAACTATATTCCAGCTTTATTAAAAATACAATATCCATTTGCTCAGGAAGGAAGTACTAAAGTTGTGGTATACAAAGCTAGCTCATCAGCTAACAATGCCGACGAGTACATATTAAAAAGTGGAATATGGGCACCAGTATCGTTAGTTCAAACTAAAACTGACCAGTTTGTATTTTCTGGCTGGGACGTTTCCGGTTGGGTTTTTGATCCGACAATAAATATAACCATGAAAAAGGGTTTGAACGCAACCGATGACTATATGATGATAGTGAATTATGTAAAAGACCACCAAGCAGTGAATACACCTTCATTACTTGGATATTATGGCACTACTTTAGAATATGAATATTATTATGGTTTTTCTCCATTTTACGGAAACATATCACTAAAGGAGGCTGACAGACTAAAAGATCCTGATTATGCTAAACTAACTATAGCCGAAGATAAAGCTGCATATATGACCCAGAGGACGCAAGAAGGTTTGGCCGTTTATTTAGGACTTAAATACCCAGATGCTCAACCTCAGGTAAGCGGTATTGATGTGTATTGCTATGTTACTGCTGCGCTTTATGACGGAACAACAACAATCAACTATAAATACAAATTTCAACGGATTGACAATGGAAATCTTAAATGGAAATATATTAGTCGCGAACAGTTGTAATAACTTTATATAAAAAGTTTTATTCAAGCTGCCATCGCTCATCCGGTGGCAGTTTTTTTATCCATCACAAAAAAAATCCCTTCAAACTTTTTGAAGGGATTTTTTTTTAAATCTGTGGCGTTAAGTTTACAAGTTTCTGAGTCATTTATTACCTTTTTATGGGCTTTGGCAGTATCTATATACGCTGTAGGATGGAAGTAATGGTATAGTCGTCCACCTCATCGGGAATTTATTTCATTCTGTAACCGTAACACAAAGTGCAAATTGCTGAAACTGAAATTAGCTGATTTTTTGTAGCAATTATTGATAAATATTCATATCAATGTCACATCTTTAAAATCATAAAGTCTTACATTTGCAAAAAATAAAAAAAGAAAATTCAAAAATTCAAATTTAAAAAGAAAAGTATGAAAAAAATGAAAGGAATAATGATAATGTTATTATTATCATTATCATTCGCTAGCATTGCACAAGAAACAACTTCTGAGATTTCGGGAATTGTTTTGGATGCTAATTCATCTCTGCCAGGTGTAAACATTACGGCAGTCCATGTTCCAACCGGAACTAAGTATTTAACAACGACACGTAAAGATGGTCGTTATAATTTACCGAACCTAAAAGTTGGAGGACCTTATACTGTAACAGCAAGTTTTGTTGGATATAGTTCTAATAGACAATCTGACATTACGTTAAATTTAGGTCAGACTTTCGAGCAAAACTTTAAATTAGTTGAGTCAGACAACACAAAACTAAGCGAAGTAACAGTAAAAGCAACTAAAAGTAAGGTTTTTAATTCAAGTAGAACAGGTTCTCAGGAAATTATTTCAAGGTCTACAATTGAACAGTTGCCGACTATTTCCAGATCTTGGAAAGACATTATAAAATTAGTACCGGCGCAAAACAACTCATCTTTTGGCGGTATAAGCTCTCAATTAAATAATCTTACCATTGATGGTGCAAACTTTAATAATTCATTTGGATTATCAGATGCTATTGGCGGTCAAACCGGTGCTCAACCTATTTCTTTAGATGCTATTGAACAAATTCAGGTGAATGTTTCTCCTTATGATGTTAAATATGGCGGTTTTAATGGTGCGGGTATTAATACGGTTACCAGAAGTGGTAAAAATCAGGTATTCGGTTCTGTTTACGATTACGTAAAAAGTAAAGATCTTCAAAGTTATAAAGTGGGAGATGTTTCGTTGGCTAAACAAGATTTCAACTATAATCTTTTTGGGTTTACTGCAGGTGGTGCTATCATTAAAAACAAATTGTTTTTCTTTATAAACGGAGAAACCGAGAAAAAAGTTTCTCCAGGAACTTCGTGGCAAGCAAGTAATTCAACAAATACTCCAAATGGAGTGAATTATTCAAATGCAAATGCAAATAAATTAGATTCATTAGCCAACTTTTTGAAATCTAAATATGGTTATGATCCGGGTAATTATCAAGGATACTCTTATACTGCTCAATCAAAGAGATTAACAGTAAAAATAGATTGGAATATCAATGAAAAAAATACTTTTTCGTTTAAATACAATTTATTAAGGTCATCCAATCAAATAAAACCTTCCGATAGTGGTTCGTCAAATACTAGTTATGGTAGAACTCCCGGACAATATGCCATGCCGTTTTATGGAGCCGGCTACCAAATTAACAACAATGCAGATATTTTTATTGCGGAGTTAAATTCAAGATTTTCAAATACGGTAAATAATAAAGTTCAGGTTGGATATACAAAGTTAAGAGATTTCCGTAAATCTTTATCTTCTCAAGATTTTCCTTTAGTTGATATATTGGATGGTAACGGCCAACCCTTTACATCATTTGGGTATGAACAATATACTTATGGTAATAAGTTAAACACTGATGTAATTCAATTTAATGATGTTTTAAATATTTATGCCGGTTCACACGAAATTACTTTAGGAACTCAGAATTCATATAAAATTTATTCAAATGGATTTTCACCATCGTACGAAGGTGTCTATCGTTTTAATAGTTTAGCAGACTTTTATGCCTCTGCAAATGGAACAAAGGCTGCTGCAAGATATGATTTATCATATACGTTAGGTGGTGGTGATTTTCCTTTAGTTGGCCCAAAGGACTTAGAATTAAGTGCTTTTGCTCAGGATAAATGGAAGATCAAAGACAACTTCACATTGACTTATGGAGTTCGTTTTGATTATACAAAATTCTATGATACTTTCTTATACAATCCGGTAGTTGATACTCTGTCTAATTTTTACAATGGAACTCATGCAAATACTGGTTTAGCTCCCTATGCAGCAATTCAAATTTCACCTCGTTTAGGGTTTAACTGGGATGTTTTAAAAGATAGAACTTTACAAGTTCGTGGAGGAACCGGTTTATTTCAAGGACCGCCACCTTTCGTATGGATTTCAAATCAAGCATCAAACAGTGGAATGGCGTTATTTGGATCAATATCGAATGGAACAGGATATAAATTTTCACCGGATATAAATGCATATAGACCAACCTCTTCTGGAACATTAAGCTCATCTTATAGCATTAATGTTACTGATCCGAATTTCAAATTTCCACAAGTTTGGAAATCGACTTTAGCTGTTGATAAAAAACTATTTGGATGGACGGTAACTGTCGAAGGTACCTACATTAGCAATATCAATGCTTCTGTATTCCAAAACATTGCTTTGCCTTCTACAGGTTTAATTACTTTATCCGATGGCAGGGTTCGTTTTCCTTACAAATCAGCTTATCCAATCACCGGAAAACCTACAAGTGCTTCTAATCCAAGCATTGGTAATGCAATTTATATGACCAATGCTAATGCAGGTTATACTATGTATGGTACATTGCAAATTCAAAGACAATTTAAAGACTTATATGTAAGTGTCGCATATACCAGAATGACTGCTAAGGATGCTGCGGTAAGCGGTTCAACAGCTTCAACCATGTGGGGTTCAAAAATGACTTCAGGAAACTCAAATGATTTTAATATTGGTAATTCAAATAATTATATCCCTCACAGAATTATTGCCAACATAGGTTACAAAAAAGAATGGTCTAAGATGCTTACAACCAGCGTTGGGTTATTATATGAAGCTGCTCCAAATTATGCTACATCAGTTATTTACAACGGCGATTTAAACAATGATGGTTTCAATAATGATTTAATGTATGTTCCAAAAAACAGTTCAGATATCAAATTAACGCAAGCCACCGGAGGAGATACACGAACTGCTGCAGAAATATGGACACAGCTAGATAATTTCATCAACAATAGTCCATATCTTTCTAAGCACCGAGGTGAAATTGTAGAAAGAAATGCAATGGTACTGCCATGGACTAATCGAGTAGATTTAAACTTTACTCAAGACATTAATTTAATGGTTAACAACAACAAACACACGTTGAAAATCACGGCCGACATATTTAATTTAACGAATTTATTAAATAGTAATTGGGGTGTAAATCAGTTACCAACGACCACTGCCCCACTAACATTTGTCAAGATGGATACGGATGGAAAAACACCAATTTTCTCATTCCCATACTTAGATGCTGCAAATAAGACTCCTTATTCGAAGCCATTTAAAAATGATATTGGTTTAGGGTCGCGTTTCCAAATCCAAATCGGTGTTAGATATCTATTCAATTAAAAATCGATAATTAATTCTTCTACTCACAAAAAAATCCCCTCAAAGCTTTCTTTGAGGGGATTTTTATTTTCAATTTACCTTATGCCTTCGCTGCATCAGCAGAATTTGTTTTTCCACCTTTAGAAGTTCCAATGCGCTGAAGGATGGAAGTGACGGTATAATCGTCCACCTTAGTGGCATCCACGCCGCGATACAGTGCCTTTCCTGTATCGGTATGAGTACATCCCATAATTCATTTGATAACAACACACTTTATTGAGAATAGACCAATCTGGAGCTTATATTCAAATTCTCGTTACAATTTCTCCGGCAACCAAGGATATCGGGCATTCATCCTCTAAAATGGTCAGTCATCCAAGGATGACGGTATTTTCGCAACTTCCAGGATCAACAATTATCAGATGCGTATTCCAATGCACAAAAAAGGCTATCCGGTAACCCGAATAGCCTTTTAAAATACGAGAAAATTAGAAACTACATAGCGTTAATTTCTTTATTGATTGCTTCGAATTCAGCATCCATTTTCAGGCGATAATACAAAGTCTTGAGTGTCTTTTTGTAATCAATTTCTTTTGGATTCATTTCTGAAGCTTTTTTGAAGAACGGAACTGATTCTTTAAACACGCCGTCAACCTTCTTCATTTCTGCATTATAGGCCTTCACGTCTTTAATTTTATTAGCTTCTTCAGCCATTCTTACGGCTTTATTGTAATGCAAACGTCCTTTAGCAGCATAAGCATCAGCCATTGTTGGATCAAGCTGTATTGATTTATCTATAGCTGCCAATGCTCCGTCAAAGTTATTATTGGCTTCTTCCAGGTTACCCTTTACATAGTAATATTGACCCATGGTAGGTTCTTTTTCGATAGCTGCATTCAGGTAAACCAATGCTTCACTTATTTTCTTTGAGTAGATATAGTAGTTAATCAGATTCTGCAAAAACCACATATCGGTTGGGAACTTATTAACAGCTTCCTTCAACGAATTTACAGCCATCGTCGAATCCTTTTTGTTCATATATTGCTCGTAGAGCGATTGATAAACGGCTTTATTTTCGTATTTCTTAGTTTTCAAAGCTTCAAATATGCTAATGGCTTTATCCGTCATTTTCGCGTTAACAGCTGATATTCCGGCATAGTAAGAAATCATATCATAAGTTGAATCCATCTTTATTTCATTGTTCATCAAAGGAAGTTTTGGAATTTCCAAAAACACATTGAATGTGTTATAAGCTCCGGCAAAATCCTTCTTTTCAAACTGATAAGCTCCATAAGAGATAAGGTGCTGTTGAGTTCTGTAATACTCTGTCAATTTCGCTTTGATATCCTTCGTATATTTAGCCTTAACTTTACCTTTTGCATCAGGTTGTTGATCCAGTTTATCTGCCTGTACAAAATAGTCGTATGACTCCAATATTGCTTTTCCTTTAGCAACTGTATCGATAGGCTGTCTCAAAATTGCTTTTTTGTAAGCAGCATCGCTCTGAGAATAGCCTATCAATCCGGCCACATACCATGTCTCTGCCAGATTTTTTGTTGTAGAATCCTGTAAAGCCAGTTTTATGGCTTCACGAGCTCCGGCAAAGTCCGGATTGTCCATTAAAGCTTTATTCTTTGCCTTAGAAACATTTGCTTTCTGGGCATAGGAGAAAGTAAAGCTTATTACCAAAAATAACGATAAAATAAGTTTTTTCATGATGACTTGAGTTTTTTATTAGCTATTATATTGTACACCGTTACACAATTTGTATAACGGTGTAAGTTGTTTATTATTCTTCCACTTGTTCTTCAGTTTCGGCCTGAATATCAGTCTCGGTTTCGCCTACAACAGCATCTGTTACCGGAACTGCCGATACTTCGGCTTCTTCAACGATTTCTTCTTCGTTTTCAGAAAGCACCTTACATACCGAAGCTATCTCATCGTTTCGTTTTTCCAGGTTTATCAACCTCACTCCCTGAGTGGCACGTCCCATAACCCTGAAATCAGCTACTTTAAGTCGAATAGTGATACCTGATTTATTGATAATCATCAGGTCATTTTCGTCTGTAACGTTTTTGATTGTAACCAGTTTTCCTGTTTTATCGGTAATGTTCATGGTTTTCACACCTTTTCCACCACGATTGGTAACACGGTATACCGGAATAGTCTCGCCATTTTCGTCAAGCAAAAGATTACCTTCATCATCCACTTCATCAAGTAGTGTACGCTTTCCGTAGCCTTGTTGCGAAACAACCATGATATTTTCATTATCTTCTTTGTTTACACAAATCATACCTACCAATTCATCTTGTTCATCCTCGTCAAGCGCCATACCCCGTACTCCGGTAGCTGTACGACCCATTTCGCGTACTTTTGACTCATGGAAACGAATTGCACGACCATTGCGGTTGGCCATCAATACTTCCGAATTTCCATCCGTCAGACGAACTTGTATTACCTGATCATCTTCTCTGATAGTGATGGCATTCACACCATTCTGACGTGGACGAGAATAAGCTTCGAGCGAAGTTTTCTTGATTACACCGTTTTTAGTAGCGAAAATCAGGTAGTGCGATTTAGTGTATTCAGGATCATTCAAACCTTTAACACGGATAAATGCATTCACTTTATCATCACCATCGATGTTAAGCATATTCTGAATAGCACGTCCTTTAGAATTTTTGCTTCCTTCAGGAATATCGTATACCTTCAACCAATAACATTTACCTTTCGATGTAAAGAATAACATGGTATTGTGCATCGAAGCAGGATAAATATATTCAATAAAGTCTTCATCACGCGAATCGCTGCCTTTTGAACCAACACCACCACGACCCTGAGCCCTGAATTCGGTCAAAGCAGTACGTTTAATGTACCCTAAGTGAGAGATAGTGATAATCATCTCATCATCGGCATAGAAGTCTTCAGGATTAAATTCTTCGGAAGAATATACAATTTGGGTACGACGAGCGTCGCCATATTTTGCTTTCACTTCCAGCAATTCATCTTTTATGATTTGCATCCGGAGTTCAATTTTTTCAAGAATCTCTTTCAGGCTGGCAATTAACTTCATTACCTCTTCGTATTCAGCACGAAGTTTATCTTGTTCCATGCCGGTAAGTTGACGCAAACGCATTTCAACAATAGCACGAGACTGAATTTCAGATAATCCGAAGCGTTCCATTAAGCGTGTACGGGCTTCATCGGGAGTTTTAGAGTCGCGGATTATTCGAATAGCTTCATCCAGATTATCAAGAATAATCATGAATCCTTCCAATAAATGAGCACGTTTTTCTGCTTCACCAAGCTCGTATTTTGTACGGCGTATAACTACTTCGTGACGGTGTTCTACGAAATAATGGATTAGATCTTTCACGTTCAACATACGTGGACGACCATGTACCAACGCAATATTATTTACACTGAATGATGATTGTAAAGCAGTGTATTTAAATAGCTTGTTCAACACAACGCTCGAATTGGCATCACGTTTAACATCCACCACGATACGCATACCCTCACGGTCAGATTCATCGTTGATATGTGCAATACCTTCTACCTTCTTATCTTCAACCAAAGCAACTACAGCCTTGATTAGCTCCACTTTGTTTACCTGATAAGGTATCTCGTTGATAACGATTTTTTCGCGTCCCTGTGCATCAGCTTCAATCTCTACTTTTGAACGCACAACGATACGTCCACGTCCTGTTTCGAATGCTTCTTTTACTCCGGCATAACCGTAGATGATACCACCGGTTGGAAAATCGGGAGCTTTGATATATTTTAAAATTTCCGAAATTTCAA
>Ga0302286_10002431_pt1 | contig 12968 bp, 14 predicted proteins | sample III_Fen_E2_3_FD_198765 | JGI IMG/M metagenome (GOLD analysis project Ga0302286, IMG submission 198765) | Peat permafrost microbial communities from Stordalen Mire near Abisko, Sweden - III_Fen_E2_3 | ecosystem: Environmental > Terrestrial > Soil > Wetlands > Permafrost | place: Sweden: Abisko...
TAATTACTAAGAATTTCCTTTTTAGCAATTGGAAAGTCAGAAAGACCGAAAAGATAAGGGACAACTGCGCACAACAGCAACAAGCATGCAGATCAAGCTGAAGGTGTTTCTCATGATGAGCGTCCCTATGTTTCTTATGATTATTATTCAATTTGCAGTGCTATTGTTAATATACAGTAAGTCAATCGATCTTATTTTTGACTTCAGTGAGGATTTATATGTTCACCAGCAGATCTAAGTGCGCCAATTGCTAGCAGCTTACAGCTTCGAATTCAGCAAGGTGTTCTAGAGATTTTCTGAAACTCTCCAGACAATCCACAACTTTGAATCCAAAATAATTCGAGGATCAGTTAATCTACACCCTTCATTTGTGAAGCAAAAGGGCAATGGTGAAAAGCTATTCTAATCAACTGAGATCCCGTATCTCGTTGAATTGAAGAAGAAAAATTCAGACAGTGTCACAGTTTGGTAAGAAATATAATAAGAATAATATGAGAATAGCGAGCATAAAAATTTAGGTTATCGGCAAGACAAATGAGGGAAAGGGGATGAAAAAATCGAAAATAACAAAAGATATTTTCAAGCTTGTGTGCATGTGTAATTTTAAAAATCCTTTTGGAATTGAAAAGGGCAAATGCAATGACTGTGGAAGAAACTGATTTAAACGCAGTCTAAGCTGAATAAATTAAGCTATCAAGTTATGCAGAATTCATTTAAAAGGCTGTCAAATTTGAAAATAATTTATCAACTTATCCTCGCAGCCTCGCCATTCAGGATATCTTTGAAGGATTCGTGAGCGATGGGATGCTGTCGGGAAATGGCTACAATACTACTTTAGTCAATTATTAGCCTCCTGCGGGCTGTCAGTACACAGGACCTTATCGCTTTGATGTACGTTGCAGACAATGGTTTTTGACGCCTATTTTGAGAGCCAAAGTAACGCCGATAGAGCCCCTGTTGTTTTATTCTTTAAAAGGTTCTCCCGCATTGGCATCAAATCTTTGTAAACGCTAAGCCTAGCATGAAGCTGATTCTAATGGGAATCTCTAGCCAACACAATGCGGGTATTCAGTGAATTGCTTAAATGTAAATCTTGCCACTCTTCAAAAGTTCTTTGATGATACAAAGTTCAAGACATCCAAAGCAATTATGATCGATCCAAGATCGTAAAAAGTCCTTTACAACTCTGTTTCGGGATATTAATCAGCTGTGACATATTTAGAAGACGCAGCCAAAGACATATTTCCATCAGATCTTAAAACATAACAAAAATTCGTTCTCGCCATTTAATCTTAAATGCCCAAAAAAACTTCAAGTGATCTGCGTGTAGGACAGAGTTCTAGCGATAATAGTTAATGCGGTTTCGATGCACAGGCATAATTAGAACTGCTTGGATTAAAATCTGTCGATTATACAAGCTATGTGGAAGTAGTTGAACACCCTAGCACCCAGGATTTTGCGTATGAAAATGCAGAATCTACTGCTAAATCATTTTCTTTCATGGCAAGCGATGGATAAGAGATTTTCATCACAATCAATTCGATTGCTATCCTTGAAAAGATTAATACGCTTGTTGATGGTGACACGGAGAATCTCAAGCTAAACGGCTTGTTTGAGCTGCAAGATTGGTTCTAGATCATCTACATTCTACCTAAAGAGCTGCTCACAAGTTGGACTGACCAGCTGAAAGCTTAAATCAAGTCATACTTGTTTTTCTTTGGGCTTGTTTCTTTTGTGTTGTGCGCTGTCTTCTTGCTAGCATCGGGGCTGATCAGCTATCGAGTAGGAGTAATGATAGAATATCCTCTCGTGCACATGATTGATTTACTGTAGCGGCTTGAGAAAGAAGGAGGTGCAGCTGCCTTAGGATTGATTCAAGAATCAGAGAAGTTATCCGAAGAAATCAACTTTATGTCGATTGATTTGTAGATCCTCTTTGAGAGTTTCATACATATATTTCGAACGGTGCATCTCGCGAATAAAGACATCTTTACAGTCGATAGTAGCTATTCACTGCTGCAGTTGAATTACCAAATCAACTTCTTCAAGAAGTTCAGTAACAAGCGGGTTCTGGGTATTTGCTACAATAATATCGGTAACATTCATTTTTAGAATAAGAGATACATCGAAGCGATGGAGAACTACCATTACGCTATTGTATTTGCATACTATGAAGCTGGATTGTACAGTGAGAACTAATAGCCTTACTAAAGAAAAGCAGCTAAATTGCTCTTAACTAAAATGAGGAAAGAAGGAGAAGAAGAACTGGATTCAGATGCCGAGTTAGCGTACAAAGAAGAGGATGCACTGAATCAATTGCAAATTAATAAACTACACAAGGAAAAGCAAGAGAAGCAGTAAAAGAGGGAAGGCCAAAGAAGGGATGATTGCCCTTCTCCTTTGAAACTAAGATTGGCGAGTCTGGCTTAGAATTTAACCCCCAAAGAGCAAGCTGTGCTCAAGCATGTAGAGGAAATGGAAGTAGCAGAAACGATCCTTGAAGTAATCTTCAATAGGATGCTCAATTTCTCCGCAGCTCTGTTCATGCACAACATCACGTAGGAAGCTACAATGCATTCACCTAACAGCCTACGCCCTACTTCAATAGATTGGGAAGTCTATGAACAAGTGTTGCTAAAACTGATAGATATCAACAATCAGTTCACAAATTCTACGTACGGCAGGAGTGTAATTCTTCTGTCGTAGCTCTCGCTGTGCTATCTCAAAATGGGGAAATCAGAGAAAGCAATATATCAGCAAGGTTTAGCGATTCAAAAGTATGAATCGTCTCTGCTGCAATAAGAAATATCGAGACAAAAGAGAGAAACAGAAATATCGAGACAAAAGAGAGAAACAGAAATAATCCATTGCAGCAGTAGACCAACCAACCCCGCTGATGATCCAGCAAATAAAAGAGATTTGCAGCTAAAAAAAGAACAAGTTCAAACGGAGAGTGCCTGTGATACGCTAACCCACAGAAAGTAGGTCTAAAACAAAGAGCAAGTGTCTGTGCTTTTTCGAAGAAATTAGAAATAACTGTTTTTGAAGGGTAAAGAAACATCTTTGAATGTTCTTTTTCAGAAAAGGAAATCACAAATGAAGTCATAGAGCTTCTCGGTTTCCTAGAGCAAAATAGATCTGAGCAGTATAGATATAGGTTAATAGTCGCCCTTGCAGGACGCAAGTGAAGTGGATGTAATCTTAGAAGATAGTCTAGCATCTTTACCAGTGGGTTTCAAAGAAAACAATGAGAAATCTGATTTTTTTCAGACTCACCACCTCCCAGCCAAAAGTGAATAATCATCTGTTTTAATAGACTAAACTGATCAAAAGGAGAGTGTACTTGCATAAACTAAGCTGAAATATAAAAAGCTACACCACGTTATCAGTAGCTAAGCTTTAGACGACCTGTAAACTGTCAACAAATCATTGGTTAATTCGAATTCTGTTAGCTCGAGTTGGTTTACACAACAGCCCAAAATCGAGAAATTGTTTGAGAAGTCTCTTGAATTATCCCAATAGGATAACCTTTCCCCTGCGTAATTAGCTGGATCCCATCAAAAACGAAAGAAATAATCCATTACAAAGTCTAAAATTAATAAAAACTTGCACAAATAAGATTTAAAGCAGATTCAAAGATATGAACTTCCTATTGACATTCTGCTGTTCCAAGTAGGGATACAAGAAGCGAGGATTCTAATCGCAGAAAAGAAATAATGGCAAGCAGCACAGATTCTCACTGAACTGCTTGAGAATACGCATATTTATCTACCATATTTTCGCTTGATGTGCTTGAATATCCTTGAGAGAATTCTGCTGGAGAATTCTCTGAATTTAGATTCGCTGACGAAAATGGTAGAAAAAATTGATGATGAGATAACTCTTCGTGTATCGACTTTGATTGCAATCAAATCTGCACATTCATAAGCAGCTAGCACGTGTCGACATCTAGTGAACGAAGTGCTTTCCAATGATGAAGACATGTACTCGCTTTTGGTTTATTCTGCCAACAGCTTTCAGCAAGTGATACCTTCGCTTTCAACGAAGCAGCTGAAGACTTCGCAAGAGTTCTTTAGCGCTTCCATCAGTTCGCTCAACGCTGTTTCAGATTTCATAACAGAAGAATCATTTTCTAAAATGAGTGACTCACCTGAAGAAATGGATGATAGTGACCAATCCCAGGAAAAATAATAAAATAATCTCTCTTTCAACTCTCTTCCTTTCAATTCCTTGAACAAGGAATAATCAACAGACCCCCAACAAAAGCTACTTTAAGGGGGATTTACACAGCCGAGCCAGTTCAATTAGCATCTGCAATTTTTCAAGCAAATGACTTTCAGATCAAATTAATATAATTAATCCAATTCTGGCAAAGGTTCAAATAGCAGCAACGATTCGCCTCCGTTCTAGTCCCCGAGTTTGCAAAAGCGAAATAGTGAAGAAGTATTTTTAGAATCCTTAAACGCAGAGACGGCCAAGTCCCCTACGTTGATGCACTCTCAATTTTCAAATTCTCTCATAACAAGAGGATCCATTGATAAAACCCAGTATTCTAAGCTTGACTTCGATAGCTAAAAGTCATTTCACGAGAATCACAAGAATGGGGGGCTATTGAAGATGAGTCTACCCAAAAAGATAAAGTAACTGCTTGTTGGATACGAGTATTAAGTTATTCAAGCTTTGTAGTCTCCCAAAGAACCAGAGGAACATAAAATACAGGGTATTTCAGGTTGTGACAAAAGTAATTTCTAGCAATTCCCATCTTTTCAATAAACTTACGATTGTGAAAATTAGCTAAATCAACCGAAATCAAGCAATCTATCAAGTCGTCCTCTGTTGGGGTAACAGCAGCAGACTTGGAAGTCTAACTCGAAATTACATAAATAGGACTCTTGTAATTTGAAGGAACTAGATACTAGTGAATTGCAATTTCCTGAAATCCTGCAGCAAAAAGCAGTTTTCGAAAAAAAATAAGCTGAAATATCTCAATCTAAAGGATAAGAGATTGGTTCTTTGGTTAATGTTCCTTTCTCTAAAACCTCGCTTTTGAATAAAGAAAACGATATTTCAAAGGAGAACATTAATTTGATCTTCCATGTCGCTGTTAGAAAAGCGATTCTGAGCTACTTTGATAAAAATTCCTCGAAATATGCCCAACAAAAGAGAAGCACGCAGCTCAAATTAGTCAATAAATCTAAAAAAATAATAATCTTCATCACTGACTAACCAGGCTTAACTCAAAATCAAGCTTATTTTATGCTAACCCATTTACTTTATCAAACGCAGATTTAGCTGCTTGTATTGTACTTGCACTCTGATCAAGCAGAGCAATAAGCCTAAACAATGCGAGACTAATATGTGAACTCAACAATTGTTATCAAGTATTTCTACACTCAAGAGAAGCTACTACAATACATCCGAAACAAGCGGGAACCAATGAAACATTTTGGGATTCCACTTCTTGTCGAACATTTCTCTGTGTGAAAGAGCTTGGAAATGAGTAGTTTAAATACCTGCTCACATTTTTGAATATGTTAATTAGCAAGAGAGGAATAAATTCCTATTGAAAGGGTTAGAACTTGAATCTATGTGACTCACCAATAAGGTTTCATAAATTTAGAAGATAAAAATTCGAAGGATCCTTTGATCTCTCTACTTTCATACTTATTTTTGTTTACACAGCAAGGATTAAGTATATATTAATTAGTTGAGTTTCAATCCAAATTTAATAAAAATTGAGATTAGTTATCATGGGTATAATTCTTAATTTACAAGTCATAGGTGAAATATGTGAGAATCAAAATCCCAATTCGGGGATAGGATTAATTCTCAATCCAATCCCCCACCTTGCTTTGGAGAATATATCCGTTTGTGCGTTTGAACATGATGAGAAAGATGTTTTAAATGTGCTAAGTGAAAGAGATAAGATGAAGATGTTATATATAGGCTATAGGACATTTTAGAGTATCTTGTTCAAAAAATAATTGAATTATGTAAAGAAACCTCAAGGTGAATAACTAAGCCAAGGAATGTAAGCTTACTTTTATGTATCCAAAAGAGGAGGGGGCTCTTGTGTCTAAGGTAAGCAATTAATGAGGATAAACTGATGCAAAAAAGGTAAGCTTTACTGTGGATGACGGTGATTGGCGGTTTAAGTGCACAGCGAGTTTAGCAAGATCTAAAATAATAATCCAAAAAAACAAAAAAAGCAAATAGAAGAGAAATAATCTAATAATTTATATTTTCGCTGCTATGACAGACATCAAGGAGACTAAAACAGCTCAAATCGTTGAGTTTGACTACACCGAACTTCTCGACAAGTCGAAGCCTCTCTATGAGAAGATTAAGAATGCATACGGCCCTGAAGGTGTCGGCATATGTCTTATCAAGAATATTCCAGGATATGTTGAAGCGAGAAAGCAATTCCTCCCTCTTGCATATGATTTGGCTCACTTGCCCAAGGATAGCCTAGCTAAACTCACCAAACCAGAATACATGCACGCGATAGGCTGGAGCCATGGTGTCGAATAGTTCAAGGGATAATTCGATTTCTCCAAGGGATCTTTCTATGCGAACCCCACTTGCGATTTGCCAGATCAATTATCTGAAGAGGAAAAGAACGAAGGTGCGTTTGTAGCACCTAATGTCTGGCCAACTGAGGAAATTCCTTAACTTGAGAATGCCTTCAAGACTATGGGAAAGATCGTTGTTGACACCGGTGCACTTCTCTCCTTCCACATCGATGAATATGTGCACAGCGTTCAGCCAAACTATAAAAAAGGAACTCTCGAGGAAATCGTTGGGAAAGGCAAAGGCCATCTTGCTAGGCTTCTCCACTACTTCCCATCTGATGAACCCAAGTCAGTCGGAGATGACTGGTGTGGCTGGCACAACGATCATGGTGCCCTAACTGGACTCTGCTCTGCAATTTACACTGATGCAGATGGCAAGGCTCTTGATAGCTTTTATGATCCTGAAGGTGGACTCTTTGCAAAGAATAGATTCACAGCCTAGCAAAGACTTAAAATTCCCGTAGATTAGCTCGCCTTCTAAATCGGTGAGACTGCGTAAATTCTGACTGGTGGAATCCTTGAGGCGACTCCTCACTGCGTTGTTCGTGGACCATAGTCTATTGGAACTGGCATATCGAGAAACACATTTGCCTGCTTTATGTAACCAAATCTAGACTATGTCCTAGATGTTCCTGCTGGAATGAACCCAGACTAGGCTGTTAATAGGGAAGCGTATGGCGTTCCTCCTCTTAAAAATCGCTGGGAGCCAAATACAAAATACATCAAGTATGCTTTCAATTCCTTCAAGGCTTATGCTTGATTTTCACTCAATAATAATATAATGTCTAAGAGTAATTTATGTTATGGCCTCATTTTTTACTATTATTCTCAGTGAAATTGCTTAATTATCATTATTTTTTCCATGGATTGTTGAGTGATTATACTATTCGATAAATAAATATTAACTCATCCATTGATCATAGACATTGGTCTTATAACGAAGTATTTCAATTTGCCTAATAGATTCATTTGCTGTAGATATATTGCTATTTTTAGTTGAAAATAATTACTAATTTCAGCAAATAAAAAAAAATAATTAGCAAACAGAGAATAGTTAGTTTTAAACCAACCAGAACATAAATAAAACTAAAAGGGAGATTGAATAGAGAAGGTCAAGTCTTTCTTGATAAATTCATCCTTTGTGTCCTACCCTTACTGGTGCTATTTATAAATAATTAATCACACAACCATGGAAGATTTAAGATCGTTTTATATTATCTTGATTTAGGTTCTATTTTGCATATGCGCAATTTAGAGGGGTTGAGAAAGTAGTACAATCATTAAGCGAATCAGTCTAATTAAAAGAGAAAGAAAGCCTTAAGTTAGACAATTTAGTAGCAGAGAGAAAAGGAGGAGGAGGAGGAGAGTGATCAAGAACTAGATGAGTATAAAGTTGAAGGTGTTTCTCTTCATGAGCGTACCTGTGTTTCTGATGATCGTCACATAATTCTTAGCACTATCAATCACCTACAACTTCTCAATGAGGCTCATATCTACGTACAGTGATAACTTATATCTTGATCAGTAGAATTAAATGACTCAACTCTTGGAAGCTTACAGTTTCGAATTCAGCAAAGTTTTCTAAACCTTTTCGTAAGATCTGCAAGCAATTAACAACTTCGAGTCTAAAATCCTGCGTGGAGAAGTCAATCTCGAATCAGGATTCGTCTCACCCAAAGGCAACAGCGAGAAACTTTACCAAGGGACTGAGTAACCTCAGCTGCAAACACTGGCTATTAATCACCCCTAACAAGTCACTACATGGTAAATTGTAGTTGTTGTAGCAAGAGGGGGGATAATGCCTTTTTTAAATAACAAAAAGCAATATTGTGTGAGGGTATCAACACAAAAGCAAATTTGATATGAAGAAAAAAAGAGTATTTATTGAATTAACATATGGGTGTTTTGTATTAAGGTTGAATGCTGCTACGATAGAAGAGAGTGAGTTGGATGCAGTCTCTATCAACCACATTAGAGTAGCAAGCTATGCAGAAGTGATTTCAATGGCAATCCAGTATGAAAACAATATGTTTTCGGCTTCTAGAAACATCACGATCAAGGATATCTACGAAGGATTCGTCAGTGATGGTATGCTATCTGCAACATAGTTTTTAAATTTAACCAAGCAAAACTACAAACCTCCAGCTGGTTGTCTTTACACAGGTCCTTACAACTTTGATTCTCGCTGTAGATTATGGTTCCTCGAAACCATTGATAGGGTTCGAGTAACTCCGATCGAGCCGTTGCTCTTTTACAGTGAGAAAACCAATCCATTCTTGGCTTCCAATCTCTGCAAGCGCCAAACTCAATACACGACTGACACCAGTGGAAACATAAAGCCAACAAGCTGTGGTTATTCTGTGAATTGCTTGAATTTCAGGTTATCGACTCTTCAATAGTTCTTTGATGCAGCTAATTACAAGAAATCGAAGACGATTATGATCGACCCTCGTTCAGAAATAGTCCTTTACAACTCCGTTTCAGGTTACTCCAATGAAATTCGATATCTTAAAGATGCTACCAAGGATATTTTCCCTTCGAGTACCTCAAAACAAGCAGAATTTCTTAAAGCAATACAACAACACATGCCCCGAGATTCCTCCAAAACTGAAACACTAGAAGACCTGATCATCAAAGAAGAAGGTGAATGCACTTTTAGCTCAAAACAAACATTGAAATCACTTGGATTGAAAGAAATGGACTTCAAAAGCTATACCTAATTAGTCTATGAAGTCAACAATAAAGATCCTGAGTATCTGAAGTTAGAAACCAACGATAAGTCATTTGTTTTCACGGCCAGCGATGGTGAAGAAGTATTTGTAGCGATCAATGCCATTGTCATAATTGAAAAGATCAAGACTGTTGGGGATGACGATGACGATACCTTAAAACTGAAGAATCTAATTGAGCTGCAAGATCTGTTCTTGGTTATTGATATCTTACCGAAAAACCTACTCACAACTTGGACTGACCAGCTAAAAGCAGAAATTTATGCATACTTGCTGTACTTTGGGATTGGTCTTGTTGTGATATGCTGCTTTTCGTTACTCGCTACGGGATTGATAAGCTATAAAGTTGGAGTTATGATTGAAGTACCTCTTATCCACATGATCGGTTTGCTTCATAAGCTTGAAAAAGAAGGAGGAGCTGCAGCCTTAGCAGTCATCGAAGAAGTCGCAAATTTGCAAGACGATTCTATCTTTCTTTCTCAGGATTTAGCGGTTTTATTTGAGAGCTTCATTTGCATATTTCGAATGGTGCATCTTGCAACTCAAGATATTTTCACAGTCGATGACAGCCGCTCGCTTTTGCAGTTGAACTACTAAATTAATTTCTTCAAGCAGTTTAACAACAAGCGAGTATTGGGGATTTGCTACAATAATATTGGGAATATTCATTTCTAGAATAAACGATACCTTGAAGCGATGGAGAATTATAATAATGCAATAATACTGGCTTATTATGAAGCTGGGTTGTATGCCGATAATGAAATACCAAATGAAGATGTATTGAAGTTTCTCTTGTCCAGGATTGCTGGTAAATCTGAGAAGAGTGAGGTCCCAGATGAGTAGTTAGCGTGCATACCAGAGCAGCGATTAATTGCATAAAACGAATCTGGAAATCAGGAGATCGAAGTAGAAGAGTAAGATAATTCAAAGAACATTGGAAAACAACAATAATAAAACTAATAATAATAAATAAAAGATGAAATAGCAGCTGCTTCTTCGTTCAGATATCGAAGGACTACCTCAGGATCTGTTATAGAAAACTATTAAATCACTCCTAAGAAAAGAAAATCTAGCAATAAAAGTACAGAAGCGATTCTGGAGGTTATTTTTGATCGAAGACTCAATTTCTCGTAGGCTCTCTTTATGCACAATATTTCATAAGAACTTTCTGAAAAAACTAAGAGGTGTAGATCCACAATAGATTGGCAAGATTATGAACGAGTCTTGGTGGACTTGATAGAAATAAACAAATAGTTTACTAATCTATCCTACGGCCGAAGCGTAATTCTCTTCTCGTAGCTGTCCCTGTGCAAGATCAAAATGGGGAAGATCGATGAAGCAATCTACGAATAAGGATAAGCAATCGAAAAATATGAATCGTCGCTTATTATCGATGATATTCGATAGAAAAGTGCCAGTTGTGGTGAAGGTGAAGCACTTATCCTCAACAGAAGTCCAAATGAGAGCTTCTGTATTCGAAGTGTGAGAGACAGCAGACAAAAAGGAGAACATACATAACATATATAACAAGTCAACAAAACCAGCGATATGTCACCATAAAATAAGCTAAAACAGTTCATAGACACAAATAATACCAATATTTTCATTTCAGAAAGAAGAATAGATACTGTCGAGGAAGAAGACAATACAATATTTAGTTTCTTTCGATAACGACAGAATCTAATTAAAACAAGGACCAACTTTTATCGGTTACATACAAATAGTAGCTCTGCTAAGGCCGATCCTAGCTCTCCTAATGGTTTTTAGCAAGAGCTCATGGCACGTCTCTCGTTGAAAGGCCCCGCTTCTGTATTTCCTAATCTCAGAGTAACTTAAATAGCAGAATCCGATAGTTTCCTAATTCAAAGGATAAATTCAGAATCTCAAGCTCTAAATAAGAAACATATTCATCAGAAAAACCACATCACACTCGATAGCAATCGAGCAAGATCACATTCGTAGCACAAAGATAGAGCGAACTAACAGTCAAAGTTTCATTCAGAGGAAAGAAAGAAATATGAACAAAAAGAACAACAACAAGAAGAAAAGAGAAAACACACCAGATCATTCATCAGTAACATCTTGACAGGAAGATCAAAGAGAGATATTTCTCCTTCTCCTTCTCATATCAGAGAGATCAGCAATAGTTATTGTTTGAATGACAAAGCTGAGAAAAACAATGATTTACTTAAGAATTAGCACTACTACAACGAGTAATCAACTCTGGATAATAAGAAACAGATATTATCGATCCCCAAGAACAGCGTTTAACACACAGCCTCTTAGTCTTTTTCTCCAGGCCATAAATAAGAGCATTAAAGACGAAAAAGACTGAACTCTAATATTCGCAAAAGAACAGAGAGCAAATAAATCCAATAACAAGACAAGAGCTAACTTGGAAGCTTCTATTTGTAAGACAATTAAGAAACAATCAAAATGTCATACCATTCAATATTCAGCTGTTTTCATAAGTACCAAGAACGCGTAGAAAGCGAGAAAGCTTCTATCCAAAGTAGTGAAAAGGGCTAGGATGAAGTAAATAGACTAAATACAAGCTTTTCAGCTTAATAACAATACACTAGAAACAATAAGAATAATCCCAAATCCAAGATCAATAAACATTTAGATAAAGAAGATTTAGAGTAAATTTAACGGTACGAACTTCCAAGTGACGTGCTCTTATTCTATGTGGGCTTGCAAGAAGCGCGAATTCTGTTGACAGAATCCAAAGAATGGGAATCATCCTTAGTGCTTACTGAACTCATGGAAAAAACGAGATTCTATCTACCATACTATCGCTTAGCATGCTTGCATATGCTCGAAGGAATCATGAAAAAGCATTTTCTGAATGCAAGTTCTGTAAATAAAATGGTAACTAGATTCGATCACCAAATAACATTTCGTGTTTCTTCTGTGCTCGCAGTCAATTCTGCGTACACTCAAGCGGCTAAGACATGTCTCTCCTTAGTAAATGAAGTCTTAGTCGAATAAGAAGATGACTATTCGATGTTGATTTATTCCCATAATAGCTTTTAATAAGTTATCCCATCCCTTTCTATTAAGTAGCTGAATGCAACTGGGGCATTCTTCGCTTAGTTTATCGAAACCTTGTCAGGAGAGGTGAATTCTATTAACTTGCCGACATTCACAGATCTTAGTGATCTCAACAAAGGCAATGCTACTTCGAATCCTGGATAGAATCCGATCAATTCAAATTGCTTTTCATTGAATAATTTGTCACCATATCTGCCGAATTTCAGTGCTCTCAAAAAACAACCTTCTGACGATGAAGATCTGTTTTAAACACAGTAGTAAAACGCATTGTAATACCACAATGAGCAGCAATAACCCGAGAATTATTAAGTACCTTTGAACAAATATGTATCATTTGGAGTTAATTCTGGGTAAAATAATGTTCAAAACGAAGTAATTATCGAACCTAACAACTGTGAACATAATAAAAACAATCTATCAGGCGAATGCAGCATAATGCTGGATAATTTAGTCTAACCTCATTAGGACAACATTAAGAATTGCTAAAACAATAACACTTCCATTGAGATAAATATCATTGCATGCGAATCTCCTGACTGCTAATCTCAGAATTAGCAATAAACACATAACTTCTATGCAATGGAAACAGCTGAAAATGAATCCAATCGATAGA
>Ga0302286_10002432_pt1 | contig 12966 bp, 8 predicted proteins | sample III_Fen_E2_3_FD_198765 | JGI IMG/M metagenome (GOLD analysis project Ga0302286, IMG submission 198765) | Peat permafrost microbial communities from Stordalen Mire near Abisko, Sweden - III_Fen_E2_3 | ecosystem: Environmental > Terrestrial > Soil > Wetlands > Permafrost | place: Sweden: Abisko...
GGAATTTCATTGAGTTTAACTTCTCCGAATTTTTTCCCCTGAAGCGTCAGAACCAGTTGTGCATTTTTTACGGTACTTCCGTTGTTGACAATCTCCAGTTTGGCTGCCTGTACGGGCTGGTCGTTCTGGATGTCGTACATATCCGAAGTTTTGATCTCGAAGTCGGTTTTATGAGCTTCGGCATACGCTTTTACTTTACAAAGTCCGGTACGGTCAACGCCGGAACCTTCCCAAATCTGTTCAACGGTAAATTTGACCGAGCTGGTTTGAATGGCTTTGGGAAGAGTAATCAACTGAAAATACTCTGAATTACGAAGTTCGGCTTCGGTTGAGGAACCGTCGGCAAAGGTAATTTTTACTTTTTTAGGGATCAGGTAATTGCCACGTTCAGCGGCAGGCTCAAGGGTCATGTCGTATCCCCATGATTTGGTGATTAGCCACAACTCCCGGATCGTTTGAGGTTTTTCCCATTTGAGGCTTACCCATGCTCCTTCAATTTCTTTGTCGGTTTCCCAACGCGACTGGAGTGCTTCACGTCCCAGGTTAAGTGCCCTTCCGCGTGACGGCGGATTCGGGTTGGCCGATGAGGCATCGTATGTAACTCCAAAATCGGCGGTTACAAGATTGGAATTTTGCGCCTGAAGCAGACCAATTATTCCCAGAAGGAGAATTAATGTGGTGGTTAAGGTTTTTTTATTCATTTTGTTGTTATTATTGTTTTATAGATCATTTATTCTTCCAGCAGGTTAACCTCTTTAACGGCTCCGGATTTCCGGTTTATCCTCAGGGTTTTTATTTCAAATGGGTTAAATTTCCCATTCCAGCTGCGTTTATTAAAACCAGTATTTAGAGTCGTTGAGGTTTCTTTCCCGGCTAATTCAACGCACCTGACGATCAGGTCGTCATTATCCTCAGCATTTTTAATGGCTGTTACAATTACGTTCGTCGAATCAACAGAAAGAAATGAATTTGATTTTGGAAGTGCTCCTCCATGTATTCCCTGATAGATCGTCAATAAAGGGGCACTGAATTCTTCAGCAATCCTTAGTATATTGCTTTCCTGCCAGGTTCCCTGATGAGGAATCAACATCATACGGAAGGTCTGAATGCCTTGATCCATCCATAGATGTTCTGTTGTTGTATCCAGCACTTTGGGTCGGTGGTGGGCATAAACGGCTGCACGGGCTACCGAAATTCGCATATCGTTTCCTTGTACATTATACCCATATTTGGCATCGTTAATGACCGTAAGCCCATAGTTACCTTCCTTACGCTTCCCGGTCACATCAATCCATCGCTGACCAGGATCTTCGTTCCCGTTGGCTTCCCGAACCATATATCCATAAGGTGTTTCATAGGTTGGTACCGGATTTTCGACATCAACCGGGAAGGAAAATTTTAGCATTTTCAGATGTTCATGCCAGTCGAGTGTCACTTTGGCTTCCAGATTTTTTGATCCGGCATACAAGGTCCAGTCGATCGTGAGGGTGGATGCACCGTAAGTTGTGATTACGCGCATGGTAGCACGAAGTGGACCATTCTCCAGTATTTTTAAGGTCGCATTTCCAAATGCACCAATTTCTTTCGAGAACGTTTTAACATCGTGGCTCCATGTATCACTCGGATCATCAATAATGACTGCTTTGCATCCGGTTTTTCCACCTGAAAAAACGGAGGCTCCGGTTTTTTTATCGACGATTTCCAGCGATCCGTCATACGAAAAATTGACCGTAATCAAATCATTTTCCAGACTGGTTTCATGAGCACTGGCCGTAATCGGATTGTTATCAGCATCCCCATTTTTTAGTCTGATCTGGCGATAGCCCATTGCCGGAATTACTGTATTTACAATTAGTTTGCGGCGTGAGCTTGTTTCTGACGATCCACCCGTCCACTGGTGAGAAAGAGCATTTCCATTTTCATCTTCAACGCGCGAGGTTTTGAGCGACTGGGTCGGCCAGAAGAAATCATATTCAACGTTTCCACGAACTTCCCAGGCATGAGGGTTAAAGACCACCAGATATTGCGATTCCGGATCTTCAGCAGCTATTTGCCACTCCAATTTTTGAATGGCCATATAGGTAGCCTGATGGGCGGTGTCCATTGCAAAGCCATATCCTTCACGAGCCGTCTGCGAATGATCGAATAACGACGATCCTGCCAGACTATCGTGAAACTGAAGGAAAAGTACCCGTTGCCAGGCTGTGGTTAATTCTTTCTTCGGATAATTTGCGCCCCATGCCAATGAACCCAAAGCCACTATTTTTTCAGCTGTTATTAAAGCGGTTTCCGATTGGCGGTTTCCTTTTTTGATTTCCGATTCTGCCGTATAACAACCAACTGCATGATGCTGAAGATCGTCTTTAACGACGTCCAGTTTTAGACTTTTTTCTGCCCTGATTTCTTTAAAATAGTTTTCAGGAGTGCTATATAAAACGGTTGGTGCGCTTTTATCGGTTTTGAGTTCTTCGATTGATTTAATATTTTCTTTGGTTGCTCCGCCACCATGGTCGCCAGCCCCGAAATAAGACATGAAGCTTTTTACCGGCTGGTTCTGAAGTTGGGGGAGAATCTTTTCCAGGCGGTTTCTTACAGATCCTTCATCGTTGTAACTTTGTTCAATGCGGTAGGTCAGAACTCGGGTTCCATCGGGTCCTTCCCACCAGAAAAGGTCGGCAGGTATTGTTTTTTCCTGAGGTCCCGGGCGCATGAAAACGTAACTATCCATCCCTTGCTTTTTGATAATCTGGGGCAAAGTTCCGGTATGGCCAAACGAATCGGGACTAAATCCAATGGTTGCCTTCTTTCCAAAAAGCTTTTGAAAAGTGCGCTGGCCATATAAACCTTGCCGAACCATTGCTTCTCCGCAAGGAATGTTCATATCGGGTTCTACCCACCATCCACCCAGGATGCACCAACGTCCTTCTTCAACTCGTTTACGGATTTTCTCCATGAGTTTGGGATCATTCTCGGCTACCCAATGATAGAACTGTGCTGAACTGGCATTGAAACAGAAATCAGGGGTTTCGTTCATTCGGTCGAGTGCCGATTGAAAAGTACTGTGTACAACAGAAACACCTTCAGTCCAGGGCCATAACCACACCGGGTCGATATGAGCCTGACCGATCATGTGAAACTTAAACTCAGATGCGTTGGACGGCCAGAGTGTAGCTTGTTTTAAATCACTGGCCAATAAATTGTTTATCGGAGCCAATGCCAAAAATGCGGTGCCGGCAGCTGCGCAATTGATAAAAGTTCTTCTTGAAATCTGATTCTGTTTTTTCGAACTGGTCATGTCAGTCATCGTTTTATTAGATTAGTCAGGTTCAGTTGTACTTATTTTAATGAATCGAGATTGTCATTTCCGAAGAAATGATTTTCAACCATCAAAATGTGTTGGTGTTTTTGTTGTTATACACTAAGCTATATGGAGTGACAATATTCCAATTCGGAGTATAGTCTTTCCAGTTGTTTAATAGTGGCTAAATCGTCCAATGCAATAAAGCCTAATTGGTCAGTTAGTATTGATTTAAAATTTCTGGAAAGAGATTTTGTCAGATCAACATCAGGTAAATAGCGGTTTCCTTCCTCATTTTTTGCACGGAAACAAAATCCGTACGACATAGCTTTAATGATTTTGTCGTGGGGCATTCCGACTTTTTGAGCCAGATGGATAGCTCCCATAAAACGGTCGTTGGCACTGAGTTTCCGGGGAAGATCCTGTCCAACACGGAAAATCGTATCCTGAAGTGCTTTGTTGCGGAAGCGTTTGAGCAAGTCATCAATGTGATCAGTCAAATCAGTCAGTGTAAAGTCACTCGGGAAAGCAACCTGAAGGATTGCTGCCGATTGTGTCATTGTTGCACGGGTAAATTCGAAAACTTCAGGATCGTCGAGGATTTCATACATGTATGTTGCTTCGGGATGTTTGTAAAATCCATAATAAGCAGCGGTTGCATGTCCGAGGTTATGAATGAAGGCTTTGCGGTCGACCCATGCTTTGATATTTGCTTTGGGAGCTAGTCCTTTTACATCCGGTACAGGTGCTTTGAAGCCTTTCTGATCGACAATTAGCGTATTATACGGTTCTGCAAAAACAACCAATGGATCTTTTTGCAGTTCCGATAGTGGCATGATCGGAACCATTTTGCCAATGCTGGTTTCAACCAGTCCGACCAACTCATTAATTGGATAACTGGATGGCAAGTTTTCGGAAAGTTTTTCTTTTAGAAAACCGCTGGCATCGAGCATATTCTCGGCCAGGATAATATCCAGCGGTGCATTGGGGTGTTGCTTGTATCTGATTTGTAAACCAGCAGCAATTATCGGAGCCACTTTAGCCAGTGCATTTTTCCCTACTGAAACGGCAAGAATTCCGGCATCGGCAATATTTTGAGTAACTTTTATGGTATCGAGCGACGAAATGGCCTCAACGTTTGGAACCCGTATTTCTGATTCTTTGTCGCCTTTAATTACCACCCGGTATGTTTTCTTTTCATTCAGCAAATCGACCATTTTCTGATCAATGTCCACAAAAATTACTTTATAGCCGGCACATCCGAAAAGCTGTCCAATAAATGAACGGCCAATCTTACCAGCTCCGAAAATGATCATTTTCTGGCTATCAATCTGCCAGTTGTTGTTTGTAATGTTCATAATAAGGTATCAGTTTTTCCAGTTTTTCACCGGACAATTTTTCGAAGTAAGTTCCGCCAATGTAGAAGCAGGTATATCCACCGGAGATGACTCCCCAGCAACAGGCCTCTTCCAGATTGGGCAATTGCACGTCGTTGTGCAGTTGCAAAGCTATTGAGGCGATTACCCCGCCAACAAAGTTGTCACCACATCCGGTTGTATCTCCGTTTGTGCCTTGTTTTAACTCTTCAGTTACTTTCTTTGAAACCGGATATTCAAACAGGTCAAGGGCTTTGCAGAATTGTCCGTCGGAATAGGCATAAATATTTTTGGAGCCGTTGGTAATGATCAGCGACGATAGTTTTTTATTCTGAAAGAAGCGGATAGCCTGTTGGATATCTTTTCCACCACTTAACCGGATGGCTTCTTCGGAGTCGGTAATCAAGATATCGATCAACGAGTAGCTTTCGTCGCTTTTCCCCAATGGCCAGCGTTGTTCCGGATTGGCTTTTTCATTTCGGAAATCGTACACCGTATTGACGATGGTGACACAACCTTTGTCTTTTGCTTTTTGCAGCAGCTCGGTCAGATGATCGTGAATGGGGGGAACTAATGCAGTTCCACCGAAAACAACGAGGTCAGAATCAAAAAATGAATCATCCAGATCGGAGGGAAGGAATTCCCAGGCAGCACCAATGTTGTTGATGAAAATCCGTTCGCCGTTGCCATGATCGAAATCGGGATCTGACAACACATCGGTAAACGGTGTATATTGAGTCCCCTGTTTATATTTTGCAATCTTAAGTGGGGTGTTTTTCAGCTTTTCTTCAATGAATTTACCGCCTTCATCAGTTCCTTTACATCCGTAGAAATTTACCTCCACAGGTGTGTTGTGCAGCAACTGTGCTGCATGGATCAATGAAACGATGGAAGGTCCGCCAATATTTAAGGCTACCGGAGGCATATTTTCGGTTATTTTGTCGCGAACCGGCATATAAGCTTCGCCGGAGAATTTTTCGAATTCTTCTTTAAAAACCAGTTTACCTGGTGCTAAACCGCCATCTCCGGGTTTCCCGGAAAGATAGGGGGCGAAGGTGCTACTGCTAAAATTTACCGGTTTGTATAAGTAGTCGACCAATGCACAACCGGTTCCGGATATTTTAATTTTTCGGGTCATCGTTTATACAAATTGGGCGTAGTCGGAAACAAGCAAATGCAGCGGTTCTTCATCTTCTTCGATCAATGGAAAACGGCCAATGGTTTCGTAAAAACAGTTGTCGTTGGCATCATCGTTTACCATACTTACTTCACCAACTAAAACGGTTCCTTTTCCTACTTCGCCGTAGAAACGGTGGTATATGCCTTGTTCCAGACAAATACTTTCGCCGGGAGTAAGCACAACTTTTCCTCCGGCGGCAACCGTGCGTGTAATTCCATCGGTTTTAAACTGTACCGGAGTGCTGGCAAATTCAGTTCCATTTTTGGAGTTGTAAAGTTCAATCACCAGATTACCTCCGCCACGGTTAATGATGTCTTCCATCTTGCTCCAGTGGTAGTGCATCGGAGTTTCCTGACTTTCTTCGACAATCATGATTTTTTCGGCATAAGGTTTTTTATCCACATTCAGTTTGCCGTTACGAATGGTGAACAGAAATAATCCGCGTTTGTAAAAATCGCCCGAACCGAAGTCGGTAATGTCCCAGCCCAGCATATTGGTTGTAATTTCAGCGGCACTTTCTTTGTTCTTTTTCCAGTCGGCTACACTCCAATAAGCCCAGGGGGGTAATACAAATTGTTTGTCAGCCATAAATGCTTTGGCACTTTTCAAAATCTGATTTATTTCACTCCGTTTCATAATATTGAATTTAGATGTTAGTTTTTTTTGTGATAAACTGCTGAAGCCACGAACGAATCGGCACACCCATAGTAGAATCGCCATTCATTATGGAACCAGATCAGTCCTTCGATGAAAGTAACATTGCTGTTTCCACCGCCATGTTCTCCAACGTATTTTATTTCATAATCCCGTTCAGGGCGGAAGAAGTCTTTTGTGGTTCGTGCAAGGACTTTGGTTGGATCGTTTTTGTCGAATAAAACTTGACCCATGGCCCAAACAGAGCCTTTTAATCCAAAATCCGGAATTCCGTTTCGGGTTCCTCCATTCAAAAGCATGAGTATTCCTTTTTCGGTGATACAGGCAAAAGCTCCTGATTCGGTTACATAGCTATTCCATTTGCCCGGAATTAGTGGTAAAACGGTTTGTGGTTTTCCTGATGAATCTTCCAGAACATCCCAGTTAATCAGGTCGGTTGAGGTGGCGATGTGAAGGCCATATTCGCCATAGTACATCCAGTATTTCCCGTTAATTTTGGTAGCAATAAACTGATCGCCTTCCTGACGGCAAACAATAGCACCGGCTTTGGTCCAGGTGTCGTTGTATTTTCCTCCGGCATAACGATTAAATGCCAGTCCTTTTTTCTCCCAATGAATTAAATCACTTGACATTGCAATGCTTAGCCGGGCGAATTTCCCATCCCAGGATGTGTATGTGAGTAAGTATTTTTCATCATCGGTTTTCACAATTCGGGGATCCTGGCATCCTCCGGGCCATTCGTATTTTAACATCAGATCATTATCGGGGAACAATACGGGATTTGTGCTCCGAACAAAATTTTTCCCATCGTCGCTAATGGCTAATCCAATCCGGCTAGTTCCCCAATGGGGTAGCCGCGAATTATCTTCAGCCCGGTAAAACAGATACACTTTTCCATCTTTTACTGTTGCACAGGCGCACAGCACACCTTTCTCTTCCCACTTTACCTGAGATTTGGTTATTGGGCATTCGAAAGAACTGTTACTCATGGCACCGAAAAGCGGAGCCGTTGTGTCTCTTACGAAAGGTCCGAGGCCCCATTCCGGAACTGCTTCACGGTCGACTTTATCTGGTGGTCGGCATGCCTGAAACAGGATTATTGAGATGATGATAAATGCACTGATTTTCATAGTCTTCAGGGGGTGTTTTTTAATATTTTTTGGAGCTCAATGGCTACTGGTTTTAAGTTTCCTTCGAAGTCGATCAGTGAAGTATTTACCGGGCATGGGTAACTGTCGTGTCCCATCCAGATGATAAATCCACCGCATCCGGGGAATCTATCTTTGCAGCTTTTCAAGGCGATGCAAAGTCCTTCGGTTTGTCGTTTTTGGCTCCATTCCACATATTCTTCAATCGAACTGAGCGATTTGCCTTTGTGATCTTTGAGGTATTCTTTCCAGTCGATCCACCAGTTTACCGCTCTCCAAAGCGGGTTGTCGGTATTGGCGGGCATGGCATTGTATGATCCCTTGTATTTGTTGATCATTTCAGCAGACATAGCCCCGGGAACGCCAACTTCGGAGTGAAACAAGGCATCGTCGGTTTTCCAAAATCTGGAAACCGCGGTCATGGTTGAATCTTCACTTGCAAAAGGCAGGTTCCAGGGGCCATGTACATCCCAGTTAATCCCTTTTCCAAAGGTTTTCCATCCGGCCGTTTTGTTTGGACCAGAGGGCGATCCGGGGAGAAAACGTCTTTGAGGATCAAGCTGGGTTACACAATCTTTCATCGTTTTGATCATGATATGCTGATCGGTAACAGGTAAACTATTATCTTTTAATTCATACAATTCATTTCCGGCGCACCATAGTAAAATGGATACATGATGCTGTAGCCTGTTTAGATATTGCCTGACGATGTGACTCATCTCTGCAATTACCTGTGGATCTTTCGAAGGGTAGTTGTCTAGCCCTGATGATGAGATCGGGAAATCTTGCATGATCAGGATTCCAAGTTCATCGCAAAGTTCATATAGACAGTCTCTTTCAGCAAAACCACCGCCCCAGATGCGGATGGTATTGATTCCTAATTTCTGATAGCTGATCAGCAATTTGTGGTAATCGGATTCAACCAAATCGGCAAAATTTGGAAGAATGGGAGTCCAGTTGATTCCCTGAAGGAAAACCGGATGGTTATTTACGCTGCAAATCCACGGATCGGCATTCACCGGTGCTCCTTTGCACGGAAGCCATTCGATATGTTTAAATCCTATTTTCTTATTTATTTTTTGAACCGGAATTCCGGTTTTATCCAGCAACTCAATAGTTAATTGGTATAGCGGTTGATCTCCGGAACCATTGGGCCACCAGCGTTTAATTTTTAGATTATTCCATGATTTGGATTGAGCCAGATTTGTTGCCGAAACAGTTTCGTTCAGAATCGGTTTCCTGTTTTGATCGGCAAGTATAATCCGGATGTTATTTTGTTCTGAGTTGCCGGATAATTCGGTTTTTATTTTCAGTTCGCCGAGATCTTTTAATTTGTCGGCTTCGGTCGTTACCTGAATTCCGTTAATGTGTGCCTTTTCTTTTTGGTTAACCAACAAACTCACCTGATCCCAGATTCCTATTTGAACAATGCGCGGCATCCAGTCCCAGCCATAGTAAAATCTTGGTTTCCAGTCTTTTATTTTAGAAGTCCAGCAACTGTGACCGAGATAGGAGGGCGAACATTCAAAAATGATTGCCAGTGTATTATTTTTTTTCTGGAGGAAAGGAGTCAGATCGAAATCATAGGGTATAAATGCATTGTTAAAGCTTCCGGCTTCTTTGCCATTGACGTAGATCAATCCTTTTTGGTCGAGACCTTTGCAATGCAGAATAAATTCGTTCCCTTTGGCAAAACAGGAGTCGGGTAGAGGAGTAACAAAAAGCCAGTGGCGATTTTCGACCCATTCGCTGGAAGTGCTGTTAAGTCCAATATTCCAATCATTTATTATCCCGGCATCCTTAAGTGCTTTTTGAACCGAACCCGGAACTTTTACCGGAATATTCATGTATTCGGCACGGTCGCCAGTTAATCGGGAATAGTCGAAATTTTTTCTCCAGCTGTCAATACGATATCCCCAAAGTTTCCAACTTAAGCTTGAAAGGTCAACTTCTTTTGTGACAGCGGAGCTTTTAGGGGATTGGGCAATCGAGTTATTCGTCAGTAAAAAACTGATGAACAGAATCAGGAAGAAATAGTATGTTGTTCTTTTTGTTTTCATGTGTCTCAGCCTGTTTACTTAATGTCTTTTTATTTGTGGTCAATCCCTGTTGATCCGATGCATAGAACCCGGAATTCGTTTCCAGCGCTATTTTCATTCTTGTCTGTCAGCAGTTCGATGCGGACAAGGTGTTCGCCAGCGGTTAGCTTATTACCAATGAGCTCCATATTTCGGTAGCCTCCCCAGGTTTGGTCGAACCAGGCATCCATCACCATCGGATCGTTTTTATCGATTTGTATTCGGGCTTTTCCCATGGGGCCATTCACTTTCCAGAACGACAAGTAGACTTGTGTGCCGCTGACCTCAAATTCGAGAACACTACCCGGAACCGAACTTTTCCATCCGGCATTGTCTTTCCCTGAATTGTCGAGAGTCCATCCGTGATTGGTAAGCGGAGTTAAAGCTTCGCCATCATAAAGCGAAGTATATTCGAAGGTGTTGGAATAAAGTGGGGCCGGCGTTTCTGTGATAAATGGTGTCTTATTGGATTTGAACTTCTGGAAAGCTTTTTGCAATGTTTCGCAAAGCAGACCGCCGGCCAGCGCATGTCCTGCTTCATTGGGATGAACTTCATCTGAGCAAATCTGATCCCATTGAAGCTTTCCTTTCTGCATTTCAGCCCAAATGGCATTCCGGTAGCTGATCATTGGAAGTTGATAATGCGAACCGATTTTAATTTCCGGAGCCTGAACATTTGTTCCGTCTTTCCGGGTCATGAAAAGCAGCATCAGAGCCGGTTTATTTTGCGAACTCAGAATTTGTCTGACTATTCCTTCGTATGATGCGGCATATTCAGGGGTATCCAAATCATTACAGGCGAATTCGAGTATGACAAAATCAGGCGATTTCGAAAGCAGGTCGTGTTGGACTCTCATTGCTCCGTAGTCGGATCGTGTTGCTCCGATTCCGGCATTAATCAATTCAAATTTAGTTTTTGGAAAAGTCTTCTGCCACCAGGCTAGCATGACGTTTGCGTAACGTTTGTCTATGGCAATTTTAGCTCCGGCCCGTGTAATGGAACCGCCAATTACTCCGAGTGTTATTTTTTCGCCTTTTTGTGCTTTTGCAAAAACGGCTTGCAGGCGCGATTGGTTACCTTCTGAAATCAGAGCTTTTTTCCAGAGCTTTTTCACATCAGGTAATGGCGAGCTGTTTGTCGTGTTTTTATTTTCTGATGGAGATAATCGGTTTTCTGAAATACGCTCAGTAGATACCTCCGTTGGATTGATATGGTTTGCCAGAAGTGATGTACCCGTCGAAAGCAGAATAAGGATAATACCGGAAGTAACCAACTTGAGATAGTTGCTTCCGCTAGTAGAATTATTTTCATACTGAGACGTTTTTATCTTCATGGCAGTTTTGTGGGTTTAGGGTTGTGTTGATCTTAAGTTGATTGTTTTTTCGATTGAATTAGTTTGTTGTCAGTGTGTTCTTTGATGTTGATGTTGAGGTATATAGTGTGTGTAAAGGCATCGACGGTTTTCATGATAGAACCCACCTTCAGTTGTGTTTTTTTATTTGTCAGGAAAATTTTTTGTAATAAATTAATCAACTTCCTTTCATCTCACGAAGAAGGAAGTTGATTAAAGAGAAATTATTGCTCAGAAGGAAGAGCTTGTTGTCTCACCTTTCTGAGTAATTGGGATACGATTAATTATATCCAGGATTTTGCCACATAACTTTAGTGTCTTTATTGATATCCAATTCGTACTGAGGAATTGCAAAGATGGTTTGGTAGTCACCTTTCATCTTGTAAAGTGTTGTTCCATTTTCAGTACGTGAAAGGAATGCATTCATAATCGTCATGGCATTTCCAGAGCGAACGATATCGAACCAACGCAAATATTCGCCTGCGAATTCAAACCTGCGTTCTTTGAATATTGCTGTTCTGAAAGCTGCCTGATTGGGAAGTTGAGTAGCTGTTAATGCAGTTAATCCGGCACGTTTTCTTACATCATTCAGGATCGTAAAGGCATCGCCATTAGCACTATAAGCTTCTTCATTCAATACTTCAGCGTACATCAATTTCACATCGGTGTAACGAAGTACTGGTAAGTTTACTTCATAGTCATCTTTTGTTGCAGGAATTGTGCCATGACCAAATTTGATGAAGAATTTAGTGACCACATCTAAAACATTACCTTTTTGGGTATATCCTTTTTGAATGGTCCAGTCGCGACGGATATCTCCGGTTTCATAAGAATCATATAAGTCAGAAGAAACATACATAAAAGGAGATCCACCTCCCTGAGGGAACATAGGAGAAACGATTCCTTCAGGTACACTTACAACAGGAAGAATATTTCCTTCGTCAACATTTCCTGATTTATACTGAACTTGTAAAATGTGTTCAGGACTATTATCATATGCATCTACGAAACAGTCGCCATAGTTGGTTGCCATGGTATATTTTCCTGAAGAAATAATGTCGGCAAGCAATGGTTTGGCAGCAGAATATTTTTTCTGGAATAAATACATACGAGCCTGAATTCCTTCAGCAGCATATTTGGTTGCTTTTCCCAATTCGGTTGCTGGAGAGGGCCAAACGGCTGGTAAAAGAGTTGTAGCTTGAGTTAGATCCTTGGCTGCCTGAGCAAAAGTTTCATCCTGAGTGCTACGGACAAGAGTCTTGATTTCGGCAACAGACATTTGCTTATCAATCAGCGGAACTCCACCATATAGGAATCCTAGTTGAAAGTATGCCCAGCCTCTCATGAAGTAAGCTTCACCTTTGTAATATTTGCGGTAATCTTCAGTGGTAAATGTAGCGGCATCAATTTTATCCAAAATTGCGTTGGCCCGATCTACTAATTGATAACAATTTTCCCATAATGCAGCAGTAGTTCCTGTTGTTGCATCATCAATAAATTTACTAAAAGTTCCGGCATCGTAACCCGTATCGGTAGTCACATTGTCGCTTCTTCCTTCCATGCAAAACGGAAGATAACTGTAATAATGCAAATCCTGAAATTTGTCGTACATTCCGACAACTGCTAATTTAAAATCGGCCTGTGTTTTATAGAAACTTCCGGCATTGTAGCTTGAAATTGGACTTAAATCCAGGTCATTGCTACATGAAGATGCTATTGTCAAACACGACGACAATAGAATTCCAATCAGTATATTTTTGTTTTTCATAATAGTCTCTATTTAAAAAGTTAAGTTGATTCCTACAGAATATCTTCTGGAAATTGGGTATGTGGCGTAGTCTGTTCCTGGAGAGGTTACTCCGTTTCCGGTAGTTGTGCCA
>Ga0302286_10002433_pt1 | contig 12964 bp, 11 predicted proteins | sample III_Fen_E2_3_FD_198765 | JGI IMG/M metagenome (GOLD analysis project Ga0302286, IMG submission 198765) | Peat permafrost microbial communities from Stordalen Mire near Abisko, Sweden - III_Fen_E2_3 | ecosystem: Environmental > Terrestrial > Soil > Wetlands > Permafrost | place: Sweden: Abisko...
ATATTAAAACTTGAAAAGACAAATCAACAGAATTCAAACATTGAGAGTATTTTCTTTGAGGCATCAAAATTTATAGCAAAGTACGATAAAGTACAATCTCTAAAATACTATGCTATGTATATTTATTATGATTTGAATTCAAAAAAATTTGATAATCAACAATTAAATACTACTATTCAAAAATCACTATTCAAAACAAATGAGCAGCTTATTGATTTTCAATTAATCATCAATAAATTGATTCAAAATGCTAATATTGAGGAAGCATTGTTCGAAATATCGAATTTATTAATTCCCAAAAGAAAGAAGATTATCCTGAACGTTGCAGAAATTCACGAGGTTGAAAAGAAACATACCAATACTGTTGAATTGCTGAATGAGATTTTAGTGAGTGAGGTAGTGGAATTAGAAGATAGTCATAACAATAATGACAATACAAATGAAGAGTTAGAAGTTTCATTTGGGGTAAAAACGAAAATCAATTCATTATTTAGGTCTGAAATCAATTTAAATAATGTTCAAGAACAATTAGTTTTGAAAATTTCTACGAATTCATTTACGATTCATCAAAATGAAGTTGAGAAATTTGCTTTGGACAATGGTTTATTCAAAAATCAGCTAATTGATAGTATTAATGAAATATGTGCAGAATTTCTTGAAGGTGAAGCATTGATAGAGGAAGAAGAAGACAATTATATTATTGATGAATCTTATTATTTAGAAATTGTGAATTAAGAAAATAGGCTATGGCATTAAAAATTAAATCCAAAGAAGCAACTGCAATAATAAACTCACTAACTGGTGGAGTTGTTCCACGCATTGGAGTACAGCACATTACTGTTGGAAGAGATTTAGAAATTGAATCTTTCACTGCTGCACTAAATGATGTTCAAAATGGACACAGTATGGTGAAATTTTGGATTGGTGATTTTGGCTCTGGTAAATCATTTATGCTTCATTTACTAAATACTGTAGCAACAAAACAGAAATTTGTTGTTTCGAACGCAGATTTCACGCCAGACAATAGACTTTATTCAAATGATGGTAAGGCAGTTACTTTATATAGTGCAATTATGGATAATATTGCTATTCAAATTAAACCCGAGGGAGGCGCATTACCCACATTGCTAGACAAATGGATTGAACAAGTTGTTTTAAAAACAGCACAACTCCATAATATACCAATTACGGAAATAAGAGATGACCGTTACTTTTTACTTATCCAAGAAAATATAATGCAAACTGTCAATGAGGTGACAGAAACAGGAGGATTTGATTTTGGGGTTGTTGTAATAAAATATTACGAAGGGTACATTAAAAATGATGAACATTTAAGACGTAGTGCCCTTAAATGGTTAAAAGGGGAATACCGAACAAAAATAGAAGCACGTCAAGATTTAGGTGTAAGAGAAATAATTACAGATTTAAATTATTATGACATGTTGAAGAATTTCTGTAGCTTATTTGTAAGCATGGGCTATAGCGGATTCATGATAAATTTGGATGAAGCAGTTAACTTATATAAAATTTCAACATCTACAATGAGAGCAAAGAATTACGAAAAAATTCTAACAATATTCAATGACTGTTTTCAAGGAAAAGTTTCCAATTTATTTATCAATTTTGCCGGCACTAAAGAGTTTCTTGAAAATGAAAGGAGAGGTTTATTTAGTTATGATGCTCTGAAAACGAGATTAGAAACTAACAAATTTGAAACATTAGAATTACGTGATTTGGCTCAACCAGTAATCAAACTAATTCCGTTAAATCATAATGAGATTTTTGTACTACTTAAAAACCTAAAAGAGATTTTTGATTTTAATTTTGGAATAAATCTAAACATTACAGAACAAGATATTCAATTATTTATGGAGGAGATGTTTAATAAGCCTGGTGCTGATGAGTTTTTAACGCCTCGAGAGGTTATTAGAGATTTCTTAAATATTTTAAGTATTTTAAGGCAAAATCCAGATGCCGATAAACGAAAATTAATCTCAAATATAGAGATTACCGACGAAAGGCCAGAATTGCTTTTAATTGATTCAATAGAAGAATTATAATGTCATACCAATTATTATCAGAACCAATTAGAAAGTATATTCGTGAAAAGCGTTGGGATTCTTTACGTCCAATTCAAGCAGCTGCAATCTCAAGAATAATATCTACTGATAATAATTATATTCTTGCATCAAAAACTGCTTCTGGTAAAACAGAAGCGGCATTTTTACCAATTCTTTCAAAAACAGATTTTAATAAAGTTGGAGTTCAAGTCTTATATATTTCACCATTAATTGCTCTAATAAATGACCAGTTTTTTAGAATTGAAGAATTGTGTAAAGACTTAGAAATTAAAGTAACTAAGTGGCATGGTGAAGCAAAAAAATCATTTAAAACTGGCCTCATAAAGAATCCTAGTGGTATAGTATTAATTACTCCTGAATCTTTAGAGGCAATGTTTGTTAACGCTCCATACAACGTCAACACACTTTTTGGTAATCTGAGTTATATTGTAATTGATGAAATACATTCATTTTTGGGAGTGGATAGAGGCATTCAATTAATGTCAATTTTATCTCGCATCGAGCAAGTAAATAAAAACAAGATAATAACCATTGGTCTGTCTGCAACTATTGGTGATGCAAATTATATTGAGGCAAAAAGGATAACTGGAGATATTGATAATACAAAAGTATTATTGGACAGAACAAAGAAAGATACCGAAGCAAAATTCAAATATTTTAAAAATAGTACAAACGAACTCTCACTTGACTTATTAAAGGATTTATATATAGAAACAAATAAGAACAAAGTCCTCATTTTTCCAAATAGTCGAGGACGAACTGAAGAAGTCGCTGTTAAATTGAGAAAAATTTCCGATCGGTTAAATGGCCATAAGAACTATTACTCTCATCATTCATCTGTTGATAAGGAAATAAGAGAGAGTATTGAATATTTCGCAAAGAACAATGAGCGTTTTAATTTTTGCATTGCATGCACATCAACCTTAGAGCTTGGGATAGACATTGGAACCGTAGACAAAATCGTTCAGATTGATTCAACTCACTCTGTAGCATCATTAGTTCAAAGAATAGGACGAAGTGGTCGCCGGGAAGGTGAAAAGAGTATTGTAAATATATATGCAACTGATAAATGGAGCTTCTTGCAGGCTTTAGCATGTTGGCAATTATATAAGGCTGATTTTCTTGAACCAATAAAAACTTCTGAAAAACCCTACGATATTTTACTGCATCAGATACTTTCAATAGTTAAACAATTATCTGGATGCAGTTTAACTAGTCTAATAAAACGTATAAATGCAAATAGAGCCTTTGTTTCAATAGATAAAGATGACATTCAATCAATTATACAGGAATCAATTAAACTGGATTATATTGAAGTCCTCCAAAATGAACTAATATTAGGCATTGAGGGTGAAAACATTGTTAATTCGCGTGAATTCTATAGCGTTTTCAAAACTGAACCAAATTTTAAGGTATTGCATTCTGGCCGAAAAATTGGTGACATACCCTATTCTCCACAAATTAAGATTGGCGAAAATATCTTACTTGCAGCAAGAATCTGGAAAATCAAAGATGTTGATCTTGAGAGTTCCAAAATTGAAGTAATTCCAGCAAATGATGGTAAGAAACCAATGTTTTTTGGTGGAGGTGGAAATATTCACCAAAAAGTAAGAGAAGAAATGTTGCGGATATTAAAATCAGATGAATCTTACTCTGAATTAAACGAAACTAGTAATTCAATTTTGCATGAATTAAGATACGATTTCAAGGGTTCACAGATTAAAAATTTTGAATATGATCGACCTTTAATAATAAAGGATGGCAAAATTATTTTATACACTTTTACTGGGACAAAAATAAATAAGAGTTTAAGTTTTCTAATTGGTTTTACTGGTATCGAAGCATCTCTTGATGATCATAGTAGTTCATTTGAAATTGCAGTTAGTATTAATGACTTTAATGACTTAATTGCAAGTATCAATGTTGAGTATTCTAAAATAGATAATCTTCTGGTTGCAACGCTTGAGCAAAATGAATCTTTACTTGGTTTTTCAAAGTGGGGAACTCTTTTACCTATGAAATACAAATGTGAGATTGTAAAGGACAGATATTTTGATTTTGAATCTGCAATTTCATTTATTAATAACTTAAATCCTATAGTTATGAAATGACAACGCTTCGCAGTAAAGCACATTTGTAGGTCGCGCAAAGAAACCAACGCACGACTGAAACCAGCCAAAGAGCTTGCCTATCCAAACACACGGCAGACAAAAATGGTGTAGCTGTCTTATCATACAAAACGAACAAAGCCGGATAAATCCGGCTCTATTCATTTTGTAGTTATATTTTTTCTAATTCCACTTTCAAATTAGTAGTCTCGCCATTTGCTACAGTTATGGTCATGGATTGTTCTTTGAACCCGATTTTTTTTACAATAACATTGTATATGCCTTCAGGCAGCTTTGTCCTGAAATTGCCTTTCGTCGCACTCTTTTTTACAATGGGTTTTGTAGTTTCGGCTGTAGCAGCCTTCATTAACCCATTATTTTCGATAGTAAAGCTAAATGTTGCTCCTTTAATTGGCTCACTACTTCCTGCAATAGTAACATTTCCTAAAACAGAAGTTGCACCACCAGCAGTAGAGATAACAATCCGGGCAGTTTTATATTGACTATAAAAATCAGGCTTCGAAGTTTTAAACAGTTCAATATCTAAATCCAAACGCTTGGTTAAAAGGTCGTCAGCTTCTTTAAAAAGTTTAGTGAGGTTTTCAGTAGCCGTTTTCGTTTGCGATTTCGCAGCCATTGGTTTGGCCAGCGTGGCAGAATAAGCAGTAATAGCAGCTTGTAATTCGGTAATCATAGCAGCAGTAACGCCATAAGTTACAATAGCGGCAGCATTGGCCGTTGCTTTGGCAAGTACAGTATTACAAATACCAACAACATCGGTATCTCTCGATTTTTTCAAGTCCGAAGCCGAATATTTTATACTTTCAAGCAATTCAGGATTATTTACAACATTGGCATACGATTGTAACCTGTTTTCCATAAACAGAGTTTTATCGGTCATTGCAGCACGTTTGGCTGTTTTATCGGTTGTTATACCAGTTGTTTCAAGGGTTTGGGCATCCCTATTCGTTTCAATCAAAGGTATTTTTACAACCCAAAGATTGTACGTTGCTGCAAATACAACATTTGTTGTCCACGTAGTTTGATACTTTTCACAAGTATTCTTTACCACATAATACATACTAAGTTTGTCTTCTTGATTTGTGTTCATAATTGATAAATTAAAGAGTTAATATTAAATGAAACATCATTAATCCCTCACAATACCGGATTTCTCTAATGGAACATTCAATTTCTTACCCCCAAACCTTCATCCCATATCGTCAATATTGACTTTCGCTAACACAATTGAGGATTTCTTCAACCCAACATTGGATTTCCATATATAAAACCCGTTTTTCACTGTACAAATTACGAATTTATTTCCAATAATTACGTTTTTCTTTCACTAAAATGCTGATTTCTTTCACTAAATCCCATATTTCGCACCAACGAATTCATTTTTCTTTGGTGCAATCGCTCATTTCTGTACCACAATCGTTCATTTCTCATATACGACAGTCAATCGAATGACATAAAACATCGGTTGCGAGGGACATAGCAAGCCCCCGCACAAAGTCAAGCACATTTGCAATAGAAAAAATTGCAAAAGAGCTTGCCTTTTTTCCCTCCCGCAAGGATACATTTCAGCAACTTGAAAGGTTTTAAAACCCCCGCCCTCAAAAAATTAAAACCCCAAACAGCATTTGTGCCTTGACTTAAAAATAAAATGCGTTGACAAGATTTTAATTTGACAAAATACGCTATATTTGATATGTAAACTAATGGAAGAAAAGAAGGCCAGCACCTAACATCAGCTACCCGCAAGTCCGGCAGCAGTGGTTTTCGGTGGGCATCTTTCCGCTCAGGCAGCTTTTCGGCTTGACAGGAAATCGCCCGCAATCCGCCCCTGCGTGTAGCTTCCTACGTTGTATGGGCAGTTTTGCGCAGGCTGAAAGGCATTCTGGTTTTAGTCAATTATTGGTTTCCGGTACTTGACAGGACATCAGAACTTCGAACGAAGAAGTGTCGTTCTGATCGGCTGTGAAAAGGCGCTTTTCCGTTCGGCATCGTTATTTGACAGGAAATCGCTTTTGGACAGGTAGCTGAACAAGGCGCTTTTTGAAACTTTTTAGCTGACAAGTTGGAACAGTTTTTTGAATGACGGGAAACCGCCCAACAACATCAGCTACCCGGCAAGCTCGGCGTCGGTGGTTTTCGGTCGGCGGTTCTCCGCTCGATTTCCTTGTCCTGCCGGACAGGAAATCGCCCGCAATCCGCACCTGCGTGTAGCTTCCTACGTCGTTATGTGCCATGCTATGACGACACAACAGACAACAAATGACTGACATGAATTTTAAAGAAAAAGTATTTAAAATAAGCAGACAACTTCTTACAATTTGGGGAGGAATTTCACTTCTTGGCGTAATTGCTATTGGTGGCTATTTACTTTACTCAATGACATTAGGGAATACGACCGTTGAAGGTAAAGCGACCAAATCAGACGTTATATTTGTTTTAAACTGGTGCGAACTTGGCGACCAAAGAATTGACAAGGTTTTAAGAAGCTATAAATCGGCACGTTCGTTGACAGGCGACCATCTTGACGTATATGCAATAAAAATCACAAACGTAACAGTTGACGAACTTGTAAATAGCACAGCCAACAGAACTGGACAATGGTATCGTATGGACAGCCTTCCAAAAGTTTTAGACGAAGCTGTAGCTTTTGTTGGTAGTTGGCAACATGAGACCCCTTGGTTCCCGTCAGAGGACAGTTTAAGAACAAAGAACTTTTATGTTTATCCTTGGAGCATATACTGTCATGGGATATCACCGACGTCAGCTCAACTAATTTTTATTAACCCAACTGAGAAAATGGTTTACTATATTAGTGCAGAAATGTAAGTTTATAGACAATAAATATAACTAACAAAAGACATAACCATGACGCCAGAAAAAGAAGCACGAGCACATAACTTCAGCTACCCGTCAAGTGCGGCAGCAGTGGTTTTCGGTGGGTATCTTTCCGCTCGGGCTGTATTTCGGCTTGACAGGAAATCGCCCGCAGTCCGCCCCTTCGTGTAGCTTCCTACGTTATGCCCAATTTTAAAAGCAGACTATGAGGACAATCAAAATATTAGGAATAACAATTTTATTCATCGCCTTGACTTATTTCGGATATGTTAAGGTGAATAGATTTTTTGCAATTGATTCCTGTTTAGACAGAGGTGGACGTTGGAATTATAAAACAAATCAATGCGAGCTAGACAGTAATAAACTTGTTCAGGAAATCACAAGCTCTAATTGGACATTTGACAAAATTGAAGGAAGTCAGCTAGTGTTTAAGAATGGACGGAAATTTGAGACAAACCTTTTTGAATTAGAATTTATCGGACAGGTTTCTACAGACTATAAAGCGCCTTATTTCATATTTTCAGGTCGGGACTGTGATGAGTGTGACGCAAATATTTCAATTTATATTCATTCACCAAGTGACGGACAATTGGAAGTTGGTCATGGTCAAAATCGTTATCAATATCCTGGGACAGAAAAGGACTATGAAACAGACAGAATTTTGTATATTTCAAGAGCGTATTATGGACAAGTTCTAGAAACGACTAAAGGTGTGATTTGGTATGAGAACAGACTTTTAGAAAACGGTAAAATGGGACGCTCTGTTTTTTTATCGCGCATTGACAACGGTATCATTAAAGACACGACTTATGAAGACAATGGAAAACTTGGAGAGACAATAAATTTATTAAAAAAGGGACAGTGCAGTGAAATAGTTGGGCGACAATACACGAGCGAACCATGAGAAAAACTGGGCATAACTTCAGCTACCCGTCAAGTGCGGCAGCAGTGGTTTTCGGTGGGCATCTTTCCGCTCGGGCTGTTTCTCGGCTTGACAGGAAATCGCCCGCAATCCGCCCCTGCGTGTAGCTTCCTCCGTTATAGGGCATTTAAAAAACGACTATGAGACAGATTTTGACCTTATTAATTACCTTGTTCACATTGTCAGCTATTGGACAACAAATGACTTTGAAAGAATGGGAGGAGCAATCTAAAACGGATATTAGATTGCTTCCAAAATATGGACACCGACAAAAGACAGAAAATCAGAAGCAGCTAGACGAGAAGTTCATCAAAGAAACAATGCAACAGGAAGCTTTCAAAGGCAATCGGACAATAGCCTCAAATCAGACAATCAAACTTGGTTTTAATTATTTGTATCGCGGAGATCTTAAGACTGCGATGTATCGTTTTAACCAAGCATATCTGCTTGATCAAACGAATACAGATATTTTTTGGGGATTTGGTGCGGTTTATCTACAACTTGGTCTAAATGACCAAGCAAAAAAGCAATATGAGGAAGGACTAACAATAAATCCTAAAAACACACATCTATTGACCGACTATGGCACTTATTATTTAATTCAATATTATGGACTTCAATCAAAAGACAAGAAAAGTACAGATACAAACCTTGACTCTGCAATAAACTATATGACTAAATCCTACCTACTTGACAATAAAGATCAGAACACAACTTTTAAACTTTCAGTATGCTATATGCTAAAAGGAGACTGTAACAATGCTTGGAAATATTATGACGAATGTAAGGCTTTAGGTGGAAAGCAAATAACAGAAAAATATACGAATGACTTAATGCAAAAATGCAAAAGGACAAAATAAAAACGCCCTATAACATCAGCTACCCGTCAAGTGCGGCAGCGGTGGTTTGCGGTGGGCATCTTTCCGCTCAATCTGTTTCTCGGTTTGACAGGAAATCGCCCGCAATCCGCCCCTGCGTGTAGCTTCCTACGTTAGCGGTCAGGCTATGGCGACCTTGCAACTAGAAACTTTAGGACATAAAAACTAAAATGACAACAAAAATATTCAAACCAGAAAATTGTAGTGTCGACCAATTACAGGAGTTTTTCGACATTGTTGTAGAAGGAAAACAAGTTAATGCAAATGGACTTCTAAATAGAATAAAAGCTGCTGACTTCCTTTCTTTCTGTGAATTGGACAACGAAATTGTTGGCGTTGCTTCTATTAAAAATCCGGACAAGAAATATAAGAAAACCACTTTTAAGAAAGCCAACGTTGAGGAGTTTGCGGACGACTTCGATTATGAAATTGGTTACGCTGTGACAAAAGAAACTCATCGTAGAAAAGGAATTAGTGAGCAGTTAATCAAATCACTAATAGAGAACAGCTCTTCTAAATCATTTTACGCAACTACTAAGAATGACGGGATGCGACATCTTTTGGAAAAAATTGGATTTGCAAAACTTGGTGACAATTACACAAATAGTAAGAATGAAATTTTAACCCTATATCGTTACAATGGAAAAAAATAACTCTCATTTGGCAGGTGAATATTTTGTTGCCGCAGAACTTTATAGAAGAAGTTTTTCAGTCGGTATGACGCTTGGCAATGCAAAATCAATTGATTTATTCGCTAACAAAAACGATAAGACAATGTCAATTCAAGTTAAAGCGATTAAGAACAAAAATAGTGTTGGATGGCCAATGACAAAAGGAACATTCATTGAAGGTGTTTTTTACATTTTTGTAAACTTGAACAACTTAGCAAATCCAGAATATTTTGTATTAACAGCATCTGAAGCCAAAGAAAAGTATAAGCAATATGCAACTCGAGGAATTATTAACTTGACACCATTAAAGAATGAAACTTTTCAAGACCGTTGGGACAAACTTGAATCATAATTACTTCGGACAGAATGAAGCCCGAACCGCTAACATCAGCTACCCGTCAAGTGCGGTAGCAGTGGTTCTCGGTGGGCATCTTTCCGCCCGGGCAGCTTTTCGGCTTGACAGGAAATCGCACGCAATCCGCCCCTGCGTGTAGCTTCCTACGTTATAGGCCATATTATTCCGGGGTTTGAAACGTAGTGGTATTTAAATCAAATATTGGCTTCCGGTACCGGACAGGACATCATGGACAGGATCGGGGACGTGCAATCTGAAAGGCGCCGAAAAGTTGCACCTGACAGGGCATCAGAACCAGCATCGGGGAAGTGCAATCTGAAAGGTACGGAAAAGGAGCTTTTTGTAACGGTTTCGCTGAAAAGAATGGAAAATAGTTTTAATGAACAAGAAATACGGCCAATAACTTCAGCTACCCGTCAAGTCCGGCAGCGGTGGTTTTCGGTGTGCATCTTTCCGCCCGGTCGGCTTTTCGGCTTGACAGGAAATCGCCCGCAATCCGCCCCTGCGTGTAGCTTCCTCCGTTAGCGGTTATTTAAAACGGCAAACTGACACGATAAAAATAACTTTAAACAGACAAGATGAAAATAGATAAAAGTTCACTTTTGACACTTTTGACACTTTTAATTTTGACACCATTATTCTCTTGTGGACAAGCAATTACAAATAAAAATGTTTCACAAAATGACAATAAATCAATTACTCGACAGATATTGTCAATTGACACATTTTCAGATTTTCCACCTGAGATTGATGGATGCTCGTGTTATTTTTCAAATGACTCGACAGATTTTAAAAACAAAAAGTACATATATGTAAACGATTTTGCTCAGACATCATTTCTTAAAATCAATGGCGTTATGATAAAGTTTACGCAGATAGAATACAAAGAAATAGATAAAGAAAACGTAAAAGCAAAATACAAAAGTGACAACTTCGGGATGACAATCGAGATGAAAAAAGGAATTCAAAATGGAGATGAGACATGGTTAAAAACTGGGACTATTACTTTGACAAACAAAGCAGGCCAATCAATAAAAAAGACCTTTTACGGAGAATGTGGCTGTTAAACAAGCAGATATAAAAACAACCGCTAACTTCAGCTACCCGTCAAGCCGGGTTTTAGTGGCTCGTTGAAAGGAAATTAGTATTTTTAAAGGCAGCTTATCGTGGACAATTTATTGGGAATACCCGGCCTGCGTGTAGCTTCCTCCGTTATGGGCAAGGCTAGAGGACATTGCTTAATTAAAATTGACTACTTAAAACGAACATTTTTAGTACTAAACCAAAACGACAGACAGAGCAAAAATGACACAACAGACGAAATATCAATTAGGCGTTTTAGCTTTCGGTTCTCTCATTGACAACCCAGGACAAGAAATTTCGGAAATTGAAATTGACCGTATTAAATGTGAAACTCCATTTAAAATTGAGTTTGCAAGGACAAGTTCGACCAGAGGAAACGCCCCAACACTTATTCCTGTTGACCAAGGTGGACGATTTGTGAACGCAGTTATAATAATCCTTCGTGATGATGTAACTATTGAAGCCGCCAAATCTATTTTGTGGAGGAGAGAACGGCACATAAAAAACAGAATAGAAACTTATACTCATACCGACAATCCAACTCCGAACACGGTAGTAGTTAAATCTCGTGACAACTTTATGGATGTTCAAACAGTTCTTTACACCTCTATTGGGAGTAACATAAATCAAACATTGACTGGTGAATTACTTGCTGACTTCGCTATCAGTTCAATAATGACAGAGGCAGGACAGGAGGAGAAAGATGGCTTGAGATATTTGCTTTCCGCCAAAAGAAATAACATTGTAACTGAATTAAGTGCTGACTACGAAAGCCAAATTTTAGCGAAGACAAACACGACAACATTAGAACAGGCAATTGAACAACTTGATAGAAAAAGAATGATGTATTCTCCAACAAGCTTGACTGAATGATTACAACGACAAAACTTATAGTAGAAATAATGCCAGACAGCCAACCGTAACCTTAGCTGGAAGACAGGAGTTCGAGCCAAAAATTTAAGTTAAAATTGAACTGGAAAGAATTTAAGAATCATTGGTTTATAATTATAACGACTTATAAAAGAAATCAAATGAAACAATACTATGTTGCTATAAATGAAGAGAAGCAAGGACCTTTTTCTATTAGTGAGCTTCAGAAAATAGATCTAAATAAAAAGACATTGGTATGGTATAGTGGACTTAATGATTGGGTAAATGCAGAAGAAATAGACGAATTGTCCCACCTCATGAACGATGTTCCTCCACCGATTCCATTGAAAAAGTCCGATTCTACTAAAAATATCATAATAGAATCGCCCATCGACATTAACATTATTAAAACAAGTAATATTTCAAAAGATCAACTTAATGAAAATATAAGGAAAGCAACAAACAAGGGTATATCAGAAATAGGCCATCTGATCGTGTATTCTATTATCTCACTTGTTGTTGCATTTTTAACATTTTCAATACATTTTGCTGCATATAAACCGGAATTAGTTTCCGACAAAAATCAACAGCAGTTTAATCGAGAATTTAGTGAGTTAAATAATAAAGGATCAATTGTAGTCCCTTTCGGTGATATAGCTTCAAAATATTTGGGTTTTTTCGATTTTAAATATGACCAAAACTTATCGGTATCTGATTTATATAATATTAATGAGGCAAGACTATCAATTCTCACAGCAAAGTCAGAAGATATTTCGTATTACGTGTTTTTTATTTTGCTTTCGCTTCTGATATTGATTAGATATATTCGAATTTTTTCAAAATGGTTAAATCCTTCAGTGACAGCAGATATGAATAGTCAAAATGAACACAACAAATAAAGCCCAGCCCATAACTTCAGCTACCCGTCAAGTCCGGCAGCAGTGGTTTTCGGTGGGCATCTTTCCGGTCGTGCTGCATTTCGGCTTGACAGGAAATCGCCCGCAGTCCGCCCCTGCGTGTAGCTTCCTACGTTATGCCGAATTTTAACAGGCCCTGCGTTCAATGGAAAAGATTACGTGTTTTTGGAAGGATTTAACCGGAACCTGAAAAGGATTCCGGGTCGAGCATTTGCGACAAATC
>Ga0302286_10002436_pt1 | contig 12955 bp, 10 predicted proteins | sample III_Fen_E2_3_FD_198765 | JGI IMG/M metagenome (GOLD analysis project Ga0302286, IMG submission 198765) | Peat permafrost microbial communities from Stordalen Mire near Abisko, Sweden - III_Fen_E2_3 | ecosystem: Environmental > Terrestrial > Soil > Wetlands > Permafrost | place: Sweden: Abisko...
AATGCGTTTACTCTGCTAAAATCTATCTTTAGATTCAGCTGGTTATCACAGTCTCTGAGTTCTTATTTTAGGTTCTCAAAAATACTTCTTAACTAAACAGATAAGCACAATTCATTAACTGATTGGCTTGGGGCAGTTCGATTTGCATCTGCTTCTTTTAGCTTATTATTGTCCAATGCTCTAAAGGTTAATAATAACTTTATCTAAGAGTTCTAAATAGAAAATAAAAAGATCTTCAAAATTCAGAAAACAAATATGCTGGTGATATAGCAGATACTCGGGAAGAAAGCAGGAAGAATGATTAGAAAGCCTGCATATTGGCATAATAAATGCTGCTCTGAACTATTAAGCAGATTTATTTCATAAAGATTTTCAGAAAATAAAAATCTATTAAAACCCTTAATAAGTTGAAGCTAAGTCCATAAAAATTGAGCAACTATGAAGAATGTACGTGATGGATAATGTAAGTTGGCATAGACATTACAATCACGGTGGAGATCTTCAGACTGAAGATTGTTATTTTTAAAATAAGCTTACTAACAATGGTTTGAATTTATTATTCATTATGCTGACATATTTGTTAATTGAGTTGCATCAGCAAATAGTTTCTTAATTCAAGCAATAAGTTTATTTTTGATCTGATTTCTTACAGCTTTCTGCTGTTCAATATTTATTTAAAGATGAACAATTTTTAGTACAGCAGAGATCAACCTTACGAAAGATTACATTAAAAGCTATTAAAAGTTATTCAATTCAAAGTAGGGACTGATCTATTTTCAAATCAGATGGCTTCATGCAATTCATCAGATTCTCTTATCGATTTAAAGATAGTACAAAGGACAAACAAGATCAGATTAATATTTCAGCTCTTTTCCTTCTTTTTTGAGCAATTGTTCAAAGCAACCCATCTTGAATTAAGGTGTCTTCCTTGATGTTCTTGGATGGTTGAGGCATGTTTGTACATTTCAAAAACGTTCAAGAGCTAATCTATTTATAATTTACCCAAACTGACGCATTTTGATTTATTCAGTCAGCAGCTTACAAGAATTGCTTTTGTCAGTAGACAATAAATTGAAAGAGAGAAAGATGGGTGGAATTACTTGATTTGATTTTACTTTTATCATAGTATTTGCGCTGACTAATCAAAGAGATTGATTGATTGGACAGGATCATAAAATACTATTGTCTTGGCTGTCGGTGGGGACAGGTGAAAGAGCGAATCTAAATGTGCTGAAGAGCTAGCTAGCTTGAGCATACAAAAGGTTGATTGATGTTTTAGGGATTTAATTATGCGTATTGAGAAAGCTCTAAAAATCAATTTGTGCCAAGAGAATAAGAGGATACTCAAACTAAAATAAGCTCTTTATGTCCAACCAACTACCTCCTCCAATGATTGAAGAAACACCTGAGAATCCCACGCAGTAGCAAGTCACAGAAAGCTCTTTGAAGCTAAAAGCTACTGAGGGGGTTGGAGAAATCTAGAATAAACCAGAATAATTAGGAGAAACTACTCCAATAGGGTAGGGGGATGCCATTTAGATAAAAGCATCAAATAATTTGAAGATATTGCAGAGAAAAATCAAAGCTGAGAGCTAAGCTTTTCGGTTCATCTTTGAAGTCAACTAGCAAAGCAAGAATAGGCTTAAACCGCATGAGTTAGCAGCTCTTACTGTAGAAGAACGTCTAGAACAAACAATTATTACACTCTCTAAGCAGCCTGATCGAAGGAGTCTTTTGGATCACAAGCTCATTGAAGAGACCCTAGACTAATTTGCTTATATTCAAAAAATGAGGAAATACAACAGCAATCTAAGCAAGCAAGTTGCTAAAGTGCTGGAACACAACAAGACTCCTAAAGGGCGTGCTGTGTTCTTCGCTGGACAGCAGCCAGAATATTTCTATATGATTCTGCGAGGCAAAGTAGCTGTACTAGTCAGGAAATCTGAGAATCAAATGACCAGTGATAAAAAAAGTGGAAAAGTTATGTTTTTTCCAAGTAATTAAAGTTTAGGATCTCCTTCGAATAACAGTGTATGGAGGAAAAACAGTAGTGCTGTTGAGTGTCCCAACCTTGTGTTGCAGCACCAGTAGCAGTCGGATAAACACATTCTCAGCCATTTCGCTGCGTTATTAAATGCTCCCAACAACTAGGAATTTTCGGGATAACAAACAGCCGAATAATAATCATTAAATGTACCAGCACACGAAGGACTAAGATCGATTGTAAATGAAGGAACCTCAGCATCTCCAACAGCTGATAGCGCCAACAACACCCCAGATAACTCCTCCAACATGAAGGTATGGATGTTTTAGATATTCTTTTTGTTATTCCCCTGAATCTTTTGGAAGTTCAGTGAAAACAACAACAACTCCTATTTCATAATACAAAAACTGGATGAAAATAGTCTTTTCCTCTCATTACTTTAATTCATTTTTAAGACAACTTTGACCATAATCCTTTTGATTATTCCTTAACTCTTCTCAGAGTTCTAATTTTCGTTGTTTCGCTGTATTTTTAAACTACTTTAGGGCTAAAGATCTGATCTGACTATTTCAGTCAACAGAAGTCGCTTAGTATCCAAGGCTCTAACACCTAAATAAGACAACTCAGCCAATAACTCTAGACAATCTGAATGCATTTGTCAAGGAATTGATTTAACCCCTGCAGACTTAGATGAAGCTTATAAATTCTTTGAGAATGGTGTGTTTGCGTATAATTATGTGAAAGACTTAACTCCAGGTTCTGCATTCGGAGAGATGGGGCTGCTTTTGCGAGTCCCAAGGACAGCAACTATTCTTGCATTGGAAGATACTGACCTAGCAGTGATGACCAAACAAGGCTACCAAGATCTAATCAAAGCAATAGAGAATTTCAAACTCTAAAAGAAGATATAATTCTTCCACTCGGTTATGCATCAAGACCTCAAAGCGCATGAGCTGACAAGGATCACCATTGATTTTTCCCAAAAGAAGAAGTTCATGAAGGGGCAGCACATCTTTCAAGAAGGAGACTCGGCAGATGAAGTTTACATTATCAAGAAGGGAGATGTCGAGTTCTACAAGGCCATCACCAGCGAAGGGTGAGAAAAGAGAGAGAGAGAGAGTTGAGGCACATCAATAAATGCTAATGATTATTGATTTGGTTGTTTATTAGGAAGACCAAGAAAGCACAATTTAGTTTGATCGGCCCAGGAGAGATTGTTGGAGTGGAGGAGCTGTTTTACGGTTAAGATGAGCGATACTACAGTGCTTTCTGCTAGAATACAGTGACAGCTTATTTTATTCAGCGAGTGATATTTATCAGGCTTATGCACGAGATACCCGACTTGAAGCGCATTATGGTCAAGCGATCAGTGAACAAGCTGAAATGGCAGTAGTTTAAAATCACAGAGGTGGTTGAATAACAGAAATTAGATGGCCTGTTTGATAAGAATGCATAAATCGACTTACACATGCCGTAGACGGATTAGCTATGTGAGCCAGTCTATGAAAAGATCAAAAAACGATCGAAAAGTAGTCATGTATCTTCATCTACGACGGACCAAAACAATAAAAACGATGGCAATAATAGCAAGTAGATTTCCTAATCTCAATGGAAAAAGCCATCGATTCTAGTGAATAACAACAAGGTAAACTTACATCAGTCTTAAAATACGAATGCTTCTCCGTCTTAAGTCTAATTACCAGATGACTCAGAGTAATCTAAGATTTCTAAGATTTCCAACAGTCGTAGCGCACAAGATTTGATGATCGGATTCGCTAAGAAGAAATTCATTGCGAAAGAATCGATGCAGCAATAGGAACAACAACAGCAGCAGACAGCCTCAAGCTACTATTCTTATTCTTCTTCTATTTCTCCTTCTAAAGCCTTGAAAACAGGTAATTCTATCGACGAGGATAGAATCGGTGATGCTATCAAAAACAAGGAGAAGATTATGTAAATGATCGAGCGAAGGAGTACTAACATAACTGAAGATTTCTCAGGATCAGTAAAGAGCCCTTCTAATATTTAATCTTAAAGCTTTGCTGCTGCATCGAGCACAGCAATTCCATCCTAATCCAATAGGCCTTCATATCTGCTTGCTGATACTCCAAGCAACAATAGAGGAAACACTTGGTTTGATTTAGACAAGAAAAAGGAGCTTGAAGCTCAAATAGAGCATGCAATCAAGCAAAAGAGAACTACACTCAAGCCATCCCATCATAAAATCAAATAGAAATCGCATGACTGTCTCATCGTTGCAGCCGATAACAAACACTCAGCTGATATTTCGATTCTCCCAGCAGCAATGCGAAAGAAACTACTCTTCCTCAATCAACAAAGGGAATCCTCACAGCTAACTGAATACACAAACTCTCCGGCCGACGACGAGATATATTCTCCGTTGTCCCCGCTTAAAGGATCCAGCAGAAACATGCTATCGTTTAGTGTGCAAGCAATCCAAGACCAAGCAGCTAGCTAAATCTACTTTACTAACTCCTTGAAATCAGCCCAAGCTGTTAGTAACAATGAAATCCTTCCTCAATTGTTGCCTTCAGGTGCAGCCTCTGTAAATCACATCAACAATAAGTAAAATGTGTTGAATAATGCAGATCATTGTAGTAATTAATATAGCATTAATCATCTGAGCAACAACAACATCAGCTGTGCATCTCCTACGAAGCATCCTTCTCGATTGAACACTGCTTTCGAGCACTCAAACAGCTTTAGCTTGTTGGCTGGAGCTGCAGGGAATTGGCATTCATCTGAAAGCCCCAAGAAGGGTGTTTCTTCGTTTTAGTTCTTGATCAATAGTAACGCTGCCACTGAAGTATCTCCTAGGAGATAATCTCAGCCTCAGTTAGGAGGAGGACAGTCATTCTCTAGTAGTAATTTCCATATCAGACGCATGGTTCCCCATGGTGATAGTGATCATAAGCATCTCACAGCCAACAACAACACTGCTGCGTCTTAGAAACAACAAACAACGAATCCTAATCCAGAATCTTATTTCAACTAAGCCATTCCGTCTCTTTCTGACATTGATAAATATGCTGGGAATGAATATCAGCAATAAATGAGTGAAGTATGCTTCTCTCCTATGTCTTCTACGTCCTAAAGAAGAAGGTTCACCAAAACCGTACCACTTCGCATAGGAACAGCCAAAACACCCAGCAACTGCAACAACAACTTCTAACTAAATAATGGTCTAAACACTATCTCCGGCAACGAGAATGGCATGTCAATATCGCAATTGATACCAACGAGATCAACTCGTCCATCTGAGATGCTCCGTGGTTCCGACATATTCATACCATCAGGAATCAATTCCAAGCAGTCGATTACCTTCAGCTAAACAAGCAAATCGCTTATTCTCCCTGCCTCACTAAGTCCTAAAAAATTACATAAGGCAGCAGGACAGCAATCACAGCATCTACAAATCTAAAGTAGAAATGGTTCAATAGCTTTGCCTCAATCAACTTCAAATTCTTAGTCTTAATTTGATTCACCAGTTTCACGCATCGGTTTCCCAGCTTCATTTTCCTTGGAGACCACAGGAGGGCTGTATTTCCCAGCAACAACAGTCAGCAGAAAACAACAGCTAAACACTGAGAATAAACAAACATCTCCACAAATGAAAACAGCAATATAAAATAATACTGATTCGAATGGTTTTTCACCTTAAAATAGCAATAGCTCTCTTAGAATCAGCGTCAATGCCAATGAATCTGCGGCAGCAAGATCAAGTCTGCTTAAGCTAGTCAAATCTTGAGCTAAACGCAGCTTCTCTCTCTCTCTCTTTTATGCTGTTATTTCTAACTTTTGCAACATCAAAGAATTCTTTGATCTATTATTATCTATCCTCCACTCAATACTTGTTATTTCTATCAATATTTACTCCACTAAAACCAATTCTTAATTCATTTTCCCATTGCAACCCAACTAGAATCATATGATTCATTTATATTTTAGATAATATTAAACCATACCAATCATTTGAGATAGCAAATACAATATTTTCGTCTTCTTTTTAATTGAGTGTTAATTATTCCTTTTCTTGTATTTTCTGGCAACATTGATATCAAACACAATTTCCTCCTAAGAGAAGAAGCATTTGGCTTAATCGCCCTCTTGTCATGAAGCTAAGCTTCAGTACTAGCTGTGAACAACAGAGAACCCAAAATAAATAAATTCCATTTAAAAGGTGAGTGTGTATTCATTTGGATTTGAAAATAATCGATTTGGTGGTGAAAATCAGATAGAATTTGTTAGTGTTTGACCATCCCAAAACACTCTCTGCCCAAAGAAGAAGAAAGTCCAGATTAAAATAGACTTGTTTTTTTCTTCTTTTCGATTGAAACTAGACTATCTAAAGGCCAAGGGATGATCGCAACAACGCAGCTTAGCGAGAATGCCATTTTTAATCTCATGGAACAAAATGGAACAAACTTTATTGTTTAAGTCTGTCAAACTCCAAAACCAATCTCATCTAATGAAAACCTACAGCAGTAACCAATAATATATTCTAGAGATTAAGGGGAAGGAGTAGCAAATAGAAGGATTCTCTACCAGAGATCTTGAAAGAATGAGGATTTGAATATCTGATGGAATAATTTGGGATTTCAAAGGTTGGAGATATCTGATGGGTATTTCAGCACGAAGAGGGTGTTCTTGGTAGGTCTAGCAATACAGCAAGTCCCTTCACGTAACAAATCATAGATATATCCTAAAGCAAGACAGGATTCACAAATGATATTTCTTTCCATGAAAATCTAATTTTTTGCCATTTGAACACATCATGCTACACTAATATTCAATAGAAAATGAGCTTATTTAATTATGATTGCTGCTAATAAGTAAGGAAATACAATGTGATTCGTGTGGAGAGATGCAGCGAGAGCAAGACCAACAGCGCTAAAATGATTGTGATCGAGAATATCCAGATAATCTATGAGCACTTGACTTCGCTCATTGGGATACCTATTTCCTTCAAGGCTGTTTAATCTGATGTAATATTTAATTGGCATCCTTTTAGATGATACCCAGTTGATTAAAGATTGATTTCCTGTAGGGCCTCAAATCGAATCCCAAAGGATGCAGTGATTCCATGAACTTACTAGACTTCCATATCAGCTGAATACGTTTAACCTTTCTGTTTCTTGTTTTAGATTTTAATTAATTTAGAAAACACACAGCTTCCAAGTCAAAGAAGATTATCACAGTAGCATATTTTAATAAATAATTAACTCCAAAATGAAATTAGTGTTTTGAGAAAAACATAATAAATATTATTTTGCGTCTTGTAAAATTCTAATTTACTTTGGAGCCTTTAAAAGCTACTCAAACTTGTTTGAACATCCTTAGATTCATTTGAATTATGTAGTTTTGATAATGCCTTTTTTGTTTCTTCATTTATTGTTTGTATGATTGATTGTTATTTGTAATCTATTTTCTATTATTCTCATAATTACTTATTAATTATTATCTCATTTTCTAAAAAGAAGGATGCAACGATGGATGGATTGTGAGCCGCGAACTATTTAAAAATCCTTTTTTTTCTTCTTCAAATTTTTGAAGAGAAACTGAAGAATACATTTCTTTAAACATAATCATTTTGAATGTTCTCTAAACTGTATTTCAAAATAAAATGATTTATTACTTTAAGAATGTTGTTAAACAAACGCACAACTGCTCAAATGAGTACAATCCATAACAATAAGCAAAATAATCAAATCGAATAATCCTTTAGCTTTCCAGCTTGATTAGACAACCACAACTAACTCCAACTCTAATTCAGTTCAAACATCCTCTTCAAACGAGTGCTTTCATTTATTTAAGTAAAAAGCTCTATCTACTAGCTCATTGCAAAGACAAAGCAATAGGGTAAATTGCTTTGAGAATGAGAACCCAACTACTACTGATTTAGGTGATGATTCCTTGGAATTAGAGGAGTTGAACAAGAGAGACTCATTATTATTTTGGTATCTGATAATTCTTTTCAAATTAACAAACCCAATTGAACAACCCCCAGTTTATTCAAACAAGGAATCATCTCATTTGTGATGAAAGATTGCGCGTAATTTACACCAAATCTGATGCCATTCGTCTTGTGTCAGTGTTTATCGGATAATAAACAGGGGACGCAGTAAATCCCGTGGATGCCTTTAACATTGTCAATTCGATTGTCGTTATTGACTTTCTGTGGGGCAAGTGACATTTGATTATTCGCAGAAAAGCTTGTGGGTAGGCAGTGCCAAATAAACAATCTTATCAAATCCCTCTTTGTCTGTCATTTGGCCAATAACAAACCCGCGGGCATTGTGTGACATTTTGATTTGCTATTGATTACACAGAACTTCAGGAATACAAGGCGCGGGAGGGGAATGATAAGCAAAGAAAGTAACAACAGCAACTAATATCGCTGCATTCGATACATCGACAAGTACGGGGAAGATAGAGAACTCCGTCCCAGCGATGAATAGCTTAAGATCATCACATCTGATATGCGCCAAGATTAGAAGATCATTGCATGTGCTGGATCTGGCAAGACAACTACGCTCGTAGCGAGGCTAAAGTACTTGATCGATCACGGAGTACCAGCAGAGTCAATCATCATAAGCACGTTCAATGTCGAAGCAGGCAGGAATATCTTATCTCGAGCCAAAGAGCTAATCGGATGTGAGAAAGCCAAACTGCTGGAAATAGGGAACATTGATAAGATCGCCTTTAAAATGTACTCCAAATTCATCAAGGAGAAGAACATCAATAATAACAATAATAAGGAAGGCAATCTCGCATCTTGGACAGTTCGTTTGAGTGTGAAGGAGTACTGTTTTGAGCTATTTAAGTTCTTGAAGACGCGCGATGGGATAAAGTACATCCTGGACAAGTACAAATACTTCTTCTTCGACGAGTTCCAAGACGTCAATTAACTGCAATATCAGATACTCATGCTCTTCAAAAAGCACGGCTGCTACTTAGTCGTCATTGGTACATTGAAAATGCATATGGTTTTTATGTGTTATATGCTTGTTGGGATTAGGTGATGATGCATAGAACATCTATGGCTGGCGAGACAGCAAAATCGATATCATTCAGACACGGATCGACAAGGACATAAAGAACTTTCAAGGCTCTCAAATCAAGACATACATGCTATCAACGAACTACCGTTGCTCACTGCCAATAACTCTGTTCTCGAATCAGATCATATCTTCAACTCCAAACCTCATTCAGAAGAGCATGCGATGCCTTGAACGAGATACTCCACCTCCATGTACGAATTACATTCACGTTTAATAAAAAAATAATCTTTCTCTCTTGTCCTCTCTCTCTCTTTCTTTCCTTAGAACTGCGTCCTTACTTGTAGTCATTCAAGGGACTCTACGATCAAAATGAAGAAATCATCCGCTAAATTAAATTCAAGCTCAAGAAGTATGAGCTCAAAGACTTCGCGATTCTCTGTCCGATGAATCTGCCACTGAAATTCTTCGAAGAGGCTCTCGAGAAGCATAATCAGCGATCTAGCAATGACCAGAAGCTGCTGTATGCTAGTTTCATTAAATCAGCTGATGCCTACTAAGCGCAACATAGCTCTGCATAGAAACAACAGCAGCTGAATAGGATCACGCTGAGCACCATCCACAGAGCCAAAGGACTGGAGTGGAAAGTAGTGTTCTTCATTGGATTGAACGATGAGTTCTTCCCTTCGAAGTTCCTTCGCGATGCAGAATCAAGACTAACCAAATAAGAAGAATGCAGACGACTCTTCTATGTTGGATGCACAAGAGCAATCGACGAGCTTTACTTTGCGTTCACTAACACTGCAAAGTATTACAGGGTATAACCATAGGAACAAATAGTATATGTGCACTCTCTGAGCTCTTTCTGATTAGTAATTGCTGCATATTTTACTGATTTGAATATATTTCCTAGGTGTGTCGCTTCTTTTAAGAAATCAAGGAGAACTATTATGAGAAAGACATCGAAGTTTCAGAGCACAATTTGATCTTTGAAAGTGGTAACACGCATATTTTGGCAATCGTTTTTTGTGTCTTTTTGTTCTAATTAAGACACTTATTCAAAATAAGAGGAAAAAGCTATGGAAGTAGAGAGAGACACCAAGGTGTCTACGATCATCAGCTAGTTGGAGCACGACGACTTCGCAGCTATTGATCTCCTCCTTCAAACAGGCATTGAAGAGACTCGATTGAGCCCGATGATGGAGTAAGAGTCTGTCCTAGCTGGCTCTATGCAAAGTTAAGCTCAATAGTAGGCGACTGAAAGGATGCTTCACAATGACTTGAATCTTGCTATTGAGCACCATAAAAGAGACACAATCACATAACGTCCTCAGGTGATCCATGGGAAATGCTTGCTCAACGAGAATGAAATACGCAATAATAACCTCTATGTCGATCTAGGGCTGTACATTGACTTGTAAGCAGATAAAATGAGAGTATTCAATAGATCCATTCTTAGATTATATTATTTATAATCCTGTGTTATGTCCCTGAATCAGGTACGTGCAAAGAAGGCTTGCTGAAGGTCTTGGTGCAGAGAACGGATATTCCTGCGAATATGCACGAATAGTCATTTTCTCTCTGTTTTGGGCGAATTCAAGGGCTGAGATCATCAATAAGTATGCGTTGTTCTTTAAAAACCCGATGTTGGACATTGACGACATGGACACGTTTGAAGATTTCATGGACTAGTTCTTCATGTTCTTTAAGTTCGGTAAAGGCGAAGCATTCAGCAAAGAAGTCAAGATGACAAAGATCGAAGAATAAGAACTGTAGGAGGTGTTCCATCGGTTACAGGAGTTCATAGGAAAATACAAGGTGCCATACTCGACCTTAAACAATGTCTGCATTGATGATGACAATATCCTGGAATTCAAGGAGTACTTCCCTAAGGGATTTAAAATAGACGAGTATGTCCAGAGCTACAAGCGATTCACTGACCCAGCGCTACCAACTTAGGATGTGCTAGCTGATGTGTACTTTGTCAGCAAATGCGGGTAGTTACAGGATATGACAAGGAAGGTTTTGTATAGGAACGACATGGAAGCTCTTCATCCAAAGAATCTGGCATAAAACATTGATGGATTCATTGCGTTTATGAAGTCAATTGGATACAAGAGAGTGAAGACTAAGCATGTTGTCCATCACGGGCTAAATTTAAAGGGAGAAATCGATATTCTAGCTGATGATACGATATTCGAAATCAAAGCATCATAGTATCCAGAGATTACCAAGGAAAACTTAATCTAAGCACTTGCATATGCTTCTCTCATGAAAGTGTCTCAGTCTTACTAGATCAATAAGCTAGCGTTCTATAATCCGATTCTAGGCAGAATAACCACGTATGACATCTCCAAGTGGGAGTTTGAAGAGAGACTAGTCAGGTTTCTTATTCAAAAGTCGATATAATTATCCAATGAAAAACTACTTACGGAAGAAGATAAATCGAATATCAATGGGAATAACGAAGATAAGTCAGCTAATAAGTAGCAAGGGAGTCATCAGAAAACAGCCAGCCAAGCAGAACCAACAGGTTCTTAGCAATCATAAAAAATGTTTGAAATGCCTGATTTCAACGAAATTGGCAGTTAAGTTGCCTAAGAAACAGCTTCTATGACAGGAACCAACCAAGCCAAGCCTTTATTTGACATCAAACTTTTCAGTAAGCCTAAGAGCTCACAGAGCAAACATAAATCCAGTGAAACTGATAGTAGCTACAAGAAAAATAGGATTACAGATGAGAAGGAGAAGGATAATAATGAAGATCCTCCTTCGTTCTCGATGTTTGGACAGAGAATGGTATTAAGAGACTACAAGATACAAGTCAAAGAAGAGTAAAAAGAGAAAGCAGAAGAGAAACAAACCAAGAAAATACATCGTGTAGTCATCAGCGATGATGATGATGAAAGCAATAGTGATAATGAATGCTAGGATATTCTGAATTTTTAGAGCTTATTCGAAGGTCTACCTAATGCATCAAAGAAAGCATCCACTAGCCTTTCGATAAACAAATAGTGAATATAAATATATTTTTTGCAAAGGTTCCTTGAAAGAATATATGTGTTTTGTATGCTCTTTTCAAGGGGTGTTGAGTTAATATGATGTACTATTAAAAGCACATGTTTCAGTAGTTCTGTATTTATTGGGGCAAAATAGCAAGAAAGATGGTTAACTGCGCTTTCAATGAGTGGGTCAAAAACCAACAACAAAAACTCTCATATTTTCTTCTTCTTCTTCTTCTTCTTCTTCCTAAGAATACATAAAATAGAATAGAAGATGAGTTTTATTTTAGTCTTTCTGGATTAATCATGTTGATCCGTTTTTTTAAAGTTTGGGTAGTGATTGTACAATGCTTGAATATCAATCATCAAAGCATTGGTAAAATAACTAAAATAAATATTTGTGAAGGGGATAATTGTTTGTTTGATATCTTTAATTAAATTTTCTTACTCTGAATGAACCACTCGAGGAAATCGTGTAATAGCGCAGTTTGCTTGATTTTGATCTAGAAAGTGTAAATCAACGATGATAGCAAGTGAGTTTGGAAGCGGTGGCTGAAATAACTAATTAATTTGGGAGTAACTAATCGATGATTGGAACTAAATCATATTTTTTGAGAGATAATTATAATTAAATTTGTGTTTAAATATCTCGATCGATCCACTCTACAACTGAAACCAGATTCATGATCTCATGCGTGGATTCATTCAAGAAAAATCCACATTTATACCAATTATTCTCATCGCTCTCCCAAGTGGTTATCGTAGCGATCATCTTTCCGCTTATTTCTGCTTGCACTGATAACTGCTAAGTCTGTCAAGAAACGACTTAGGCATGTGTAAAATGCCAGCCGAATTATATGCTTTAATCTTAAATATGCATAACAGCATCTAGCTGCGAGTTAGGCTTCTGGCGAGATGCGAACGGGGATTGTGTATCACAGTGTGAAGGG
>Ga0302286_10002437_pt1 | contig 12945 bp, 9 predicted proteins | sample III_Fen_E2_3_FD_198765 | JGI IMG/M metagenome (GOLD analysis project Ga0302286, IMG submission 198765) | Peat permafrost microbial communities from Stordalen Mire near Abisko, Sweden - III_Fen_E2_3 | ecosystem: Environmental > Terrestrial > Soil > Wetlands > Permafrost | place: Sweden: Abisko...
TGGAAGCGACATTGAAGATTTTTCATTAAATCAAACGATTTACTGGATCGACGAAAAACCCACAGACAATGATCTTATCGCTCAACTACTTGAAGAGGCTGAAGAGTTTCTTGAAGCAGAATTAGAAAATCAAGACAATTATTTCGAAGACGGGGAGGACAACTAACATGACATCACCGAAACGACTTTACAGATCAAAAGAGAAAATGGTTGCCGGCGTTTGTTCCGGACTTGCAGACTATCTCAACATCGATCCTACAATCATTAGGATTCTATTTGTAGTTATAGCATTTGCAGGAGGCGCCTCCTTGTTGGCTTACCTGATTATGTGGATCATTGTTCCTGAGGAAAAATCGTTTTAGTTTTGCGGTACTTGTTTTAAGCTTAGTTGAATTCGTTTGCGTTGCAAATCGAGTTCAATTACTTTGACATGCACATGTTGATGGAGTTTAACTATTTCAGCAGGGTCACTGATGTACTTATCTGCCATTTGCGAAACATGCACCAATCCATCCTGCTTGACGCCCACATCGACAAATGCTCCGAATTTAGTAATGTTGGTTACAATGCCTGGTAACACCATTCCAACCTGCAAATCTTCCACTTTATAAATGTTTGGAGCAAATTCAAAAACTTTTATCGCACTTCGCGGATCGCGCCCAGGTTTGGCTAATTCCTTTTTAATATCTTCCAGCGTTGGCAATCCGATTTTATCGGTTACATAATTGAGCCATACCACCTGTTGCTGAAGTTCTTCGTTCGAAATTAACTCCTGAATGCTGCATTTCAAATCTTTGGCAATCTTCTGAACCTCAAAATACGATTCGGGGTGAACTGCTGAATTATCCAAAGGATTCACTGCCTCCGGAATACGTAAGAATCCGGCAGCCTGCTCAAAAGCTTTGGCACCCATGCGGGCTACTTTCTGAATTTCAGTACGCGAATTGAACGGACCGTTTTCTTTCCGGTAATCCACAATGTTTTGTGCCAGTTGCGGCCCTAATCCTGAGATATAAGTCAGCAAATGTTGCGAAGCGGTATTTACGTTGACACCAACCATATTTACGCTTGATTCAACGACTTTATCCAGGCTATTTTTGAGCTTTTTCTGATCGACATCGTGCTGGTACTGCCCCACTCCGATTGATTTTGGATCAATCTTAACCAGTTCTGCCAACGGATCGAGCAGTCGCCGACCAATTGAAATCGCGCCGCGCACGGTTACATCGTATTGTGGAAACTCATCACGTGCTATTTTCGATGCGGAATAGATGGAAGCGCCATCTTCAGAAACTACAAAAACCTTCAACTCGCGGTCGTAGTGTAACTTCTTAACAAATGCTTCAGTTTCGCGGCTGGCTGTTCCGTTACCAATTGCAATGGCTTCAATCTGGTACGAACTAACCAACGATGAAATTTTGCGGGCGGCCTGTTTCTCTTCTTCCTGAGGTTTATGCGGATAAATGGTTTCGTTGTGCAGCAAATTTCCCTGCGCATCGAGACAAACCAGTTTACAGCCGGAACGAAAGCCGGGATCGAGCGCCAGAACACGCTTTTGACCAAGCGGAGCCGCCAGAAGAAGTTGACGTAAATTATCGGCAAACACACGAATTGCCTCTTCGTCGGCTTTCTCTTTCGAGCTATTGGCATATTCGGTTTCGATGGAAGGTTCCAGTAAACGTTTGTAAGCATCAGCAACGGCGAGCTCCATCTGGTCGGTACAGGCATTGTTGCTGTTGATGAAAAAACGTTTCAGGTGATGAATGGGTTCTTCACTTTCAGGAGTTACTGAAACACGTAAGAAACCTTCGTTTTCGCCACGACGCATAGCCATTAACCGGTGCGAAGGACATTTCTTCAAGGGTTCGTTCCAATCGAAATAATCGTTGTATTTGGCGCCTTCTTCCTCTTTGCCTTTAACGACCTTGCTGATAATAAAAGCGCCATGTTCAAATTCGCGTCTCACAATTCCACGGGCCCGTTCGTTTTCATTGATCCATTCGGCAATGATATCGCGGGCTCCGGCCAAGGCTTCTTCAACAGATTCGACCTTTTCGTTGACAAACGATTGGGCCTTATAGATCAGATTCGATTCGTATTGCTTTTGAATGATGACAGCCAGTGGTTCAAGTCCTTTTTCGCGGGCAATCATAGCACGGGTGCGGCGTTTGGGCTTGTAAGGAAGGTATATGTCTTCGAGTTCGGTCGAATCAAAACATTCTTCAATACGCTTTTGAAGTTCAGGAGTCAACAATTGCTGTTCCTGAATGGTTTTCAGAATGGTTTCCTTGCGTTTGAGCAGTTCTTCCATCTTTTCTTTGGCATCTTTAACCGCTTCAATCTGAACTTCATCCAAACTTCCGGTGCGTTCTTTCCGGTATCGTGAAATAAATGGCACAGTTCCGCCTTCATCAAGCAATTGAATAGTATTTACTACTTGTGTATATTGTATTCCAACTTGTTGAGCAATGAGCTGTATGATTTTCTGATCCATTTTGAGATTGTGAAATTGAGGCCCGAAGGTAGCTCTTTTTGAATGAATTTTAAATTGGAAAGATTTACAAATAAGTAATAGAAACTATTTATTGCATATTAAAAGTACTCACTCCTCTTATGTAACTACTTTATTGAGGATCAATTCTGTTCCGTCCGAAAAGAGGATTTTGCCCTGAAAAAGTTTTCGCGCGGACAGTTTTCTTTATCGCCTTTCTGTCCGTTGCCTAAAGGCAAACGGCAAAGGATATCGCTTCGAATAAGTAGTTTCGCTAATTTGTGCAGTATCCTTTGCCGTCACATTCATGTGACGGACAGGAATCTCTACCACCAAGTCAAGAGTGCCGTAGGTACGAAATATTACGGTTGCAAAATTCACCATTTGCCTTCAACCTTACCTATGGCATACTACAGTTATTCATTTATGGGCTGCATGCCAAAATACTAATTGTCTACTGAGGTAACCGTTTAAAATAAGGTTTAAAGAAAAAATGATCAATGCTATTTGGATACGGGCTCACTTAAAAAGTTCCAACCTAGGACACCACTCCGTTTGCACGGGGCTAGAATAAGCTGGCCCTTTAGGTCGCAGGTTTGTTGCATTCCTTCATTCATTTATAGCCGGACAATGATGATTTTTACTGAAATTTAGTGATATTTATTGCCTGATAATTTCATTAATTATAAACCCTTAACTGATTTAATATGAGAATTAAACTAACCAGACTCTCTTTACTGCTTATCTCTTGTTTCGCCATAATGGCTTTTATGCCAGGCAGCGAGAGTACCAAAAAACCAATTTATCTAAACACAGCTTATTCATTCAAAGAAAGAGCTGCCGACCTTGTTTCAAGGATGACTCCCGAAGAAAAGCAAAGTCAATTGGGAAATACCATGCCTCCTATTCCCCGTCTGGGAATTAAAAAATATGATGTGTGGGGTGAAGCCCTTCACGGAATTATGGGCAGGAATAATAACAGCGGAATGACCGCAACTTCGTTCCCTAACAGTGTTGCTGTTGGTTCAACCTGGGACCCTGAACTGATTAAACGAGAAACTTCGGTGATTGCTGATGAAGCCAGAGGTTTTAACCACGATCTGATATTTACATTGACCTACTGGTCACCGGTTATTGAGCCGGCCAGAGACCCAAGATGGGGACGGACTGCCGAAACATTTGGAGAAGATCCTTTTCTTGTTTCGCAGATTGGTAGTGGTTTTATCCGTGGATTAATGGGTGACGATCCAACCTATTTAAAAGCTGTTCCCTGCGGAAAACATTATTTTGCAAACAATTCAGAGTTTAATCGTCATACAGGAAGTGCCGACATGGACGACCGGGATATGAGGGAATTTTACCTGTTCCCATACAAAACACTGATTCAAAAAGATAAACTTCCGGCCATCATGACTGCTTACAGCGCGGTTAACGGTGTTCCGATGTCGGCCAGTAAATTTTTGGTTGACTCCATTGCAAAAAAAACCTATGGATTAGATGGTTACGTTACAGGCGACTGCGATGCTATCTCTGATATTTTAACGGGTCACCATTATGCGAAAAATAACGCAGAGGCAACAAAAATGGGACTTAATTCAGGAGTTGATACCGATTGCGGAGGTGTTTTCCAGAGCAGTGCACTCGAAGCACTTAAACAAGGATTAATTACCGAAGCTGATATGGATAAAGCGTTGGTGAATATTTATTCGATCCGGATGAGACTGGGAGAATTTGATCCTCAAAACATTGTTCCTTACGCCGGAATTAAATCGAGCATCATTAACGATCCTTCGCATAACGACCTGGCCATTGAGGTTGCAACCAAAACTCCTGTTCTTCTTAAAAATGAAATGGTATCGAAGACCGGTAAAAAAGCATTGCCACTTAATGCCGGCAGCCTTAAAAAGATTGCTGTTCTGGGTACACAAGCCGATAAAGTTGAACTGGGCGACTATTCAGGAGAAGCTGAAGCGAAGTATAAAATTACTCCCCTTTCAGGAATTAAAAGCTACATGGAACAGAATGGCTTAAAAGCTGAAATAGTTTCAAAAGCAGGTGGAAATACAGCCAGAAGAACCGATTTCTTTAACATGGTCAGCTTCACTACTGTTACCAAAGGAGGAGTTAAAGAATATGATGCAACCAAATTTGACGATTCGGCCAAAGGCTTAATCACAGGCATCATGGGATACCGGGTCGGACAAAATGCTGTTAAAGGAATTAAAGACGGTGACTGGACCTTGTATAATAATGTGGACATCACCAATGTTGATTCCATACGTTTCAACATGAGTGTATCCGGCGACGGTGGCTTACTCGAAGTGAGGGTTGGTTCTAAAACAGGAAATATACTTGCTTCACAAAAAATTGCAGGCGCTGCTCAGCAAGGAAGACAAGGCGGAGGTTTTGGAAGAACAAAGATTGTTCCTGTTAAAATTAATACACTGGGTATTTCAGGTCCTCAATCCATTGTACTTGTATATCGCGAAGCAGAAGTTCCTGCAACGGATAAAGAAACACTCGATATGGCCGCTTCAGCCGACGTTGCCATTATTTTTGTTGGTACCGATCAAACTACAGGAAGAGAAGAATCAGACCGTTACTCGTTAGGATTACCCGGTAATCAGAATGAACTGATTAAAGCGGTATCGGCAGTGAATCCAAATACCATTGTTGTGATACAAGGGATGGGAATGGTTGAAGTTGAACAACTGAAAAACAATCCGAATGTTGCCGGTATAATCTTTACCGGATACAACGGTCAGGCACAGGGAGCCGCAATGGCTAAAATCCTGTTTGGAGATGTTAACCCGGGCGGAAAAACAAGTCTCACCTGGTATAAATCGGTGAATGATCTTCCCGATTTCGGCGATTATAATTTAAGAGGCGGCGCCGGAAAGAACGGCAGAACTTACATGTATTTCAACAAAGATGTTTCGTATGAATTCGGTTACGGATTGTCGTACACCACATTTGCTTACAGTAATTTCGCGATCAGTAAAAGCGCCATCACGCCTAACGATAAAGTTACTGTGAAGGTTGATGTGAAAAATACTGGTAGCGTCGACGGTGACGAAGTGGTACAAATCTATGTTAAAACTCCCGACAGTCCCGCATCACTTGAACGACCAATCAAACGGTTGAAAGGATTTAAACGGGTAACGATTCCGGCAGGACAAACAAAAACCGTTTCGATTAACATCGATTGCGCCGATCTTTGGTTCTGGGATACCAAAAATAAACGGATCATGTTCGATCAGGGCAAATACGTGTTCGAAATTGGTGCATCTTCAAAAGACATCAAAGGTCAGGTTGAAGCCAAAATGAGCGGTTCGTACACTCCGGAATTGAAAACCGTTGTTGCTGAATGTGGCAAGGTGGTATTGAAATCGGGTAACACCGTACAGACAAGCGTATCAGCTTCGATGTCGGACGACAGTTTCTATAACATTAAAAATGCACAGGTCATTTACAAGAGCACGAACACCGCTGTAGCCAGTGTTGATGAAAAAGGTCTGGTAACCGCAAAGGGAGTCGGAACTGCATTGATTTTCGCTGAAGTTACTGTAAACGGGAAAACCGTAACGAACAGTTACCCCCTTAAAGTTATGCCCGATCTGAATCCTGCATCGATTACTGTTAACGGTAAAAACATTCCTGGATTACTTCCTGAAGTTAAAGGTTACAGTTATCTTCTGGCCAGCGGAGCAACAGCTCCTACGGTTGGCGCAACTGCCGCCGGAACAAATGTTTCGGTAGATGTTGCCCAGGCCAAAGGCGTACCCGGAAATGCTACAGTTACATTGACCGATAATATTACCATCGAGAAGAATCTCTACCTGGTGAATTTTGGAGCACAATCAGTCAGCGACGAATTCAATGGCGGAACGCTGGGCAAACAATGGAGCTGGATAAGGGAAAATGCTTCAACCTGGAGCCTTGCCAAGAAATCAGGATCGTTGTTAATCACCAGCGAAAAAGGAGATATTGTTTCAGCTAACAATAACGCGAATAACCTTCTAATGCAAAGTGCAAACGCCGACTGGACAATCGAATCGAAAATGGTATGTTCGAGAAAACCGTCAGGGCAAACACAAAATGCCGGAGTACTGGCTTATCAGGATGACGAAAACTTTGTGAAACTGGTTTACAGAGCCAACAATGCCCGCAGAGGTTTTGGTGGACCGACCACACCAGTGGCACAGCCCGGCGCCGTTGAACTTCTTATCGAGAGCAGTGGTTATCAGAAATCGGTTGCTACGCTAAGTCTGGCCGACATCATTAAAGACGACAAAACACTGGTTCTGAAACTGGAACGGAAAGGAAACATTTATACTGCATCCGTTTCGGCAGATGGTAAGAAATTCAAAACAGTTGGTGTAGCCGACATTATTTTAATGGATGTAAAAGCAGGAATGATTGTCTGCGATGGAAATCCGCAAGCCGGAAGAGGTGGAAATTTCCCCGGAATGCAGGAACCAGCCAACCAACCTGAAGTACCGTTTGAAGTGGCATTCGATTATTTCCACATCGTAAGTAAAGGGTTGAAGTAAATTGATTGGCATTGAATACTATTTAAATCCCCGGCAAACGCGAGTTGCCGGGGATTTTTTTTGTTTCTGAGATATTGGACACATCTCGGAGCCGTCGGAAACTCCCTTCGACAGGCTCAGGGAACACTCGGAGGCGCTTGAAAGCATCTGACAGGCGCTTGAACACATCTGACAGGCTCTTGAAGACTTCTGACAGGCGCTTGAACACATCTGACAAGCGCTTGAACACATCTGACAGGCGCTTGAAGACTTCTGATAGGCGCTTGAACACATCTGACAGGCTCTTGAAGACTTCTGACAGGCTCTTGAAGACTTCTGATAGGCGCTTGAACACATCTGACAGGCTCTTGAAGACTTCTGACAGGCGCTTGAACACATCTCACAGGCACGCGAACACATCTCACAGGCACGCGAACACATCTCACAGGGTCGCGAACACATCTCACAGGATCGCGAAACCCTTCGACAGGCTTAGGGAACTATAGGAAGCGCCGGAAAGTCATTCCGAACTCGTTTCGGAAACTGTTAATTTCGAGAGTGTAAAATAGATTGTGTAAACAGTTATTTCGCTTAAATCGGCACAACCCGATTTTTATACCTCGTACGTCAATGTAAGTAAGGTGGTTCATTACGAACGCCACAACAAACCGGCTGATGATAATACTCTGGACAAACCGACTTCGTAGCTTATTGGGCAAAGCTAAGAACCGAATGATTGATCCGATGGCTACCAGTCATTGGATTATTTGAAATGAACGACTTCGTTAAATTCCATCCTTTCAATTGAACTCTTGTTAAAGAACATAAATAAAGTTTGTACTGCATAACAATAATTCGTTTGAATTGCTTTATTTTTGGTTGAGCTGAAAAACAAAGGAAGGGAGAGGTACAAACGAATGATTCAGCCTTGAATCTATAGGTCTCCCCTTCATTTGATAACCCTACCAACACCAAAGGCTTATCCCGGGAAAGAATAGAGAAAGAAAAAAGTAATATAAACTTGCTGGTATTATACTAGTTGGCAGCAATATTAAAGCAATTTGAATCAATCTACATATTATGAAAATTTACTTTACTGACTTCTTTAATATTTCTTCCGATACCTTGGAAGAATATGGAGCTTTTAATGTTTCTCTAATCAACGATCTTCCCCTTTTCATTGACCCATTTTTATTGTTTGGGAGTAAAAAACAGGAGTATCAAGATATTCATAAAAGTATTTTGACTTATATGTCATTTCTGAAATCAAAATCCGCATTAGGAATTTCTGACATATCCCAAATTAAGTCGTGGTATTTATTCCCTGAAGTGAAGCAGAATTGGTTCGGATATAGCAAAGTTGGCAACAACGGTAGCGGATTAGGTGAAAAATTTGGACGATCAATGTCGTCTTCAATGCATATTGTATTTGACGATTTAGGGAAAGAAAGGATTACACAATCTTCTCACCTTGAAAAAGCAGGACTTTTCGAAATTGGGGTCGGGAAAGATAATATTAGTGACTTTACAACAAACTTGATAAAGGAATATTTATTGAGTTACACAGAGTCATTTGCATTAGAAAATATTGCACCTAAATTGCTCAAAAAAGTTAAAGTTGACAAAGTCTACTTTGACTATGATTTGGAGCGTTGGATGCCAAAGGAATACACATTACCCTTTATTTTCAAAGACTTTGTTGTCTTGACTCCACGGGATATATTAACTAAAGATGATAATTGGATAAACAGTCATGATCTTAGAGGAGACTTTAGAAGTATATGTAACAGTATACCAAATGACCAACTTAAACATGAAATATTCAATTATTTTCAGAAAAAGCTTCCTAAACCACCAAAGAATAAGAATAACACTCAGAAGGAAATAACATTAGCGATTCAAGAAACCATAAGACAATTCCCCGAGATCATTAAGTGGTATATAAAAAGAAAGGAAGAAAATAAAGAAGGAGCAAAGAATATATCAAAGTTGAGAGTTGATGAAGTTGAGACTTTGTTCGTTCACCAAATAAGCATTTTAGTTGAAACGTTATTGGCAGAAACAGAATTCTATGAAATTAGTCCAGAAAGTTCATTTGAACAAGCGTTAAAACGTGTTGATTACCTGAAAGAAGTTATAGAAAATAATGATGGCTATAGGCTTTTTTATATTGACAAGCAACCAATAAAAAGAGAAGATGATTTACAAATTATCTATCGTCTTACTTGGTATGCCTCTGACTTTGATGTAAATAGAGAGCCAAACAATGGTAGAGGCCCTGTTGATTATTCAGTATCAAAAGGTTCTAAGAATAAGACCCTAATTGAATTCAAACTCGCATCCAACTCAAAGCTAAAGCAAAATTTAGCTAAACAGGTAGAGGTCTATGAAAAAGCAAATAACACTGAAAACTCAATAAAAGTAATCCTGTATTTTGACAATAATGAATTTAAAAAGGTGACTAAAATTCTAAAGGATCTAAAAATAGACAGCAAACCAAACATTGTATTAATTGATGCAGGTTGGAAAATATCTGCCTCAAATGTGAAATAAATGAAATACTGCTGCCAACAGCAAAATACCCGCAAGTCGGGTTTGGTTGCTTCGTTGACTGGAAATTAGTAATTTGAAAAGCAGTTCTTTTTAGAAAGCGCATCGTTTAAACTCAAGCCCTGCGGGTAAAAGGCGAAGCGTATAGTATAATTAAAAAATCGAAACTTGAAATAACTAACTAATAAACTGACGAGATATGGAAACTATTAAAAGATTCTGGAAACCGTTTGTATTTGCATGGGTTGCATACATACTACTTACAGCTGTAATCGTTTTGGGGAGGTATCACGGATTTCACGCAAATATTGTATTGGGTATATTTTCATTTGGGGGCATGACATACTTGTTTAGAAGAAAATCAAGCGATTCCAAAGAACGATTAATAAAAACGATATTAATTGCTACTCCAATTATATTTTTTGCAATAATATATATCACCGGTGTTCAGCCATTTTATACTTCTCCTAATTTTATTTTTGCCCAAACAATAGGAATTATACTGGGATTGATTTTTGAAAAGAGCGATCATTGGTTTGTTAGATCAATGATCATGCTGGTTCCAATTTTAATAGGGTTTTGGCTTCTCGTTCAAGGAGCAGATATTTGGCAGCATTATACTATCTATGGAACGTTTCGAAGTGGAGAAACTTTAAAGGAAGCCCCCGTATTGAATTTCAAACAGGACTCCGTTGTTTTAAGTAATGTTGATTTTAAAGGTAAAGTGGTAGTTTTTTATTTTTGGAATACTACATGTCCTTATAGCGCAAGATACTTTCCCATATTAAAGTCGAAGTATGAAAAATGGAAAACAAGAAGAAATGTAGAATTTTACACAGTAAATTTTCCAGTACAGAGTGATTCTACAAATACAAGAAATAATGTGTTAAGTCAATGGAATATTGATATTCCAACTCTAATTGGACCTAAAGCGGAGGAATCATATAAAGTGTTTGGTTCTTTTACCTTCCCATTAACAATCATATTAAATACGAAAGGAGATATTGTGTTTTGGGGATCTATTGATAGAATTGATGGAACAATTGAAAAACTGATTATGGATTAAAAAATTGTATTCGACTTTCGGCAACAGTGGTTTTCGGGGTGCATCTTTCCGCTCGGTCCCGATTAGCCGGGATTGACAGGAAAGCAGAAGGAATAAGATTCTGGGGTAGGTTCATAGGTTAGCGATCATTGTAAATGCACACTCTTTAAATATAACAATATGACCAACGACAATAAGCAGTTAAAAGACTTTGAAAGCTTTATGAAAGTACGACTTAAAGCTTCGAACGACTTTGTAGAAGGGAAGTTTTAGCCGTTAGAAAAAATATCAGTGAAAAAATCACCTTCGACAATTTTTCCACCTCCCGGTATTTGTATTCAAGGAGTTAATGAAGTGAATGCTTTCAACGAAAAAGGTGCGAGTAACTTTTTACCCGGTGCTAAAAACGAATTTGAAGTGATGCATCAAGACGCCGATGAGCATTTGGCTTACTGGACAGGTGTTCAACGCTCAATCGTTAAAATGAAAGGACAAGACACTGAAGTTCTATTTAATCTGAGAGTTACAGAAATATTCCGAAAGGAAAACGGTGAATGGAAACTAATGCATCGTCATGCAGACAAACTAATAGAATCATAAAATGAAAACAGACATTAAGAATTACATTGTTCAGACAGAGCAGACGGAATGGAAGCCTTTGATAGAAGATGGTGTGGATACGAAAGGGATTTATCTCAAAATTCTACGGTTTGATGACATCCAAAGACGACCACCAAGTTTCATATTAAAGTTTGAAGCAGGAGCATCCTATCCATTCCATAACCATCCTGCAGGTGAAGAGGCATTTGTTTTGCAAGGAGAGGCTTACTTTAACGAAGCTAAACTTTCAAAAGGTGATTATTTATACACTCCGCCTGGTTTTAAACATGCTGTAAGAACTGACATTGGTTGTGAGATAATGTTTATCGTTCCAAAAGAAGTAGAAATACTTCGCTAAAATGACAATGGAATAACAACGAACCGCTACCAATATAAAACGACCACTTGAACGACAAGAAGAAGCAATTAGAAAACTAAATATTAACTTTTAAAACCCAAACAAAATGGAACAAGCATTACTCTTTTCTCATGTAATCATCTCTGCTTTTGTTGCTCTACTTGGAAGAAATCGTAAAATTGGCTATGCCTGGAGCTTTGTTCTTTGTCTCGTTTTATCGCCAGTTATTGGAGTTATCATCATTCTATTTTCGAAAAAGAACGATGCAGTTGACTTTGTAGAAATACCAAAAGATAATCAACAAAATTAGAAACGCACGAAAATAACAGGTATTATTATTTTGGTAATCGGAATTTTATCAACTCTCGGGGGGTATTACCCAAACAATAAATGGTCGTCCGAATTTTGCAGGTTTAATAGGAGTTGTCTTAGATGCTTTTTTATTAAGTCGGGCAAATAAAAAGAAAGAAGAAGATAAGAAAAAACAGTGGGAACAAGGGAAACCGGAGGAATAACAAGGAAGCGTGTGCATAGCTTCAGCTACCCGGCAATTGCGGCCCCGAGTACTCGGGGTGGTTTTCGGTGGGCATCTTTTCGCCCGGGTTGCTTTTCGGGTTGATCCCGAGCAATTATGACAAAAAATGATTTTATACCAGCATATATTAACAAATGGAAAAGCTTAGTGTATATTAAAATTTAAACATTTATGAAAAAAATCATCTCAGTTATTGGCATTTTGTTGATTCTATTCACTATTAGTTGTAAGAAAGAAGAAGTAAATGTGGGTTTCATACACAAATTCACTATTGTTAATGAAGGAACATCTACTCAGTCTTCATTTCCCGCCAAACAGTTTACCTATATGACAATTGAACCATCAACATTTTCCTATGGTGGACCACTCGAACGTTTTTTTGTTTCTAATCCGAATACTTCTATTCCAGTGGAAATGAACTTCCAAGCAATAAGACCAAATGAGCAACCGGTATTTTTCAAAATTAGATTATACTCCGTTAAAAATGGTGAATGTATTAGTTGGAATTCAGTTGCGCTCGAACATAGCGGATCGACAACGATAGTTCTTTCGGCAAATGACACTGGATACATTGGTAAGAGTACAATTGGGGGCATTAAACCTAATGAAAGCACGATTAACTCTAATTAAAGAAGCGATGCAGCTGTGGTTTTCGGTGGGCATCTTTTCGCTCGGGCTGCTTTTCGGCTTGATCCCGATACATCGGGACAATCCGCCTCTGGGTGTTGCTACTACTTTAGGTGGCAAACGTAAAATGACACATTCTAATAATTTAAAGGACTGAGCAAAAGTGAATAAAAACATTCGCAGACAATTAAATTTATTTGTTGACCC
>Ga0302286_10002441_pt1 | contig 12932 bp, 10 predicted proteins | sample III_Fen_E2_3_FD_198765 | JGI IMG/M metagenome (GOLD analysis project Ga0302286, IMG submission 198765) | Peat permafrost microbial communities from Stordalen Mire near Abisko, Sweden - III_Fen_E2_3 | ecosystem: Environmental > Terrestrial > Soil > Wetlands > Permafrost | place: Sweden: Abisko...
GGTATGGCTTTGGTTGAAAAAAAGATGATGAAAAAAGAAATGATGGAAAAGAAAACTGAAACTACTAAGAAGATGAAAACTACAAAATAAAAGAACATCTTCGTGATTAGTTTCTCTTATATATACAATCAATATTTAACAACAAAGACCGCAGCAGAAATGCAGCGGTCTTTGTTTATTAATGAAGAGCGTAAATTATTTCAAATGTGCTCTTAGCATCCAAGCCATTTTCTCGTGTGCTTCCATCAATCCGGTAATAAAATCGCTACTACCCAAATCCTGGAATTCGTCCGAGAAGCGAGTTATGTTTTCGCGAAGATGAATGATAATCGACTCATGGTCGCTCAATAGTTCTTTTATATATTCTTGGCTGCTATTGCCTTCTCCCGATTTTTCGTTTAAATGCGTCAGTTTCAGGTAATCGCCCATAGTTCCTTCGGCATAATGTCCAATAGAGCGAATCCGTTCAGCTACCTGATCAATTATACCTTCCAATTCATTGTATTGAGCTTCGAAGAATTTATGCACCGCAGCAAAATCAGGACCTTCCACATTCCAATGTGCGTTTCTGGTTTTGATATAGAGTACATGTTCGTCCGACAAAAGTTTATTAAGAGTATCAGCTACCTGAACTGAATTCTCCGGTTTAAATCCAATTTGAGTTTTCATTTTTCTTCTTCCTTTTTTGTAATTATTTTTAATTCATTTGTTTTCACCTTCTATCCAAGCTATTGTTTAGCCACTTTTAAAAGATGTTTTGATGAAACAAAATTAAGAACTTTAGGTTCGAAAATGTTACACAATTTTAAGTAAAAGTTATATGATTCATAGGTTTTAAACACTTATAAGAAGTTAGTTACGAGTTACATGCTTCGATAAGTTCAGCACAAGATTCTAGTTATCTGAATATTGCACTCACAAAACTCATTCTTCGAGTGATTTATTTTTCATCAATACTTTCAACATACTTGGCAAAACAATCAACAACAAAGGCAATGCAAGAATTAACCCGCCAATAACTGCTATGGCCAAGGGCTGATGCATTTGTGCACCGGTTCCAATGCCCAATGCCAAAGGTATAAGTGCAACAATAGCTCCGGTAGCAGTCATCAGTTTGGGACGCAAACGTGCAGAAATAGCATAAATTAAAGCATGATTCAGGGTTGATCTTTTCAGTTCAAACAGAAATTGCTGAATGGTGAAAATACAATTCTCACCAATGATACCCACAATCATAATCAGTCCGGTGTAACTGCCCACGTTTAGAGGTGTATTGGTCACAAACAAAGCAAATACACCTCCTGCAACTCCCAATGTGCTGATAAAAATAACGGTGAGTGACAGTTTCAAGTCTTTAAACATAAACAGTACCACCGTAAATACAAGTAAAGCAGCTATCAAAAGTATTTTGAGTAATTCGGAAAACGATTGTTGTTGCTCGGCATAGGAGCCTCCATATTCAATCTGATACGAAGGAGGTAAATTTATTTTCTTCAGTTTCACCTGGATATCTTTCATTACACTTCCAAGGTCGCGGTTATTGAGACGCGAAGTAACCACGCCCATGGTTTGCAGATTCTCGCGTTCTATTTCGGTTACACCGCTCAGGATAGTAAAGTCGGCCATCTGACTTACCGGAATATAATCGCCTGTGGCAGTACAAACTTTCGCATTTTTCATTTTCTCAATCGGCGTTCTGTTATTTTGTGGGAAAATCATGCGGATATCGGTAAGTTGTTCCTTTTCAGGAATAGAACCGATCACAACCCCTGAAATATAAGTCTGCGCTTGTGCTTGCAGATCAGCAGGATTGAGTCCAAACTGTTTGAGCTTTTCTTCTTTCGGCATAATCTTCAACATAGGACCTGCCACCACTATTCCATCAAAAACATCAGCTGTACCTTCAATCGTTTTAATGCTATCGGCCACTTGTTTCGAAAGGGCCTGCAATTTCTCATTATTATCTCCAAATATCTTTATTTCTACCGGTTTAACGCTACTCATCAAATCGCCCAACATATCGGTAATCACCTGTCCGAAATCAACTTTCAGTGCAGGCAGTGTTTTTTCAATACGCAGGCGGATGTCGTTAGAAACATCTTCCGTGTTTTTATCCCGTTTTGTTTTCAATTCAATCAAATAATCGCCGCGGTTGGGTTCGGTAATAAAGAAGCCCATTTGAGTTCCTGTACGTCGCGAGTAAGTTTTTACTTCGGGTGTTGTTTCCAGTATCTTATCTACTTCGTTGAGCATACGGTTGGTTTCTTCGAGCGACGTTCCCGGAGGTGAGTTGTAGTCCAACACAATAGAACCCTCATCCATTTCGGGCAAGAATCCCGTTTGTAATTGCGGTAGCATAAATACTAAACCAAGAATTAAAATCACTACGAAAGCAATGCTGATATAAGGACGCTTTATGAAAATCTCAATCCATGAACGATGTTTTACCAAATGAACTTCTTCCCCATTCGACAATCCCCGATCTTTGGAAAATAAAAGATAAATAACAGGCAATCCCAGCCAGGTAATGACAAACGAACAAACCAATGTCACGATCATGGTTTCAGTCAGAATTTTGAAGTATGCTCCCGCCACTCCAGACATCAATTCAAATGGAAAAAGTATTACTATAGTACTAAGCGACGAACTTATCATGCTTGGAAATAAGAACCGAATGGCTTTACCTACCAATTCTTTCGGTTTCTTTTCGGGGAATTCTTCGTGCGTCCGGTGAATTTGTTCTACCACAATAATGGCATCGTCAATGATAAGTCCAATAGAGGCAGCAATGGCACCAATGGTCATGATATTGAAATCAAAACCGATAAATTTCATGCTGATAAAGGTAAGCGCCAAGGTAAGCGGAATAGTAATCAGTAGAACCGAACCTGCTTTGTGCGAACGCAGGAATAATAGCACCACCAGAATTGCCAACGCCAACCCAATCCAGAGTACATCGATAATACTACGGATACTGGTGTTTACAAATTCAGCCTGATTATAATAAGGTTTGAGGATAACGCCTTTGGGTAATATCTTATTAAGCTCATTTACTTTCTGCGAAACCTGGCTGGCAACATCCACTAAATTACTCTTGGGTTGTTTAACTACAGCAATTAATGGCACATCCTTACCATCAGCTTTTATTCTAATATATTCGTTCTGCTCGGCAATCTGAACAGTAGATACATCGCCAATCATTACTTTACGGATACCATTGTCGAAGATCACCAGTTGCTTTAATTCATCAATATTTTTAAGTGTGGCATCGGTTACGGTTAAGTACAATCGATTATAATCTACCGTGTAACCAGTAGATTTAATGAAGTCTGTCGATTGAAGGATCTTTTGAATATCAAGTGGATTAATTTTCAGTACGTTTAGTTTATGCTCGTCCAGCACAATGCGGTATTCTTTTTCCTTTCCTCCAATGACTTGCACCGAAGCCACTCCAGGAACACGCGACAAGTATGGTTTGATAGTGTATTGAGCTATCATTTTTAGCTCAATAGGATTCTTACTGTCCGACTGAAGCGAGTAACCCATAACCGGCAGAATAGATGGATTCATTTTCTCTACTGTAATCTGCACATCGGGTGGTAAATCGTTTTTTATCTGTGAAATTTGCGATTCTACCTGTTGTTTGTCGAGGTCAATGTCCGAATCCCAGTTCATAAAGGCCGAAATCTCACAACTTCCAAGGCTGGTTGTACTGTGTATTAAATGAAGATTATCCACTCCTTTGATGGCATTTTCGAGAGGCTTGGTAACCATCACCATCATTTTCTCCACAGGTTGCTCTCCGTTTTGGGCAATGATCTTAATCTTTGGAAAAGTGACGTTGGGGAACAATGATGTTTTCATATTCTGATAGGAGAAAGCTCCACCAATCAGAATAAGCAATAAAATTACTGCTATCGGACTTTTTAAACGGACAAAAATCTTTTCCATATTATTTCGTCACTTTTACCACCGTACTATCATTCAATCCATATCCACCTTCACTGACCACCCTATCAGCACTCGTCAAACCGGATGACAAAGCTTCAACGGAATTATCGTTCTCAATACCTTTTTTTATCGGAACTTTTATGGCCAATTTATTATCAACCACTTTCATCACCCAAAATTCGGTTTGAGTTTCGTTAGTCATAATAGCATCCCGAGGAACCAAACAAGTATTGTTGTGTCTCGATTTTAGTATCTCTACCCCCAAATTGAGGTTTTCGGGCAATTTCTTATTGGTATGTGGTTTAATAAGTATTTGTTGCGTTTGATTGGCTTCATCTACTGTGGGTAGAATTTGGTAAACAGTTCCGTCGAATTTAGTATCTTCGCCCAAAACCAGTGTACATTTTGTTCCGGTTTTTAGCAATGAATTATATTCGAATGGCAGGTTTAATTGTACCAGTACTTCATTGCTCTCGGCTACTGTACAAAGCGAACCGCCTTCTACCACGTAAGCACCGTTTTCAGTTACGTTCAAGGTACTTATTACCCCGTGCGAAGGAGCAAACACTTTTATCAATCCGATGTTCTCCGAACCCGAGCTTTCCAGCGCCTTGTTTTCCTTGGTTTGTATCTCGAACAACAATTGTCCCTTCCTCACCGGGTCCCCAAACTTAACTGTCATTTTACGCACATAACCGGCGATAGGTGCAACCACCAGATTCTTTTTCAGATAAATGGTTTTGCCATTAAAACTGAGTTTGTTGTCAATACCGCCAAACGTCACTGGAGAAGTCTTTACGCTAACAACCGGAATTTGTTCTTCTTCCTTTGCTTCTTTCTTAGCACATGAATTTAGTAGTAGCGATACTATGCAAATCGAAAAGGAAATTGAAATATTTCGCATCGGATAATTGTAAATTGTGAATTATAAATTATGAATTAAATCAGTAGTTCCAATAATTGTATGAGTTTACCAACAGTTGTTTTTCCATTCGTTGCAGCAGAAAATCCTGTCTTTTTGCAGTAATATCTTTCAGCAGATTTTTAAAATCCATGACCGATACCAGGCCTTGCGAAAGTTCATTCTCATACACCTTATAGAGCTTTTCATACTGAAGCAATTGATTTTCGAGAATCGTCCCACGATCGTTGAGGGATTTTAGCTGACTCTTGATTTTATCTTTATTGATTTGCTGCTGTGTGATGAAATGGTTCTTTTCGAACTGAAGGGTATTGATATTCACCGTCGACTTTTCTTTTTCCAGTTTGCGTTGGTTACCGTCGTACAGGTTCAGGCTGAAAGTCAGTCCGGCACTAAATCCAAGTCGGTTAAAGGCAGGGATATTCACTGCATTCAACCCCGCATTAGCAAAAGCACTTAACTGCGGTTTATATTTCAGTTCGCTGATGGATAAGTCGGCAATAATGCCCATACTATCCAGTTTATACGAAGCAAGGAATTGAGAGCTGGTGACAGCTTGAGGTTTCAGTTGCAAATCAAGCTCTTGAATATCTACTAAAGCTGAATCTTCGATACCACACAGTAGATTCAAATCGTACACATTACTTTTATAATCGTCTTCGAATGATTTATTGCTGAGTTCCAGATTTTGTTTTTCAATTTGCAGCAACATCAAATCCGATTGTTTGTAGATGGCATTATCTACCAGTTTTTTCATAATGCCCAACTGCTCATTCAACTGCTTTTGTACCGTTACAGCATTTTTTAATTGAGCTTTTGATTTCAAACAAAAAATATACTGATACGCTACCAGTTGTTCCAATTCATGAATGGTCATGGAGGTTGAATTCTCATTTTGCTTCCGTGCAATTTCCGACTTTTCAGAATATGCTTTGTAATTCATCTTTCCAAGCAGCGGCTGTTTTACCGATACGAAAGCCTGATACTGTCCACCATTGGTAATTCCTAAATCGTAACCTGAATAATTATCGGCTCCCGCGGAAGTAATATCAAGGTGGTTGGACGAATGATTAATGATTGGGGCGAAGAGTACATTCGATTCCAGATTAATTTCCGGATTTTTCAGAATGCGTTCGGTTTGTTGTAAATCGAGATCAATGATTTTAGTGTCATTCTTGTTTTTCTGAATCAGCGGGCTAGTTATCTTCGCCTTTTCGAGATAGAAATTCAAATCACGTTGCTGCGAAAAAATCAATAGGGCACCTGACAAGAGCAATATGGAAAGTATAAGTCTTTTCATTCGAATGATTTCAATTATATTGACTAAAAACAGGAACAAAGTTACAGTACAATACTGTAGAAAATCTGATAAATATACTTTGTTTATGATACACCGATATTCTACCAATCGGTAGTTACCGATTTTACTTTATTATCAAGTTCGAGTTTCGATTTTGCACGTATAGTATCGTTTCGGTGCGTTCTGTGATTGAACAGCACAAAATACCATAGCAGATAATTCGGGCTTCGGTGGTAGACAGGATAGTAATGATTGTTTACCATGCGATAGCTTGGATTATTTTGATAAAAGGAAATAGGTCTTGCAGCACGCATGCTTCTCACTGAGTTGGAATGACTTGCTGAGCGAACCGAATGCGTTGTCGATTTTCCACCGAAGCTATGACTGCTCGTCCTCGATGAATGAAAGCTATGGCTTGACATATGAAATCCACCCCCTCGCGAATAACCGTTGATACAGAAACAAAGACAAAAAACTGAAATTACGAAGATTGCTTTTCTCATAAACTGAATGTTCTTAAGTATGACATCAAAATTAGTTTATATTATTCATCCAACAAACCGCCTGAAGCGGTTGTTCGGCTTCCATGATCCTACATATTTGCAGTCGGAAGCAAGATAATAATATCAATTCCCAAATCGCGAAACTCGGCTTAAGCCGATAATCATTTGTATTTACTGTGCTACAATTTCTAAGATAACAAACGAACCCGGTACTGCTTTCGGCCGTTGACCTGCTGCAGCAGCTTCGAAGTTGGCAGTAGGCAGATAAATATGATGCGTTAGTTTGTTTACCGTAATAGTACGGGCCCCTTTTTGAGTAGTTACGTTTTCCAACACACTACATTTTCCATCGGAAGTTTCTTTTACCACTGTCATTGTTCCTTCACCGTTTGAACTGTAAGCACATTTCAATGCCGGATCAAATGCCACTCCATCAGTTCCCGAACCGGTAGGGAGTTTAGCTATAACTTTACCCGTGCGAGCATCTACTACTATCATCATTTTATTGGCACAAACACTAAACAGACGTTGCGTCTGGTTATCGAACGCTAAGCCCGAAGGTTCTTCGCCCGGAGCAATAGACCACACCTTTTCTACTTTATACGTCAGGGCATTGAGCACAGCAATATTACTTGAACTTTCGAGGTTTACATAAATAAGACCTTTGCCATTGGTAACTGCGAATTCAGGGTTTGAACTTAAAGCTATTGTTGCAACTATATTGTTGCTGACTGCATCTAGTACAGTAACGTTATTGGAGCGAGCATTGAATACAAAAACCTTCTGACTGAAAGCGTCAAAAAGAATAGCGTCCGGATTGGCACCGGTTACCACTACCCGTTTTAGAACAGTAAAGGTTTTGGTGTCGAACACCGTTACCGAAGAATCCCTTCCACAACTAATAAAACCTTTGTTTAAAGCCGGAGCAATGGCAATGCCATGTACTCCTTTTAGCCCTGTAATTTTACCAATGATTTCTTTTTTTATTTCATCAATTATCTGAACCTGATTAGCATGCGATACATACAGGCGATTGGCCTGATCGTCGGAGAAAAGATAATCCCATCCGCCATCACCTTCCAGACTGATTTTGTCTATCACTTTATACCCTGATTTAGCGGTGCTTTTAGAATAAACGAGACAAACTGAGAATAAAACGATACTAAGTACGAATAGTTTTTTCATTGCCTTTGAGTTTTTTTTGATGATGAATATAGGTTGCAAATGTAACAGCTTTTTTTGGAAATGCTCTTTTATTCGATAGTTGATTTTCAGGTCCTAATGGAATAAACCTAATAAACAGACAATTCATCAATACGTAAGTTTAATGACGTCCATGTATATTAACAACACAATAATAATCGTAACAGATTCTAAATATAAATTCAACAGTTCCGTAACTTATTCTACACACTACCGAAACAGCAAGGCAGTACCTTCGTGCAGGTTATTATTACGGGGCGAACCAATATAGTTCGACATTTTATTTAGCTTACACATTTTGTTAGTTTTCTCTTAAACCTTCACGTTGGAAAAGAGGATGTTCTGAAAGGTCATCCTCTTTTATTTTCCGGTTTATCTTACAAAATCAATTCGCAAAAAACAGATATCTATTTTCAAATCATTTACAAACATCATCTTACAAACAAAAAAAATGGAACACATTTCAAAACTTACGCTCACACATCTCAGATCGCTGGCTTTTAAATCGCTGCTTATAGCTGTTGGATTTATGGCATTCATTTCTTGTAAATCAGAATCGGTTGATGCTTCGTCGCCGGTGGTTCAAATGGTTTATACTTCGGATTTACACTACGGTATTTCACGCGCATTCAGAGGACAAACTGCTGTTGATGCCAGTCTTGTAAATCAGGAAATGGTAAAGCAAATCAACAGTTTGCCTACAGTCGCTTTCCCCGCCGATGGTGGTGTAAATGCCGGAAAAGTAATTGGCGCAGTAGATTATATGATTGTTACTGGCGATATTACTAATCGTCAACAAGCTCCTTCACCTTCGGCAACTACCACCTGGGCACAGTTTAATACCGACTACCTCAACGGCATTACACTTAAAAACAAAAAGAACGTACAACCCGATTTCTTACTTACCTGCGGAAATCACGAAGTATCTAATGCCATTGGTTATTATAAAACCATGACACCCGCCATCGATAATGCAGGTATGGTCAACATTTATAACTATATGATTAAACCGGCTACACCCAAAACAGCGTCGACCTACAGTTATGCAACCGACAAACCCAACTATTCGAAAGACATAGCCGGAGTACACATGATGTTTGTAACCATGTGGCCCGACTCGGCCAACCGTGTATGGATGGAAAAAGACCTTGCTACCGTTACCGGCACCACGCCGGTGGTTATTTTTACGCACGACCAACCGGACTGCGAATCGAAACACTTTACCAATCCAAACGGAACGCATACCATCAATTCTACCGATAAATTCGAGAACCTGCTCGAAGAGCGTTTTAAAGATGGTGCAACTACTGCAACCTTGTCGGCCATTGAGCAAAGAGGACTTGTTACTTTCCTAAAAGCACACACCAACGTGAAAGCCTATTTTCATGGCAATGACAATAAAAATGAGTTTTATGCCTACAAAGGACCGGATAGCAACATCAGTCTGAACGTATTCCGCGTTGATTCGCCTATGAAAGGTTCTGTGACCGGATTGGATGCTGCCGACGGTAAAGGCGACGAAACAAAATTATCGTTTCAGGTAATAGCCATCGATCCTAACACCAAAACACTTACCGTGCGCGAATGCTTGTGGAACACAGCAGGTGCCGCTTCCAAAGTTAGCTGGGGTACCAACTCCACCATTTCGTTGAAGTAAGAACGGAACTATTTTTTCAGCAGAATGTAAAGGGGATAAACAGCAGTTTATTCCCTTTCTCTTTTGGGTTATATACATCGGCAATACTACTACCATCCATTTTAAGCCGTTCCGACCACAGTGTTTGCAAACAACATGCACTGACAAGCATCGGGATAATGTCCAATAGTTTCCTTTTATTTACACAGTATATTGGATAGTCTCAGTTTGGACGGTTCCAACCATTTGTTGGATGGCAACAAATTTCGTTTGGATGGCAACAAAAAGTTTTTGGAAGGGACATATTTTCATTTATAGGGTGGTTCTACTCAAAAAAAACGGTGTTGTGAAAGAATTTGTGTTGAAGATAATCAAAAAACGAAGGAAAACTAAACCATATTAGCTGTTCATACAACAGTACTTAACGCCAATTACATATTTTTAAAATTAATCAAAAGATACGTTGTTAATGCGAGAAATAGTTTCTATCTTTGGAACTTATTTTTAATTAAAAAACATCATCTATTTGGCCCTAAAGTGGAAATGTGTGCTATTGAACAGCGCATATCCAAATAGAATAGTGCATATATAGATGTTATGGCGTACTTATAAAAAAGAAAAATAGCACTTTCGTAGTTCTCACGTTTTGACGAATTTACTTTACTTCATTTCGACATAATTTAAAGATTACTTTTTCATAACGAACAGTATTAATTGTTTAAGAAAATAACGGATGGACATAAACACAGCAAAGGATTTAGATAAAATTTTAAATTATCTCAACTCAAAATCAGGACAATTATTTGAAATTCTTGACGAACTGAAAATTGACAAGAAAAACAAAGAACTACTTTACAAAGAATTAGATTCAAAAAACTATATTCAGTCAAATTGCATTGAGGGCGGAAATCATATTATCCGAATAACGCCAGACGGAAAAGCTTTTCTTCAATCTTCGTCTTTTGAACGAGAACACCGAAGCAACAAGAGATTACAAACAAGAACCACAAGACAACAAAGTATATTGACGATTGCAAATATATTTTCTATTATAAGCGTTATAAGTGCCATTATTTTAGGGTTTTTAAGTTATAAGCAGAACGAAACAATTAAAGACTTAAACTCTGAAATTAAAACATTGAAACAAGAAAACACACGACTTCAAGACAGTTTATCTTTACGACCGAACTTCAAAACAACTGACAACAAAACGAAATAAATACGCCTAACACACGCTCTGTTCATTGGCTGACTGACGTGCATTCTGGCAGTTTTGCTCCTGCCTGCCGCACGCAAGCCCACATTCACTTTGTCCTTCAGCCGAAGGAAAAAAACGGTCGTTATGGACAAGTGTGAAAATAACCCGAATAGAAAAAATTAAATTACCAATAAAGTCTAAATCATAAATGAAAAAAATAGTTGCTTCTCTTACGACATTTTGTATTTTGACTGCTGCACTCATTTTAGATGTGCCAACAGCAAAGGGTGAAACAAAACCTTTATCAACAAGTAACGTCACAAAAGAGCAATTAACAAAGGTCACAATTCCAGCTAATGTATCTTCGTGGATGGACGCTGAGCTAAACAAAGCCAAACGTAAAACGATGCTTACAAAAGAACAGTTCTTTACGCGTGATTCTGCTAAAGTTGTGGGATATATTAAAGACTACCGTCCTAATCTGGGATTTAAAACAGTCAATGTAGATGCAACAAATGTTCTGACAAGAGAAGGCAGACCCATAATTTCGGAAATAGATTCAATGGGGCGATTTATATGTACCATTCCTATGAATTATCCCAAAAAGCTAACCATCTCTTTTGATAAAAAATTAATGTCTCTATATTTGGAACCGGGGCAAGTACTGGCTTTGAGCTTTGATTGGGATGATTGTGTAAAAACAGATGGATTCAGAGATGTAAAGCATCCTGCCAGTTTGCTTCTATTTAGAGGTCCTTTAGCAAAGTTGAATTATGATTTACTGTCGTTCCAATTAAAGGATATAGGATTTACCCATTATTGGATTGAAAAGACACATAAACCTGAACAATACCTTGCAGTTATGGACAGTATTCTTACTCTGAATGATGCTCTTGTCAAACAAGCTTTGAAGGAAGGCAAAATTTCTAAAAAAGTTATCGAGATTCAAAAGAATGAGTCCTTAATAAGAAATGGATTCTATTTAATTGATTATGCCATTGCTAAAAACGGCGAAGGAGTTCAGGTGCCAGCAAATTATTACAATATGCTTCAACGGTTGCCATTAAATGATCCGTCGAGTGCTATATCCGGGTGGTATGCTGGCTTTATCAATCGATTAGAAGAAAATCCGGTTATGCAGAAAGGCTATCGGAATATTGGCAGTATTAAAAGCATGAGTGAAGCATATTTGAAGTTCATGAATAAAAAAGACTCATTGCTAAAAAGTGATTTTAAACTTCCGTCCAGCTTTGCGTACGAAGTTACTAAAGTCAGAAGACTTTCTGCCGATATTAAGAATCTGGGTAAAAATGAAGCCTACGCCTATTATGCCAAACTGTCGGAAGGAATTAAAAACCCTTTCCTTCAACAAGAAGGTTTGCGGATTCTGAAAAGTAATTTTGGGAAAGCGGAAATTCACAATACCGATCAGGGAATTAGCACGCCACATTTATTAGGCAAACCACTCCCTAAATGGATACCGCTTTCTTTACCTAAAGGAAAAGATGCTGATATATTCAGCAAACTGATTGCACCATATAAGGGTAAATATTTGTTTGTCGATTTTTGGGGTATGCTTTGCGCCCCTTGTCGTTGGGGCATAGAAGAAAAGAAGAGCACCCGTGAGAAATATAAGAATAACGGTGTTTTTGAATTTGTTTTTATTACTTGTCCGCAATGGACACCTGATAAGAATGCTTATGAGAAATACGCAAAGGAACAAGGTCTGGAACATTTTATTATAGTTTCTAATGACGATTTTAATTATATGCAGCAACTCTTCCGTTTCACGGGCGTTCCCCATTACTTATTTATCGACCCGGAAGGAAAAATATTAGATGTTGATTTCGAAATGTATATTGGGTTTGAAGAAGCCCGGAAATGGATACAAGCAAATCATATATAAAGACGAACATCTTTTCCCCTCTCTGGCGCGGGTAGTTGTCAGAATAAAAGTAGAAAAGATAATGACCTACACTTTCAAATACAAAAAAACAAGCAATACATCAAAGCAATCTAAAATACAGAAATAATCTAACTAAAATCACATGAACACATTTTTAAACAAATTGAAATCGAGTCTGTTGGACAAAGGTTTTACAGCTCAAATTAAAGCGGAAGAAGTTGGGAAATCGGTAAAATATCTACTAATATTGATGATCCTTATTGGGAGCGTAATAATGATTAAAGCCGAAATAGTACTTTATAACGCGGCGAAT
>Ga0302286_10002442_pt1 | contig 12930 bp, 10 predicted proteins | sample III_Fen_E2_3_FD_198765 | JGI IMG/M metagenome (GOLD analysis project Ga0302286, IMG submission 198765) | Peat permafrost microbial communities from Stordalen Mire near Abisko, Sweden - III_Fen_E2_3 | ecosystem: Environmental > Terrestrial > Soil > Wetlands > Permafrost | place: Sweden: Abisko...
CGCGTTTTGCCTATTCTACCAACTCAAAGGTGCCCTTCAACTTGGCCTGGGAGGAGTTGCCCACATAGAGTTCGTACTGTCCGGGCTCGTTGATAAATTGCACCTGGTCGTTGTAAAACTTCAAGTCATCGGGTGTAAGGGTAAACTCCACGGTTTTGGTCTCACCCTGCTTGAGATTGATTTTGGAAAAACCCTTCAACTCTCTTATGGGACGCACCACGCTACCCACCAAGTCGCGTATGTAGAGTTGCACCACCTCTTCGCCGTCAAACTTGCCGCTGTTTTTAACCGATGCCGATACGGTAAGTGTACCGCCGTGTATCGAAAGTTTATCTGCTGATAGTTTCAGGTTGCTGATGTCGAATGTGGTGTAGCTCAGTCCGTAACCGAAAGGATATTTGGGGTTGTTGGGCAGGTCGATATAAGCCGACACATAGTTTTTATCGTCCTCATTTTTAGCCGGACGTCCGGTGTTGTAATGGTTGTAGTAGATAGGAATTTGCCCTTCGGTACGTGGAAACGACATCGGCAGTTTGCCCGAAGGATTGTAGTTGCCAAACAGCACATCGGCAATGGAGTTGCCGGCTTCGGTGCCTAACCACCAGGTATAAAGAATGGCGGGCACATTGTCGGATGCCCAGTTGAAAATAAGCGGACGACCTGCGCTGATAAGCAGGATAACCGGTTTGCCGGTGGCGCATATTGCCTTCAACAGCTCTTCCTGCACTCCGGGCAGCTGTATGGTACTCCTGCTTTTGGCTTCTCCGCTCATATCGTGCGCTTCGCCCAACGAGAGGATAACCACATCGGCTTTGTTGGCAATGTCGATAGCAGCCCCGAAGTTAGATTTGTCGCTGTCGTTCACGTTGCAACCCTTGGTATAGAGCAATACCGAACTCTTGTCCAGTTGCGATTCGATGCCCTGATACAATGAGACTATGCGTTGTGCATCGTCGGGGAAAGCGATAGACCAGAAACCGTGATTTTCGACCGTAGCTTTGCCAAAAGGCCCGATAAGAGCAATGGTCTTATTTTGTTTCGAGAGCGGAAGCAGAGGTGTGCCTTGTACGGGTTCATTTTTCAGCAACACAATACTTTTTTCGCCAATTTCACGGGCAAATTTACGATGCTCGGGATTGTTGGTTTGTTGTTTTTCGCGCTCTGCATTGCAAAAGCGGAAGGGATCCTGAAAAAGACCAAGCTCCACCTTTTTCAACAAAATGCGTTTCACGGCATCGTCAATCAAGGCCACCGGCACTTTTCCTTCTTTCACCAATTGTGCAAGGTTGTCGCGATAGCAGCGGCTTTCCATATCCATGTCGCTTCCGGCAGTGATGGCTTTGAGGGCGGCATCGTAACCGTTTGCAGCATATCCGTGCGGTATCATTTCGCCAATGCTGCCCCAGTCGCTCACCACGAAACCTTTGAAGTTCCACTCTTTTTTCAGTTTATCTCTCAGAATGTATTTATTGCCTGTTGCCGGCACACCGTTGATGTCGTTAAACGAATTCATCAGCGTAGCCACACCTGCATCCACCGCGGCTTTGAAGGGTGGGAGGTAGGTCTCGTTGAGTTGTCGTAAACTCATATCCACGGAGTTGTAGTCGCGACCACCCACGGCAGCACCATAGGCAGCAAAGTGTTTTGCGCAGGCCATCACGGCATCTATATTACCCAAGCCCTTGCCCTGAAACCCTTGTACACGGGCTTTTGCCGCTAAGCAACCCAGATAGGTATCTTCGCCGGCACCTTCCATCACTCTTCCCCAACGTGGGTCGCGGGCAATGTCCACCATGGGGGCAAATGTCCAGTGAATGCCGAAAGCAGCGGCTTCGGTGGCGGCAATGCGTGCCGATTTTTCAAGCAATGACATATCCCACGAAGCTGTTTCGCCCAATGGAATGGGGAACGTGGTGCGAAAGCCATGAATAACATCTTGTCCGAAAATCAAAGGGATATGCAACCTCGACTGCATGGCTATTTCCTGCAACTTGCGGGTTTTCTCTACACCTGTTACATTAAGCATAGAGCCTACTTTGCCCTGTTTGATTTGTATCTCTTTGTCACCTTCGGGAGTAATAATGCCGGTAGCACCCCAATCGCCGTTGTATTGGTTGAGCTGCCCTATTTTTTCTTCCAGCGTCATTTTGGAAAGAAGGTCGCTGACAAATTTATCGGCCGTATTTTGTGCAAACAAGGAGGCCGACACACATAACAAGGTAAGGATAAAAAGATTTTTCTTCATAGTAAAGGTTATTGATTGGGTAATATAAATCTATGATTCTTTTAGAGTAAAATCGGAATCAACCAACACGTGATAGAGTCATTTGTTTTTAGCTGTCAAATATGTTTTTCCCAACAAAGATAGTAATAATTACTATTCGGAGGAATGATTTTCAGGGATTGCACATTTTAAAATTGACAATTATAAATGGAGAAAAGATACCGTACCTACAGCACTCAAACTTCAATCAGAACATTGATATACTATAAATATGCCATCCCGATGGGATTTTAACGCTGTAGGCATGGGATGTTTATAGCAATAACGTGGCTCACATCAGAGAAGTTCCGTAGGAACGACACATCGTTTTGCAAAATTTTATTGCAATTATTTTTAAATGCAATCTCCCGAATGATTTTATTAAAATGTCTGAGCAAAAGAGTATCTTTGTATCCCTCAAAAAAATGACTTTTGATTACAAATTCCTATAAAAAATAGTGCTGAAATTGATTTGAGCAGAAAATAATGAAACAAGACAATGATTTTATGCGGCAGGCTGTGAAGCTGTCGCTTGAGAGTGTAAAGAATGGCGGAGGCCCATTTGGTGCAGTGATTGTAAAAGACGGTGAAGTGGTTGCCACCGGCTCAAACTGTGTAACCTTACACAACGACCCTACGGCTCATGCCGAAGTTTCGGCTATTCGGTCGGCTGCAAATAAACTGGGCACTTTCGATTTGCGGGGTTGTCGTATTTATACCTCGTGCGAACCATGTCCCATGTGTCTGGGTGCAATTTACTGGGCACGTCTGGATAAAATTTATTATGCCAACACCAAAACCGATGCCAAAGATATCGGTTTCGACGACTCGTTTCTCTACGAAGAGATGAGCCTGAAACCCGAAGAGCGAAAACTCCCTTCCGAGCAGCTCTTACGCGAAGAAGCCATCAAAGCATTTGAAGCCTGGCAGGTCAAAGAGGATAAAACAGAGTACTAAATAAATCGCTACTCAGTGATAGACTTCTATATTGTGTAATTGATTGATAACCCTGAAAAGGTTGATCTGGTTACATATCTTCTATTTAACCCTTTCAGGGCTAAAGGTGATGTGGTTTATTTTTCCGTAAGTTGCACTCACGGTTATTCACAGTGAGTCCTTGCAGGACTATTTTCAGGCCTTACAGTTTTGCGGAGCATATCCAAAGTTAGAATTAAGCATCTTCTTTTCGATTAAGAGTTTACCTTCAAACAAGTGATTTATCCTTGTTTCACACGGTTAAAGATTGAATTGAACCCGTTGTTTATCCCGAGCAGGGGTTATATGAGAAGTGTAACGCATATGTTTATCGCTTCATTCACCTTTTTCACGCTTTTTTTGACATAAAAGCAGATACGAAAAGCATCTCAAAAGTAATTTAGGGATGCTTTTGTTGACTTTTCACTCTGATAAAGTCATACAATCTGCTTTTTTATTTCATTGTCAATGAATTTAATAACATACGCATTTTTCAACTTGAAATAAAATTGTTCTGTTTTTTGCATTTGTAATAGTTTTGTAAAAATAATAGTTCTATCTTTGTAACCATTATTGAAGGCGAATTATTACACATAACAAATATGATAGAAGACAATAAAGTGGATGTGGTATTGGTTACCGAAAACCTCACATCCATTCTTCCGCTGTTGGCGAAAAGTTTTACAAAAGCACTTCGCACCAAAACCAATTTTACACCCGGAGCATTATATACCCTTGGTGCCCTTATTCATCACCAAAAACTGACAATGTCGGGCATCGGATGCCATTTGTCGATTCCAAAGCCGGGAGTGACGGCGGTTGTGGATAAGCTGATAGCCGATGAGTTGGTAGAACGCACCTACGATCCAAACGATCGCAGGATTATCTTTATCCAAATCACGGAGAAGGGCAGAGAGATGTTTAAGACCGTGAAGCATATAATAGGAGAGGAGATTCAACAAAAGCTACTGCTGCTTGACCCTGAAAAACTGGCAGTATTGTTGGAGTCGTCGCAAAAAGTGCGCGACATTTTGGTGGAGCTGATGCTCGACTTGAATAACTGTCCGACAGAGGCACACTGCAAAGAATAATTTTTCGCTGTTTTTAAAATAACAAACAGTACAAATCGTCTATTAAGTAGGTAATAAAATATTAAGACAAAAGATTATGAATGTTAGAAAGGTAAAAAGAAACTGGAAAGTGTATGCTCCACTTGCAGCAATTATCCTGATGGTGGTAGCCGGAGGAATTTATTGGTATATCGACTACTCGACTTATATTAAGACGGACGATGCAATTATAGCATCCGACAATGTGTCGGTAAGTGCAAAAATACTTGGCCGTATCAGTAAAGTATATGTAGAAGAGGGCGATTCGGTAAAGCAGGGACAACTTCTGGCCGAACTCGACAGTGTGGATTTGTTGGCACAAAAGCAACAAGTGATTGCAGGCAAGTCTCAAACTGAAGCCTCAAAAGCACAATCGGAAGCCAAATATCAATATGATCAGGCGAATATAAAGGTGATGCAAATAGGTGTGGAGAAAGCCAAAGAAGACTTTGACCGTGCTCAGGCTCAGTTTACGGGTGGTGTAATTCCTAAAGAGCAGTTCGACCATATCAAAAAAGCAAAAGAGACCGCTCAGGCTCAGCTGGATGCTGCACAGGCACAATTGAGTGTATCGAAAACGCAGATTAAAAGTGCCGAAACAGCTATAACCAGTGCTCAGGCACAAATCGGTGTGATTTCGACTCAATTGAGCAATACCCGTTTGTATGCTCCTGTGTCAGGTGTTGCTGCTAAACGCTGGTTGCTTCCGGGCGATATTGCACAACCGGGTCAATCTATTTACACCATCAACAACAACCGTAGATTCTGGATACTTATCTATCTCGAAGAGACAAAAATGACCACGATTCATCTTGGTAAGAAAGCGAAATTTACTGTGGATACCTATCCCGATGTAGTATTTACGGGGAAAGTATTCACCATAGGTTCATCTACTGCTTCGCAGTTCTCGTTGATTCCACCCAATAACGCTTCGGGTAACTTTACAAAGGTAACACAACGCGTGCCTGTAAAAATTTCAATCGATGCTACCGAAGATGGCAGCAAGTTGTCGGGTTACAATCTTATGACAGGGATGTCGGCAGTTGTTAAGATTATAAAGAAATCATGAGGAAACTATCGGCTTCTCATCGTATTCGTCGTAAGCTTCGCAACAGGGATTCGGGGTATCATCCACAAAGCGATTATTATAAGTGGTTTGTGTTGGCGAATATTATGCTGGGAACTTTTATGGCGGTACTCGACAGTACGATTGTCAATGTAGGTCTTCCAAAAATAATGGCATCGTTTGGCGTAGGGCTCGATACTATCCAATGGGTAGTGACCGCCTATATGCTTGCTATGGCTGCCATGTTGCCCACTTCGGGATGGCTGGCCGATAAGTATGGCTACAAGCGGGTCTATTTCTGGGGTTTGTTTGTATTTACGCTTGGTTCATTGCTTTGTGGTATGTCGAACGATGAAAATACGCTTATTATATCCCGTGTTATTCAGGGGTTGGGAGCAGGTACGGTACAACCTTTGGGTATGGCCATTATCACACGCGAGTTTCCAACCCGTCAAAGGGGTCTGGCACTGGGTTTCTGGTCAATAGCTGCTGCAGCTTCGGTATCGTTTGGTCCATTGCTGGGCGGATATCTGGTGGATAACTTCAACTGGCAACTCATTTTCGATGTCAATGTTCCTTTAGGAATACTTGCCTTGCTGTTTACGGTAATTATTCAACGCGAATATGTCAATCCAAGTGCACGAAAATTCGATTATATAGGGTTTATATCGGTTATTATTTTCTTACCGGTGTTGCTTTACGCGCTTTCGGAGGGGAACGCAGCTACAAATTCGGCGGGATGGACGGCACCTTATATTCTGGCATGTTTTGCTATTTCGGCCGTGGCATTGGGTATCTTTATTACAAGAGAGCTTACCACAAAATATCCGTTGCTTAATCTGAGACTGTTGGCTGACCATAATTTTGCAATGGGAAATATCATTATGTTGATATTTTGTATCGGAATGTTCGGCAGTACGTTTTTATTGCCGCTCTATTTGCAAAACTCATTGGGATATACAGCCTTACAGTCGGGAGCGGTATTTCTTCCGGTAGGTATTATTCAGGGATTATTAGCGCCTATGTCGGGATTTTTAGCCGATAAAACCAATCCGAAGATTCCTATTCTTACAGGGGTGGTGTTGCTGGCATTCAGCTTTTATCTTAATTCCGATTTGTCGTTTCTTACCGAACATTCGTTTGTAATGACATCGCTCTATTTTCGAGGAGTGGGGTTGGGCTTGATTTTTACGCCGCTCAGCACATTGTCGTTATTGACTATTTCTCGCGATAACATGGCACAGGCATCCGGTATTATGAATACGGTGAGACAGATAGGCGGTAGTCTTGGAGTTGCCATCTTATCTACCGTGTTGACGGTGAGAGTCAATTTCCATTCACAAATGTACGGACAGGGATTAGACAGCCATTCGCAGGTATTTAAGAATGTGACACAAAGCATGGCCTATTTTATTCAACAGCACGCGGGAAGTTCTTTTACCACTGCCATGAAACAGGGACAGAGTCTGTTGATGCAACATGCCAACGTGCAGGCTTATATTCAGGGCATTGATGATGACTTTTTACTTGCCGCATTGATTTCGATAGTGGGATTGATTCCGATTATGGCTTTCAAATCGAAAAAGAAAACGGTGCCGGAGGTGCACTAAGAAGAATTCAAAGTTCTTGCATCAACTATTATTGTGAACGTATAATTTTAAGTATATGAAATTAGTATATAAATTTTTCGCACTGTTTTTCCTGCTGCCGTGTATCGCGGTTGAGGCACAAAACAGCGTGCAACCGACAAGCGATTCGTTGACACTCGCGGCGGTTATCAGCAAGGTGATTACCAATTATCCCTCTGTGAAGAAGGCAGAACAGGAAATTGAAGCGGCCAATGCCAGAATAGGTCTGGCAAAGTCGGCCTACTATCCCAATGTCGATTTATCATCGTCCTATTCGCATATCGGACCCACCTCGTCGATTACAATGCCGGGACTGGGAACCTTCAACCTCTATCCGGTAGATAACTATTCGGCTGCAGTGAATATTAATCAAACGATTTACGATTTCGGGAAAACAGACAAAAGTATTACGCTCGAAAATCAAAGCAAAGAGCTGTCGAAACTCTCGGTAGAGCAGTTGAAACAACGCCTTTCGCTCTCGTTGGTAGGCAATTATTATTCAATTGTATTTCTCCAGGAGGCTATCCGCATCAAAGATGAGGAGTTGAAGAACCTGAACGAGCACCTTACTTTTGTGGAGAAAAAAGCAGCTACAGGGTCGGCTACCCAATACGAAATATTGACCACTAAGGTGCGAATTTCAACTATTGAGAATCAAAAAACCGATTTGCAAACATCGCTGCAAGTACAACAATGTCAGCTTAATTCGTTTCTCGGACAACCCGAACAATCGGCGTTGCCTGTCAAAAAGGAGTTACGCGCCTTTGAGTTAATCGGTGCAAATCCTTCGTTGATTACATCAGCATTGGATCAACGCGATGAGATGAAAATTGCGCGTCAGCGAAGCATGGTGGCCTCTACCCGTTACAAAATGGTGGATGCACAAAACAATCCGGTGCTTAATTTCTTTGCATCGGGTGGCTGGAAAAACGGCTACCTGCCCAACGAAGTGAAACCCATTGCAAACTATGTGGTAGGAGTAGGTTTCAAGTTGCCGATATTCGATGCCACACGCGCCAAATACAGTCGTTTGCAGGTGAAGTCGGAGATAAGCAGCACCGAACAGGATACCGAACTGGCTCGTCGCAGCATTGTGAACGAAGTGGTGGAAAGCCGTGCCAACGTAGAAGCTGCTCACAAAAAAGTGGCACAATCGGAGTTGCAACTCAAGCAGGCACAACAAGCATACGCCCTGGCCGAAACAAGTTTTCAGGCAGGAGTCATCACCAACCTCGACTTGTTGGACAGCTCTACCTCGCTTGCCGAAAGCCGTCTGGCACTGATGAAAACTAAAATTGACTATACTGTCAGTCTGCTGAAACTTAAAATTGCACTCGGCGAACATATTTATTAATCAGTAGCCGATACACGTATCATTTTCTTTACCTAAAAAGGCATCACCCGTGAGCGGATGATGCCTTTTTTAATGTGGTGATTTCAAACTCCATATATAAAAAGGGGTTCAATATTTACCATTAAGGTATTAAGGAAATGACGTTTTGGTTTTCTATTAACAGATTATGCGCATAGATTCGCGTAATCTGCGGGAACAGATTATATTATTCTCCTGCTGATAGTGCAGAAAAACACAGATGCACTTTAAATGTAACATCAAAAAAGAGCCGCTATCGCGATAATATGTCGCATCAACCTAATATTGCAGTCATCTGTTGAGTGTGCGAAGCCATCTGTAGAACGCGCGGAGCCATCTGTAGAACGCGCGGAGCCATCTGTAGAACGCGCGGAGTCATCTGTTGAACGCGCGGAGCCATCTGTTGAACGCGCGGAGTCATCTGTTGAATGCGCGGAGTCATCTGTAGAACGCGCGGAGCCATCTGTAGAATGCGCGGAGTCATCTGTTGAATGCGCGGAGTCATCTGTTGAATGCGCGGAGCCATCTGTAGAACGCGCGGAGTCATCTGTTGAATGCTCGAAGTCATCTGTAGAGCAGTCGAAGGGAGTGTACGGGAGTGTTCACAGAGCTGTGTCTCACATCATTGCCGGTTTTTCTGATAGACTCTGATGTAATCGATATCCATCTGTTGCGGAAAGATAGAGGGGTCGGTAACGGGGCCGCTCCACGAGCCGCCAATGGCGATATTGAAGATAAAAAACATCGGTTTATCGAATGGCCAGTTTGCAGCCGTCTTTTCTGCCGGACGGTATCGATATACTTCCTTTCCGTCAATCAAAAACCGTATCTGCTCTTTTGTCCACTCCATGGCATAGAGGTGAAACGTGTGAAACGGATCGTTTATTTGCCGTATTCCCACGTAAGGATTCCGGTCGGTTTCGGAGGGATTGTGTACCGCACAGTGGATAAAGCCGGGATTCTTACCCACGTGTTCCATGATGTCGAGTTCGCCGCATTGAGGAAACCCCGCGCTGTCGATGTTGTTGCCCAGCATCCAGAGCGCCGGCCATGTACCTGCTCCCTGAGGAAGTTTTGCCCGAATCTCCACCCATCCGTAAGTAAACGTGCGTTTGTGTTGGGTTATCATGCGGGTGGAGGTGTAGCGCGCAGCCTCTTTGCGCACAATAAGGGAGAGCATGCCGTTTTTCAGCGCCACGTTTTGGCCACGGGTGTAGTATTGCAGTTCGTTGTTTCCCCAACCGTTGTCGCCGGTTTGAAATGTCCAGGCGGTGGTGTCCACCTGCGAGCCGTTAAACTCGTCCGACCAGACTAAATGATACCCTTTTGGGGGGATTGCCCCGCTCAGGCAAATCGTCGAAAAGAGTAAAAGTGATGTAATGAATAATATCTTGTACATAACGGGAATCAAATTAAAAGTTGCGATGAGCACAAAGATAATGCACCAAATGCCCAACCCGACTTCCGACGGAAGCCGTCCCGTCCGATTCGCAATTACGGGTGTTCGGAAATTAATTAATTAAAACATCCTGTATGTAAAATAAAGTATTTATCTTTGGGGCGTAATTGGGGCAAAAATGGGTGAACCGTTGACACGTATTTATCGAACTTACACCGATGGCATAAGTGTGCCAGATGGCATATTCGCTTCGCTCATTCCCAATTAGCTTCGCTGATCGTTGATTGTGGTTGCAAACCACTTGGATTTTGGGCACAATCCCGATAGCCCCGATAGCTATCGGGGTCGGGAACGCTATCGCCTAAACATGCGCAAATAGGGCTAATTAACAGATAATTAACAATAAAAATACCCAAGGCTAAAGTTTATATAAGGTCACCAAAGTGACGATATAAATTGTTATGCGGTATTTTAAAAAAATAAAAAATGAGAATTGCATTAATATATCCTGAATATTATGACATTGCACATTTTGGCGAAAAAAGAAAAGAAATTCCGCCTTTTGGTGTTTTATATTTAGCCTCAATTTTAGAGGAGAAAGGATATTTCATATCTGTTTTGAGAGTTTCTAACGAAAACTTTATACTAGATTTGAAAGACTATGACATTGTTGGTTTTAGTTTTTCATCTTCTGTAACTTATTCATTAATAAAAAAATCAATCCTACATAGTTTTTATTCTAAAGATGTTCTTTTAATTGCAGGAGGTATACATGCTACTTTTTTCCCAATTGATATTATTAATGAATGCAAAATTGAAGTTGTTTGCTTAGGAGAAGGAGAAAATACTATACTTGAAATAATTAATGAGTTTCAAACAAAAAACTTTCATCAAATTGATGGAATTATTTTCAAGAAAGGTGATAACATCATTGTTACCAAAAAGAGAAAATTAATAGATGATATTAATATAATCCCGTTTCCTGCAAGACACTATCTAGACCTTGAAGATATTGTAATGAAAGATCGTCTTGCTGAATCGGATTTGTCTATTGCACATTTATTATTAAGTAGAGGTTGTACTGGTAGGTGTTATTTTTGTTCTAATCAAGTAACTAAGATTAGATATCGTTCTGGCGAGAATATCAGGAAAGAATTATTGTTGCTAGTGGAAAAATATAATATTGATGGTTTTTGTATAATTGATGACAATTTTATTATTAATAAGAGGAAGGTTGTAAATATCTGTAAAGAAATAAAGCCATTAAATTTAAAGTGGTCTTCCTTATCTCGTGTAGATTCTGTAGATAGCGATTTATTGAATACGATGAAGGAAAGTGGTTGTATTGAAATAAAATATGGAATTGAATCAGGGAGTCAGAGAATATTAGATTCTATGAATAAGAAGGTTACAGTCGAACAGATTAAACATGCAATAAATATCACTCATGATGTTGGAATAAATATTAAGGCATTTATTTTACATGGTTTTCCCGGAGAAAACCTTGAAAGCACAAATGAAACTATAGAGCTATTAGAACTTCTAAAAGAAAAAATTAGTAGAATCTCATTGTTCCGTTTCGTTCCTTTACCAGGTTCTTATGTGTATAATAATTACTCTGATTTTAAATTATCTTTACCAGAAAGTTTTGAAGATATATTTATTTATAATAACGATAAACTTTGGTGGGGAACTGAGCAAGATAAACTGGAGTTAACAAAGTCATACTTATTAATAGAAAACTACGTTAAAAACAATTGGAATAAATACTAAAAAATGAATATAGATACAATTAATGAATTTGTTTTTTCTAAACATAATATAGTCCCTGGGACACAATTAAATTCTATTGAAGATGTTGCAAGAAATCATTTAGGTTTACATGCTGCACGAATTGGATCACCATATACAACGCTATGTTCTAGATTATTGCAATATGAAACTAAGATGCTAACAAATAAACTTTATGAAGAAAAAACGTTGATTAAATTGCGATGTATGAGAACTACCCTTCACATTGCCCCTTATGACATTGCTCCAATTTTATTTAATGCGACTAAAGATGTTAGACTATCTGAATGTCTGACTTTTTTTAAACGTAATAACATTTCACTAAATAGAGTAGATGAATTAGAATCTGAGATAATTTCTATTATAACTGAAAAAGGACTTCATGCAAAGGCAATTGAAGAATGGATTATTGCTAAAACGGAGAAAATTATTGAACCTGAAATAAAGAAAATATTTGCAAAAAAAGTATTAAAATACTATTGGGAAAAGGGTGTCTTGAGTTATTTTAATGCGGCAAGCAATTGGGAAAAAGAAGATAGGAAGTATGTTATAACTAAATCATTTTATCCAAATTTGAATTTAGATATTTACCAAGTCGAAGATGCTAAAGAACTTTTAATAATAGAAAACATCAAGAAATTTGGACCTGTGACATTGAAAGATATTTCATGGTGGAGTGGTTTGGGCTTAAATATAATAAAGAGTACTATTGAAAAGAATTCAACGAAAATTTGCAAATTTAAAGTAAATGGTTTTGAAAATGATTTTTATATTTCAAATGAAGATTTTCATGAATTGAAAAATTATAACGTGAAAGATATTGAATGGATTTCATTTTTAGCATTTGAAGATCCCTCTTTGAAAGGTTACCATGACTCACGTCTAAGATATGTTGATGAAATGAATTTGAAACATTTACTAAATCAGATTGGAGAAGTACAGGCAAGTGTTATTCATAATGGGAAAGTAATTGGTACTTGGATATGGGATAAAAAAAAGAAAAAAATGGAAATTAATTACTTCATCCACCAAGACACTTCATTAATCAAAAAAATTAATCAAGAAAAAGAGAAATATGAACAAATATTATACTCGACAACCCAAAATACATTGTTTAGTGAGAGTGAATTTTTACTTTAAATGAATAGAAAAAACACCGCATAATACATAGACTTTCGTGCGGTCGGCACGACCCAGCATGAAAGGCAAGTTGAACTTAATTTCCGATTGCAGGATCTTTGTTCAATGAGGGAGGAGAAGTCCCGATAGCTATCGGGAGTAGATTATGGGAAAAGCGGCATGATTTTGATGTTCCGCTACCGGTTGA